>JAAUYG010036633.1_pt1 | contig 32707 bp, 15 predicted proteins | sample 7278091 | NCBI WGS metagenome assembly JAAUYG01 (sample SAMN14350201, study PRJNA611818) | marine sediment metagenome | isolation source: surface marine sediment (0.6m) | place: French Polynesia: Moorea | collected 2018-08 | reverse complement strand
TTGGCTCAAAATAAATAGTTTCGTTACAATGACACTTTAACATTTGAACTTGAGTGTCATCTGGTGACAAAGGGGGAAACTGCGGTGCCGCTGAGCTTACTGTGGAACTGTACCTGACATACAGAAGTTTCCATATGTCATGGTTGGAATTTTGCCTTGAAACGTCGTTTGCACATGTTTTAGATGATTTCCAACATATTTTAAAAAAACGAAAAAAAAAATGTTTTTGTGGGATTTCATAGCTGGTGGTGACACCTGGTGAGTGGATCTACACTTAAGTCACCTGCATGGGGATTGGACGATTTAACAATGATTGACAGCACCCATATTCCACCTTTTTTTTCTATATACAAACATATGTTTTGTGGAACTTCATATAGTCAATGCATGTAATATCAACCATCATATCATGTCAATATAATATCATGTACCAAGTATTTTTAAACCCCGAGAGGGGTTTATGAAACTCCGCCCAGGGTTTCTTACTTTGCATTTGTGTGTGTTTGTTAGCAAAATATCTCAGGAAATATTAAACCGATCAACTTCATTTTTAATGGAGGGCTTCCCTCTGCCCCAGGGAGGAAACCATTCGATTTTGACAGTAATCGCCCTTGGGTAAGGGTGTGTGTGTGGGGGATGGGGGAAGGGGGGGGGGGGGTTGAAATTGGCCCCCAAATGATAAGAGATAGAAAAATTTCTGGTGGCTATAACCCCTAAACGGTGCGAGTTAGACATGTAGTTACTATTAGACACTGATAGGAACTCATATATGGGGAGTCTAACTGCACCATTGGATTTGACCTTGAGCGACCTTGAAAGGTCAAGGTCAGTTTTCAAAGCCTTATATCTCGTAAAGGAGCCTAGTTAGGCCCTGTGTCACTATTAATTATTAATAGGAAACCATATATGGTAAGTTCAGTGTCACCTTCACATTTGACCTTGAGTGACCTTGAAAGGTTAAATTCAAGGTCACCAAGATTTTGAGCCTTATATATCTCGTAAAGGAGCCTGGTTGGGCGCTATGTTACTACATATTAAACATTAAAAGGAAACCATATATGGGCCATATGGCGCATCCAATGACACTTTAACATTTGAATTTAAGTGATCTTGAAAGGTCAAATTCAAGGTCACCCGGTTTTCAAACCCTTATATCTCGTAAAGGAGCCAAGTTAGACCCTATGTTGCAATTAAACATTGAAATAGGAAATCGTATATGGGGAGTCTAATGGCACCAATATATAGTTGACCTTGAGTGACCTTGAAAGGTCAGAGTCAAGGTCATTCAGGCATTGAGTGATAGAAGAGCGGTATTCTGTAAATATATTTCCTAGTAGTATTTGACATTAATCTGGATGCCACATTACGTAGTTTGTTGGCAGGCGGGGTTTTCCCGCTGTCCCAGCGGTCTTTCTTGTAAGTTGTTGATATTTGACGTTACAATTAGGATACTGTTGCCAATGCCAGGCAATGCCAATTGCACTGCTCATAGCAAATTGTGACTTTGAGAGCAAAACTCCAGGTGTGGGAACCTAAAGGGATGGACTTTGCGATGTATCGATGCATAAAAATGGTAATCAATGCTCTATGAAATTTGCTCGAATTGACGATTTATCAATGCATCGATTGATCGTTGCGTCTCTAGTTGAAGGAGAAAATTGTGCAGTTGGGTTCTGCACCCGTCAACTTCCTAGGTTTTAACAACAGGTGAATAGTTCAATATGTTACAAGATTAGGCTAGTGTATTAGTATTTGGTAATGGTCAATGCAGAAGCCTGAAAATAAAGCCTTGAAATTCACACATAGTCATGTATCTCGTAGATAGTTAGTAGGATGAGATGTTTTATGGTTTCGTACGATTTATTATTTAGCCTGTTCCCAACTTCCACTAAATTTGGGTCTAGCAGCAACCACTTTTGAAGGATGGCTTTCATATGTGGAATAGGACTTCCCTAGGTTATAACACACTTGAGGGCGATTTTCGGTATCCGGCGGTATCGATTGATTTTGTGGAAAAAAATGTTTGGAAAAAAATGCCGCATGCATCGAGTCAAAAAATCCTTGGCCAGTACATGTCATTACCTGGGACTTATTGGCATTAATATGGCTGACAGTAATGTACACATGATTTCCCCTATTAAGTTCTCTGTGTTAACATAATTTGTTAACCCTCAATAATTGACAAACCATTAGAGATAGACCCCCCTAGTCACTATACACTACTGTAGTATGAAATAATATATGGTGAGTGTAGGCATGCTACTGGATGTGACCTTGAAGGTCAAAATTTTGGCCAAATGATAAAAGATAGGAGAAATATGTTCCAGTGGTTATAACTCCTAAATGGTAAGAGGGAGACATGTAGTTAGTATCAGAGACTGATAGCAAGTCATATATAAGGGGTGTTTAATGACAAGGTTACATTTGATCTTGAGTGACCTTGATAGGTCAATCTCAAGGTCACTGTGATTTCGAAGCTGCATATCTTGTAAAGGAGCTTAGTTACATATGTTACTACCATATGTCCTTATACAAGCGCATACCCAGTAGATGCGCATGCCCCTGCAGCACAAAACACATCACATCAAATTCACGCCACATGCCGGATAAAACATCAAAAGATAGTCCCTAAACACTAAAATCCGAGTGGTGTTCTGGTCTGTTTGGCTGCTGCACATGCACAAATCGCCACTTCCTTGTAAACAAAGATCCACGCGGTTCCTGTTTACCGTATATATGCGTATTGTAGGTACCGGACAACAAGCTTTATTGTTGAAATGAACGCGCACCCAAGCCCTTGCCCTCATGCACTGCGCTTCTATTAGGACATATACGGTATTAAAACATTATTACATTAATAGGAAACCATATATGGGGCGTCTAATGGCTGCATCACATTTGTCGTTGAGTGACCTTGAAAGGTCAAACTCAAAGTCACTCAGATTTCAAAACTTATATCTCATAAAAGATCCTAGTTAGGCCATATAACATGAATGGGAAACCCTAAATGGAGAGTCCAATGGCACTGTCACATTTGACCTTGAGTGACCTTGAAAGATCAAGTCAAGGTCACTAACATTTTAAGGGTTAAGAGAACCCTGGTTGTTTCATGGGAGAATTTTTGGGTGGGCAGGGTATTCCGCTGTCCTAGCGGTCGTTCTTGTTGCACATATTTTGATGCTCAATAATGGGATGCTTCCTCGCATTGCAGGAAACCGACTGTCTAGTTTGATATAAAATCTGGGGTGAAAAATTTGCTTTTGATACATAAATTATGAGCTCCTTTAAGTTTGATAGAAAAAGAAGGGGTGGTGGGGTTACAGGAAAGGTGGAAATGTAAAAAGCATTGCCGAAGAAGCATAAGAGTAAGAACCAAGAAAGGCTTGGACCTCTTTGAGTTTGTAGATACAGCCATATTTGGACGTTCTTCTCCGAGAAGGGATATGGCCACAGATATATTCAATTAGGGCGGTGGCTGTCCTCGGCTTCAGTCGTCTGTCGCCTCCTGCTTCTGTCAGAGGGGACTAGGGGCCTTGCCGCCAGTGACCATTGTTAGTTGGGAAGGAAGGGGTGGGGTCATATAACCAGTAGGTGGGGGGGTGGGGTCATATAACCAGCAGGGGTTGCTGAGCCGGCCACGGGAATGACAATAATGGCTGTCTTGTGTCCTTTTGATCCTTGCCTTGCAACCCACCCGGGTGTTCTGTGAGTTTGCCGGATGAGACCCGGCTGTTGCCATGGCAACCCAAGAGATGAGATTATGTTTGCAGGGGAAGGCATCAAGAGTCGGGAGGGGCCTCTTTGCTTGCAAAGGGTACAGATATATTATGAAAGCAGCACGAGCAAGCTTTTCTGCTGCCCTGGAAATAGCACATATTGCGTTGCAAAGAAATAAAAGCTGCATTAATGTATTGCCATCCCCACCCCCCTCCCGGATATTCACGTGAAAGTAAAAACAAAGCTTACTGCAGTTGGACGCAAGATGCCATTTTGTAGTCACTGGGTGGAAAAAAATGTGTAATATCATTGTGGGAAATCTCCATATAAATTGAAGACTGTTCATTCTGCTAATTAAAATTCTGAAAAAGGGGTTAGAACCTAGAGGTCTGAGGTAAATGGATATTTTTTATATGCAAGGGGAAGTACTGGGTACTATTCGAATTTTCGGGTTATTAATTCAGAGTGCCATTATGGTGCCCCCCCCCCCCGTATGGTGCACAGGCACATGAGGTTTAGATTGAAACTTTACACTTGAGGCATGTAGTAGCTAACATGTAGCTGGACCAAACATCCGGTTTAGAAAAGGCGGATAGGAAGTTTTGCTCTGGATTGTGGTTTTGGGATCAAGGCCTGGAGGCTAAGTCTGGATGCAGTTTATCGTGGATCCATATCCAGCCCCTGGGCCCAACATCCTGAATGCTCTCTCTCTCTCTCTCTCTCTCTCTCCCTCTGGCTTTTCTGGTAGTTCACTCAGTGTATGAGTTATCTCCCTCGGCCTGCCTGCTGCACCTACTGGATTATAACTGTCCTGGGGCTGCTCCACAAAACCTGATATTAACCAGGCATTGGATGGAGGGAGTGCATCGGATTAGCTCTGCTTGACTATGTCAGCATAGCTCATGAAATCAAATTTGTGCGGCCCGCCTGTCCATGTTGCAATTTTTAACTCTGAACCAAATGCATAAATTTCTTTCAAATTTTAGCTGTTGCTTCCCCTAGGCCATATCCTTGGATGTTTTTTTGACTTTATGAAAAAAAAAAACACATTTTCCAATTTTTGTAGGATTTTGTTTTCATTGTCGGTACCATGGGACCATATGGCAGAAAAAAATTTCAAAATATTACTCCAATCAATCACATTCAAAAGTTTTCCAACTGGTCCTAAATTTTCCCCCCAATGGCCCTCCCAGAACTACGGTTTTTTTTCTTTTGAATTCTCTTGAAATTCTGAGTTTATGATTTTTAACCATTTTTTCATTTGAAAATGTCAAAATTCACCACTACCCAATGGGGAAACCAAAAATCTCAATTATTTGTATTACATGTATGGGGTACCTTTGCAGCATTTCATGGTCATTTGGGGCTTGTTTGGTGCACTTGGGATATTCTGGAAATGCGATTCTCAAAACGCCACTTCTACATTTGTGATTCTTTTTCAACCACACTTTTTATAGGTCTTCTCTGTGACACTCCACAGGAAAGTGATTTCTTGCAATTTAGAAATTTAAACTTCAAAAAAAAAAAAAAATGAAAAAAAAATTTTTTTAACATTGTGGCCTAATGTGAAATGAAATACCGTATTGTCCCTATTTGACGCGCATATGCGCGTGCACAAGCACAGCATGCGCGACAATTGTGCAAACCTTTTTTTACCGTGCACACGTTGAACACAGTAAAAATTTTCGCTTGTAGCGTAGGCATACCATTACTGCACAGGGTAACGATTTTTGGCGCGTAGCGACCAGACCACCTGTGATCGGCAGTCTCGTTTGCAGCGTGAATCTCGCTGATCTGTTTGTAGAGTGGCGAGGTACATGAGTAAAAGTAAAACGTGCTTTAGATGTACAGAAATGACCGAAACTTTTGAATTTGGAAGCGTGATACGAGTATATCATGTGTATCAGCACATCTGGGATGCCGAGATAGGTGATATTGTGACTTGCCAGCGTGAAGAAAAAAATGACTTTGACAGATATGCTGTTGCACTGCTGTCTGCAGACACAACATCTCGTGTAAATATCCTATGGTCACAATTTGTGGAAGAAGTTTTCTAGCATGTGGAAGTGGGGGGGTGCTCTACAATTAGGGCATGCTCTACAAATAGGGACAATACGGTACATGTATTGGAAATTATACCGCGGAAATAGGTAATTATAGAGCTAAATGGAGGGAAACTGGGACTCATGGGGACTAGTAGAACTTGCATGTGGTACCTTCGACATGATAGTGTTCAGGTTCATTTTGCAGTTATGCAATGCACGGTCTCAAAATTCCCTGTAACTCACCTGAATGTAGAGTGAAACTGATAGAAGTTTGGGACTTGGGACTGGATACAGTACATACTGGTAAATGGGGTGGCATTTTGGGTCATCCAGTGCAGTCACTTGGTATCAAGGAAAGGTCTCCACATGGGTAAAAAACAAAGTGCGACGCATCGTTTTAAAAATTGTAGAATCTGATGTGAGTGAGCCTTGATAAAAACTGTAGAAAGTGACATCAAAATCTTATAGAAATGGTAGAATCGACATTGAAATTTTATAGAAGACAAAGATTGACATGAAAATCTTATAAAATATAATGATAATATAAATACATATAAGACTGTTATAAAAAGTGACGTGAAGTAAAATTCTTATGAAAAATGACATGGGATACAGAAAAAAGCAATAAAAAGTGACGTATGACACAACATAAATTATTTGGACCCATGTAGACCCCTAAGGAACATCTGTGCAATTTTACAAGTGTTACTGCTGGAGTCAAGCAGAACGCCAACGGCCATGTTTTTGTCAACCAAAGGCCAGGAGGGAATGTCAATAAAATTTTTTTTTAAATTTGCAAGGCTGTAGTGGGGAAGATGATTGCTTAGAAAACATAAATGGGCAGTCAAAATATTTCCAATTTCGTCTAAATATTTTCAGTCAGTGTCATTCAGATGGACACGTGTAGGCCAATGTACATGTATGGTATACATTGTATAATTGAACTGCAGCAACTAAGGTCTTATTTTATTAATTTCTGTTGAGAAGAAATTTAGAAAAGTATTGATAGGTTCACCAACTTGTACACCAGTGTAACAACATGCAAATGTTTTGCCCTACCATTGTTATGGGTCTATTTAGCTCTTCACAATCATACTGTGTACATGATTTATATGGAAGAATCACACAGTGTATTTAGTATTATCATCCTGGCAAACTCGCAATGCCTGGGGTTTTCTGATGCAGCCGTCTGTTTGCTATTTCTGAACTGTGAGTCATTCCTTCTGAACAGAGAGAGAGAGAGAGAGAGAGAGAGAGAGAGTGGGAGAGGTAGTCTCGTCCCTCCAGTCCACCCATACAAAGATCCAGGCTTGCATATGAAGCAGCCAGGCAGCATTGCTGCAGCCACTCCCTGCAGCAATGTTTCTTCCACTCTTGTCTGTATTCAACCATCACCTTGAAAGCCTCCCCAAGATCTGCCCAGATTTCATGAGAAAACATTCTTTAGCCCTGTTCTGTTAACAGCACATCTGTATTTTATCAGGTGATCCAAATTACGAATGAAAAATTTCATTTCGAACTGGATGCAGGTTTAAGCAGCTTTTAAATATGCATAAATATAAAGAGTTAATTTTCTAGCAAAACTTGACTTTAGTAATTAAGACCATGGAAGTTCCATGTTACTTCAATATTTCAGGTAAATTGGAAAGTCTGAAGTCAGAAAATTAACAAAAAAATATTACTTTTAATGTAATTTGCAAAACTATAAAGCAACTTCTTTATTGGGGGGAAATATCAGTACTCCTGCCAAATTATTCTTCCCCAATTTTATGCCTATGATGTGTTTGTACACATCCAGGAGAGTAGGTCTGTCTGCTTCATACTGCCAGCCAGACAGGCTACTGCGCATATTATAGCCATCCTGGCCACCCCTGGCTGAAACATGAAATGGTATGGCCTGACCACCCTGTTCTGCTGACAAGTTGAACAGCCCAAAGTAATTACATCCCCCCAGCCAGCGCGGCCTGGGCTTTATCTGGCGGAGAGCAGAGGGTTAAGCGGTTTGCGCCAGGTTGTCAGGCAAGCCCGCCCTTCTCTCTCCTCCTCCCTCCCCCAAATTGATGTGCCTGCTGCAGACACTGTCCGCTTTATATGAAAACCTTTTCATACGGAAATTCAAAAGCATAAAGCTTATATAGTTGAGGAGGCTGCTTTAGATAAACTAGAAATGCAGCAGCAGATGTGATTAATATCTTTCTGCTTTCTGAAGTTTTTATGATGGTGGGGAGTAGTGAAAGAGAACATGTAAATTGTTACATTTTGAACATTTATGTTTTCTGGTCTTTGAAAGGCAATTGAGTTGGATATTTGTAATATTTGCTTATACATTAATTTCTGCAGTTTGATGGGAACCATTGTGAACCTGTGGGAAAAAACTTTTTTTTGTCATTCTTGTTCTGTGAATACAGAGGTCTCTCTCTAGTGGCTGCTCTTAAAAGAAGGCGCCTTCTCTAATATGGCCATAATTTTTTTCTGCTACAACTATCAATGTATTTACTTCTCCCCCCTCACCAAAGGCTACCTCTCTAAGTTTGTTGCAGTTTCTTGGTAAATAGGGTGGCCTTAAGGCAGCGAACACTGTTTTGTACACTTCTAGTGATATGACGGTGTAGATATGAAGTAACTAAGTTGGTAGTGTTTTGTATCAATAGTGGGTGTCAGTATTGTACTGGTGTGGAGATATGCACCATTGTGTTGTAAATTAAAGGAAATATTATTAGTGACTAATTATTGCTGTGGACCTTGACTTATTATATGTCCAGAAACAGAAGGCGAATTTATTCTAGGAAGTTAAAATTATTACAAAACTGTGGAAAGGTCATTAGTACAAAATGGTGGAGAGGCAACGAAGCTTATTCACAGTCACTTTATCATTGGATCTTGTAGCAATAGACCTTGGGTGTAATGGTGTCGTTCTGAGAATATGGTGTTCAGAAGTAATGGGCCTCAACCAGGCCTTTTGTGTGCTTTGGCTCAATGCTGCAGGGAGGGGTTGCACATTACCAGACAGGCAGTACAATAGATGGACCAATACCTTTGAAATCGGTTAAGCCGACCATTTATTAAGCAACCATTATCTTTGCCCAATACAAACCCACCCACCCTCTATCGCATAGCTCATACAACATGGCTCCCTTTTTCACCCCGTTGCCAGCCATTGAAAGGGCCTGCTGATGACGTGGCGGTCTGCCCTATTATGGTGAAGACCAATGCTGCACACTAGACCATGCCAGGGCTTGTATTGAGGCAGTCGCGTATTCTCTCCGCAACCATTCTGTTCTCAGCGCTGGCCTCTGTATACCTGGCCACTACATGTCTGACACGTCGCCACGAATAGAATCCTTTCAAATGCTACAGCTATTGATTGCGGTTACCCTGGCAATATGCAAATATGTCTGTCACTGTTGGTAATGTATGCCTGGTTCGGTTGCCTGGTGCGTCACTCGCCATATTGAGTAGCCAGCCGGGCACAGGTTTTATGACCTCTTCGTGCATAGAGGAGCTTGCACGAAAGCGGAATAATAGCTGCTACACTGCGCAATCACTGCCGATCATTTTGATGACCTGAAACACACACTAGTCTGGTCTGTTGAACCACCACCTGCCTTAATTTTGCCGGACCATATGGCACAAACCAAAATGGCTGATGCACAGTTCTTTTTTTTTTCCCTTGTATTTTGGTATCCATATGGCTCGCTATGTTTGGTATCATTTCGTGGAAATGGTAACCATTTTCTACTAAATCCCAAAATGCTGCTGTTCCCCCTTCCCGTTTACAATTTTACAAGTCTTAAAGACATGTTTTGTGAGACAGCTTACTGTTCACATTGAAAATTGGAGAATGCCGTAAAAATCCCCTCTGCAGCGTGAATAGATCTTTCTAATCAGCACTTTATATATAAACTTATAGCACTGCTACAGAGTTGTACTCAAAAATTCCCTTATTGTTTGTTTTTTTACCACTTTTGTACTATGTAACCATCTTAACTTATTCTATTGCTCTTTAAAAAATGCATTTCCTCTTGCCAAAATAAGTGAATACTTCATTGTCTTGAGTGAATTATTTTCAGGAATAGCTTTAAGTACATACTGGCATGTGAAGTTTTATTCAATGTCAAAGCTTTACAAGATATAGTTTCTACCAATGTTGTTCCTTTCTGAGTCTGAGTTAACAAAAGCATATGCATGTATTATAGAAAAGACTTAGAGGTAGTGGTAAATTTACCTGTTCATGGGAATTTATATGCTTATGCAAGATGCAAAAAATACTCCCCCCACCCCACCCCACCCAAGCAAAACAAAAGCGCATATATCTGATGTTCTGATGTCAAAGTCGAATGGTTTGCCATGATAGGCAGTCCTGGCATCCACACTTGTGAAAGAGCTTGGAAAATATGGCGGAGGCCCTGCACAACTGCCATATGCGGTATCAAGGCGGCTGCTGCTGCTGAAGGCTCATTCCACCAAGCTTGCAGACACTTTCCTTTTCCTTCCCTGGGCGCTGTCTCTCACATAGCATGCCGGGGTGGGGGAAGGTGGGGCGGGCGCTGTTGGCTGGAGAGATTGCCTGGCAGCTCAAGGGTATTCAAGGTCAAAATGTTGCTCTCTCCTGCTTGCAGAAACGCTTCGCTTCGGGTATCAGGCTATCCAACCAAGTAAAAACTGTTGTTGTACCCGAGTGACCATCTGGGTGTTGAAACTCCTCCGTTCTTCATGATGGTTCAATATATTGATTCAATATATTGAATATACAGTCTACTCCCATCCTATTCAGATTCACAAAAAAATTAAAAGTAGATGGGAAAATTAGTCCATTATTGATCAGAACAGTGGAATAGAATCTACATTGGTGGTTTTTGCCCATTATTATATTGAATGATAAGAACTAGTAACGACGCATCTAGCTTCGTTCTAGAAGTTTTTCAACTGAAAATCCATTATTTTGTGCTCCCAAAGCTGTAAACAGGTTACCTGCCCATTGCTATAGTAAGACATGAAATACTCCACATTTTATTGCACATATTACATACACATCATGACATTTTTAAGCAAAATACTTTAAATTCACTTTAAATTTCTTTCAGTTTACCCAAAATGGTCAGCCTGTTAAAATCTCAAGCCATCGGACCATTTATAATAGAAACTATTTTATTGAATCCATTGTGAAATAAGTATATCCATATAAAAGTAAATTGTAAATAATCCATGAAGAAAACCACCCTATTTGGGTGGTTGCTATTGCGATGGACACAGCGTGGTATCCTGCGATAAATGGTGTACATATTAGAAAGTGGGGCATTGGTCGAAATCAAGATGGCGGACGTCGAGAACAAAGGCCTCTACCTCGTTTGCCTATCAGTGATATTTAACAGGCTGACTCAAATCTATAACTAATCCTAATGATATTTTTTTGCATTATTCCAATAACTAGGTAGTGGATTTTAACTTTTTGCCCCTGGTTTCAAGATCTTTTTAAAAAGACTGTCCCAAAGCTTAATTGTGCTCTGTCTGGGTGAAAACCTGGGCAAGCCAAGACCCATATTGCAGCCGCTGAATAACCGGTAGAGGGCTCTGGTTGGGTGAGACTGTCTGCCAATGGGCTGATTGATTTTGGGCCGTGTGCAAAAGTCTGGCACTTTGCCAAGTTGGCAACCTTTGGAGAAGAAGCAGGGGGAGTGGTGTAGTCTAGAGTCTTGTGACTATGATGAAGAGTGGTTGCTGAGGGAGTTTGGGGGGAGGCAGTCTTGGTAAGGCTGGATATTTTCTTCAGCGAGGGGTGGAGAAATGTGAAAGCGGAAGAAAGAAAACAAGCAAACTGCATTTGCAAGAAAAAAAGCAAACATGCATTGCGAAAACTGAACTTTAAATGTATGTGGCTCAAAATAAATATCCATTTTGTCCCGATACCTATACATGTGCAAATGTAAATGTGCATGGTGGTATTATCCCCGGGGTATTACCATGATGCACCTTTACAACAGATGCCTCTCGGTGCCTCTCGGGCTATGATGCATATTTGTGTGGGTTCACTGTGCACTCATCATTCCTACTGCCTACTGATTCACTGAAAGTGAACCTTCGGACAGATATTTGTTTATAATCCCTTCTATCCAGAACTGGTTGTTCATAATAATTAGAGTTTCTACATATCCATGATCACTTTAAGCTTACCAGTACTTCCTGTAGTGACAATAATGCCCAGTTCAGAATATTAAAATAATTTTTCGTCATGGTGTGTCCTTTAGCGATAAGTTTATAACCTTATGACACTAGTAAGTGCTCTGTATATATAATTTTTTTCTGCATCTGTGTTTACAGCACTTATAGTGAGGAGCGGGCAAGTGCAGACACACCCAGATCAAGCCATGAAAGTTCTGGATTCAGTGATTGGCGGCGTGAGGATGGAGATCGAGGAAGGTCCAACAAACAGCAGCAGTATTCATCAACCAGCCGAGGACGAGCTAGTTTGTCTGGGTAAGATAAATCAATTTGTCATGTCACAATATGGAGTGAATGTAAGGCACAGTACATAGCAGGTACACACTCGTACTCAGAACACGTATGTCTGTGTCTCAAAATAATATCCAAGACATATGTCCCATTATGTGACAATTGCTCGTAATCGACAGATCTTGGTTAAAAGCGATTTCAAGCATTGACTGAAATTTATTTTTCAGCGACCGGTACAAAGGCAGCTGGGGCGTTCAGTCGCCACGGTCGGAATCTTCGGCATCCCGTAAGGCGTCGCGAAATCGTTCCCGGTCACGGTCGCGGGGAAGCTCCAGTGATAGTGGCAGTGTCAGCAGTGCAAGGTCAAGGTCACGCAGGTAGTGCTATAATTCTTATAACATATTGCTGCCTCAGATAGAAGTTCAAAATGACATGGAATGCTGCCAATAAAAAATACTTTTTTGTTTTTGCACAACTGTGCATGTACTTAAAACTACGGTAGTCTATCCCTTTGTTTTTAATAATAAAATTTTGGAATTAGAAATAAGATTTCAAAGTTTTTTACCCCTCTGCCTTTAATAAGCCTTCTGTTTACGCTGCTCTAATTATGGTGTTCCAGCAAAGAGGAAAAACGAAAGTCGGTTGTGTCGTCAGTGGTTTCTCAACAGAAGGAAGGGAAATGCGAGGGTTCACGACCTAATCTGGGGATTCTGATAAGAGGCTTTCCCAGTCGATCCTCAGGTGAGAACACCACCCTCAGCTCCGCTGGCTTACACCGGTTAATCTCCTTGTTACACTGCATGTGCCTTATAAATGAAGCAAACTGTAATAAAATATTGCACTTCTCATTGTCATGGCTACATTTGTAGAGCCAATATAATGGTCAATATAAGAAAAAAATTTTTACAACATCGATGCCAATTTTTGTTTGCTGATGTATGGGCAACTCCCTCCATTTAGCGCCCCATGCACAGACCTTGTGCAGTGGCCATGTTGTCCTTCAGGTTGTTGTTCGCGTTGTCTCTTTTAAGACGAGTATTTCTATTTATTTCTAACCATAACAGATAGCAGCCTTCGAGATGGAATGTTCCACGACTTCAAGAAATATGGCAAAGTGACCTCCATCAGTCTGCTGGGCCAGGGTGAAGACCGATATGCTGTCGTCAGCTTCAAGAAGTAAGAAATATTTAATTTGCAGCGATGAAAATAATATGTAATAGTCTGAAAACTTTGAAGACTGTCATGCCATAGGGAAAAAAGTTGGGGGGGGGGGAGCGGGGTGCATGTCACGCCGTAGGGAAAAAAGTTGGGGGGGTGCATTCTGATTTGTATAATAAACCCATGCAACCTCGCCCTTACTACTCGAGACACTCCAAAGTCCATCAGCATTTTTGGGGAGGTTCATTGACCTTTTAATATTGAATAATCATTGTATATTCTCCAAAATATATACATGTGTCGATTTGGTTTACAAATGAATATTACCCAATTTTGCCCGTCTAAGTGCACATGCCAAGTTAAAAGACCACCCAAGCTTCTGAAGCAGATATCCCAAGTCGTCGCCCTATGCATTTAGGCAGAAGAATTCAATAAATAGCAAACACCTAGGGATATCATTGGGAGAGTCCTGGGAAGTTAGGGGAAATAATAGACAAGATGTTGATATTATTGCATTGTCGATTTCAGGTGGGAAGATGCTGCCAAAGCATTGGAGATGTCGAAAGGACGCGTGTTTTTTGGAAAGAAAGTCATCGTCGAGAGTCATGAAGGCTTCGGTAAGTTGAACAAAAATTGTGTTAAAGGTTCTAAAAGTGTTAAAAAAGATTAATAATTAGATGCACATAAATGTACTTTGAGCTTTCAACTTGGCACTGTGCATCAGAGGAAAAATGGAAAAACTTTAAATTTCACATTGTGACCAAATATGAAATGAAATATTGGAAATATCTCGGAAATAGCTAATTAATAGTGAAAGGGAGTGAAATTTAGGCTTGGAAAGTGAAAAAAAACGTTGTGTTGTTACGTGTGTTTCCCAGGTTCCGACGACAGTGCGTTTCGTCCCCCGGAAGCAGAGTTGGACGAGTACCATCACAAGGCCACGCGAACTCTGTTCATTGGTAACCTGGATGTGAACGTCGCAAAGGAAGAACTGAGAAAATTCTTTTCTTCCTATGGCCACATTATCGTAAGTAGACTTATCTTGTGCTCGATAGCTCAGTCATGGGTCAGCAATGTGTGTAGGAAATATCAAAACAGTGCAATGTTTAAACCAAACAAAAAAATGAAACGAAGCATCAACTAAGGTGATGCAGGAATCCATGTGTGCACTGTGCAGTAGTTGTAAATTGTATCCCGTGGGCTGACCTAGTTAGTCTGTAAGTGTATGATATTACTTGGGGGGGGGGGGGGGGGTTGAACTGGAGAAAGTCATTTACGGAACTGTTGCTCATGTTGTGTATTCCTCAAGTACATGCAGATGGCTTTCTGGTTTGCATGTAATTATTGTGGCTCAGCTTTCCCTTTCTTTTTTAGTGACATTATGATGAACAATGGAAGCGAAAATGCATTCGCATGATTAATTATTTCGAGAAGAGGAAGTTAGCAGTAATAGCTTATATTGTCGTGTACATTTGAATGCAGCATAAACAACACGAATTAGCCGCAACAGGATAAAATGTGAATTTTGTATTTTTTCTGCTGTAGGATATCGACATAAAGAAGCAGGCCAGTCAGTCCTCCTATGCTTTCATTCAATTCACCGATATCAAGAGTGTGGTGCGGGCACTGCACACCATGGATGGAGAATATATCGGGGGACAGAACATCAAGGTACATAGGCAGTACCCTGGAACCTAAAACTTTGATATCTGGAATGAATTCAAGGCAAAAAATAATTATAACATCTGTGGTTGTAGATGCCGAAATAATTTGTTTTGCAGTTTCGTTACGGACACAGACATGAAAAGGTCTGGTGGCGGTCCAGAGAGCCAAGTAGGAGATTTAAGCTTCATACCAAAACGAAAAAGATTTTACGTGGTACATGTAGGCCCTAGTGTATTGTATAGGTTGGGTATGATCTCAAGTGAGAAATTTTGATGCTTACCATGCAGCAGGATGGACTAATAAACCTGTGATTAAAAAACCCAACTTATATAGGGTAAATTTATAAGTTTATACATGTATTAGGATTGCACTGTGAAAATAATGGCCACGTCACTGTTGTTACCTTTCCAGCTCGGCTTTGGCAAGAGCATGCCCACCAACTGTGTGTGGGTGGACTGTGTGTCAGAGAACGTGTCAGACACGTTCCTATGTCGGCAGTTCTCCTTTGTCGGTCCGGTTCAGTATGAGGTCATAGACCGCGTGGAATGCAAGGCGTTGATCTACTACCAGAGCCTGGAGACCGCTCAGAGGGCAGTCACGGAAATGAGGGCACGAACAATTGGCGGAAAGAAGATCCAGGTGAGAGATGATGATCCGTCCGGGCCAGTTGTTTGCTTTAATCTATTGAAGTAATTCCCAGGCCACATTACCATCCTGTAGCATTGTTACAAGGATTTGTGTTACGTAGTTCCCAGGATTTTGTGTACCGGTTCACTTTAAGAGCTATACTCCACATAGATGAATGTACTGACAGTAAAAGGATGGAAACAGTCTTGAAAGACCACCCTTGCGCTAGCAGTGAAGTGTAGGACTTCTACCAAAGGCTGTGGTTCTTTCAGCATTAGACAGCTGGACTGTTTTATCACTGTGGAGTCACTGTGGATTATTTGACTGAACCTCGTATTGCGTCTTACAGATCGACTTTGCCAGTACGGACTGCCAGAACCTGTTCTTCGATCACATGGAAAGAACGCAGCAGATGCGACCTGAGAACAGGCCTCCAATCAGACACACGGGCACCCCAGCGGGGGGAGAAATGGCGGAGTTTGAAGAAACTCCGGGGTGAGTTAAAAAAAATTGCTGCAGGTACTAGTCGAATTGTGCAGACTTCCCTTAAAACCTATTTCTTTCAGTGTTTTAAAAATGAAAGTTTTTGTTTGTGTTTATCTTTTTTTTCAAATAGATATTGAAGTTCAGTTGACAGAAATAGTATTATTCATCAACTGACTTCTCTATTCCAGTCGTCGTGGACGTTACACAGAGAACAGAGGGCGTCGTGGTTTTCGTTCTAGCCGTGGAAACTTCCAGCAGCGGGGGCGAGGCCACAGTTTCTACGAGGAGCAGCAGGAGCAGCAACCCGGTTACCGCGAGGGACGAAATTCACGGTGAGTTTAGGTAGAATGCCGCTTAAGTCACGACCAACTGTACAGCTAGACATACAGAAGCTGAAACTTCTCTGGACATGGAAGGAAGTGTTAAAAGGGTGGGACACTATATATGTAAAAGTGTCACATGATTGTAACCAGGAAAACAACAATTCTTTGTGCTGATCCAGAATGTGCATTTTGCAATGCTATCCAGTTGTTTGGGTCCCGGATGCATAAATTTGACACTGAGGCATTGGAAGGCATTTAGAACTGTCAAGCAAAATATACTTCCTAAAAAGTTATTGTCAACATCACATGAAAGTGACTACAGATGTTTAGTATTAAACATAGTAATTCTAATTTGGTGCAAGAACATAGGACATGGCTTGTTTGTTGAAAGTGATGTGTGACACTTGTACCTCTCCCCTCTCCCCTGCCACCTGGGTCAATATATTATGCTGTTTGTTTATGTTTTATCTTTGTTCACAGTAATGAGGTGCCATTCTGGTTATTTGCAGGTATTATGAGGGATACAAGAGTGAAGGTGACAATACATACCCAGAGTCCACGTCAGGTGATGCATATGACAGGCAACTTCAGGAGTATAGCTACACACAAAGAGATCGCCTCACAGACTCGGGCTCAGACAAGCGCCATGAGAGCCGTGCAGATTCCCCCACATATAGTCGGACCTCTCGTTATCCCAGTCCACAAGAGGAAAGATATGAGCGCTATGATCGCTATGGTGATCGTTATAGAGACACTGACAGCCAATCGGGTGACAGGGAGAGTGTGCGGAGCCATCGTAGTGACACTCGGCGTACTGGAACAGCGGATAGATCGTACGAAGAGCGGTATGTTCATGACAGATATGCTGAGGATAAGAGCAGTGCTCGCGAACGACCTCGAGGATATAGTCCATCCGGGAGTGAATTCAGCTATCGGAGTAAAAGCCCTGGACGCCATCACAGTCGGAGTACTAGTCCTGTTGCTGTGCCCAAAGACCACAAAGCAAAGGATAAACACTATTCTGTTTCTCGGGCCTACAGTCCTTCCACCCCTACCCGGGATGATTATGATTATGGATCTCATGAGGAATATTCCACTTCTAAACGAGACTCGCGCTCAGGGAGTAAATGGGACGTGGACAAATACAGTGATATTGAAGAGCGAAGTGGTAAACTAAGCAGCAAGATCTCCCGGACGTTTAGCCTGGAGGGAGATAAGCTGACTAGGCCACGCCACAGCAAGGAAGATCTCACTGATACTCTGGATACACTTTCAAGATCCCATAGCCACACAGACAAAGTGCGTAAACAGATATCCGAGGAGTATTTCGATGGCAAAGACAAACTGGATACATTTGCATATTTGCGAGAAAAACACCAGCGATCTCAGAGCACATCGAGTGCTGGCTCTCGGAATAGACACAAGGATACTGAGGCCAAGGATTACACAGGGCGAACAGACAAGTATGGACGCTCCCCAGGCAGGCGAGATGATGCTTTTGTCGGTTCCAAAGTGGTCAAGGTTAAAAAGCGCCGTGAGCACAGCCCTGGAAGTGTAAGCAGTTCTTCCTCTACCGAGTCAAGCGAGTCTGAAGGTGAAGCTGAGGCCAGCTCGGGCACAGCAAGTCACTCGAGTGGAGATGTGTCTCAGCTCGAACAGAAAAAGATGGATTTGCTGAAAGAGCTCAAAATGCTGCCACAATCTGGCAGCGAGAGCGAAGAAGGAGCTCTGCCAGACGATGACAATGAAGATAATGGACGTAAGAGCAAGAAGCCACGCCTAGAGGATATCTTTGACCTTGGTGATAAAGCGATGAGCCTAAAAAACTTGCGAGGGGCTGCCAAGATTATGGAGCTACATAAGGCGGCCGCTGGTGTGGAAGGAGCTGCGCTTCTGTTGGATAAACACAGACCATTGGATACATCTAAATTCCGGCCAATAGACTCCAGTCAGAGTTTAAGAAAGCAGATGGAGGCAATGCATCAGAAGGGCAAAGAACATGGAATGTCCTCTTCTATGGATACCTTGCCTCTGAGTAGTAAGAGAGACAGTAAACTCTTCTCACCCTCAGGCCGGATGGCTATGGATGAGGACATGTTTGACATTTCGGATAAATCCCCTTCAGAAATCCCATCAGAATTCATACCTAAAAAGCGCCGAAGAGTTGAACAGACATGTGGGAGTACAGACCTGTCCCATACAAAAGTGCGGAGGTATCGAAACAGGGACCCTGGTAGTAGTGGGGATGAAGGAGAGGATAGCCGAATACTTCGACCATTCCATCGGGATCCGCTGGGCCTTGAACCAGTGGAATCCAGTCGGACTGTAGTGATCAAGTCCAAGGAGAGCAGGGCAGACTTCCAAGGATACATGGGCGACACTACCTCTGATTACAGACATAAACATGCAGGCGCGACAGCCTCGCATGATGATAAGAAAGCAGATCCTCGCCTGTTCAGGCGAGAGAGTAAGGAGTTTAAAGAGCCACCCATAATTCCAGACTCTCCCATTGAAGTAATGGAGGGTAAAGATAAAAGGATACCTCAAGAGCCAAGGACAATACGTGAGAATGGTAGGAAGGAGGCCAGAGACTTACCACTACCCAGGTTTGCCCGGGATTTCAAATGTGGCTTGGTATCCCCCAAAGAACATGTTACACCACTGTCTCCAAAGGCCCCTGATGTCCCCGAGGAACAGTCTCCCCCAAGACTGGTGTCTCCACCACCAGTATTGGGGAAGCCAAATTTGTCCCCATTCTCTCCAGTCACAACATCGCCACAGGTGTCGCCGATCATTCCAAAGCCAGAAAACAAAATGGATACGTTGCCTGCTGCAAAGGACAACGCCACAACACCCAGACCAGTGTCGCCCCCTGGGCCAGGAACTGTAGCCCTTCCCAGTGTTGTCAGCATCCCCGCTGTGACTTCTGCCGAGCCAGTTGCCATAGGTACAGTGCAGGAACCAAGCACTGTAATAAACAATGTTCATCAAGTGGATATGTCTCCTGCACCATTGGAGCAGTCTGCACCATTGGTTACTGAAACCCCAGACAATACTAACAAACTCTCGAACGGTGATAAACCATTGGATACATGCGGGGTTAATGGGGGTCAAGGAAGCCCTGCTGGTCCAGGATCGTTGGCAGCCAGTGATACAACTGTACAACCTCTGGATGTTTCAAACAACATGGGAGCGGAGGCGGTTGATCTCCTGTCCCCGACTGGGCAGGAGGTGAGTGCGCCAGTCATCCCAAACCCGGCAAACACGGACTCTACTCCACCACCACCACAAGCAGAGAAGGATAGCAAAGCCGCAGAAAGTACAGATCCGGCAAAAATTGAATTGTATGGAAACGACAGTGACAAACCTAGTGATAAACCAGAATTGGCTACAACTGCCAAAGTTAAAGAGAAACTGGAGTCTAGTTCAGAACTGTCAGACTTGTGCTCACCAACATCTCCTGAGAAGCTGTCTCTGGAGGAGAGGATACGCGCCCTGGATGAGAAGTTGAGCCTAACTCAGAACATTAAACCTCCTGCTTCCCTGACACAGCAAACGACCAGTGTCACATCTGATGGCTCATCACCAACGTCATCCTCCTTGTCAGATTACAGAGATCGCTACAAGATCAAGAAACGAGTGGATGCAGATCGTACAGCACGTACTGGGTCATCTCCACTCCTTTCTGACCCAAAAAGCGACCCATCCGAAATGGTAAAAAACTTACTGAACCGAAGCACCATCTTTGAACAGGATATAAGGCGATTACAATCGAATTTTAAAGAAAAATATGAGCCCAGCAATCAGGGCAATTTAAACTTGAAGGATGCCCCACCACATCCTCAGTCGATGATGGTGGGGCTGAACCGTCCCAACAACACAGGCAGTGACTCAGTTTTGACCCCTGGGCAGGGAACAGGAAGCCTGGCCGGCGTGGGGTCACAGCTTGTTCGTCAGACTAGTGCCCCAGAGTCGAATCTTCCTTACTCTGCGCAGGTCCCTGCCATGGTGCCAACTCCAAACTCGGCACCAGCAAATGGAAATCCGATCCCAGGGCAAAGTTTTCCATTCTCTGCAGCACAGAGTACAACAGCAACAAACCACGGCTACTCCTATGGGTCATCAAGTCATTCTCCTCGACATTCACCAGGCAGCTCATCTGGCAGCACGCCTAGTACTCCAAACACGGGAAGAGTGGACCCACGTGTTGGAGGAGCAGCATATATGGGGAGGCGGACTAGCCTGGATCAAAAACCAAGTCCTGCAACTTCACCGGGAGCCAGCCAGCCACAGACGCCACCTCTTAGTATGAACTATCCTGGCCCTACCACAACAAGTACGCCAAAAGATGCTACTCAGCAGCCATGTTTGTCGCCTGTTTCTGCCCCAGCTTCAGTGCTAATGCCTCCACCACCACCACTGAAGCTAGCCTGCAGCAGTTTTGGTGAACCATCGGCAGATGGGGCCAGAAAAGGTTTGACGTCAGCATCAGCCAACCGGGAATACCCAGATCCTCCAGTTCTTAAGCAGGAGACTAAAGACCCTCTGTTGGAGTCACCACCACCAACAACAACCTATCCCCAAGGGATTTTAAAACGCAAGGCAGATGATGCCTTCAGTCCAGAACTAACACCTGCAGCTCCTGTATTGTGCAAGTCCGAAGACTCTGTGGAGGAAACCATGCCGAAAATTGAACCCTCTGTGACTAAAACGACTGTTCCAGAACCTGACATGAAAAAAACAAAGTTATCCTCATCCTCTACAGCTTCCACATCCTCTGGAGGATCAGACAGGAAGAAGGCAGAGTCCTCTAAGTCTCACAGCAGCAAAGATTCCAAGAAACACAGCAGTAGCTCCAAGAATTCCAGCAAAACTAAGGAATCCCCAAAGAAAGAACATGGCCATAGCAGCAGTAGCAGCAAACATTCTGATAAATCCAAGACACATTCCTCAAGCAAGAGTAGCAGCAGCAGTCATAAAAGTGAATCTAATAAGAACAGTCAGCACAAGAAAGACGCAGACTGCCATGGTGAAAAAAGCAAGGAAAGCAGCAAGACTAGTACTAGCAGCAGTGACAAGTTGACAAAGCCCTCACATAAGAGCACCAGCAGCAAACAAGGGGACAAAGACTCAAGCAAAAGCAGTGACAAAGCCAGCAAAAGTGTAGAAAAGTCTGGGGACAGAAGCGGAAAGGTGAAAGACGGTAAACACAAGGAAAAAGACCGAACCAAGAGCGAGGATGGGAAGACGACCAAATCAAACACCAGTGATAAGCACAAGAATGAGAAGCATAAAGAGAAGAGCTCAAAGTCTGATGGAAAGGAGGGAGAAAGAAGTGACAAACCTGACAAGTGCACCGACAAGAAACCAGACAAGGACGACAAGGGTGGGCCTGATGCTGGAGCCGGAGCCACGGGTGGCTCTTGCGGTAAGAAAACAGATGCATCTTCCTGCTACTCATCTGGAAGTGGCTCGAGCATGCAGGGCCAGCAACAAAGCAAGTCTGACAAATCTGGCTCAGAGAAGCAACAAAAGTCGGACAAGGAAAAGAGTAGTCAGAAGCAAGAGAAAACCAAGTCTTCATCAGATAGCAGCAGCAAACCGCGACCTCCTTCATCATCAACCAAATTGTCAAGTGACAAGAAATCGGGACAGAAGTCTGACAAGAGCAAAGAAGGCAGGACAGGTACTAGCACTAGTAGTTCCAAGAAACATGAAGCAGGTGAGAAATCCGAGAAGACCTCAAGTTCATCATCGAAGGGGGACAAGAACAAGGATGGAAGAGAGAAGACCGCAAAAGCAAGAGATCCTGTTTCAGAAAAGAGCTCTAAGTCCAGCAGTAAGACAAAGTTCTCCCCAGAGAAAACCAAGGCCGAGGACAAGGAATCTCCCAAAGCGGCTTCCCGCAAACGGGAAAAATCAGAATCCATGGAAAGCAGAGAGGTAAAATTGTTGTTGCAGGACCATTACGGAGATGAAGATAACCTGCCTGGTCAGTATGTTTCCATGTATGATATGGTGAAACGCAGGTCAAACAAAGAACGCGAAAAAGAAGACATGACCAAAAAGAGGGATGAACTGTTTAGCCATTTCAAGGACAGTCGTCGTCGTCGTAGCAAGCACAGTTTCAGTGAAGATAACAGCTGCCGTGATACCGATGACAGTTCTGGGTCATACACTGAGCCGAAGAAGAAATCAACCCCAAAACCAAAAGACCACAGTAAGACACAGGCCAAGGCTAAAAAGCACATTATTGAGAGTGACAGTTTTTCCTCCTCCAGCGAGGAAGACATCAAACCTAAAGCAAGTGCGCCTCCCAAGTTGACTAAACCCAAACCGAAGGTGACCCAGGAACGTGCTAAGCCTTGGAGATATGCTGATGACAGCACCTCAGATTCGGAGAGCAGTGACACAGATAGCTCCTTTAACATGAAGTCGTTTTCAAGGGTGCCAAACAAGAGCAAGAAACCTTCGCCGAAACCAGCCACAAAGCAGCCTAAGCCAAAGCCTAAGAAGTCTCCCCCTATACTGAGTGATTCTGATAAAGATACCAGGCCAAAGCCATCTACACCTAAAGTAACACCTAAACCTAAGAAAACTTTTTCAATTGAAAGTGAATCTGAGAAAGACAGTGATGTTGCCAAGGCCCTAGTGAAGAGCCTGAAACCCAACAAGATGGCGAACCAATCAAAATCTTCAAACGCTGTTCGCAAAGGTCATGGTATCTACACATCCTCATCTTCTGACAGTGAAACTGAGGAGGATTCTGACTACATGGGTTACATGCATCCATCAAGATTTGAACAGAGCAAGCCAAAAGAGACAAAGAGCCCCAAAGCAAAGGTTCTGCCAATGAAGAAAGACCTGTATTCAGTGACATCTACTGAAGATGAACTGCCTTCAGTAAAGCCACCAGGAACTCCCAAAACCAAGAAAACAAAGCCACCCGGGAAAAGTTCCTCCAAAATAGTTGACATCTCAGCAAAGAAAAAGCTGAAAGGCCGTCCTAAAAAGGTTGAAAATGACATCTTTAAAGATTACCTGTTCGAATCAAGTGAAGAAGATGAGACATTCAAGCTTTTGCAGGAGAAGACAAAAGAAAAATTGAACAAGAAAGATGAGAAACCAAAGAAAATAATAAAGGAATCAACTCCCGGGTCTCTAACTGGATCATCCATAATAAAGGACCACAAAAGTTTCAAGCCAAAGAAGGAAAAGAAGGACAAGGAAAAGAAGAACAAGGCTCAAAAGGAGTTGCAAATCAAGCAAAAGGTGGTTGGAGCTGACGGGAAGACTTCAACAGGCCCGATGAAAGACACTGCAGCAGCGGGAATGCCACTTCTTGGCAGTGAAAGAAATAAACAGCTGCAAGAAATTGGACTTCAGAGTGGCATACAGAAAGCAATTTCTAGTCCCGCTGTGTCCAAGGTTAGTGATGTTAAAGGCAAATCAGAAGCTGCTCAGCGAAAACGCCAGGAAGCCGCTATAGATCATACAAAGATGCAGAGTAAATCCAGCGAGCAAGTTACCTCAAAGAAACCATCAGTGGACGAGCCTTCTCCAAGGTCGGACAATATCTTTGAAAGGATGGAAATGAAAGATATGAAGAAGCACAAGAAGAAAGATAACACCATCAAGCATGACAAGAAGCATAAGGAGGAGAAGATCCCCATGTCATCGCAGCCGCCTAAGACTCCGAAGGCTGGGCTGAAGTCACCTGAAAGGAAGGGTGGGTCAGCAGAGAAGGTGAAGAAAGATGGTGCTATTGCAGGAGCAAACAGACCCAAGATTGAAGAAGACGACATTAATGATGAGGAGCGCCTTGAAAGGCAGACAGCCAGTGCTGTGGCCAGTATCCAGAATCTGACGTCTGTTATCGAGACCGCCATTCCAGACAATTCAGCCATCACCGAGGTCACCGTTCCAGATGCTGTCAGCACAGAGGTTGAGCTCACTGAGGAAGTCAAGGAGGTACAAGACCCAGGAGCACCAACCCAGGCAGCCATTGAGGAGGCTGAGGCTGCCACAAAAGCCCTCCTGGAACTGGGCTTTGTTACAGACGTCCCAGAAAGTTCTGTAGAGACAGAAGAAATCCCGGTGCAAGAAATGGCCATTGAGGAAGTGATACAGGAGGAAGAAATAATTGAAACTGAAGTGGAAGTAAAGACTGAAACAACCAGTCTCAGGAAAGAAGATCACTTACCAAATTCTGCAATATTAGGGAAGGATAAACCAGACAAGTTTGCTATGTTTAGCAGTGCTGAGAGTAATCTTGAGGATGAGGACGATGATGAAGCAAGCTTAAAGATTGATCTGGACAGTGAGGACAACATCACAATAGATACAGAAAAGAAGAAATCGACTGAAAATAAACATCCAGATGAACGAAAAGCAGAGTCCAAAAAGCGGGGAAGAAAACAGAAGGTTAATGAATCGCCAGAACCGGAACCGGGACCGTTTGCACTCAGTCGATATCTTCCACCTGTCATGTCTAAACCTGAGGTGCCACAGAAGAAAGGTACACCTGCAAAAGCGAAGACCCCGGAGCACAAGCTCAATACGAGCTGGGATCCCAAGTCTGGTGGATCAGACAACAATCGTTCTGGATCAGACACTGGCGAATCGGGAGGTTCACGAGGCAGAGGGAAAAGAGGGCGAGGGGGTAGCAGAGGACGAGGACGTGGCAAGAAACTGGAAGATCGCCTGGACATATTTGATAATACGTGCATTAGCAAGAAAAGTGGTTTGGTGGAAGAAGCCCTGAGTGGTATATTGGGCCATAATATGCCAGCATATGGTGACAAAGGAGTCAGAATGCCATGTTTTGCCACGAAAGCCAGTCGCAAACAAATGGATTCATACGGCTTTATTGGAAGTGATAGTGAAGGCAAGAAAGACATGATGAGCCACCAAAAACCGCCGTTTGGCCACTTCCCTGAGCCTGGGATGCCCCCATTAGATATAGGCCAAAAAGACGAGAAAGTTGTGGATGGACAGGCGCAAACTTTCAAAGAACAGTTATCTAATTTCAAGAACATGTCCAAGACTGAAAAGGTGCTAGCCTTCAAAGAAAACGCCGTGCATAACAAGAAGGAAGCAGGTGACAAGTCCTTGTTAGCGGAGTTAGATGCCATACGAGAGCAGGCACAAAAGGCCATACCAGCCAAAGACCAGGAAATGAAGGAAGTTGTACTGCAAGAATTGGCCCTGAAGGAACAAGCAGAGCGAGAAAGTGCAGCTAGGGAGCAACTGAAGGTAGAAGAGGCAGCCAGAGAACTGGAAAGGAAAGAACAGGCCATGAAAGAACAAGTAGAGCAGGAGAGACTTACAAAAGAACAGGCAGAAAGAGAAAAGGCAGAGAAAGAACAGGCTATGAGAGAACAGGCTGCAAAGGAACAGGCTGAGAGAGAACGGCTGATGAAAGAGCAAGCAGTAAGAGAGCAGGCTCTAAAGGAACAGGAGGAAAGGGAAAGGGCCATTAGGGAGCAGGCGGCAAGGGAGCAAGCTAGGAAAGAACAGGCCGAAAGGGAGAGGCTTCTGAAAGAACATGCAGCCAGGGAGCAGGCTAAGCGAGAGCAAGCTGAGCGGGAGAGGGTTATGAAGGAACAGGCAGCCAAAGAAGCAATGAGAGAGAGAGAGAAAGCAATGAAAGAGCAGGCTATGAGAGAACAAGCAGCAAGGGAACAGGCCATGATGAAGGAACAAGCTGCAAGAGAAATGGCCATGAAGGAACAGGCAGCTAGGGAACAACAGGCTATGAAAGAAGAGGCTATGAGAGAGCTAGCCAGGAAAGAACAGGCAGCCAGGGAACATGCCATACAAGAACACTATGTCAGGGAGCAAGCAAGGAACCACTATGCCAGGGAACTAGCCAGAGAGCAAGCCATGAGGGAAATGACAAAAGAAAAGACTGGCAGAGAGAAGAAAAAGGAGAAGGTGGGTGTAATGGAAGAGCAATTCATCAGGGAAAGTGAAATCCAGCTGAGGAAACAGATGCAAGAGCAACTGCCTAAGATGCCTTTCCATCCTTCTGAACCTGGTCATGGTCCACCTGCCCATAATAGTCAAGATCCAGGACATGTGGCAGAGAAATTGAAATCCGAGAGAAAATCTGGGCAGGGAGATACTGGAAAAGAAACCAAGGAGCAAGAGGAACGTTCGCATGCACTGGCCAGTCCACGACCTCAGGATCCACACTTGGCCTGGCCTCCCAATGCTCCTAGGCTTCCCTTGCCACCAGGCTTCTGGCCTCCACCCAACCAGCAGCAGCTGATGAGAGGGCCATTTCCTGCAGATCTGCAAGGGCCCTGGCCTGCTGGGGTTCCTCTTCCGCCAGCCGATCTGAGGCCACAGCTGAGCCCTGGTGCCCCAGGCTTTCCTCCAGATCAGAGGAACCCCTTGCCATGGCCTTTGCCAGGACAGTGGCCACTCCATCCAGGCATGCCCATGCCAGGACAGCATCCATGGATGATACCACCACACCAGAGGATGCCACTACCGCCACAGGAGATAGTGTCTCAACCGACGCCAAAGACTCCCACAAGTTCTCATTCCCCTCAGACATCATTGGCACCTTCACAGAAAAGCAAGGATAAAGGTGTAATCAGTGTAATTGAACCTCCACAGGAGAAAGACATACCAGGAACAGTTCATAAGGAACCTGATGCGCCAACATCTTTCTCCTCTGGGAAAGAGGGTACAGCATTGACATCTCCAGATCATCTTGCAACAGGCATCCCTGTTACTAAATCAGAGGACTTTGACAAGAAAGAGGCACGACCTCGCAAAGTCAAGCTCAATAGAGGTCGGAGGTCGAGAGACAAATCTGGGGAGAAGGAGAAGCTTCCTGATGGCGACCTGAAGGATCCTCTGCCATTCTCCATTCCGAATGGCCCAACTGAGGTACCAGTGCATTTGGAGTCAAAGCCTGCTGCATCTCTAGAAACCCAACAGGAGCCAGCACAGATAGCTCCAGTGACTGAACCAGAACGCCAGCTTCTGCAGGATGTGATCAAAGAAGAAGAACAGCAGCAGCAGAAGAAGGAGGAGGTTGGGGTTCCGCTGAAATCTGAAGAGCAGGAGCTTGATCCTGGAAATAAAGACAAACCAACCACACCAACCAAAGCTAATCAAAAACAAGCAGTCATTCCCAACTATGAACTTCCGACACTACGAAAACGTGAACCCAGCACACCAAATTCAGCATCGTCCAGTAATTCTGACAGCATGGAGAAATTCTCTTCCAGGGGTCGGAAGATCATCCCCAAAGAGCGAGAAGATGAGGTGACTGGCATGGTGAGAAAAACACGTCGTCAGCTATTAGGAAAAGAGGAAGCTGAGGGCAAAGGGCGTGGTCGCAAGAATACCACAGGAGAAACCCTTGAAGGTGAAAACCAAATGCCTAGAACCCCAAAACGAGGACGGCGGGTGTCTCCTAGAGGAAATCGGGATGATGGCCAGCCTGAATTGATGCACTCCGAACAGGCAGGGGAAACCGAAGAAGAAGGTGAAGCCAAAGTTCCAACAGACTCGCTGAATGAGCAGCCACTGACTCCACGTCGCAGACGATCACAGCGTAGAGTGACTAAAGAAGATGGCGAAGGTAAGACTGAATGCCATGAAGTTGAAGAGCAAGAAACTGACGCCAACACCAGCAGAGAAGAAGGTGCCATGGGAGTTGCTGTTTTGAGTGGATCAGAGGAGAGTCCAAGAGCCAGGCGAGGACGAAAACCAAAGAACAAGCGTGTTAGCTCAGACCAGATTGGCAGTCTGCCCTCGCCAAGAGCTGGTTCCCCACGTGCTGAAGGGGCTTATGGAACAGCCACTTCACCAAAGTCTTCGGAGCTCATCAACAAACCTTTTGTGAAGTTAGAAAAACTTGCCATGATAGAGGACACGCTTAAAAAGGAAGATGGGAAAGGTAGAGATGATGGCTTGCCTGACTCCGGTCAGGGTAGATACTTTCATGGGGATGAGGAATTGAGAGGAGAGCCCCCCAAACAGGCCAAGGATCTGTACGATTTTAAGGACGAGGAAGACCAGCCCCTACCAGGCTATACTCAAATGAGAAATCGCAAGCGCCCTGCTAGTGAAAGTACTGGTGAGTCACCAAAGAAAGGTAGCCCTGAAAAATCACAGGAGACGGCTGAGCCAGAGAGCAAGAGAAGCAAGGAAGATCCTGTACAGCCCAAACCAAAAGAAGCCAGCAAACCTGTGACACAGGAGACTCCTGACAACAGAACATCAACACATCCTCCTCCAGCACCACCTAAGCCACTGGAGAATTTGACGGTGGCTTCCACCTGCCCACCCTTGGTGGAAGAAAATGAGGGGCCTCCAGAAACCATGGTGGAAACAATCCCCATGTCTCAGTCTGTTGTACACCCTGCGCCGAGAGCAACGCCACCACCACCAGCAGCAGAAAAATCGAAACCAAACCTAGGCGCCCAGGGGGCATCTCAGCCAGAAATACACACTCCACTGTCCAGCAGGCCTCTGGCACCGTCCTTTGTGGAGAACGCCCAGGAGGCACGAGAAATGCCAAGGCACCTTCCTCTGAAGCTCAAGATGAAGAAAGATGCTGCGGATGCTGCTGCTCGAGAAGCGGCCCGGGAGGCTGAAGAACGGGAGCGAGAAAAGGAACGGGAAGAACTGAGGGCCATTGAAGCCCAAGCTCGAGCTATGAAAGACAGTCCCGAGCCCATGTCTGCAAGCTGCACGCCTCCACTTCCGACATCCAGCGTTGTGACGTGTACCTCTTGGAAGACAAACATTGACAAAGTCATTGACGAAGTGTCAAAGGGCAATTTTGATCGTGGGGATGAATTTGACTTCTACCAAAGCAAGAAGAAACCTCGCTCAAAACATCGAGATGAGCATCTGTCGCCAGGACAACAAGGGCTCGGGATGATGGGGCAGGTTCCTATGGTACCGGTCACCATAGATACCTCAACAGGAGTCCCCCACCCCCCAGTGGGCCTGCTGTCGCCAATTTCGGTATCGCTGCCAATGGCCATGCCAAGTCCAGGCTTGGGACCACCGCACCCTGCCCACAGCTTGCCACCGGGCGACAAACATACGTCCAAGCTGAGGTCACCACCAGTTTCCACGTCTCAGATGAAGTCTCCACCGCCGCATGGTGCACAGGCTCCCATCTTACCAGGAGGCCCTGGGGTCCAAGGTAAAAATGTTTTACCTCTTACTTGATAAATGGTTTAGGATTTGTTTCTTAACTGGTACACAATTAAATTGTTCTATGTTATAGTGAACTCAGAATTTGAAGTAGTTTTAAAAATGAGTTATTTCTATTTGCTTAATGATACTTACAGATAAACTTACAGAAAAAATATCCTTTCTAGTTCTGTTGTAGGATTGACTAGTTGATGATGACACAATATGTAATAGGAATTTTAGTCTTTTAACAAGAGGATTGGGAGTGTACTTGCAGGATCCATTGAATAGAAATTAGAATACTCGAAAGATGTGTATAAATATCACTCTTCAACAGCCTATTGAACACCTAGCTATATTGATTTTATCTTGCACACCAGGAAATGGTCCTGTCTCGGAAACCAATCCGATTATGGTTCTCCATCGTGCCGGCTATCCCATCTCCCAACCAGAGTCCGACCGTCACATGACCCCACCTGGCGTCAAATCATCTGAAGGCCTGATGAAGACCCCTCCAGTGTCCCTGGTTGGTAGCCAATCAGGACCAGGCGTACACATCGGTGTCGTGACGAGTCAGGCATATGAACGCGGCAGTCCCCAGGGACAGGTCAGCTCCACTGTGAGAAACGTTTTCTATCTTAGGTTTACACATTTCTACGAAAAACAGTTATGATTCGGTTCTTACATTAGGTTTCACGTTTATCTTTTTAACATATTTAACTTTCTTGTCAAGAAAACTTACATGACAGAATGCAAAAGATGTCTAGACGAAACAACGTAACACAACACAACTTCAAGTCCTAATGACCACAGCGTACTTCAAAGAGTAAATACAATTTTGTTTAGACACATATCATGTATATGGAAAGACACACATGTACGTATATAGAAAGATGAATTAATGCATCATGATATATGGAATTTTTCATTGAAAGTATTTTGCTTAAGATCAGCTTTTCGTAGATTTGGGTTTTTGGTCAGTGTTGAAATTTTTCCAGGTTGCAAACAAGAATGACTGGCTTTCTTCTGCAGAGTTTCAAATTTTACTTTAATAACAGAAATTCTGAGCACAATTTCTGAATAGAAGTCTGAAAACAAAAACATGGAAATGTAGGAAATTTTGCATGCCATGCGAAGTTTTGTGCTTTTTTTTGTGACCATAAATACGTCTTTCAGATGATTGAGAAGGTCCCTAATCCGCACGTCCGCACTCCACCTGTCACCTTACCTACATCGCGACCACTGTCACGACCGTCCTCCATAGAGGGTCACCCAGAGAATGCACTGGCGGGTGTGTACATATGCTGGAATATTAACTCAAGTCTTGGGGTGTTAAGAGAACTTACCTGTAATGTCATGTTTTGTAAATATTAACTAAGGAATGTCAAGAATATGGCTAAAATGTAACAAATTTTTAGTCTGCTGTATGTGTAAGGCATTGTCACAGCTACTACTTGCATTGGAAGTAGCTGTGTTTGCAGTAGAGGCCAAAGTCATTTGGAATAACTGGTTTCAGCCAGTTAAAAGCAAGTCCAGTCAACAAGCCAGACCCAATCATACCAATGTTTAGCGCTGTTGTCTCACTGTGATGATGAAGTGGTTATATATTTAACAAATAGTCTAGTCTAGTCTTTATTATTTGCCTGCTTTCAATGAGTAAACCGTGGGGCAGTTCTCGGAGTGTTTTGCACAGCCATTGTATTGAAGATGCTAAAAGGTGGTTCTATACTTGAGAAGTACTCCCTTGCCTAACCATATGAGGAAGGTGACTGAATTCCAAACGAGTCTTGTGGCCAATGAAACTAGAGCCTTATGTGTGCTCGTGTATAGTGTAAGGAAGAACGTACATACATGTAGGTGCTAAATATAGCTTCGGGAATTTTTGTACTATGTGATTTGCCTACTAATGAAATAGTTCTCTGTGTGCCAGGTTTACATCAGCTGAGTCCTCACCTACCAATGCCACCACCCCACCTGCAGGGTCATCCACATTTCTCGCATGTTCCGTTTGGTTTACTGTCACCGGGAGTACCACCGCCGCCACCACCACCGGCAGCCAATCAGCACTCGCCACCAGCCAGCCAGCCCAGCGAGTTGCGTGCAGTGCTGGCACAGCCTTCAAAACTGATACAGCAGGAGCAGATTATGCAGCAGCGTATACAGCAATCTGGTGCTCCGTCACCCCAAACTCCGCACCTGCGACCCCCGACCCCGGGAGACCATCGTCAGTCCCCTGGTGTAGTTGGCCGTGGGCAACATCGTATGCCATTCACCTTTCAAGAACCTCGTTCGGGTTCAGCCTCTCGAGCTGAGCCAAAGAACGCTCCCTCACAGAGTCAGTATGAACCCAGACCCCCTCAGCCTCACACAAAGGCAGTGGCACCAAAATACAGCGGGGAGAGCCCCAGTTCTCAGGCAAACACCTCCAGTGCTTTCACTCAGCCACCACAACCTGATCTACGTCTTCAACATCCAGACAGCAGGCAAGGGCCTCACCCAGCAGATATCCGGGCCGGTTTGCCTCAGCAGATGTTCCCAGGTGGAATACCGGGCTTGCCATACCCACCTCCAGGCCCGTTACCTCTCACCCTGATGAGATTTCCACACGGTGCATCACCGGAATTCATGGCACAGATGGCCAATGCTGCAGTCCATGGCATATCGCTACATCCTCCCATGGCACAGCAGCCAGCCTCCGCACCGATTGAGCAGCCGCCAAGCGAGAACCGCTCACGACCACCATCGCGACGCCCAAGTTCACCAACTGCGTCAATATCGCCACGGGTGACCACGCCACATCAAGCAGCCACCCCCAACCCTCAGGCGGCCGCCCAGCCAACCAGCCTCCCTGGAAACCTGATGAACAGACCGAGCCCGGGAGAGGTGCCACACACTGCTATGGACAGCATGGCTATTCTACTACAGGTAAACATACCGTAATTTTAGAGAGTTAAAATGTGTAAAGACTAACAATTTTCCTGATACAAACACGTAAGAATCCTGTCTCGTTCGGGGGGGGGGGGGGGGGGGGGCGCGGCGGCGCGCGCGCGCGCGGCGCGGCGGGGG
>JAAUYG010114489.1_pt1 | contig 32724 bp, 11 predicted proteins | sample 7278091 | NCBI WGS metagenome assembly JAAUYG01 (sample SAMN14350201, study PRJNA611818) | marine sediment metagenome | isolation source: surface marine sediment (0.6m) | place: French Polynesia: Moorea | collected 2018-08 | reverse complement strand
TTTTGGATCTGGATTTGGGATTCGATTCCAGAATGATTTGGGAAGGAGCTGCCTGTTCTGTTCTCAATGAATCTGGAGATAATCCTGGTGGATATCAGCAAGCCAAATGTCAGAATCAATGCTCCAGGATTTGTGGCGATGGAAGGATGATGGACACATGTCATCGTAGAACAGGATAACGGGATTCAGGTTATTCTTTAGATACAACTTGTGGATTTACCAGGGATAAGTTTGCGATATCTGCATCCTGCAGAGATAACCACATTATTACCATGACAGTGGGATAATCTCAGATTGTTACTGTGAGAGGGGATAATCTCAGATTGTTACCATGACAGTGGAATAATCCCAGATTGTTACAGTGACATTTACAGTGACAGATCATCATGAAATCAACTAAGAACTATCAACTGTGGCCTTATACATAGGTAGATAATTTTATTCACACTTTCATTAACAACATCATATAAAGGAGTCACAGTACAAAGCTGAATTCTCTGGATGTCTACATGTGTTCTGGAACTCAAATTGCACTCTTCAGTTGGTTGCAGCATTGAGCAACAATCACATAAATATATAGTTGAAATTATGATAGCAGTTTGATAAAGGCTGCGTCTTCTTAGTGGAACCAGGTATACACTTGCATTTGGGTATGTCAACGGTCACATGCAGCACGTTTGATCAGTGTACTGGCAATTCTGTGGACCTGGAACCCCCGTTTTGCTGCAGTTATGTTGTGAAAAAAAAAACAACGCAGGTCTGTCATCCTTGAACAGCCTGACAGATGATGGATGCTAAACCAACAGGAACGGCTGGAATCGGAACTGGTGACGCTGAGTAATGTTCCATCATTCCAAGGTGACAGTGGACAAAGACTGATGTCACCAGAAATGGTAGCTGGTCACGGTTTGGTTGACAGATTGTCATTCAGTGAATGCAGTCATGCATGACTGATGCAGTGAGGTGTGACTGACCTGCCGAGATTAACCCCTCTAGCCTACATGTCATAGGTATATGTACTGGGAACTTCGTGCTTGCAGTGATTCTATTTCGAGATAAGACTGTATAGAACTCCGTTGGATCCAATCATGCCTTGGATAACTCTGTCATGGTATTGTGTCTCTAGGTGGATAGATGTTTGCATTTTGTCAGCAATATCATGACATTATTGGTGTGATAGAGGATTTTATGTGATGGTGTCCTTCATGTCCTGTCATAATATTCCCAAGAGTCAGTCATGCATACCATCTCACCAACACTTTGTATGGTGCATTTGGTGAGAGATGAACTGTTAATCAGGTAATGACTAGTAAAGTGTAATGCATAATCCACAACAGCGGATGTTTTCATCAGAAGTTCCAGGAGCTTGCTCAGCTGATTAAAGTTGTGAGTTAGGCTCAGATCCGGAGGAGAGCTGTTGATGCAGTTTCATCCGGATTTACTGGAGTATTTCCAGGGTAGGATGCGAGACAGATATGGCCTGGACCAGAGTGAGCCGACCACATCTAAAACCTCATCTAAACCGGGCTCCAACCAAGTCGTATCTGACTCAGCTCAGACCACCACGTCTAAACTGCCACAGAGCCAGGTCATATCACAGTCACCACAATTGGGTCAGGTCAAAGGTCAGGCTGAGAATCCAGGTCGTGGCATCGCTGAGCATCCGAGGATGACGCCCGAGCGACAACTGTCATCTGCATCCCAGATGCATGGCAATAAAGCGTCTGTACAGTTTAGAGATCACAGGCCACCACAGAGTCCCAGACGTGGACAGTCACCACAGAGGAATATTCGAGAAGGTCATAGATCCCTCGACGGGGAGGTTGCTCCTCTCGGATCATGGCTTCTGTTCGTGCCCGGAAAATCATCCCAGCATACATCGGGGACTTCATCGCATGGCTCAGGAAACTTGTCACTGGAGTCGAGGACACGGTCGCATGATCAGGTGACATCTGTGGGGGCTGTTCCATGTGACAGGCCCAGTTTGTCACAGAGACCTAGGACCCCACCCCAGTCTCCGACGAGATCTTCAAACTTATCGAAGTCTGCCGCGGGAATGTCCCCGATACTGGGCATGCCTTATATACAGGGTAAATCATCGAAATCCACAACAAATCCAGATCCTACTGGATCAGACAGCTCGTTGAGCCCATCTACTAATCCAGAGATTCCTCTAGGTCATAGTAAGCCGCCTTCTGGAGCAGATTCGAAGATCGTTCGTCGGAGAGTGTCGCAGAGTCCAGTGAGACAGTCTTCAATAGAGCAAGTTCAGGATATAATAGATGGTGCAGCAAAGCCTCAGGGTCAATATTATGCAAGTGGACATAACGCCTCGCAGGAATATACCCCAAACTTTGACAGGGAAAAGACTCACCAAAGTCAAGGTTGTCAGCCTCAACTGGATCAGAGTAGTCCTGTCATAAGTGGCTCAGCCAATGGTGTCCTTCTGGATCCAGGATTACAATATGCCCCTGTCAAATTAATGTAAGTAGCTTGCAGTGCTTGCTTAGATGGATATCATCACTGAGATTTGGGTAAAGTTGTGACACTTCAGCTTGAGTGGTTTAGATTAGGAGAAACTTCCACATTTAGTTAACTTGGACTTGGTTATGCTCAATATATTACTTTTACCACATTGTTTATAGTTGTTTATAATTGCAGGTTGTTCAGATTGCATAACTATCACAACAGCAACACAAATACTGGTGATCTGGAAATGGTATGTCCTACTATGTGATTACAACTTCAAGGGGATATCTGTGTATTTCTCTTGAATATATAGCATATCAGTCTGTGGTGGTTCATTCTGGATTCATTACCTATGTGCTGCTGGCCCATGTTAGTCAGCCAGCGCACATGTTCTGAAAGAGCAGATCGAAGCCAAAATTTCTTCCTGGTTCCCAGTACCTTGAAGAACCTGATGATCCTTCAGGGATGCATTATGATCAACACAAGCGACAGCAAGAGGCAGCACTTGTCCCAGCAATGATTGGAATAATGCGGCTGAGAAATCTCCCTTTAGGACTATTTTCAGGACAGATCAATACATCTCTTGTCCTCCACTGCTGGCTAAATAGTCTCCGCAATGAGCTTCTTGTTTCACTAATCAGCAGGTGGTTAGGATTCTCAATCGGATTGCATTTGCAAATTTGTATCATAATAAATCAATGTTTAATCGATGATAGTAGACCATTGTGTAACATGGAAAGGACATCTTCAGTAGCCTGCAGTAGATGGGGTTTGTGAAAGTATTAAATGTATGGCTTCTTAGTATATGTCCCAATGTATTACCTTCATCAAAATAATTTGCAGGCGAGATTATCATGGGATAATCGCAAGTTTAGGTATGTCCATGTATTCTAAAAATACTAAAGCATTTCTGTGAATAAAATTTTGATGTTCGCGTCAGTTAATATTGTTGCAACAATCAAGGTCATAGAAAAGGCCATGAATCAATAATTCCTTTTCCTGGTGACGTCAAACAGGTAGTACCCCCCTTTCTCCCCTCTCCACCCCCCAACCCCACCCTTTTGGTTGTCGTGGAGGCTGGAACATGCCAGGGGGTTGCATGATGATTTCCAATCAACATAAATGTTCGTTAGGTCTAGACAAGCCTGCTTTGTCCATAATGATGCCGTAGCATGATAAATATGAACGCATGGCTACTTTTCTGGGACGACTTCGGACTAAAATAGCCAGTGACGCTCTTAGTTTTTAGCACTCCATCTGCAAGTTTGAGAATTTCATTTTGGGATGATCAAAGGAGGATAAAACTTAGGGATGGCAGATCATCAGTTTGGTACAAAAATTAAAACTGATTGAGATTTAGGCTTCTTTGATTTGATGGAGCAGCTAGGATTTACCGTTACTCCTCAGCAGTGTCTTCATTCCAAATTAATGTAGGGTAGCTGCTGTAAAACACTGTCGACAGTTCACATATGTACTACCTATTTATTACACTGATGGATGGCTAACAGAATACTGTATCGGTGATGTCAGGGTTCGACTTCATTTCATGATTATCAGAATTTTCCTTCTATGTAAAAACAGTTTTGACATTGATTGTCAAGCCAGTTAATTACCGAGTAATGGCTATGGGTCTATGCAGGCCATCCTTCCATCTCCCTGTGTCAAGTTGGATTCATACTGCATCAACCCCCCCCTTCCCATCTCCACCCCCAACTCCATACATAGATCCTTGTACTCTGACCTAGGCACATTATGTAGGAACAGCTGTTTTAATGATGTCTGTATACTGATTAAAAAATAATGCGCCCTGTCCCCGAGTTGCTGCATTGCAAGGACGTTGCAATGGTATCATCCTCCCGTTACCTGCATTGCCTTCTGTCCTGTCAGTGAAAAAAAAAGTGAATGGAAAAATATTGGCAGATAGGTGACTGCAACGGCTGATACCAGCACTGAGGGAGAACCCTGGTTGTAGGCCGGTATTTCAGTAGCACCTGCTGGGGCTGTGGTGCCGTTGTGACTGCGGCCCGATACCCAGCCACCCATGTCCATATCAGGCAATGAGGGAGCAGGGGAAAAAAAAAAAAACACAACTGAAGGGCTATTCCCACGGCTGTTGCTGCTTTAATACCATTTACAACCGAGGTATCGACTGCGGCGGAGCATAGTAAACATTGGGAGAGAAAAATACGAGTTTCCTTGGAGGATTAACGGAGGGAAGTTACGATGGGTTGTACCACCATGGGCCGGCTGGAGGTCCGGCGGGAAGAACCGTGTAAATGGGATGGGACTAAAACGCTGCGGCTTGGCAGGTCGGTGGAAACAGTTGCTATTACATGTAGCTGATGATGTGGCATCTTTCTGTGGTCAGTTATATTCCTGATAGTATTGTCATATAATTACTGTGTAGGGAAGATTTTACAATGTAAGTTTCTACATTGATAGGCATGTTGGGGTTTTTAGGTTGGGGGTGTTTGAAAATGGGAGTTAATGGGCCAAAAGTGAAAGCATATATAGGTCTATATTAATTATTTGATCCATTAATGGAGATCACTCACTGGTTGATGTTCAAAATACTAATTGGCATTTTCACTTTCAGTCTGAATTACCAGTATATACCACATTCCAGGACGCATTTGCTGGAGGTCAGTTTATATGATTTATACGTCAGACCACCTCTAGCAAAGACTCTATCATGTATTCTTGCACAGAAACTTACCCAGTACCTTTGAAATATAATTGAACTTGTCTTGAGAGACCATGTCTTTTTGCTGATCAGCCCCGGTGATCTGCAAAGATTATCATCAGGTTCAGCTAATACAGTCTTGGCTGCAAATAGCAAGCGAGTCCTATAATTTTTCATAAAATGCTGTTTGTAATTGAGAATAAATATCCCAGCATTGTTGTCGAGGTTTTGTTTGTTAAAGGGCAGGGGTCTTTTTCATGTAAGATTAAACCTTTGTTCCGGAGATGTTTTGACCCAAAGTATGCATTGAATAAGCCTATATTGTTCCGAAACCTGAGTTTCGATGGAGAATAGAATTGCTAAGTCTTGTGTAAAAAGGGTACAAGTCAGTGATTGAAGCAGTACTTTTGCATGTAATTGCATTTGCCTGTTTGCAAAAATCTGGAAGTAGTGCAGAAAACTTTGGTTGCGGCTGCAACTGAATCCCGAAAATGATTGTATTGTCTGTAATGCTATTGAGGGCTTTTCAGACACTTCAAGAAAATCTGTTTAGCAGTTTTTTAGAGGGAAAAGAGGAGTTTTGAGTTAAGGCTTTTAGGGCAAGTCCCCAGTTTTATTGAGAAGCACTGAAGCACACTTTGGGAAAGTGTTTTGAGTCCAGTATCCTCATTCTACGGACTGTGTTGAGCCACAATTTCAAAACACTCAAGTCCGTGTGCCTCTGAAGTTATCATATCCTTGTGCCATTCTATTAGTTTTTTTCTATGGGTTTTTATCAGTATCCCAGCCCTTGGTTGGTCACTTTAAACTGCTAGGAATGTTGAATTTGAATTTAGCTTCTCTAAAGATAGTGTGTGCTTGATGGAATGGGTGCAGTTAATGAAATAATAGTGTTTATATTTCTAATTTACCAGTAACCAAGCTCTATATGATATATCGTGCCACAGCTGGTGCGAACTTGCAGCAGTTAACTGGGTTTTCATTCATCAGAATATTTCAGTGTTAAAGGTCAGCAAAATCAATAACCACATATACTGATACACAATGCATGGCTTTACATATCTATGGTGTTACCAGTATAACTACAACGTGGTCTTATAGGATCATAAGGATAGGTTATCTGAATGTAAAGGTTGAACAAAATGAAAATTTCTAACCAGATTAATTGGTCTGAAATGATAAGCAGTTAATTCAGGGCTGCAAGAGAGAATAAAACCATTAACATGTGTATTGCCGGAATTATATATCCAAATTGGATATATAATTTTGTTGTTAATATAGTTTCTGGGTGGTGTACTAACTTTTGTAGCAAGTAATCACAGCACTGAGTGGAATCTCACAAGTTAATTCTGAGAATCCACTGTACATAACGTGCTACTAACACCAAGTGGTCTTAATTTTGACATCAAACTTAAGACCAGTTTGGCCTCATCCAAATTGTGGTCTTAATCCTGTTGGTTCTCTGTATTTTAAACCTGGTGTCTGCTATTGTAGTGTTTTAAAATATTGCTTAGGGCTATATACAGCGATCCTTCTATTTTAAGACTACCCATGGGGCCTTAAAACTGGTCTTGGGAAGTGGTCTTAAAATAAAGGTTTGATAGACTTTAGTACATAATATCTGTATTTTGGACTAAAATAGGTAGTGTTATATTAATAAATTAAAGGGTTATAAAATAGAGGACCACAGTGTATCCACACTTAAAACCCTATCATTTTCAAAACACCACCTTGGAAACCAGGTGAACCTTTGAGCTTTTGAAAAAGCTGCTGAAATCTGCTGAAGGGTTCCGAGTTAAACGCATGGTTGGTGTGCTACAATGGTCGGTACATACATGCATACAAATACACTGGGTATCAATATTTTCAGAATTGATTGTCCATCACTTGTGGCATAATATTTTATAGGGCTTCCTGTGCCTATAGCTTTGCCAGGCTGTGTATTGACCCAGGTTTAACACAACAAAACCTCCTCTATCCTATCCTATTGTACCATAGAACAATCGAGGCCAGCACGCTCCTCCTCTGCTCGGCTGGTGAATTGCTGATGAATTTTTTCTCCCAGATCATTATTGAACCCCGAGGGTGCTGCAGCAGATACGCAGGGCCTGTATGGCCTGAATAGTTCAGAAGGAAGCGCTATATGGGAGTTGCTGGTCAGGCGTTTCTGATAGATAAATAGGTTACTAGTTGCTGGGTTCCTAGATCTGGTATCTGTGTGTTACACAATAGACCAATCTTCCGATAATCGGTTGCATTATTCAGATCAGTGGATGTCAAACTTACACAAATCTGTGTGTATCCTATTAATAGATGCATATACACTACCCCCCCCCCCCCCTTCCAATTGCCGGAGTCCAATTTCTTACCAACAAATTCTGTCCACTTTGGAGTCTGAGACTGTGTCCTTTAAGAGATTGAGAGTAAGCTGAATACCTGCTGCCAAGACTTGTGTGGCATCTCTAGCAGTATGTCCTTCGACAGAACAGCCATAGTGTTTTCGGCAAAATCTCAAATTTAATATGTATTGTGGTAATTTAGACTTTTATGAATTTAAAAAAAAACACACCTGGCGGCACTTTTACAGTAGTAGTAGTATTTTGTTGACAAGCGTAAAAAAACATGGGCAAACAGTACATTTTCCGGGTGAAAGCTAAGTTGTCCACATTATGACAGGTTGTGAAATTGAGACAAAATCTGAATTTAAAGACTGTAAGCTACTTATCCCACAAAAGTATTAACGATCAGAGATAGACTTGGGTTATCGGCCGGGGGTGGGGGGGTGGGGGTGGGGGATATCTGACCATGGGTCATCTATCAAGCTTTGTCCTTGGGTCTGTCCACAGTGTTGCTGGCTATTGTCTCTCCCATTCTCTCTGTCTTCTTAGCAATCTCACTCTGTATGTGTCTCGCTGAGAGCTGGCAACTCGGATGGAAAGCTTTCACTTATATGGGAGGAGAGGAATCCCCCAGAGAACGAGGACATAGAAGACAGAATCAGGGACTTGCAAAAAGATTGGACAGATTGGGAAAGAACGATCACCCAAAAAGAAATAAAATTATAAAAAGAGCAATAGCGTGTATTAGTATAGTACTAATTTGAAAAAAGAAACAGTTTGGGATTATTCTGGTATGAAATACAAAGTTGGAAGTCAACATTACAGGATGGATTAAAAGGGGTCACATTATGAATGTAATAGGCTGGACTGAAAATGCTAAATTGTGAATGGCAGAGAATGCGAATTGGGACAGAAATAAAGACAACATTGCAATATTTAGGCAGTTAAAAAAATAAAAAATCTCTTTATATTTTATAATGTACACTAACTTGTATTCACCTTATATCATCATAACATGCTTAATTGCGGTATTTGTTCCATTAAACCCCTTTACAAAAACTGTTTTTCAGTTGAATGTTCCTAGCAGCTAACTTAGGTACTTATTGGGTTGGGACAATGCTGAAAGGCCTCTAGAAACAACACTGCAATTATTAGATTTTTGAGTTATTAATAAAATGAATATGGTGCAGACGGTTTGGTTAATCACATTAAGTCGTGTTAGATAAATGCATTGTGTGTCTTGCGTGACAAGTCTGACAGATTTCATACTGTAATAATTCACTGCCTCAATTCTTCCTAATTGGTGGTGCGTGAAATTCAGCATGCCTGTCCAATAAGGCTTTCCGCTGGTTGTAATCATGCAGGCAGGTTAAAGGTCCAGGAAAGCCTAGGTGGGCATGCAACTAAAACCAATAACCATTTACTTGTATCTCTTGCAGAGAGCTTGTCAACTGGGTAAGCATGGCAAGCTAGTATCCTGGGCCTGCTGAGGCTGTCACATAGTGTGCCCACACTGTGATAAATGGCCTGGCTTCTTTCTTTATAAACTCTGTTAGCCATGCACTGTTATAAGCCATGGCTGCCCATGTCCATATTGATTCCAGTATTGACAGCACTTAATCGTGTTGGGAGGGATTGGGAAGGGGAAAAAAGACCTGTATATTACCTCATCCGAGTGTGCCCAGCCTTTAACTAGTCCCAGCAAAACAGTTCTGGCCACATGAAGAAGGTGGCCTTTGGACAGAGGCTGCATTGATAGCTAGACCCCTGATGCTAACAGCATGGTCCTATAGGGGAGGCTTAGCCTTGTGTGACCATAGAACTGTACCACCTGACTGTACTTCTACTGATCTTTGCCAGGCAATCTGTTTATGATTGGATGAACCCGAGCCTAACTTGATGAGCTGTGTGTGAGATTTGAAGCTTAGTGTTGACACAACTCAAGTACTGAATTGAATTCTTGGTCACTTTAATCGGGGTTACTGAGAAGTAATTGAGAAGAGAGCACTAACAATGCACTAACAATGTCTGGACCCCACTAAAATTAACATCTAGACATCTGACGAAATAAATATTTAAAAAAAAAATAAATAAGTTTTAAAGTACACCTATAGTTCTTCACATAATGGTACTTAGGTGTAGGCCATATGCTTTTCCTTTGACCTCATTAAAGCAAAATTCTTAACCTAGAAAACTTTAGGGTACTGTAAGGCCTGTGGCTCTGTGACTCTGACCTCGAGTGAAAATTGGGAAAATAGAATTTCCATTGTTAAAACACTCTGCTTCCGACCCTGTGCCCAGGTCAAGTGAGGTCACTGCTACTTTAGAGTAGTTATATTTCCTCCTCAGGAGCATGTATGCTCAGTCAGGATTATCTGTCTGAAGTCCCAAATCACTAAAATACTTGCCGTCAGAGTTAAGCTGTGTTAACCAGATAATGCAGACATGGTCAGTTTACACACCCGGCTCCAATTCTGGATACCCTCTTCTGGATCCTGACCCTCCACCTCCCACCCCAATCCAGTATAGCACAGTAACCGGACTCTGGGCATTTCCTGGGGGTGGTTAGTTTATCTCCAGATGAGCTGTTGTTAGGGTAAATGCAGTTATAGCTAACATGTGTTGTCTGTTTAGGAGCTGATAATAACGTTGTTATCAGTGTGGGTCCCAGAAATGTAGGAATGGGCTTGAAGAGAGCAACCAGAATGGTAGAAATTCCAGAGATGAGATGATAATACAAATTGATTCCACTAAATGGGCTACACCCCACATACAATAATCCCAAACTTCAAAGCTCACACAATTCATGCAGTTAAATGTTCTCTTCACATTGTTATTGTAGTTTGTACCATCATATAGTAATCCATCATATGGAATATATAACATGTTAAGATGTCATATGAAAATATAACATTTTAAGTTTAACAAGGAAACCTGTTGTGCAAATCTTTTGGCACAATGATAAGGCAAGCAGCTCTAGGACAGGCCTGGCAAAGGATTGGAACAACCATGATCTCAAAACTACCTTAGCACCAAGACCATCCTTGAAGACAACCACCACCCTATACAATTCTGGCCCCTAAGGACATTATTGAGTCTTTAATGCCTCTTAGCATGAGGTTTCCAATGTGCTGTAGTTTTGTTCCAAGTCTTACAGATTATATTGATGATAAACACAACTACAGGGTTTATCTATGCCAGTAAGCGGATGATCGTCCTGATTCCAGCCTTGAGCCTATAGGTCAAAATTGTACAAATGTTATATTCTGGATCCTCCAAGGCCAGCTGTTATTATTAGGCAACAGACAGCTGCAGAATGACCTTGTCAGTCGCTTTTGTTTTTGATACAGCTGTCATAATTAAATGGCCCCCAGGGGCCCAAGAATCTCTGTGGCTACTGCATTGCTAGGGTTACTTGGCTACTTCTCCATATTGGAGGGGAGAGGGATGGGGTGGGCAGTGGGGTTGATAGGCCTGTCAGATACGACACCTGTCTTGGCGCCTGTAGTGGTACCGATAATTCCGCCCCACTTTGTTCTCCAGGAAATCAGCCCAGGGTTATTTGTAGCAAGCTAAACTCTGCTGAAGTGGAAGGCTGAAGGGGAGATTGGGGGTGGGGTGGGGGGTGGGTCTGCTTTGCTGAGTCAAGCTGTTATCTGGTAGTGATGCTATTACATTATTCCAAACCAGTAGCTTGAGGGGGTGTGAGTAGGGTTAGGAAGGGAGGGGGGGGGGGTAGGGTAGCTTCTGGGAATGGAATCCAGGAATTCTGTGGGTAAAACCTCCCCGAGCCTTGGTTAGTGGAGACTGACGTCTTACCCAGACCTCTAGACATCCCGGCAGGCCAGGGCTGGGACTTTAGTAGGAGATAATAGGGGGTAGAATCTGGCCGAGACTGTGGTGGTAAGCAGTGGAGTGGAGCCAACAGTAGTCAGCTGAGAATCTGTGAACAGGACAGGGTGAAATCCAGAAAATCTGGATCCCATTCCCTCATTTCCGGGCACATCCCCCTGAATTCACTAGGCAGTCGTCAGGGTCTGTTAGCTGCCTTTACATGTGTGCCTGCTTGCCTGCCATTCATTCTTTCACTCCTTGCGAAAATCAGGCCCATGTTCTCCTGTATTGGCTGCATTCACCCCGGAGCCCAGCTGCTAAAGGCCAAAGGGAGAAAAGCAAGGGCCAGAATGAGAAAGGAAAGTGGGGCAAGGCAGGACTGGGTTACCTGGGGCTGAAAGCCGTTGACACAAATTTGCTTCCACCTCGATCAGAATCGATTTCGTGTCTCTGTCGTTTTCGAAACGATGTTTACTCATGAATTATGAAGTGCCACACCGCACGGAATGCGATAATCAATGAGATCGAAGGTCTGAGCCAGGGTGGCTCCCTCATGTGGTGGTGGAAGCAAATGAATGGCGCGGAATGAAAAAGTCTCCCGACTAGAACTGCCAGAGATGTCCATTGCATTACCCGCAGGAGGTGATCGCTGAAGCTGTGACAGCTATAAACACTGGGTCCGGCTCGGCTGCCGGGGTCGGCAGAATATAGTGGATTAGTGGGATTTGTCCCAGGAACCATCAGGAGGCCTGGCCAATGGTTGTGACTTATTTCAGTCACCCGGGGCAATTTCCGCCCAAAATTGGGCTGGGGCACACCGACCGGCTCTTTACAGCCGCAACATTTGCCAATTTGTGGTTTAGCTGGATTATACAGTTGTGGGGAGAAATTGTGAGCCTTGTAATAATATATGGCTGGATAATCTGAATAATTACCATCTCATTGGCTGGATTACATAAGAAGTTTCTGATGTTCCTTGGGGATTAATGGATTAACACATAATCCTAATCAGGCAGCAAAAGCCATAGGCACTTACAACTGAAGGACTGACACAGATCCCTCTAGTCTTAGCATTGGAGCTAATGAGTAAAATTTCACTGAAGGATATACTATATATTTGAATATGCATGCCTTTGTTCAACTGACATTGAACTGCTCAATGCATGTTATTGATAGAGCGTTTAAATGTGACCTTATGGAGTACTACATTGATTTGTGACCCTCAGGAATAACAGGAATAACTAAAAGTGGCACCTTTCAAGAGCCATATTAGAACACAGGCAGATAATTCATCTGAGGATACCGGCTTATTCCAATGTACCAAAACATGACACCATAATAATGGTGAAACAAAACACTTTTGGGTAAGGGAAATCACAGTCTACTACCGGTACATGTAGGTAGAAATACTTGTTTTCATTCTGGAGTGTTAGACAATAGTGCTGTATGCCCATGGTTTTCCATGCTGTATTAATTTATAAGCATGGACATCCATGTAAGCAAGTTCCCTAAACATAAGGTGTATATGGTTCGTGTGAACTGAACTGTGAACTTGACCTGATACATGGCGAGGCCTGTCATCAGTTTATATTACATTGATTCCTAGAACCACAGGCGACTCCACTTGTATATATACTAAACAGTAATATTATATATAGTTCTGGGCTATTATGAGTGTTCCAAATAACAATGAATAACACCAGTAATCCTGGGTTCCTACTGGGCTTTCCGTTATCCATATATCATTACTCCTATATAACTCCTACGTGCAGTTTATGATATGAAACGAGTCCACACAATGGCTTTTGTTATCCATATATCACATCTGACATTGTCTGAGGAGTTCTATTCCTAAGGATATTTCCTGGTATTAACTTGTTTCTGTATTTGACGATCGGTATTTGGCAAGTATGTTTTCGTTGTCATTTCAGCGAGCACTCCATCGTCGCCGCCCGCGCGTCTGTCATGATCTACGATGATGGCAACAAACGATGGGTGCCGAGCGGCTCGTCGACTGGCTTGTCAAAAGTTCACATATATCACCACTCTGTCAACAACACATTCCGCGTAGTCGGCAGGAAGCTACAGGACCATGAGGTAAGACCGATTTGGGGACCGATATTACAGTATACGCTGCCGATAATGGTTGTCTATCTCTGACAGGTTGCAGACCTCAAACTGGGTCTATGAAAATGTAGTCTGATATTGAGGCGTCCTTAACATAAAGGTTAAGATGATAGCTATTTAGCACAATAATAAAATATCCGAACAGGGCTTGAGTGTGAAAGAAATCCTTACTTTTGAAGAGGCCCAATATCTCGATAGCCCTAAGCTTTCTGGACATCCGTCATTTTCATGTGCAATGTATTGATGCAAAAGTTGCAAGTGAATTGTCATATCTATACATGAAAATGAAAAATAAATTCTCTATCTATCCAGGTGCTAAAGAACATAAAGGTATAAACCAGTGTTAGCCCATAACAGTAGAGGATAAAATATTATTCATAACTGTCATGCATGGTACAAAGTTAAAATGCAGGAAATATACAATGTATATGAAAGAAACATGTACATGACATTCTATTTGAATGCCTAGTTTTTTAGGAGAAAAATGTTTGACTTCATCTATTTTAAGAAAATTTGACAAACATGTTACCTGTTCAGGATAAAGTCAGTAGTTCTATAGCATCTTACAATGCTTTAAAATATGGTTAAATCCTGTTTTTAAGTGGTTAGGCTCAATTTGTTCTCTTTATACATGCTATAAGTATGCTAAGCTGTGATCCAGTGCATAGTGGGTTACCTCAGATTATGGTTCTCCATCTGCCAGGTTGTCATCAACTGTGCCATATTAAAAGGACTGAAATACAACCAGGCTACACCAACGTTTCACCAATGGCGAGACAATCGGCAAGTTTACGGGCTCAACTTTACCAGCAAAGACGATGCCGATGGCTTTGCACAGGCAATGTTTACCGCTCTCGACACGTTAAACAGTAAGTCACTGGATGTCAAAGCTATTAGAATCTGTATACATGTATGCAAACAAGGTTTTACATTTCTCAACATTAGAAGTTGTCTGTGATATATGATAATGGCACTGTGATAATGGCTAGTCAGACAGTAACATAATGTTAACTGTTTCGTCATCACACAGATTTCACTGTCACAGCAGACATCCCTGTGACAGTCTGCTGGACACGTGGCAGGACTTATTCAGTGTGATAAGACAGTCTGATAAAAAAGGAGTTAAAATCACGAATTGTGAATTTTTATCTACAGAAATATGATAGAAATAAGACATATCCTCCCAATTTTTATTTAGGAAATGAAATTTTTAGTTGTTAGCCATTCAGACAGTTGAAAATATGTGTTTACCTGCCATGAACAATGAATAGTGAATAATGGTCCATTGATCTTCCAGATGCTGCACGGCAAACAAGTCAACAGCCGCCCCAAGCACCCCTACAACCCCCGCCCCAAACCTCCCAGACACAGCAATCCCAGCAGTCTCACTATCACATACCAGGGCAGCAAAACGGACCCTCCGAAATGGCGCCGGATGACCCGCAGAGGTATGGCTACAACCCAACCGCACTATACACTTCCGACAACTATCGTATGCCACCTTCCCAAGTCCCCATACAGCATAAGGTGCCACCACCGCAACAACAAGATTCCGGTTACTCCGACATACCAGCTGACGACCAGAGGTAGGACCTAATAAAGCCTTCGACTCCGTTCACCTGGAGCTCAGGGTGCATCTGTAGAACTCCTATTAGTGGGCATTTGACAGCGTTTACCTTTTGCCTTGGGGGTGCAGTGATGTCTTTTTAGTTGGCTCTTTGCCACCGTTGACTGCTTCCGAAGCACGTTTATATACTTTCCTCTTTCTTTTTAGTTGACCTTTGACACTGTTTCAGTTTGCCTGCCTGACATATTTGTTGTTTTTCTGTAGTTCTTTCCCTGCTGTTTTTTGTGGAGATTGGGTTTTCTTTCCTTGCTTGATTTCGTGTTCAATGTTTTGAAAGGTGCCTGGCAAGCTTTTGTTGATTGTTGGGTATTGTTTTTAGTTCATATTTGAATATAACCTGTGCACATGTCAGACATATCAAATATAACATATGTATCATGCATATGACATTCATATCAATATAAGATATGGACCAGCACTGATCAGTAGTCATTGCACCCATAATCTTTAGTTTGTCTCCTTTAACATGTTAAACACGAATTCACCATATGTAACATCTGAAGCATGTAGGCAAAGTAATCATTTGAAATATAGGTGAAAAAGCGATCTTGCATGTAGTTGTATCGGGATGATATTACCAGACTGTGACACCTCACCCCACCCCACCCCGCCCGGGCAATAAGGTTACAAGCTGTATGTTATAACAGATATATCATATCGATTGTACTATGAATGCAAAGTGTTTAAACATGTAAAAGGACAGCAATTCCATGTAGATGGAAATGTCTGAAAAATTTGGCACAAATTCCTGAATGAAGCTAGAACATTTAACCTCAATGAATTTACACCAAAAATGATTTTTGCAGCAATATATCTTCAGCTAAATGAGAGCATGATTCTTTTTGGCATAAAGTAAAGTTCCAAACAGGTCTATTAAATGGTACATGGTCTGGCTTACGTTCGAACTTTAATCTTTAAGATATTATTTTGGTGGTTCTGTACATGCCTCCTGTCCTGTTATGTGTAAAGTAGAATGACCTGAATCCTAGGGATCTTTCTAGCAGATCTAGTACTGGTAGCAAGAGATCATGTAGGTAAAGCAAGAAACTATACACAAAACCAATTCTGAACACATCAGCCACTCATTCATTACCTTCCATAGTCATTATATTGAGTGCAAATACTCAAATACAGCGCAGTATGGTTTCTGTAAGCTTTTGTCAATGTTCTAGCCCCTTAGTTGATAGTCTTAGTTAAATATAAACTGGCAAGAACATTAGTCGGAAACTTGTTTTACCCAAGTAAACCATTTAATGTTTTATACCATTACTGTGTGCTTTATAGCACGAATACGGTATTTTTGTGCCTGTTGAAAGCAACTAAACCCAGAAACTTGTTTTGCCAATTTTACATTTCTTATAACGCACTTCGCAGCAGTCTTTTTTGTTAGTTAATCAGCTTATGACCTAAACCCTAGAACCCTTCTTCACCCAAACTTTTTGATCTTTTTGTTTCACACCATTCTGTGCCCAAGTAAACCCAATTTGAGACAAAATCCCATGTCTACAGATAGTGTCACAACCCACGCAGGAAGCCCATCGCATGCCTGACATCTTTCTGTTATTCCTGTTAGCCCCCCCCCCCTTCCCACCCACCCTCTCTATTCTTCACAAAGGCACCTTGATTATTCCAGCATTAACCTTTAGCGAGGATTGCGCCAGAAACCCTGTTTTGTTTTCACAGTGTGTCTGTCCCTGCTTGTCATCGTTTGTCCGGAACCCTATTGTGACGTTTGACATCGATCGGATCCTGGGCCTACCCTGTGTGCAGTGTCAAGGTTGCCGGGGTAGGGTAGGGGTGGGTGGGTGGGGGGGTCTCACTTCATGGCCGCAACAGTCCCAGAGATCGGGGACTTCTCAAGGTCACTTCCTGTGTTCAGTTGACTGGACTACATGAATCTAGGAGAGGCGAGGGAGAGATGGAAGAGATGGAGGGAGGGGGGGGGGAAGTCTCTGAAGCTGTGGTACCGGCGATTTTGACAAAATCACCTCCCTAGACATGACTACAAGAAGATTACACCAGCGCAGTACACCCGCACCGCAAGCACAGCTTAATCTTGCGTGGAGGGATTTTCTGGCTAGCTGCCAAGAGAATCTAAGAAGGCGAGGACCAATCCTCTGACGACCCAATTAGTTACCGCGGTTCTGTCGCTCCATCTGAAAGGTGGCAGAATGACGTGGTGAGAATATAAGGCTGATCATGTAGCTGGCTAGCTGGGAGCGATGCTGTTGGTACACCGTACATGCCACACAGCCTCAGTTTTTGCCACACTATTATCTGAAGCTTCTGTAATTTCTGGACTTTGCGATACATGTAATCATCCATTGCTGTGGCAGGTTTGCACTTTTAAATTTATTTTACCAGTCATAAAAGATTGATGATTTACTGAATAATAGCATTTGTCATATGAACATGATGAAAAAACTTTGAATAGACACTGTTAAGGATATCTGCATCAGTGGCTAACCCCAGACCCCAGTGAGGCAGCCTCACCTTTTGCATAATTGTAATTTTTGCAGTTCTACTGGAATCCCAGACCCTCATTCAATTGGAGATTAAATATCCCTTTGCTCAAAAGCTAGATCTGCCCCTTGGGTATTCATGCCATACATCAGTACATACGTTACATCACATGGAAAAACTACATGGAAGAATAGATTTCCCCAGCATAGTCCTCTATTCAATGGCTTCTACACACCTGAGGACTACCATGGCAAGGTCTCAACCACACACTCAATATTTCCTGATGAATCGCACCCAACGGGCCCGAAATTGGCAAGGGTTACTTTTACGCTTCCCCACTTTCACCATGGGAATCCCAACTAGGCAACTCAGGGAGGCCATTACGGAAAGCCAGGAGTGTCATATTCATTGACCGGTTTAGGGCTCGGAGGCCCATCCACTCACTCCGAGCCGATATTGTTCCTGGAGTGACAATTTTGCCATCAGGAATCAATCTTCAGTGTAAATACGACCCAGGAGGAAGGGAGGATTGTCCGCGCCCAAATCTCCCACCTATTGTTGATCCAGCCTGGCAAGCTTGCCTGCTTCCACTGAGATTAAAGCTGCCTGAAGAGTTCCAAAGTGCCACTTATTGTCGGCACACTTTGATGAATTCCTGCATGGAGTGGTGTGCTTGTTGCTAAAGAGGCACACATAGGCAAACTTGGCGGTTGTAATACCCAAAGTTATCTGTAAATTTTTTCCTTCAGGTTGTGTGAAATGGTTACAAATGGTAAAATCTGTGAAAATATTACACGTGGCTAAGAGGAGCACCAAGGCATTTGCAGTTGGAATCTGGCTAAAACTATCGTTTCATCAGCTAATTGATTACATGTACCCAATCTAAACAACTGACCTTTGACACTGAATATTTTTTTTTTCATTCAAGTTTCAACATACTCCTGATCCAATCACAGTTAGAGGTATTCAAAAACATGCGCCTAATGCTGAAATCACCGCCAGTCCTTACTTGGTCCTAAAGGTGTTGGAATTTCGATTTATCGCTCCTTGTGGCCATTACAGATGACTGCCAGACAAACTTGGAAGGCAGAGTGTGTCTGCAAAAAAGTATTGGAGCTCAAAGTCTTGAAGTGTAGAGACTGGTCAGAGGTCTAGATGGCAAGAAACACTGACCATTGGTCAGAGTTTACAGGCCGTAGAGCTCAGAAACTGGGCAGGAGCAGAGGAAGGTGAATGGACTGCTCTGTCAATCTTCAACATCATCACAACAACCGTCAACAGGATGCCTGGCTAAGATGTCTTTAGCTTACTTTGGTCGGGCTTAGGCTTTCAAAGTCAGGTTAGGAAATAGTTAAATCATGAAATATCATGACTTACTAGAAACTTTTTAGCTAGTCTTCCCCTACTAGTAACTTTTAAAGATAGAAGCATGAATTGTGGTCATGTCTCTCTCAAACCTGTTTCCCTTGACTCTAGTGTATGGAAGCCTTTCTTCCATGTACAATAAGTACTCCAATTAGCGTAAAAAAATCATAGTGCCTAACACACTCAAAGAAGCCCAGAGAAGGTATTCTCATGATCTATAGTGTCCATTTGCCAGCATTTTCCTTCCACATTGTCTGATTGGGAAGCTTCCTTGGGAGGAAAAATACTGCAAAACGATAACCCCTTTTCTTTGCCCATTTTTCACCCATCTTCTTTTTTCCTCTGGCAACCTTCTGTTATCGGCCTTTCCAGCAGTTCCAGAGTCTGTGTTTGAATTCTCACCCTTCGGGTGATTTATTGCACAAGAGCAACATGGAGCTGAGCTCAGCCATCCCTAGTCTTTGCTCTGCTGCAGATTTTAGACATTTTTAGCACAGCAGCTGAATGCAGAAGCACGTGAGATATTTGGCAGCTCTGGCCCTGTTTGTGCATTGATATACACGTTAAACAATGTTGGCCCAGGAACTGTTCCCTGTGGTGCTCTGTTTGTCATTACACCAGTGGCTCTGGGTTCTCCATCTAGAGCAAGTAGCAGCTTAATCAGTAGATCATTTAGTCACTAACAGTAAATTAATAGCCCTATAATTTAGTCATCACAAGCATTAGTTCTACCTGGGGCAACCTATAAATCTTGACAGCTGGCCTAATTTATCCACAGTAATTGGCAGAAAACATTCCAGCTGCCCTGCTGGCTACTACTGACTGTGTTTGACTGTCAATCACGGTCCCCTGGCCAGGTTTTAGGGGAAAGCAATATTAATTTGTACAGATGAACAAAACAGTCTAAAATACATTTATCTTGAACCATCCAATCATTGACAGACTAGCGACATATGTATACATGTATATGGCATTGGCTATATACTGATATATTTTGGGACTCGCACATCATGGCTGGGGTGCTGGGATGGGGGTGGGGGTGGGATTTAAAATAGCATATTCTAACCATACTTACAATATTGCATCAGCAATATTTTTCCTGATGTAATGCAAACTGTTTACATCTACATGGACCAATGTAGTATACAGGTACATGTAAATTAGTCAACTGGCATTAGTCAACAGATACAGTAGTCCCTCTATTTTACAACCCTCTATTTTAAGACCACCCTTGATTATAAGACTGCTTGATTTGGTCCCAAAGGGCAATTTTCTGTGTTAAATGACCTTTATTAGAAGACCAACTGCAATATATAAGACCACATTTTCTTGGTCCCATGGATGGTCTTAAAATAGAGGGACCACTGTATAGCCAGAAGATGCTAACTCAAGCATCAGAAATCATTAAATATATCTGTGACCAGAACGAGGGGACGTCATTTACTAGACTGGGTGGATAGTGGTACCATACAGACTTCGTTCTGTTCAAACAAACAAATCAACATTGCGTATGTCACAAACATTTCCATGGTGGTTTTTTGCATGGATGTCTTGTCTGTTTTAACAAAAAGAACAATCTACGTATACAGTGTACATTATAAACATAGTAAATAATCCATCTTTTCAACATGAAACTACTTTGACTTTTTATGGCCTTAAGTCTGCATGCATAATGTTGTTTAACGTTACCCAGGAGACGGAATCCAGGACTAACGCCACGAGGCAGGGGTCTCTCCTCTCCCCGGTGGCAGTCCCATATGGCTCCATATATCTCCATTCCCGGTGCCAGGGTTAACAGCTTTGTCTGCCCGGGGCCAGGCACCCCAATATGGCTAGGTTACCCTCAAACAGGGGCCAGAGCTAGACGTTATTGCTTTCAGGGCAAGCCCACCACCACGTCTTACCAAACGCCGGCATACGTTTATAACGTACCATATTTGGACCGGCCAAGGTATGGCAGTAAGGCACGCATGATATCCTGGAAACAGAAGCAAAACAGAGCTGTAATCGTGCATCAAATGGGAATACTTGACATGCCGGAAGAATTAAATGTCCTTTGTGTGGAGAGTGCTTCTGTGGAGTTATGGATTTTGAAGGGATTATGCGTGGATTCTTGGTGAAGAAAATGTTGAATGATGCCTAGAACATTTTGGCTGCCCGGATTAACTTTGGGATATTGTACCTGTGAACATTTGCCACATATATACCGTTATAAAGCCATCAGTAGTATGATTGTGAATATTTGTGCAAAAAGCATATATCTGTCCTCATACCTGTAAATTATATACATGTACCTGTTTATCAGTCTCAGATAGGAAAGTAGCACCGTCAGTAACTACACGACTGACTTTAAATTTCTGCAAAATTTTTGATACAAAACCTTTCCAGATCACATAACACAAATTTCCACCATGTTCATCATGAGTTCATGACATGCATAATGAGATGCAGGTCTCTTTACTACAGGCTGCTTTTGACTGTAATGAGCTTGTAAAAAACTAGGAAGAGGAATTCGCTAAACAGATAAGCATGTGCATCAGATTCAATTGGATGTCCATAGATTTTCCACCAGTATGGGCTAGGCATGCAACAAGAGGCTTGAATCTCTGAGCCACTCTTCCACATTCTCTTCCCAGAAAAACCACCCAGGGTCTCCATTGGACTGCAGTGGAAAAATCTGGATTTAATGGAAGGTTTGAATGGCTAACTCGATTTGTCTTTTCCGGGATCCAGACAAAGAATTCCTGATCCTGATCTAGGGTGAAGAGGTTTTGGGCCATTGTCCATTTCAGTGGTTCTACTACCTGTACTACCAGGGTAGTATCAAAGCTTCATCTAGATAGTCCATTGATGTTTGCTACCCTCGCTGAAGACTTGTCATTTGGGGGTGTAATGCTTGGTCAAGGAACATCCTGGTGGTGGGGCTTCGTTAAAAATAATGACAATAAGGATTTGGGGCAGCTATGTGATTCATATGCAGCACTATAGTATGTGGCCTTGTTGATGCTGGAAAAGGTCATGTAAGCACATTATACATGCATAGCCTGCGACCAGGAATCACTGGAATATTGCCGTAAACTCGGCCGGTTGAATCAAGCCTCCAGGAATTGATCTGGCAGCAAGCTTTCGTTGGTTCTTCTTGCGGATATTTGTAGCCGAAAAACCGGAATGCCTTTCTTGACGTCACACAGAGTCATGTATGTATTTTATTGATCATCAAATCCGATGTTAGATTCTGATTTTATTGCCAATCAATATTACTTGTGTCTTCCTACTTGTAAATTTGTGTTATACATGTCACAGCTGTTTTTGTTTGATAGTCCGAACAGTGAACCAACATCAGCACAGTTCTCCCTCTCTTCAAAGACACTCGATCTCCAGAGCAGAGAGGACACACCTCAAGAAAGGACACATGTGATTCTAGGCATCAAGTAGCTTTAAATGCATGTGATGCTCTCTGTCACCAAGGCACACTTAATAAGGATGGTATTGTTTGGCCGGAGGGGTGTCCTTATTAGAGGGGGACCTCTGTATCGCAACGAGAACTTTTTCTTTCATGGAAAAGACTCATGGGCTCAAATCAAACCTCGCAAATTTGAAAGTAAAAATAAATACACATTGTTCTATGTGATGTCATACCAGTAAATGGCGGATCCGCCGGATCACATTTGCTGAACATGCTGAAATTGAAAATGTTTGGTAAAAAAAAAATCTATTAATGGTTAAATCTCAAGTAGCAAACATTTATTACTGGTACAGTAAAACCAATCTGGAGAGATCACTGTCATGAGAGACCACCTGTCTTGAAGCACCACAGTGTCCTGTCAGAAGGTCCCACATTTCAGTGCATATGAACCTGTAACCAAAGACCACCTGCCTTGAGAGACCATATTTTTATGGCCAATTGGAGTGGTCTTTTAAAGCAGGTTCCACTGTATTGTTTTGTGGTGGTAGAATGGAATGAACACCCGTCTTATATTTGTACAGACCCAGTCCCTTGTGTACACCCAGTCCCTTGTGTACTATTAATCTTTGAAGTTCTGCTGCTTGTGAACATGTAGCATAATAGCATGTAAAAATGTAGCATAATAAATAGCATGTAAAAATGTAAATGTTGCATGTATAGCAAAGTACTGCATCAACAAGCATCTGTACATACCACTATATATTTGGTACATGTATACCTACCAGTATTTACTTTTATGTGTGAATGCACTAAATTTGTGAAAAGTACAATATTGCAAAACCAATGATCGTAGATACTGAAGATCAAGAAGTTTCCACTTTCATAAAATTTCATGTGTAAATGTAGACAACAATATACCAATAGAAATGTAAGGTACAGTACTATATAGGCCAAATTATCAGGACTTAACGAGCACATGTACATATAAAGAGTGACATAAGATTTTGTGCCATTTCAAAATCTGTATACATGTATTATCTAAATACCGTAAAAGTATTATCTTGATTTTATATATAAAATGTGAAAAGCTTCGATGTTTAAGCTGTAGTTTGGCTCTCCCGTAGCTGCATTGTTTATTCATTTAAATTTGACCTCTGACCTCTATTTCCCTGTATTTTATACCACGTATTCTCTACAGTGTATGTGTGTTTGTATTTACAGACTCGGTCATGGAGGGCGAGAGGCTTACCAGACACACCAACGCAAAGGATCTCGGGGGAGCGGGAACCAAGGACGTAAGTTCTTTGCCGTCAGCCGAGATAAATGTACAATGCATAATAATGTCACTGTGAGCCTCTGGTGTTAAGATCCATGTATAATTTGTCAGGGAATGTCCACAAACAAGAGTGTTAAATGACCACTAGAGAACTGGTTAGCTCTGGTTTAAGCTAAACTAAGACATGTGCAGAATAATTTTTAGCTTGTCAATGTTTCATTTGAATAGTGTCAGTGTGTCTAATAAATTTTAAACTCATCATATTTTACATTCCTCCTTTGCCATATCCTACATAAATATAACCGAGATTTGAATACTACATGTACGGTGTATTTAAGACAGAGTGGTTAAAGCTTTACTTTTCTGGAGTGGCCAGTTTTATACCGCTGGCGAAAGCATATACATGGGCATATATGCAGGTGAAAATAATGGAAGAATTTATATTTTGTATAGCCTACATGGCCGGTGCATGGGACCAACAGCAGCAGCAACAACAAGGGAGCCAACAGGACATAGCCAGACCACCCGGTGCTCCCCCACCCGCACCCTCGGGTCCCCCTGCTCCCCCAGGCCCCCCACCCGCAGCCCCACCAGCACCCCCTGGCCCACCCCCTCCCCCTGGGCCTCCACCTGCTAGCGGAGGTCCACCCGCACCTCCAGGCCCACCCCCAACGGGAGGTGGCGGCGGTGGCCCTCCCCCTCCCCCACCCCCGCCACCAGGCGGTGCCCCTCCAGGTGGGGCAGGAGCCCCCCCTCCTGCTGCCCCGCCAGCCCCAACTGGACCCCCACAGCCCCCTGCACCAGCACCAGCGGGATTGGCTGCTGCCCTGAAGACTGCCACGCTGAAGAAAGTGCCAAAGGTTGGTTCTGATGTTATAGTGAGTAGCATCCTTGCTTATTAACCCCACAAAAAAGATGTATAGATGCATATTAAGTTTTGATGAATTTTGAGAGAGGACCTGTCATAAGTGACATTCATATAGGGAGGACTACTTACAGAAACCTAATAGTAGTAAAGTGTGTCTGACATACCAGACAGATCTCACAACAGAAATAATGAACAGTACCAGCATGTGGAAAAAAAAAAAAAAAACAATCTGTGGGCCCATAGAAGTCAATTTCTTGAGAGGATTCTCTGATTATTATAAATTGTTTTGTGACCGATAACTGTTGTAAGAATAGATATAAAGGACCTTAATTTAGCAATACATGTGTACAGCTTACCTTATCAGGTTTATTACTGTTTTTCCGCCAGCCGGAAGAGCGAGAACAGTCAGAAGAGAAGAATTATGCGGCGTCAACTGGCACTATCGGGCGAGGGGGGAACATTCCAGGGGCTGGTGACATGATGGCGGAAATGGCGATGAAACTAAAGAAACGGAAGGCACAAGTTGAGGGGGTCGCTGTAAGTGTGCAAGATGCATGATTTCATTTTACATGGCCTTCTTGGGACATCCTTAACCTTTTAGTTAATATTGAAAAGTTTATTTCGATAAACTTATATAAAAGTTTATTGAAAATCAACTTGATTACTGCTTTATTGCTTCATTACTGTTGGCCAAAGTTGCTTTCAGGCATACACATTTTTGAAATGTTTGGGGCCTCATCTTTTAATCTCAATGTTTAAATAAAAAAAAGAGTTTAAACTTTAGGTTTCCATCAATGTGTGTATTTATATTTTGGCAAAGCCCACCAATGTGTTATATATACATTTGTACATTGTTGCACTTCATCTATATTTTATTAGTTAGTGACTATTGAGTGGAGGATATTGACATTGTTTCCACTAACACCATAATGACCCTATCATCATACAAAAATTGAAATATCTTGGTACAGTTGTCTCTCTATTTTACAAACCTCTATTTTAAGATCACCCTTGATTATAAGACCACTTTATTTGGTCCCAAAGGGCAACTTTTTGTTTTAAATTACCTTTATTTTAAGACCACCTGCAATATAAGACCACATTTTCTTGATCCCATGGATGGTCTTAAAATAGAGGGACCACTGTATCAGTAAATTATATGTTACATGATTATTGCTGTGGTGGAGGAGTTGACTTGTATGAACATTGCATTAAGATCATGAAACATAACTTAAAATTTAGCTCAGTCTTTATTATTACAGTTAATAATAAATATTTACAGTTATTAGTAAATATTACAGTTGTGACTTTTAAAATCGGTATTTGAAGGTGCATATGAAATTGTATTCTATATGGAAATCAACCAAATCCCACATTGGTTGAGCATCTGTGGGTTCTGAGCGTAAACCTTTTTGCATAGCTTGCCAGAGGACATTACTAGATGGCTTGTTCGTTACTGTTCCAGGATGCCCCACCCCCACCCCCAGAAGCCTCAGCTGATGCTGCTTCAGATTCTAAAAAACCTTGGGAACGACAACAAGGGGCTGCTGTTACCAATGGCAACAGTGGCAATGGCAACAAGACCGCCAATGGTTCAGAATCACCACGGACGGCAAGAAGGTGGGACAAAAACTTGAGACACATTGACCTTAATTCTGGGTGCACTTTTCCCCATTAAATAGGGAGTGTTTAAATCCCTTGGCTGGAAAATGTTCTGAAGCTATCCGAATGAAGCGAAAAGGCACAAAACCATGACGCCTTGTGAATGGTCAGAGCTTTATATGACAGAATGCGATTGGGTAAATGGTAGTCATAGGATGAAAGGTAGTTTGGCTTCCAAATGGAATCGACTATTCATGTTGCAAATTTGTGGCACAAGATGCTTGCTATTTGTCTTCTGAGAAGAGCGAAAATTTGAATATTAGAAAGCAAGGTATTGTTGAAATTTACTAAAAAATGTAAATGTTTACATTTTCAATTTAAGTTCAATTTAAGTCAGTTTTCAATTGAAGTCCAGCCTAGACAGTTTTCTTATCAAATGATGGAGTAATAACTTTGCAAGATATTTCAGAAATGTTTTTTTTTTTATTGTTTCTCTGTCCCTCCGATCCAGTAGACGATTCCAGTCATTAACAGGACAGGAGAATTTCCAGGGTGGGGCTAACGGCAGCAGTCCGGTTCCCCCGGGGGCATCTGGAGATCTGGATCTGCTTAAACAGGAGATCCTGGTTGAGATGAAGAAGGAAATCCAGAAAGCAAAGCAAGAAATCATAGAAGGTGAGTGGAACCTTGAGACATTAAGACCTCCTCTGAGTTAAAAACTGCATATTGCTTCACTTTCGTGACTGAATTATGAGAAAAAAGTGAACAAGTAGAATGTTATGTATGTATTATGCATTGAAGTAAACTTGGTTTTCCTTCCAATGTCTGGAAAATTTGATGTGTTTAAAGCTTTTTTCTTCCAAGATAAATGTATAACGTGGTGATAGTTGCTTTCACTTGGGGCTGGAAAAAAGTCCAACAGAAACCCATAATTGTCCTATACCTGGTTTATTAAATACTTTATGAACTGATCCGTATACAGTTTACAGCCAAAACATCGAAATATTCCATGGTGGAGGAATGGAATAACTTCTCAGTGATAGTTCAGTGTGAAATACTATGCTCCTGTAATGAAAAATAATGTCTTCACTCGAGAATATTTCCATTTTTTACAGCAATCAGAATGGAGTTGAATCGAAGATAACGTGGTGTATCGCTGAATGAGGCTTGCGAAACAGCCCTCTTGCCCCCAAACAAACCAGTGCCGAGTATATTTCGTATCATCGCACAACTTCCAGTCATAAATGCTGCTAAAACTGGGCGAGAGTTGGTATCTTTGCCCTCTGGTGGGAAAACTTGGAACTGTGGCCAAACTTAACCATGTGGAAAACATCAGCAGACTGCTTGGAAGCTGATATGTCGTATGCGCGTGCATCGAGAGAAAGGACAGAATGTGTGAGCTCCCTCTAGTGAATGAAGGGAGAACCAAAGCAGCCAGGTGTGGCTGGCAAACTGTTTTATCAAATTCGCCATCACCTGCTGAAGGGATGACGTTTTTACTGTCTCATCCAAATGATATTATTTGTACTTTTGTGAAAAACCTATGTTGGTTGAGACGTGTTTACTTTATTCTGTTCAATCAGTCAAATGCTAGTAGTGTTTTGAAGATTCAAAGCTGTGTTGAACAAAACAGAATCTAGACTCGAAATGTATAAATGTGAAACCAAGAAATGTGAAACTTGTAAATGCAGGTGTAGCGTTTGTAACAAAAATTAAGTGCATCATAGGAAGATCATTCAGGCTCTACTAAGGTAAACATGAAGAGACTGTGTGTGTGTGTGTGTGTGATACAAGATTTTAAATTTCTATTTCCGTTTATTTCCCAATCTTTAATAAGATTTATGAAAAAAATAAATGTAGCAGTTTAAATTGTATTGGCAAAATGCATTTGTTTATACTATTTCAGGAAGGTTGTGTTTGGGACCTAAAATGTGAGAAAAGCATATACCTGCAATGTTACATGTCTGACTAACTGTGAAACTGTGTTCATTAGATTCCAAGTACAAATACATCTTTTATAAAAAAAATATGATATGAGCAGAGAATCGAAACACCAGACTGGTTTGTAGCCGAACAGCTTTGCATCTTTGCAACTAGTGCATATTTTACAAAAAATCGGTTTGAAATAGACCAGGAATGCTGAATGCAGCTGTTAGCCACCACGGCAGTGTTACTGAAAGTTGGAATTCTCTTGTCAAGTTAAAACATTGGGAAAATTGGAGAAAACATTGGGAAAATTGGAGAAATTGCAAAAGTTTAGAAGTTGCATGTGTAATCCCTTGTTTGATAAAATCTCTCTCGCAGACCATTTGAGCACATGTAAAAATTGATTATGTGTTGTTCATTACACACGAGAACAAATTTAATCCTATTGAGAGAAAAAAATCACTCCTTTCAATTCTGTTCTCGTAAAATGAAAAGGTATTTTGAAAGAGTTTATGCTGTGTTTTGACAATGGCAGTCCTATCCACGTTTTAGCTACAATTAGGATACATAAACGATTGGTACAATATACGACGTATTATTATGTTAGTTCATCATAAATATTTCTCCGTAATGTTAAGATATTATTTCCTAGTTCATCATGAGCATTGTCTCCATTTAAATTAAGATATTATATCTTGTCTCAATGCATGATCTCACTGGCCTGATCCATGGAGCATACATAACACCAGTTACTCTCTAAGTGCTTTTTATCGTCAATTAATCATAATGATCATGACAAATTAGTCTTCCTGAAGAAAATTATGCCCCTCTCCCTCCACCCATCAGCTGGAGTCTACTTCAGATAAAGCTAGGTCTTTCAATAATAATAATGATAATAATAGTCTTATTAGCCATTAATAACTTATTTCAATGTGAATCAAAGTTTGCATTGCTCCTGAAAGTGGATTTTAGGTCAACAGAAAAATATTACAACACAAATATATCTGTTTGTTCCTACAAACCAGGGAATGTCCCAAAAACAACAGAAAACTATTATTTATAGGGGAGGTTTTCATATATTTTTGTCAAGTCCATGCACAACCTGGCAGGCCTGTCCCTTTATAGTTCTGTTCCATTGTTTACTGGGTATATAATCGATACTTTAATTTACAAAAGTCTTTCGTGATAATATTTGTACATAATACGCTAATTATTGCATGCAAATCATGAACAGGATTTTTGTCTTTTTTATGCAACCATGTTTTGTGATATATTTTAAGTTGCTTGTATATTTTGTAGTCGAACTTTAGGCTGAAAGTCAGTGATATACATCTCAGTACGCTGGAGTATTAATTACCATAAATTATGTACATATGTAATGAATAGAAGCGATTGCTGCTGTGTTTACACTAGGGAGCTAGTCTCTAACTGAACACGATTCTCATGCTGACTGGCTCAGCGTTTGTGTCACCTGTCGATAGCCCTAACATTCATGGTTGTCAACGTCTTGGTTTGCTCCTAACCCATGTAATAGCTGGCACTAGCTGCCCTTAATGGCTGAGCATATAACCACTGTAATCTGCTGACAACTTAAGAAGGGGGAAATGATGTCGTGTTTCATTAATTTATGAAACCGACGTCAAAACCCACAAGCACTGTAGTTTGCATGTTGTGATGTAGTGTTTTATCTAAATAGTTCATGATGATACCTTTCTAGCCACATGAGAATCCACATACCCTATTCATGCTTAGCACTGCCAAAAATCCTTTTGATTTTATGTAGTTGGTACAATAGCATCAAAATGCAAGGCCGTTTTCCTGCTGGTGTTAATCTGTTGCTATTTTTGTGCATTTTTTGTGAGAGATAGAACACTTGTTATATTTGTTAGTAGAGTATCAAACCCCATATTTTGACAGTGGCAAATGCTGTGCTAAAAGTCAATAGTAAAAAAAAAAAGATGAAATTTGCATTATAATTGAAGTTCCTTTCTGAATTCTCTTTCCAACGCTATAGCATTGTCTATGTGACTTTGGACTATTCCCCAGACATACTACTAGTATTTCATTTTGGAAATAAGCAAATACATATATGAAGAATTTCCAGCAGTACATTCATATAACAAGTATCCCCACATGAGCAGAGTGGGTCTGCCCATGGTGCCTGTATGAAATTTTTTTACTTTTTGCAGAAAGCTGCTATATAATGTTTATGCTTTTGAAGGCAATACTGTACCGCTATGTACAGCCAATGATCTGTGTCAGACTGTGCTTGTCGGTTGTGTCTGTTCCTGTTTATGACGGTCTTTGTGGACGAGAATGAGCAGTGTATGATACATGCAATGCTGTGTTTATACCAAACAGAGACCTGTACAGTTCTCACAAATGCCCGTCTTAAATGGTGGAGCACTTTGCTATTCATAGGAGCAGTATTTTATCTGGAGAAAGCGTACTTCCCGCGGGAAGGTTGCCTCGCTCCGTGTCGTACAGTGCTAACCAAAAGTGTAGAGAGACCGTCTTAGCTAGCCTAGATGTTACAAATTCAATTCTTTATTTATTGTGTAATTATACACCGCTACAATGTCCCTTGTATATTTTCTCTTTGTAATGTGAAGAATGTGCGGTAGATTGTGTTGGAAGAGGTAGATTTTCTTCTTTGTGCAAGAAGCATGTGCGTTACTTTTAATGACAGTGGCATGAGTGACCTTTCTAATATGTTTTTTTTTCTGACAGCCAGTAGTTCCGCTTGTTGACCGTGTCGTATTTTGGCCATTTGAGCGTTACCATAGCAACTATACATGCGTATACTATATATATTTTGTACCACGCTACCGTATAACTCTTGTGTTGGCCTGTAAATTCCATACATGTTCATGTTGTCATGGTTACATGGTAGCAGACTTTTAAAGATCGAGTTCTTGTTTTTCGCCCACAGCTCGTGTTCAATGCTTTTGTTTGTCCCATGGGAAGTAAATGCATGTTTGTGCGCTTGTTTCTGCTTTGTGACTGTCATTAGTTCTTGAGCAGCATATTGACAGGGTGAGCAGCATATTTAATTAACATCCATATGATCAAAACATGCATCATGACATTGAGATATTTGTTGAAGACAGATTTTGCCATATGAGTGTATACAGACTCTATACTATGTGATTAAATACCAATAATCGGTTAGAAATATATGGCAACTTCTACCATGTATTGCATGTTTACATTAAAAAAATTCTACCAGTGAACTTGTTGCTGTCTCAGACCTTTTTCTTTAGCACTAACTAAAATGACATTGGTCCGTGTGATATAGATTGCTAAACAAATTTTACAAAGTTTACAGAGAGATGTTAATCGTATGGCCATGATTAAACCTTTGATTTTCTAACAAGCCACTTTTCAAAATTGTGTTTTAGCTGTATTGTGTATTGATAAGTTAAGTTTAACATTAATCTTAATATTCAGAACTTTCGTCTTTTCAGATTTTAACCGTAATGCTATATAACTATACAGGATGGCAGGTGAACTTTGAGTATGTATATGTAAAAATGAAAATTTTTTAACGTGGAACATAAAACCAGTAAGCACGCTGAGTGTGATTGTTTTTAAACGAGGCTGTCCGTTTCTTTTTTCTGGGTGGCCACAGGCGGCCGTACCTGTACAGCGAGAAGGCAATACTGTGTCTGTGTCTGCCAGTCATGGCCTGTACATTGGCTAATTCAAAGTGTAGTAGTCAAGGAAGACTTGAATAAAGGCTCACTACAAGTTGCATCTTGTCGGGTTGATTCTGTGAAGTGGCGATATATTGTTCTTGGGACATCAAAACTCCCAACATCAGCAAAGACATCTTTTTTGACTCAAAGGTCACACACTTCTTTCAACACAAAGTGTTCCCTGGATATCTGCGTACATGCAATACAGATGACCAAAGCTTTATTCCTCCGAACCCTGGTTACAAAATCATGTCCACAATTAACTTTAGGATTAGATTAAATTTAGTAAATGTAATCTAACAGAAATGCCAAAAAAAAAAAGAATGGTTCCACAATCCAACGAATAAATTCATAACTAATTACTTAGATCTGAAATGATGACCGACTGTTTTATGTGTTACTTCTGCGGAGCAACTTCCTCCAAGCATTTGCAAAACCGGTGAAATTGAACAACTGTGTGATGTACCCTTAGCATTTCTCATTTATCACTGCTTGGATATATCTGCGCAGAAGCAAAGGGTGTAGTTGGCGATCTGGTGTCTTTTATAAACTGAACAGCACTTTCACATTTCAGGTTTACACTGTCATATAGGCAGAGATTTTTTCGACAATAGTTGTGGTTTTACAAACATTTGTCATGCAACATTGGCTGGTGCCTAGCACCTATGTAGTAGGATTAAAATTTGAGTTTTTAATTGGGCCTTTAAGGTTTATTGAATGAGTTCAAGAATTAATTGTGTTATGGCTGAATCACTGGCGCAAGAAAGCTGAGTTTGCGCAGCCCCGTGCCCTTGAACAAGATTGATAACCCTGTTATTATATCCCTGCTACTACATTTCAGACACTTATCGTGTTTAAGCCTTACTTTTAGCATGGAAAGCCTCAAAAAGAGCATTTTTGGCAGTATATCCCAGTCAAAATACTTTGATTATTTTTAACTCTGGTTGTGTGAACAACCAGAGTTTATCATATACTGATTGGGGGCCAATTTTTGGTGGCGTTTGTGCACGCGCGCTGCTCAGAAACTGTGGATGGAATAAA
>JAAUYG010048378.1_pt1 | contig 32841 bp, 23 predicted proteins | sample 7278091 | NCBI WGS metagenome assembly JAAUYG01 (sample SAMN14350201, study PRJNA611818) | marine sediment metagenome | isolation source: surface marine sediment (0.6m) | place: French Polynesia: Moorea | collected 2018-08 | reverse complement strand
TCCGGTGCGACCAACAGGTCCGCTTGCACCTGTGGCTCCAGTACGTCCTGGCTGTCCAGCAGGGCCTGTGGCTCCAGTGCTGCCAGAAAATCCACGAGGTCCTGTGGGTCCAGCAGGGCCTGTTGATCCAGTCCTACCAGGGGTTCCAGTAGCTCCAGTGCGGCCATCTCTTCCTGGGAAACCACTCTCGCCTGTGGCTCCTTGAGGCCCAGTGGAACCAGTGCCTCCGGTTCTTCCTGTTCTTCCTGTCCAGCCAGTAGCTCCGGCGGGTCCAGTTGGACCTCTCTCTCCTGTGGAACCAGTACGTCCTTGTGGGCCAGTAGATCCAGTTCTTCCATCTCGGCCTGGTGTTCCAGGGTCACCTCTGGGACCAGTAACGCCAGTAGATCCAGTGTTTCCACTGGGTCCAGGTCTTCCTGTGGCTCCTGTTCGGCCTGCAGTACCAGTGGCTCCACTTCTACCAGTTGGTCCTTGTGGTCCAGTGCTACCTGTACGTCCTGGAAGTCCTGGTTGCCCACCGGGTCCAGTACTTCCAGTTCTACCTGGTGTACCCTGGGGTCCAGTAGATCCGGTACGTCCTGGTCTCCCTTCAGCTCCAGTTGCTCCAGTGGGACCTGTGGGACCAGTCGATCCTGAAGCTCCAGTCAAGCCCCTGATACCTGTGGCTCCAGTCGCTCCTGTAGGCCCTGATGGACCTGCCCTTCCAGTGGCTCCAGAGGCACCAGTCGTACCAGCAGGACCACGGGATCCAGTAGCACCAGTAGGGCCTGTAGGTCCAGTGCTTCCACTGGCTCCGGTTTGTCCTGGTCGGCCTGTGAAGCCAGTAGCTCCAGTAGGACCTGGTCTACCATCACGCCCACTGGCTCCTGTCGCTCCACTTCTTCCATCTGCACCTCGTGGTCCAGTAGATCCAGTGGGACCTGTAGGACCTGTGCCTCCTGTTGCTCCAGTTTGACCCATCTGTCCAGTGGCTCCGGAAGCTCCAGTCGTTCCAGGTCTGCCAGTGGCTCCACTTCTTCCGGGTGCTCCACCTGGACCTGTGGCTCCTGTGGATCCAGTGGTACCAGATGGACCACGTGGGCCAGTGGATCCAGTGCTTCCTGATCTTCCCTGTGGTCCAGGTCCACCAGGGTTACCAGTGGCTCCTGTGCGGCCTGGTGTACCTGGCTGGCCACCTGGACCGGTGGCTCCAGTAGCACCTGAGAAAGAAAGGCAAAAGTGATAGTATGAGATCAGACACATATTTTAATAGTATAAACTGTATGGATTGCATGATTATCACGTTCACCAATTCTGGCCCACTTTTAAACAAGGCGCAGGGTCAAAGAGAAATATTTATTATGCATTGCATGTAGACAAAGGTTTGAGGACAGATGTGTAGTCAGTTCATAGATTTGAAAAAAAAATTCTTCCTTACCTGATCGTCCAGGTGTTCCAGACGGTCCAGTGGAACCTGTAGTTCCAGGTCGTCCATCTCTACCTGTCGCGCCAGTTCGTCCCGGTATACCCTGTGATCCAGTGGCACCAGTTGGTCCAGTTGGACCAGTGGCTCCAGTTCCTCCTGTAAAGCCTCTAGGACCTTCTCTCCCTGTGGCACCAGTTTGGCCTGGCCTTCCAGAAGGTCCTGTAGATCCAGCACGGCCATCATTTCCTGGTGTACCTGGTTGTCCTGTGGCTCCTGTGGTACCAGGGCGACCATCCCGACCTGTGGCTCCAGTAGTTCCTGAAGGACCAGTGGCTCCAGTTCTTCCAGCAGGTCCACCAGGACCAGTGGCTCCAGTGGCTCCCGATCTGCCAGATGGACCAGTTGATCCAGTTCTGCCATCTCTTCCTGGGTTTCCAGTGGCTCCTGTTCTTCCTGGTTGTCCAGTATTTCCAGTTGCTCCAGTAGGTCCTCCAGGTCCAGTGGCACCAGTACTTCCAGTGGTTCCTCTAGGTCCTGCAGGTCCCGTAGCTCCAGTGGGTCCACCTGGGCCTGTAGCTCCTGTGGAACCAGTAGTGCCTGGTCTACCATCCCTTCCACTAGCTCCAGTAGCTCCCAATGGCCCCGTGGATCCAGTTCTACCTGGTTGACCAGTGGATCCAGTATCACCACGAGGACCAGGCAGTCCAGTTCCTCCTGTTCTACCACCGGGTCCAGTGGCACCAGTTCTTCCCGGTGTTCCAGAAGGCCCTGTAGCTCCAGTTGATCCACTGGTACCAGGACGACCTGTGGCTCCAGTTCCTCCTGTGAATCCTCTGGGACCCAAGGGTCCTGTAGCACCTGTACGCCCTGTGGGTCCAGTAGATCCCGTCCTTCCATCCCGGCCTGGGTTTCCCGTAGCTCCAGTTCCTCCTGTCCGACCATCTCTGCCAGTAGCTCCAGTAGTTCCAGGTCTGCCTGAGAAACCAGTAGCTCCTCTTGGTCCAGTTGCACCAGTTGATCCTGTGGTTCCTGGCCGTCCAGTGAACCCTGTTGAACCTCTGGGACCGGTGGCTCCAGTACTCCCTGTGGTACCATCTCTTCCTGTGGCTCCTGTGCTACCAGTTGGACCAAGTGGACCAGTCTGTCCAGTAGCTCCTGTAAATCCAGTAGGACCACGTTGACCAGTGGCTCCAGTGGGTCCACCAGGACCTGTGGCACCTGTAGCACCAGTGGTTCCAGGCCTACCATCTCTGCCTGAGGCTCCTGTAGCTCCAGTTGTACCTGGTCTGCCAGGTTGACCAATGCTGCCAGTTCTGCCACTATTTCCTGGTCTACCAGGGGTTCCTGTGGCTCCAATTGGTCCTGTGGCACCTGTAGTTCCAGGTCCTCCATCACGACCACTCGCTCCGGTTTGACCAGGTCTTCCAGTGGCTCCAGTATCACCTGAAGGACCCCTTGGTCCTGTGACTCCAGTGCTACCTGTGAAACCTCTTGGACCACTAGGACCAGTGCTACCTGTTGCACCAGAAGGACCTCTGATTCCAGTTGCACCAGTGGATCCTGTTGGTCCACCTGGCCCTGTCGCTCCTGTTGAACCAGTGTCTCCTCTAGGGCCACTTTGACCGGTGGCTCCAGTTGGCCCCCCAGGACCAGTAGCTCCAGTGGCTCCAGATCTCCCACTTGCACCAGTGCTACCAGTACGTCCGTCTCTTCCTGGATCCCCTGTAGCACCTGTGTTACCCTGTGGTCCTGGTCTGCCTGAAGCTCCAGTTGAACCGGTTTGACCCCTAGGCCCACTCGGTCCAGTTGCCCCAGTGTCTCCACGTGGACCTGTGGAGCCGGTTCTCCCTGAAGGACCTGTGGCTCCAGTGTTTCCTGATGGCCCCTGCCTCCCTGTGGCTCCCGTGGAACCAGTCTGTCCACTGATGCCAGTAGCTCCAGTTGATCCAGTACGCCCAGATGGGCCAGGTCTACCAGTGGCACCAGTATTTCCACTCGGCCCAGTCGATCCTGTGTCTCCTCGCGGTCCTTCACGACCAGTTGCACCGGTTCTGCCATCTATACCTCTAGCTCCAGTGGCTCCGGTAGGACCTGTGGGACCTGTTGAACCTGTTGATCCGGTCTGTCCCTGGGGTCCAGTAGCTCCTGTTGATCCAGTCTGACCACCAGGTCCAGTGGCACCTGCAATTAAACATTATATTAGTATTATGATTATGTAAAGTTACATAACAGTATTCCACAACAGATCATCCGATAAATTATAAAAGTTTTAACTTATTGTCTGTCGTTCTGGACAGTCTGTCATTCCATTTAGTTACTACATGTACACATATTAGTTAGTGGCAACACTCAAGACAACAACCAATAGGAAAATGTAAATCACTATTACATCATGTACATACTTTAAAATTGTGCTTTCTAGTGGTATTAACCTTTTACATCAACATTTGGCCTATGTACCGGTATATTAAGATTTAGCAGGTTTGTGTAACGTATTTCATTCCATCCATATACCTGAAGATCCTGTCTGTCCACGAGGTCCAGTAGCTCCTGTAGAACCATCTCTCCCTGTAGCTCCAGTGCTGCCAGTATCCCCTCTTCGCCCAGTGGCACCAGTTATACCTGAAGGGCCAGTTGCTCCTGTTCGTCCATCTATACCAGGTGTTCCAGTAGCACCAGTTGACCCTGTATTTCCACTAGGACCAGGTCTGCCAGTGGCTCCTGTGCCTCCAGTTCGTCCTGAAGGACCTCGAGTTCCAGTTGCACCAGTTGGTCCACTGGGTCCTGTGACTCCTGTGGCTCCAGTTATACCATCACGACCTGTGGCACCGGTTGCTCCAGTGGGACCACCAGGACCTGTGGATCCTGTAGCTCCTGATCTTCCAGTGGCTCCTGTGCCTCCAGTTCTTCCATCACGTCCTGATTCTCCAGTGGCTCCTGTAGCACCCTCGGGACCAGGTCGTCCAGTCCAACCAGTAGCTCCACTAGGGCCAGTCCTTCCTGTGGCTCCAGTAGACCCAGTTACACCTTGTGGACCAGTGGCTCCAGTTCCTCCAGTGGTTCCCCTAGGACCTGTACTACCAGTGGCACCCGTTTGGCCAGGGCGTCCAGTGGCACCTGTGGATCCAGATGCTCCTGTGACACCTGGTCGTCCGCTGGCTCCAGTGGCTCCGGTGGGACCCGTGGGACCAGTCAGACCTGTTGCACCAGTCTGCCCGGGCCGGCCAGTCGCTCCAGTAGATCCAGTTGGACCCTGGGGTCCAGTAAGACCAGTTGCTCCTGTTGTGCCAGGTCTTCCAGTGGCTCCTGCAAACCAAGGATAAATTCTGTTGCAAAATCCATACTACAGATATTGTCTTCTAAGAAATCAGTGCACTGCAAATCTAATATGAGAAGACATATCTAGCGTTTACTTAAGAAAATCAAATATCTAACAGTGCAGGCAGAAATGATAAACCAGAATGTTTCATTCTACGATCATATAACAAGAGTCATCCTTCCGAAGCAAGACATTTAAGGGTATGCTTTCTTCTGAAGATTTTAATCTGTAACATGATAAAACATACTGGTTAGTGAATATAGACCATTTACCATACCTGTTTGACCAACTGGTCCAGTGCTGCCCGTCTCTCCCCTTGGTCCTGTGGAACCAGTCACACCAGGCTGACCTGTGGCACCGGTACTTCCTGTTTGCCCAGGTCCCCCAGACACTCCAGTGGCTCCTGTTGGACCAGGTCTTCCTGTCTGACCAGTGCTACCAGTATCACCACGGGGTCCAGTGCTTCCAGTGGCTCCACTACGCCCAGTAACACCTGTGGCTCCCGATGGACCAGGGCGACCAGTTAACCCAGTGGCTCCAGTTGGACCAGGTCTACCAGTTGACCCAGTGTCTCCTGAAGGTCCTCGTGGACCAGTGGCTCCAGTAATACCAACAGGGCCAGTTGCTCCTGAGGCCCCAGTTCTGCCCATTGGACCTGTGGAACCTGTAGGTCCTCGAGGTCCAGTTGATCCAGTGTTTCCAGGTTGTCCTGTGGCTCCGGTAGGTCCAGTGCTGCCACTGCTACCAGTAAAACCTCTGGGACCTGTGGATCCAGTGTCTCCTCTTGGTCCTGGCAAACCAGTGGCCCCACTGCGACCTGTAGAACCAGTCTGACCTGGTCTTCCTGTTTCTCCAGTAGCTCCGCTGATACCTCGAGGTCCTGTTGATCCTGTGTCTCCACGTGGTCCAGGTCTACCTGTGGCACCTGTTGTTCCAGAAGGTCCAGTGGCTCCACTTGCCCCTGTACGGCCATCATTTCCTCTGGGTCCAGTGGCTCCTGTTGGACCAGTTGGTCCAGTCAACCCAGTGGCTCCTGTGGGGCCACCAGGACCCCTTTGTCCTGTGGCACCTGTTGGGCCACTGGGACCTGTGGCTCCACTTGCACCTGTGCGTCCGGTAGCACCTAAACAATAAAAGAAAGGTCCAGGTTAATGTTCATTATATTTAAATAAATTATTTAAATTTCATGAACTGCTCTTAGGACTACCTCTCCTGGACCATAATTATACTTAATCCTTCTGTGTTTATTTAAAAAAGTTTAAATCTAAAGACCTATTTCCTGGAGTAAACTTTTCCTGGTGATCCCTCATTGTCCATAAAGAATTTTAAACAGAAAGTCTCCCAGATTTTCATACCTGTTTGTCCATTAGGTCCAGTAGCTCCAGTGGCTCCTGATGGTCCACGTGGGCCAGTAGCTCCGCTGGCTCCAGTGGTTCCACTAGGTCCTGTTGCACCAGTTCGCCCAAGTGGTCCTGTTGCACCGGTATCTCCAGAAGGTCCCCTGGGTCCAGTGCTTCCAGTGGCTCCACTCCGGCCAGTCGATCCTGCATAAACAAAACATATCATTCATGTAATACAATCTGTAAAAAACATTAAAATTTAGACCTTCCAGCTAAGGCATGGCAGGATCTTATGGCATTCATACCATGCCTTGAACTACAACAGCCATATCTCAATACACCATTCACCAAACCTTGATTCCTTGTTTCAACAGGCTTGATAATGTGCAATATGCATAACTTTACATGTTTATGTACTAGTTAGTAGAAAGATTAAAAATATTCTCTAATGTTTTATCGTACAACGTGTACAACCCTGTGTTTAATTTCATGCCCAGATATTAAATTCTGCGATGTGGCGTTGCTCCACTATGGTTGCTTCACAAACAAGATACTGTATAAATCTGTACAATAGAAGTGTTTAATAATAACCCACTGCAGACCACTTACCTGTATTTCCAGTAGGTCCACTAGGTCCAGTGGCACCAGTAGGTCCTCCAGGACCAGTGGCACCAGTAGATCCAGTTGGACCTCCAGGTCCAGTGCTTCCTGTAGCTCCAGTTTGGCCAATTCTACCTGTGGCACCAGTTGGACCACCAGGTCCAGTACTTCCAGTGGCTCCAGTGGGTCCTCCTGGTCCTGTGGCTCCAGTGGATCCTGTTGTACCTGGACGTCCGGTGGCTCCTGTACTTCCAGTGGGACCAGTGGGTCCAGTAAGACCTGTAGCTCCTGTTGGTCCACCGGGTCCAGTACTACCAGTGGCTCCTGTTGGTCCACCAGGTCCAGTAGCACCTTGAAGTTAACGAACAACTGTTGTAGAAAATCTCAAAACAAATTAGTGATATACACAATCTGCTTTTTCAGATACATCATTAAAGCACATAGCATTTATTTAAATCAATGATATTTTATTTACAAAGTCTTAGGCAGACTTCTAATGGAATGTTTTAGATTTTAACTTTATATGAGCTCTCATGAGCTAATGTCTACATCTTATTTTGCAATTTTGTTTCGTAACAGGAGTCCATATGAATTTGCATTAAGCATACACTTCTGCCTTATTTTGGCATTTTGTCTCACCTGTATCTCCTCGTGGTCCTGTAGATCCAGTAGGGCCTCCAGGTCCCGTAGATCCAGTAGCTCCACTAGGCCCACGAGGACCAGTACTTCCTGTAGCGCCACTAATTCCAGGTCTGCCTGTGGCGCCTGTGATGCCAGCAGGACCTCTTGGTCCTGTGGATCCAGTGTCTCCCCTAGGTCCCTGTGGTCCAGTGAGGCCCGTGGCTCCAGTCTGACCAGGTCGTCCTGGTGTACCAGTGGCTCCAGTGGGTCCAGTAGTTCCAGTGGATCCTGTGGGACCAGGTCGTCCAGTCCACCCAGTGGCTCCCTCAGGTCCAGTTGATCCGGTGCGACCTGGCTGACCATCTCGTCCAGTGGCTCCTGTATTACCTTCTGGTCCACGCTGACCTGTGGCACCTGTTGGCCCAGTGGTGCCAGTAGCTCCAGTTGTTCCAGGTCGACCAGTCTGACCAGTTGCTCCTGTAGTGCCGGGACGACCACGACCACCTGCACAAAAAAAGAAAACAAAAATAATGCTATCCACTACTTGTTGGTCCACTATTGTTCAACAACAGGGACTGAATGTAATATTAAATAATGACATGCTAGATACATTTTGTTAACTCTGCATTTTATTGAATGTGTTATAAGGGGAAGTGTATTCCTTAAAATCAAAACCATTTTTCAAAGTTTTGTATACCACACCAAAGTTGCTGGTACTATGTTCCCTTAAATCATTGAGCAGTGCAGTTTCTGTACTATTCGAAGGTTGGACAGAACACAGAACCAGAAACAACTACACATTCTCCGTTAAATCTGTTGAGTGGCAAATAAAGATAGCGCATACAAATAGGATGAGGCTTCAACTATTTATCACTACAGTCAGTGAACCTGTCTTGAGAGACCACTGTATTGAAATACCACCTGTCTTGAAGGACCAGATATTCCTGGCAGAAGGTGCTACATTTCAATGCAATTGAACCTGTCACCAAAGACCACCGGTCTTGAGAGACCATACCTTTATGGCCAGCAGGAGCCAGTCTTTCATGACAGGTTCTACTGTACTCTTTAAATGTCAGACAGCTTGGTTTGGCTGCAAAATATTTTTTAATAATTTTTGCTACTCTTGTACAATTAGTGTTATTTCTGGTTGGTTTATTTTACATTAACTGTTAAAGTAATATTTTCATTGTTTCATGTACAGCCCTACAAATATTGAACTATTTCGGATATTGGTACTGTGGAAACTTTACCTGTTGCTCCAGTGGGCCCAGTAGGTCCAGTGAGACCTGTAGCTCCTGTAGGCCCTCCTGGCCCAATGCGTCCTGTGGCTCCAGTTGGGCCAGATGGACCAGTGGATCCTGTGTCTCCCCGTGGTCCAGTGGATCCAGTGTTACCAGATGGACCAGTAGCTCCTGGCATGGCCAAATTGTGAATTCAATGTTAATATTGGGCAACATGAACCATATCTGCATGCTAAACTATTACATGGGATTTGTAATTGATATTTTATAGTTATAATGTCATGCATTATCAGTTTATTTGGTAAGACATTTTATTTAACCAATAAAACACAACAACAGTCCCCCTCTAATAAAGATTCCCCTTCTGTCACATTAGAGAGGTGTTCTTTACATAAATGGAAAATCGAATACATTCCTGAAACTTATTGCACAGCTAGTGTCTTTTCTAGGGGTGTTCTTTATCGATCCTTTTAAAGGACTGATCACTGTAGGAATTATCAGAGTTTTCTCTTTCACAAAGATCCCAATGGCACCTTAATGGTAACCCATCAAATACAAACGTACAGTCTACTTTGAAAGAAACACTAGAAATTACATGTACAATGACTTGTCCTATATTTTTGCAACACCAAAGATAATTTCACCACCGTGAATGAGACAATGGCTACAAAACTTACCTGAAAAACCCTGAGGACCTCTAGGCCCAGTGGCTCCAGTGCTACCCGTAGTACCAGGCCGACCTGTACCGCCCGTGGCTCCTGTGGGCCCAGTGGAACCAGTGAAACCACTTGGTCCAGTGGCTCCAGTGAAACCCTCTGGACCTCTAGGACCAGTGCTTCCAGTGGATCCTGTGGTACCTCTGTTTCCTGTGGCTCCAGTGGGACCAGTGGAACCAGTGAAACCTCGAGGGCCAGTTTGACCGGTGGATCCAGTTGGCCCAGGTGTTCCGGTGGATCCTGTTTGACCCTGAGGACCTCTGGGTCCAGTGGCTCCTGTGTTTCCAGAAGGACCTGTGGCTCCTGTTCTACCAATCGGTCCTGTGCTACCAGTCTGACCAGGACGACCAGGCTGGCCAGATATACCTAGGAAAGGAACACTGCATTAATAACATTATACTCAGGGCCTATACTGAAATCCCAAACTGTATGACTAAAGAGCAAACCTTTTCTACAAATTATACCTTATATTTATAAGTGCATATTAAACAATCAAATCTCGTTCGTCTTATTTATAACATCTTTAATTGTCACTGGTAAATATCTCTAATGTACATGTATCCAATCACTTTTTGTACATTGTCGCATCTTTCAAGATATCACTGCAGTTCAAATTAATATTAATTTAAGGATTCTATAATGCAAATGGTATGCATGGGTGTCTACCAACATATTTCTACTCAAATGTTTCCCAACCTGTGGCTCCTGTGGGTCCAGCACGGCCAGTCGCTCCAGTGCTGCCAGTAGGACCTGTGGGACCTGTCAAACCAGTGGCTCCTGTGGGGCCTCCAGGTCCAGTGGGGCCGGTAGCTCCCGTGGGACCACCAGGACCAGTCATTCCTGTGGCTCCTGTCTGCCCTGGTTGACCTGGTCTGCCGCTGGCTCCAGTGGCTCCCTCAGGACCAGTTGCACCTGGTAAGTAAATGTAAATATATATTTCCATTGAACATTTCACTTTCACTAACATGTGATTATAGAACTTCCTAAAATGGCCCTTTACCATATTTTTTAAAGTGAAATACAGAAAATGAAATAATATCAGTAGTAATTGTAAAAGATCACCCTGCTTCTAATCAAAGATATGTTTATGAGACACTTATGAGAGAAAATAACTAAATAAATGGAAAGACAAACCTATGCCAGCCAGTAAATATGTGACAACACAAATTACACGTCATATACCTGTCATTCCCATTGGTCCTGTGCCACCAGTAGATCCAGTTTGGCCCACTGGTCCAGTGGATCCAGTGAAACCACGGGGACCAGTTGATCCAGTTGTACCAGGACGACCTGTTGCTCCTGTGTTCCCCTGTGGACCTCTTGGACCTGAGGCACCAGTGGCTCCAGTTGGTCCAGTGGTACCAGTGCTGCCTGTTGTTCCTCCGGGTCCAGTAGCTCCAGTGAAACCTCTAGGACCAGCTGGACCAGTTGATCCAGTATCTCCCCCGGGGCCTGTCGCTCCTGTAATACCCTGGGGACCTGTGCTCCCTGTGCTTCCAGTGGTGCCAGGGCGCCCTGTGGCTCCTGTTCCTCCTGTTGTTCCTTGACGGCCTGTGGCTCCAGTACTACCGGTGGGTCCAGTAGGTCCAGTAAGTCCGGTAGCTCCAGTGGGACCTGTGGGTCCTGTACGTCCAGTTGCACCAGTAGGACCACCTGGACCAGTTGCTCCTGTGAAACCTAAAGGTCCAGTGGCACCAGTCACACCTGCTGGACCAGTAGCTCCGGTCATGCCTGGAGAGGAAAATTTAGTACATTCGTTCAAAAACCTGACACTCGACTGCATAAATTTTAAATGTCAGGAGATTCATTTATGTTGTACTCCAGCTACAGCAAATTACAAATTTTCAAATTTAACATTTGGTCAGCTAATTCGTGAAAGGTTTCAGAAAACTTTATATGTTACACAAACCTAACCACCTGTAAACAATTTTCATTTTCACCAACCTGTAGAGCCCTCTGGACCTGTTGGCCCCCGAGGACCTGTAGATCCTGTGTCTCCCACTGGCCCTGTGGATCCAGTGAACCCAGGAGTTCCAGTTGCTCCAGTCTGTCCGCTTGGACCCCTGGGTCCTGTGGCTCCAGTAGATCCTGTAGGCCCTCCAGGTCCGGTGGCTCCAGTTGGTCCACCAGGACCAGTCGATCCAGTGTCTCCCCTCGGACCCGTTGATCCTGTTTGCCCTGGTCGTCCAGTGGCCCCTGTGGCACCAGAAGGTCCTCTTGGGCCTGTAGACCCTGTAGGACCACCTGGACCAGTTGCTCCGGTAGTACCAGGTCTTCCAGTTCCTCCGGTAGCTCCAGTAGGTCCACTACGACCTGTAGCTCCTGTGCTTCCAGTGGGTCCAGTGGGTCCAGTGCTTCCAGTGCTACCTGTAGGGCCCGTAGGTCCAGTTAAACCAGTGGCTCCTGTTGGACCACCTGGGCCAGTTGCACCAGTTGATCCAGTATCTCCGAGTGGACCACGGGGACCAGTGGCTCCTGTCTGACCAATTGGACCTGTGGCTCCAGTTGTTCCAACTGGCCCAGTTGAACCTGGAGACAATCATACAGAGATTATATCAATCCACAGAATCAATAACTTAAAGTAAATTAGCATATCAATAATTAAAATATCTGATGAAAACTGGAAACATTGAGGAGTATCATGAAGAACAAGGAAAAACCCTTTGTATATTCCATAGATGATTTTACCCAGGAAATAGCTACCCGAGCCTAAATAAAATTCCCATTTACCTGTGTCACCCCTTAGACCACTGGGTCCAGTGGATCCAGTGAACCCTTCAGGGCCTGGTCTTCCGGTGGCTCCAGTGTTGCCACTTGGGCCAGGTCTGCCTGTGGATCCTGTGGGACCTGCTTGACCAGTGGCTCCAGTGGGACCCATAGGACCAGTTGAACCTGTTTGTCCTGTCAATCCTGTTGCTCCAGAAGGTCCTGGTCTTCCAGTCAATCCAGTGGCTCCAGTGGGACCTAGACGTCCTGTGGCTCCTGTGGATCCAGTAGGACCAGTGGGTCCTGTCATACCAGTGGCTCCAGTGGGACCTGATGGACCTGTGACACCAGTGGCTCCTGTCGGACCTCCTGGTCCAGTTGATCCAGTGTTACCCTGTGGACCTCTTGGGCCAGCAGTTCCGGTTGCACCTATGAAAGACAAAAATTGGTTTGAAAGGTCAGAAACAAACCATTGAAGGAAACATTATGATCATTTTATTCCCAGCAACTACATATATAGTGGCATAGATATACCGGGTTACATGTATATCTTTGCATATATCTCACTTAAGACTTTCTTTTACACTCCAATTTTTCTTCAAAAATGTGGCTTCTTCACTCACCTGTTGCTCCACTAGGTCCTCTAGGACCAGTCACTCCAGTGGCTCCCACCCTGCCAGTAGCCCCAGTATCACCAGCTGGGCCCTGGGGTCCTGTGGATCCTGTGAATCCCTCTGGACCCCTTGGACCTTGTTGACCAGTTGCTCCAGTTGTACCGGTTGACCCTGTCTGTCCTCCAGGCCCTGTAGCTCCAGTGGTCCCTGGGCGGCCAGGGGTACCAGTGGCTCCAGTTGGTCCAAGCCGTCCAGTGGCTCCAGTTGAACCTGTGGGTCCAGTAGGTCCTGTTGATCCGGTGGCTCCAGTTGGTCCACTTGGACCTGTCAATCCAGTAGCCCCAGTTGGTCCACCAGGGCCTGTGGCTCCAGTGCTGCCAGTGTCTCCACCTGGACCTCGGGGACCAGTAAAACCAGTGCTTCCTTGTGGCCCAGTTGAACCTAAAACAAATAATGAAATTCACTGAATGAAAATACCTAAACTGAATAGGACAGGAAAAGTAGGAACTACAGTCTACAACTACCAGTATCATCCACTCTGCAGTTATATGAAGAAGAAAAGTTGAAAATTTTGTGATTACTTTTTATAAAAATATTACTTTAATATTAAATACACATTTTATTTATGATAATATAGGAATACAGATTTAAGGAAATTTCTGATGGGTGTTTGTGTGTGTGTGTGTGGCGGGGGGGGGGGGAATCATTACTGTACATAGTGCAGATTCTGTGGAAGCTCTGCATGGTTGGCCCACATTTGTCTTCTAGAAGAACTCTTTCTCCAAGCCATAAATACATTCAGTGATGTTTCAGTTACCTTTTTGCAGTTTGCACAATGGTATGTGTTTGCATATACAACCGATATGTCACTGTACAGAGACAGCTGCAGTGTAATTGTTCAATATGAAGTTAATTTTTTTGTCCAGACAATGTGAACCTACACCCCATTCTTGGGATCCCCACCAAGGAGAATTCGTACTAACCTGTGGTGCCCTGTGGTCCTGGTCTACCAGTGGCTCCAGTGTCTCCTGATGGACCACGGGGTCCAGAACCTCCAGTTGCTCCAACTGGACCAGTAGCTCCTGTAAAACCAGATGGACCAATGCGACCAGTGGCTCCTGTGTTTCCACCTGGGCCACGTGGTCCTGTGGCTCCTGTTTGTCCAGGTCCTCCACTGGCTCCAGTTGTTCCTGGTCGTCCTGTGGCTCCTGTGGAACCAGTGGGACCACCCAATCCTGTGGCTCCAGTGCCTCCAGTTGGACCTCCAGGTCCTGTAGCTCCAGTGGCCCCTGTAGGTCCAGTAGGGCCGGTAGCTCCTGTACCACCGGTGGGACCTGAAGGACCTGTCAAACCAGTGGCTCCCTGTGGTCCTGTTGCTCCATCTCGACCTGTGGCTCCGGTTGATCCTGCTGGGCCAGTGAAACCTAAAAAGGAAATCGGTGAGAGATTTTGAGAATGTAAGACATGTTTAAGTTGCTGGTAATGCTGTAGGATAAATGAGACCCATTATCGCATGTCTGCACCTTTGCTTTTCTCTTTCAGAAGCACTAGGTCCAAATGGTACCACAAAAAAATTATTAATTTGAAAGTGTTTATTCTGTGCAAAACTACTATGATATTTTAAGGTCATCAAAACATTTATTCTGATGGTCCTACCTGTTGCTCCTAAGGGTCCTGGTCTACCAGTAAATCCAGTAGCACCTTCGGGTCCCCTTGGCCCAGTTGAGCCTGTAAATCCTGGACTTCCGGTCGCTCCTGTCATACCAGAAGGTCCTCGTGGACCTGAGGCTCCAGTGAGACCACTGGGTCCAGTGGATCCAGTATCTCCCCTTGATCCAGTTGCACCTACTGGACCAGTTGATCCTGTTTGACCAGGGGTTCCCGTTGCTCCAGTAGTACCAGGCCTGCCCTGCTGTCCTGTGGCACCAGTCGGACCCAAACGTCCTGTTGCTCCAGTTGATCCAGTAGGTCCAGTAGGACCAGTCATACCTGTGGCTCCTGTGGGTCCTGACGGTCCTGTAAGTCCAGTAGCTCCGGTTGGTCCTGGACCTCCTACTCGACCTTGTCCACCTGGTGTACCTGGCTGTCCTGAAGCTCCTGTTGCTCCTGCAGGTCCACTGGCACCTGTAAAACCTCTAGGACCTAGTGGACCAGTACTTCCAGTGGCTCCCTCAGGACCTCTTTGACCGGTGCTGCCAGTAAAACCTTGTGGACCAGTGCTTCCAGGTATACCAGGCTGCCCATCCCGACCTGTTGCGCCAGTGTTACCCTCTGGCCCCCTGGGTCCAGATACACCAGTGGCTCCTATTTGGCCAGTGGCTCCTGTGGTGCCTGGTCTTCCGGTTCCTCCTGTGGCCCCAGTTGGACCAAGCAATCCAGTGGCTCCTGTCCCTCCAGTTGGACCACCAGGTCCAGTTGCTCCGGTGGCTCCAGTAGGCCCTGTAGGACCAGTAGCTCCACTGCCACCAGTAGGACCACCAGGACCAACTGGTCCAGTGGCTCCTGATGATCCAGATGGTCCCCTTAACCCAGTGGCTCCTGTGGCTCCCAAAGGTCCAGTTGCACCTGTAAATATTAGAATAGACTTTTGTTACACAAAGTCAATACAGATCCATGTAATAGTATATTTTCAGTTGATCAAAACAACATAAAACTACAGGCTTACAGGCCTAAGATTAACCTTTGGCATGTAATTTTGGCATGCAATTTTGGCATGTAATTTTTACCTGAAGGTCCTGCTTGGCCAGGTTGGCCTGGTCGCCCAGTTGCACCTTCTGGTCCAGTACTTCCAGTAAATCCACGTGGTCCAGTAGAGCCAGGGGTTCCAGCTGGCCCAGTTGCTCCAGTAGTTCCATCTCGTCCAGTAGCTCCAGTACTTCCTTCTGGACCTCTAGAACCAGTAGCTCCAGTGAAACCGCCAGGGCCTGTAGCTCCAGTAGTTCCAGGCTGTCCTGGCTGGCCACTTGCTCCAGTAACACCAGGTCGCCCCGGAGTTCCTGTAGCTCCTGTTGGACCCAGTTGACCTGTAGCTCCAGTACCTCCAGTTGGGCCACCAGGTCCAGTGGCTCCAGTTCCACCTGTAGGACCTGTTGGACCAGTAGCTCCAGAGCCTCCGGTTGGTCCACCTGGACCAGGTCGTCCAGTGGCTCCTGTCTCTCCAAGTGGTCCTGGGCGACCAGGGGCTCCTGTGGCTCCATCATTCCCAGGCCTTCCATCTTGGCCTGTTGCTCCAGGTCTGCCTGAAGGTCCAGTGGCTCCAGAGGGACCAGACGGCCCAACTGGGCCAGTGCTTCCTGTAAAACCAATGGGACCTCTAGATCCTGGTGCACCAGTATCACCAGGACGCCCATCACTGCCTGGACCTCCATCTCTGCCAGGTTGACCTGTAGCACCAAGGCCTCCAGTTGCTCCAGTTGGTCCCATACGTCCTGTAGCTCCAGTTCCTCCAGTGGGCCCCTGAGGTCCTGTCACACCAGTGCTTCCTGTTGGGCCCATTGCCCCTGTTGAACCTGTGGCTCCTGTAGGCCCTGAAGGACCAGTCGCTCCAGATCCACCTGTTGGTCCAGAAGTCCCAGGAGCTCCCGAAACACCTGGAGTCCCCGGTGGTCCTGTAGCTCCAGGGGTCCCAGGCCGACCATCACTTCCTGGGGTGCCAGAAGGTCCAGTAGCTCCCGTAAAACCATCCCGCCCAGGGAATCCTGAAGCTCCAGTCTCACCAGGACGACCTGTGGCTCCTGTTCCTCCAGTAGGTCCCGCAAAACCTGATGCTCCTGTAGCTCCAGATGGCCCAGTAGGTCCTGTTGATCCACTTGCTCCTGTGGGTCCCCCTGGTCCTGGATCACCTGGCGTGCCTGGAGTACCAGGGCTTCCAGATGCACCTGTTTCTCCCGGTCTACCGAAAGGTCCTGTGGCTCCAGTAGGTCCTGCAATACCAGTGGCACCAGTACCACCTGTCGGGCCTCCAGGGCCTGTGGCCCCTGTTCCTCCTGTAGGTCCAGTGGGTCCTGTAGCTCCAGTTCCTCCAGTTGGGCCTCCAGGTCCTGTTGCTCCGCTGGCTCCAGTGGTCCCTGGAGAGCCAGGGGTTCCTGGTTGACCATCAACACCTTGCATACCTGGTGGTCCAGTTGCTCCATCCCTACCAGGACCACCAGGTGGACCTGAGGCTCCTGTAAAACCAATGGTACCAGTGGCTCCGGGTGGACCTGGAGGTCCCTCACTACCAGGACCTCCTGGTTGACCACTGGCTCCGGTTTGACCAGGGCGACCTGGGGTTCCGCTCGCTCCAGTTGTACCAGGAAGTCCTGCCTGACCTGTTGCACCATCCCTCCCAGGATCTCCAGGACGACCAGGTGTGCCTGAAACACAATTATTTTTCTTAGAATTCCAGTTTTGGTCAATAAGAGGTATTCGAAAGGAAACTTTCTATTCTTAACTGTCCCAGTAAAAATTAAGACTTTATTTGGTAAATATTCATCACTGAGAAATGTGCATAATGATAATTATAGTAAACCCATCAACTGCGTCGGTAGTTTATTGAAAATTATTTATACAAGTTTACAGATATCTATTTTAGCAGTGAGAAATTTCCTATTACCTGATGCACCAGTCATTCCAGGGATACCAGTGGATCCAGTTCCTCCAGTAGGTCCACTTGGTCCAGTAGCTCCTGTGGATCCAGTAGGCCCAGTAGGTCCTGTGGAGCCAGTACCGCCCGTGGGACCCAATGGCCCAGTTGCTCCTGTTCCTCCGGTACGACCTGTAGGACCTGTGGCCCCTGATGGTCCTCTTGACCCTGGCCCAGAATCTCCTGGGGGACCAGGAGGTCCAATTGGTCCTGTAGGTCCTGATGGCCCAACTGGACCAGTGGACCCTGTAAATCCACTAGGACCAAAAGGTCCAGGATTACCAGCAACACCAGTTTCTCCCCGGGGTCCTGTGGTACCAGTGGCTCCTGTGGGACCAGCTGGTCCAGTGCTTCCTGTCCCCCCAGTGGGACCAGTTGGGCCTGTGGCTCCAGATCCTCCCGTTACACCAGGCATACCAGTCGATCCAGTGGCTCCTGTGATTCCAGGTGGCCCTGTCCTTCCAGCCCCGGTACCTCCCGAACCCGGGGGTCCTGGAGGACCGATGGGACCTGTAGCTCCAGGCGGACCAGCCCCTCCTGGAGTGCCAGATGTCCCATCTCTACCTGGCGCTCCAGATGCTCCAGTGGCTCCTAATCCTCCTGTTCGTCCTGGATCTCCTCTAGCACCAGTAGCCCCTGTGGGTCCTCCAGGTCCTCTTCCTCCAGTCGCGCCTGTTGGTCCCGTGGGTCCTGTTGATCCGCTGGCTCCAGTTACTCCGGCAGGGCCGGTTGCTCCAGACCCTCCAGTGCGACCAGGGGCTCCGGTGGCTCCAGTCGCTCCTGGGCCACCAGCACCGCTTCCTCCACCAGGTAAACCAGGTGGTCCAATGGGTCCTGTTAGGCCAGTTGGGCCTGAAGCTCCTGTTTGCCCTGGTCTTCCCGCAGTTCCTGGATCACCATCACGACCATCTGATCCATCACGTCCTGGTGTTCCAGCTGCTCCTGTAGCTCCTGTAACACCCGTGGCTCCTGTTGCTCCAATACCTCCAGCTCCAGTGCCACTACCAGGAAGTCCAGGCGGCCCAGCGGGTCCAGTGGCTCCTAAAAACCATATTCGAAGATACATAAAATGACTGTACACTAAAACCATGTAAAACACTGAATGCTTCTCAATTTGAATAACACTCAGTTTTAACCATGATCTCACAATACCTCAAAATTTTTAAACCTTAGCTTAAGTTGAATTTGCAAAATCATAAACAATACATTTGCCATATGTACCGTGTGTATCAGCTGACATAAAAGATTACTTTGACATCATACTTGGTACAAAGTAGCGATATATTTTTACAGAACATCTGACTAACCAGGCAGGTACAAAGGTAATAAGGATATTCATAAGCTAACAACTACATACGCTAGAATATATTCAATTATTCATTGGACTGAGTGTAGCTTCATATACTGATAGGTTAATCAATTTGTGGAAGATATCGATCTCTGACCTGTTTCTCCCCTTATGCCAGGCAGACCAGGGGGACCGGCAGATCCTGGCACTCCAGTAGCTCCTGTGGCCCCAGGAACACCTGTAAATACATATATAGGTTTAGGGGGCATCTCAAACGTTAGTACATGCACCGATAGTACCATGGAAATAACACCTAAATACTGTACATGCAGTATACATGCTAGATTAACTAAATCTTTGTAAATGTTAGCCCTATTACCCTGAGAACAATGGTAACAAAGACCCTTTTTAATCAAATTAAAAATTGCAATTTTGGTTTAATGAAAGTTGAAAGAAAGAAAATGATTTAGATTTAGGCCCTCTGTGCATATTTGACATGGCCAATTTATTTAAAGGGAAAAATATACCTGGTTATAATGTGACATAATATTATGATTAGATCTACTACCTAAACAAGGTTTTGATAATACTTATAGGCTTTTTAACACAAAATATAGCACAAAAAATGGTACAGCAAAGTTAAAATTCCTGATTTTTCTATTCTGATATACATTTATATCATCATAATCATTAAATTATTATTTTCCAAAATGTAGTATTTCTTGTTACTTTGTGTGTGTGTGGGGGGGGAAGAGGTTCTTTATCTATTTTTTTGTCTTAATTCTTTGAACACAACAAATGTGTAAGTGCATTCATGTAAGCAAATACCCTACCAGGCTAAATTAGGTTACATGTGCGCCACAAAGCTGCATATAACGGAGTACAATGGCAAAGAATCCATCACCGTAAACAAGTTTCCTTATGAGTGGGTTTTCACAAAGCTTTAGAGGCAAATGTGTCTGACCCTCCAAGTGGTCGAGGGTCCCACATGGCGAACCTGAACATGACCTGAGGAGGTAGCCAGCTTTTGTTCAGTTATGAATGAACTGTCCTCACCGGGACATATCATATTGTTGGGTTCATTCCTCGAACAGTGTCACAACTACCATTAAGGCACTTGGTCACACCTTTGTACATCAGACAAATGAAACATGCCGTTTCCTCTGCAGCAAATATGTAAACCATGTGCTTTCAGTTACAAAGGCACACATAATGTACTAATGGTACCAAATGTACATATACATCTATCTTAATAACATAATTCGATTAAAAGTACACTCAATATTTCTCCTTTTCAGTGGTGTATTAAGTTCGGCTGAATAGTAAATATTTGTCATTTTCTGTTTTCCTTTTCTCTAGAAATGTTTATGCAAAACAATTTTGCCTTTCAACTTGCACCAAAAGTAAAAAAAAAAATAATAAATGGGAATTAAAGAAACATTACTGGATTATGCAAGTTTCATGCACATCCACTTTTATAGAAGATTATGCTGACTGCAGAGATCAGGTACCGGGGTACTTCATTTTGCAATAACCTCCCCCCACCCCCACTCCATCCCCCACCTTCTCACCCTGATTCAGAACAGTGACACCGTCTTATAATTTGTTGCAAGCTGTTTGCAAGCTTGTCCCAGTGTCTAGATTCAACCCACTGTCCCCAAAATGTGCCAATTCATTTACAGTGAAACATGAACATCAGTAGTTCAGTAGTTTTAATGAACAATTATACTAAATACATGTACAATGTATCCCTGAATTTACAACTCAACTCCAATGTAATTTCTTCTATTATGATATACATTATGCTCATGACATATACCTGCTACAGTGTAAATGTCATATCTAGGGTGAGAAAATACTTCACAATTTGTACTCTACAGGTCACTGCCCCTTCCAACCATTCAAATATATATACATGTGATGTACTGAAAGGAGCGACTGCCACTGGACAGACTATGAACTGTGTACGGGCAGTCTTCCCACCCCGATTGGACGTCAGTGGTGCGGTGGGGCTCAACGCTTGGCGCACACTTCAACCAGACAGGTATGGGTGCCAGTCTCCTCCGATATGTGCCATTAACTTTGGGTCTGGCTGGTAAATCACTGATGCTTTTGTACTGTGGCAAGCGAACGGAACTGTGGACTTGGTAGATGCTATTTCAGGAATGCCGATAAGTTTGTATATGTCCCATCCCATTCCAACCCACCTTTGCCAGGACTGCATGGGATGCATTTCAATACAAATTTGCGGGGGTATTAAAGTTGTTTTTTTTTTAAGTTTTTAATATATCTTTAAATCGACATTGAATTGAAAACATACCTGAAAAACTAACAGCAACACGGCAGTCTTTGCAGGTACCGCCTTATTAACATGATTAATACCAATGCTATTTTGATGCTTCTGCAAAACTTAACATGAGTAAACGTCTGTGGCATTATGGGCACAGTGTAACTTTACAATCTCAATTCTCAACCGAAATACCCAATTTTGATTATGGTGCAGTTTTGCATTTAGATGATAAGGTATTGGGTGTATTCTGCATGGACAAGCAAATAACTCTTGTACCTTCTTGCCATATCAGCATTATACAAGTTATACAGAGTGTACTTTTATAACCAACAAAGAAGTGGCTTCCAATAGTTAAGAAAGCACTTGGCTGCATTAGGTTTTGAGTGCAATTTAAATGCCAACATGTACCCCATTAAAATGGTCTGCCAATATGTAACATTAAATAAGTATTCATTCACCACATGGCTTATGCAATAAATTTTACACATAAAATAAAATTAGAATCCTTTGAAAGAAAATTTTCAGAGTCCAATTTTAATGATTCTGATTGTGTGTTGGCCTCAGTTGCTTCCAAAAACATCACAATGCATAACTATTAACTATTAAGATGGGCATCACTACATATTACATGAAATTTTGCCAGGGCTGTTTATCCCTTAACCTGTTATCCTGGTAACCATGAGGAATTTTATGATACTATGCACAAAAAAAAGTTGTTTAGGAGGTAACATTTCGAAAAATGCACTGAATGCAATCATCATGGTCCATAACTGAAGTGAAGTGGCCTAAACATGCTACCGGTAAATGGCAATGAAACAAACATTGTTATTGGGCAACGAGCCTGTCGAACAAAGCGATTTCATAAATCACTTAATGTCCGCAAAATGGCCTATTCATTTCAAAGGCAGTACAGCCCTGCTATACTGTGGTGAGACATTGAAAATTATGGCTCGGTTTTAACCTTTTACACAACATATATATGTGCCATTGCTTTTTGTTTCCACTTGTTCAGTTGTGAATCAATCATTTGCACAATAAGGCATTGAGGGCCCCCAGACACCCCTGAATGCCAGAGGCTATAGAGACCAAACAGTAGCACACGAATGTAGGCAAAAACAATCATTTTACTATGTTTACTTTGAGCTCCAAAATATTTCAGGTCTTTTTTGGTGATTTTTGTCTGACAACCTCCTAACTTGACAGCATAAACCTTTATGTCTGTTCTTTTTTTTTTTAGGAACCCAAGTCGGGCGAAAAAAAAAAAAACCTAGCTAGCAGCAATGAAGAAATTGCTGCAAAGTACTAGTATTAACAAAACCCTGAAGACTAAAACCTTTTAAATTTTCAGTAGACATATATGGTAAAGCCAATATCTATTTTGCTGAATATATATTGGTTACAACCACACTGTGCAGCACTGTGTAGGACTATTGAGAGGGACCATATTATAACTACCGGGGTAACGCTAGCCTTGATACTAACATCTCAGGTTACCCTAGGTGATGCTGAAAACAATATAAGCCTCTGTTCAGAAATTTAAAAAATACTACCTAGCCTTCTACATGTATCTAGGTGAATGCCATTAAGTAACCTATTTCCTATTTTATAATGGTCATGCCCATTTCCGAAGTATAAAACACTTGAAAATGGAAGAAAAAAGGTGTTCTAAAATGTGCAAGATTAATTGATATTAAAAAATACGTTTAGCCAGATTGCACATTTAATTAAAGATTATGCCCCACACAATCAATCCTTTGATTAATGAAGTTCTTGATAAGCTGAAAAAAGTGAAACTATGTGGAAGTTGCAGGGAATGGATAATATTAACTCATTAACATCGAAGGCTGTTTAGAATTTACCTTGAAATACATAATATGTATTATAGATGTCCTATAAGCCAAGGTATCTACAGGTTTCTCATGTTTATTAAATAATTCCTATTATGGTATTCTTGCGAGTATGGAAAGCATATTCATGACTTTTACATACATATGTACACCTTTTGTACACTGCAGATTGATATTCCCGCAATTTGAAGAATGTGGTATCAAGGATATTGTTAACATGTAATATAATATGTATAATGCCCATCTGAAATAGTATTTGAACTGTCCTTTATGCAAAAAAAAAAAAAATTCCTTTATTATCAATCCACAGTACTCTACAATGGTATCGGATTTCAGGATTAGCTAAAACATGTTACATGTCTCTGTAATTCAATATTTTTTTTATAAGCTATGTTTTACATAACGCTTTTCAGTTCACATGTGCTTTTGTTACATGTCCAAACAATATTAAAATTTTGTCATAAGTTACCACCGTCCGCAACCATAATAACTGTGACGCAGCAAGCACCACCTTCAAACATAGCCTGTGGGGTTGCTACGGTAACTTCTTTGTGCGTGATAACCCCCAAATAGTTTGGGTGACATTGACGAGCTTGCCCCAAGGGGACAAGCGTTGCAGTGCACGTGTCGAATATCATACAGGACTTGCAAAGCAAGAACCTCACCAAAAACGTGCTTTAAAAAGACAGTTCAAGGTACAATGTACATCTACATGTGTGACGACATTGCTAAGGCTGATATGGTTTCATGGTTTCGATGCCTGGGGGGACGCAATGAGGCATTCCGTTCAACACTGTTCCTAGAGTTACGCATGCATGTGTGCATATATGTTCATTATGTTTGGCCAATGTCTTGTAGGTGTCAGGAACGTTGGCAAGTGATCATTGAAGTTATGATATGGCAGGTGCCATATGAGAGTGCCATGTTTTTGTGTCGACAACTTACTTGGGCAGGTTGGAAAATTCATATATGAAAAAGTATCGCACTAGCCTTGTGATAATGCTGCAACAAGCCAACCAATGTGACTTAGCATGGCCACCCTTCAGTATACGTGCATGCTAGCTGTGTTAACATATTCTACATGCAGACTTTACTGATGCCTATATATTTTCATGGGTGTCTACTCTTGGAACGTTTTGTGTTATTATCATTACCATACAATAAGCTGCAACATGTTTAAGCACATTTTAACTGCCAAAAAGAGCCTGGAATTGAAGCACTTTTTATGCTTATTCTAATGATAAAACTGACGAACATTCCAGAAAATACCACTATTAACTTACTGAGTATGGTACAATAATGGAATTATGGTGGCTATTTAGGGGCATGAACATGATAACAATTAGCAGCCATTCTTACTTGGATCGACTTCCACTGCCACAGAGAAAATGCTTGGGAGATGAATGTTGTCGAAAATAAGGCCTGTCTCGCCCACCGTTGGGAAGTTGGCATTTTCGACCTTGCGAAAAAAGGTTTTGTGTCCTTCAACGTACTGAAAGCTTATTGCCCCTAACTCTCCTTCGTTTGTCCAGCCTATCCGATCATTTCGCTGTACAGGAAATTCATCTTCAGGACGTAGTTCAAGCTGAAAGCATAAAATTAGGTAAATTTATAGATATAAGTTATTGAAGAAGCAAACATGTAATTGCACACAACTGAGGAATGTGACAAGTATTTTATTGCATACTGTGATGCAATTTACCCGGTATACTTGCAATTTGACCTCATTTCATCTCCTATTAAAAGATGTTTAGATCGAGATACATGTACAAGACCATCTGACATTTAAGTCATATCATTTCACTTTGTTCCAGGGACACTTTTCTTTCATTGCCATGATTACATCATGCACATGGCTTAATTGGTTTAAAAGGCAGCATGCCACTTGGTCACATGCAAATGATTATGATGCATGCACAGGTCAGTGTACAAGTACTGTACATGTATAGTTTTTCTGAGAAATCTGTGAAGCTGGTAAATTTTTCAACACACAAACACTGTCCCCTATTGACAGATCTATGCCTTTCACTAACCTGTGAAAGTGTACATGTTAACTATATCTATAACATATGTACAAGGGCGGCAACCTATATGGTAGTTATAATGTGACACCACAGTCACATTCCTTTGCACTACTACAACATCTACAATGGCTGTCCTGCACATATCCCACACTTAATGTGACCTCTTTTGACCTTCACCTTTGACCTCGTACCAAAGTCTAGATTGTCCTCCATTACTAGTAACTATGGAGTGCTGCAAAGTAGTCTAATACTTGTATAGCATTGCACTGTGCACCAAAGCAGTCTAGCATGATGTATCTGTGTATAGCAATGCAAATTTGTGCATCAAAGCAGTCTAGACATGTATAGCAATGCAATGTGCAGCAAAACAGTCTACACATGTACTACTATATCACTGCATTGTGCAGCAAAGTAGTCTAGACATGTATAGCAATGCATTCTACATGTTCTACAGCAAAGCAGTCTAGACATGTATCATTGTGCATAGCAATTGCATTGTGCAGCATGCAAGCAGCCTAGACATGTATGTATTTGCATTGTGCATCAAGCAATCTAGACATGTAAAGCACTGCATTGTGCAGCAAAGAAGTCTAGACATGTACCAGTATGTACATGTAGGTTTTGCAAGTTGCATGCTGTAGGAAAGCAGTGTATGTGCATGATGTACCCGTAATCTAAATTAACAAAATCTGATCAGTATGTGATTCGAGAAACTGCATGTGCAACTTTATTAATCATGCTAATTTAATCATACTAATTGCTGATTTTGTGTTCATAGTCTTCAACATCAAAAGTGAACAGAAAATTCAGTAAATGTACAAAAACATCAGTCCAGTACTCATAATTGTAACTTTACTTGTATAGGAAGTTGGATCGAATCCTGAATTAAGAAAAACATTTGCCTTCTGTTACACCTCATACATTTCAACCCGTTTGACCCAGATATTTTGCAAAGGCGGACATAGTGGGCGAACCCGAGACGAGCCCAGGTCTTACAGCAAGCAATGTTGACTTAGCAAACCACAAAGAGCTGCGGTTCAGCACTTTTAAGTCTAAATACAAATTTTCTTTTTTTTTTGCTTATTCAGCAATGCAGACTACCTATAAAAGATGCAAAGAACACATTCTAACCGCAACTAGAGCATATCAGTGTGTGCAGACAGCACCGGAAAAAAAGTTTCGCCAACCACAAAGGTCAGCATCAATAAGTGGTCTGGCTACTACCACGGCTGGTGCAGATATGCCATTCTGGCACTCATTTTCACATGTTTAATAATATTGCCTAGGTTTGTGGGAATGCACTTTTAAGTTGGGTGTACACTGTAAGCAACCGGCAAATGTCCTTTAGTTCCAGACATATGCAGTGTTTATTAGTCACACTAGACTTTTCCTGCGACATAATGCTAGTAACTGACTACCTAGTGAAAGAACACTCATGGCTCTTCTATTATTTGTTCTTGCAACAGAATACCGTCCCCGTCTTGGCACGAATTTATGAGTTTTACTAGACTTTTGCAAACTCTAGGCAAATTCTAAAAGGTTCTATGCAGCATTATCACCCACATTACGCAATCACTTCTTAGTGAATAATTAACTTTTTTGCTTGAAATATTTTTGTATTATTGGACTCATATTCCATATACAGTAGAACCTGTCTTGAAAGACCACCCCAATTGGCCATACAAATGTGGTCTGTCAAGACAGGTGGTCTTTGGCGACAGGTTCAATCACATTGAAATGTAGGACCTTCTGCCAGGGATATCCCTCTTTCAAAATAGGTGGTCTCTTGGCAGTGGTCTTTCAAGACAGGTTTTACTGTATATATTTTTTTTTTCTGGAAAAAAACCCCCCAGCAATTTAGCAGTAATCCAGTACAATACCGGTCCATTACTGGACCACACCCAAAACCACTGCACTGCATGGCTTACCACATGTACTAGCAAATGCTGTTTTACAAAAGTTCAATGACCAGTGCATGCGGTGACTTCTCACAGTTTGAAAGTAAAGGGGTGGGTGCTACTAGTATATGTCAGGGCCAATAAAACCCTCCATGCGAACTATCATATTTATAACATATTGCTCTGTTCCATACCCATGAGCTGCATCTAACATTCTAAGGGGATTATAAATTAAGTTCTGATTTGTAGGTCAAATGCATTTGTTGACTTTTTACAGCTGGCGGTGTCACAATCAGGTTTTTTTTCTGTTTCTATGCCCAATAGTATGCATTATGAATGATCGATTATCCGAAACCAGATCCATTCTTACCGAGTGTCAAAATTCTGGACAGCTTTCATTGATCCAATTTTGCACCACCAGGAGCATGAGGAGAGGGTTACCTTGCATGGTTCCACTTCAGTGGCCTAGGTCACGCATGGTTGCAGTTTAAATGTAATACAGCGCTATGATAAGGGGAACTATTGGTACATCACAAACTGTGGAAAGGGCTGCCTTATTGACAATAAAAGCCACAGTTTAGTTCACAGTGTACAAGGACACCAAGCAGAAACATCACCAAGACTTGTAGCTGGGCAGCCTCTGATGGTGCAAGGCAGGTCGATTCAGGGTTATTTAAGGTTAAAACGATTTTGTGGTTTTCATTCAGCCAACCGCACCCCAGACTTCACACAGCTTTTAGTTCAAATGTTTGCTTAATGGTAATATGCTAATTCAATATGATAATTATGATCAGATGATAAAATATCAATATCGCAACCTTACCAGATTATTTTAATAACAAGTATTCAGGTACAGTTGCCAAAATATGATTTATAAATTAAGCAAAAAAGTTCATGTATTATTATCATGATTATAAATGTGTATGTACAAAGTAAATAGAAATACCTGGCCTAGTTGTGTACTCATTACTCAATATATTTAAGTACATTGGTATGGTCTGCTGGATCACATCGAAAGTACTACAACATGTATAACCCACATTCTAGCATTTTACATGTTGTAATTTCATCAATTCGAAAAACGTAAATTTTCTGCCTATTTTTTCATGCCTTTGCATTTTATGGCATTGTTTAGCACTGAATACCGGTATTACACGTAGCATGTGTAATATACTAGTAACTCACAATGTTTGTGTGCTGGAGTTGTTAACTCACCTATGGCTCCCACAATATTACATGAAATGGCACACAAAATTTAAGGGATGTATAAACCCATTTCATGACGTATTTATTGTTTCAATTTGTCATTCAGGATGTGGTACCAATATAACCAAATACCATTTAATCCATTATTTAGATTTAGCTTTGGGGACTACATGTACTTACATGTACTGGGGTAGTTCCCACCTTTGCATGTTTGTTTTCAGACACTCTACCAGTGTTCGAAATTTTTGTACACAAATTCACAAAATTAAGTAAATTTTTTAGATGAGATTTAACAATGTTTAATACATAAAATACAGTACTCTCACGATCACACACCTATGCAAGATCAACCTGACTGAAGCAGGATTCACTGTCGGCCTACGGTATACCATGTATACCTCAAAGCATCATTGTCTGTATACAGTATACACAGTTAATGTCTTGACCCTCAATATATGATTTCCTAACTTCAGGCATAAATATACACTCATTGCACCCTCGGGCATTAGCAGCTACTAGACCATGTAGACCACAACATCTGAACCATACAGAAAGATCTTGGTTATCATATAGCGAAGTGCTTTTATTCTTTTTACCTTTACATGCTTCTGTTTCACTACTTCATATATGGACTGGCCATAAAACCACTTTTTGCTTTCCAAAAGGTAAGGCGGCCAGTGATCAGTGCAACTAAGAGCGGGAACTTCAAAGATGCAACTACTTTGTGGGAAAATTGTGGCTCTTGAATAGATGTGAATGCAGTATTTGAGTGTTGAAAACTGTGACGCTAGCAACTTGAGCAATAGAAATATTCTGCAACCTGGCTAGCTAGGATTTGCATCCACTAGTATCCTCAGGTTTTAAAAAAGTTCCTTGAATAGATATGCTACATGTATTATACTCGACTGCCGTATAGGGTGCAAGCCATAGGTCCCATTGTTATGATAATAAGCTCCTGAGGAAATCGCTTCCACCTCCGCTACATTTTGTACGTCATCGTTCTGCCTCGTTAACCAGTGCATCATGCATTGCATCTTCCTCTGACATGTTCCTCCCACAAGATCACGACCTGCATGAAGCAGTTGTGGCCTAGTTCGTGTCATGTTGGAACAGGTTTCTAAAGTGTGAGCATGATTTTAATTACCTTGTTTATTACAGTCGTATCGACTTCTTCCTAGCTATTATGATTACAGCCAGACAGGGCATAGGTGGAACTATGATAAATATGGGTACTGCATGTGCATGGACTGCATCACAACGAATGCACTGCGCATTAACCATGTTAATAATGCTACCAATTTAGCATGTTTAGCATATCACCTATAACCTTTGTGATCTGCCCTGACCTAAATAGGTTTTAGACGTTGCTACTATCAGTATTACAATGATTGCACACTGCAGCTATAGCACATTGTTAATCAGACTATACAATAGCAATGCAACTACTACATGTACATGTACCAGTATGTCTTAAAACACAGAAACTGACTTTGATGAGTTCGGTTGCCTTCACTTACATACTAGTATATGCCTTCGCCATTTCAATAATATTTAGGGACATGTCAGAAGGTCAAATATTGCAAGCTGGTAGAATGGGTCGGTACTTGGCAGAGGCCACATAAGTCAAATTACTGGTATATTACACATGTTACAATATAAATAGCACGAACAGGGAATATCTAAACCCTTGGCAAGAAAATGCCGCAGGGAAACCTGAAGGATTTAGGGAAGAGACGCGAAAATGGCGCCCCCTAATGCTTGGTTGAATCTTTCATACAGCCAGATTTGATTCGCTAAATGGTATGACCTAGGGTGGATTGGCTATCTAGCTTCCGAATGAAACGGAATGTTTATGCTGAAATTTTCAATTTTGTGGCATGAAATACTTCCTATTCAGCGATAGCCAACTAGATGGCCTTCCGCTGCATGTACATGTACTAGTACCTGTACAAGAAAAAATGCAAGCACGCCCAAAATCTAGTTCTGAACACTCGACTGGCATGTAGTAACTGCATATATACTACGTCATGTAGCAGCTGAGGTGTAAATTTGAAGTCTTCTTTGGTCAATCTCTAAACAAACAGCAAAGTGTTTGCTGGAAAGATTTTACTTGGCTGCCCAAGTATCAGCAATATATAGTACTCGTTTAAAGTACCTCTTCCAAGTATTGCATGCTCAAAATGGAGCTGGTATATGCACCCAACTGCCCAATGGAACACAGACTAAACCCTACATCTTGAAAATGATCAGTCGTATATAGGTGCATAGATTTGGAACTTTTAGCAGTTCTAAATACGCAATGTGCATATATACATATATATCTGTACATACCATGGTTGTACAACTTGTATAAAAATATGTTTTGGGTATATATTACATGGACAACTATGTACTAGTCCATGCCCTGCACCGTATAGGATAAAATTAACATACATGTGCTAGTATCCAACTGACACGAACACTAACAAACCTTTCATTTGTTTTTATTTTTTTTTTGTTATTTACCATATTTACATGTATTTTGGGGGATGTGGTGGTGGTGGTACCTGGGGGAATTGTAATAAATTTTGAAGTTAAAAATTTTATCATTTTTAACATGTTTTAGTGATGTCATGTACAGTCAAACCTGCTATGCAAACCGCCCTGTATATAAAGACCACGTGCTTATAAAGACCACGTTTTACAGGTCTCCATGACTCTCCATGTTAATGAACCTGTATATAAAAACCACCTCAGTACAAGGGCCACATTTTGTTGGTCCCTATTGGGATGTCTTTATATAAAAGTTTCACTGCATGTGACATGTGTACATATTACATGTATCATCTTCCTCTAATATTGCACCTGACCAGGGGCGTACTGGTTTGCCATGATGGAATGTAAAATGACTACCGAAATGCAACCATGGGATTCCTCATTAGAATGCCTGACCACAACTACCTGGTTTGATCAATGCTGCAAACACGGCTCCTCTAGGGTATGGACAATGACCGCATTTAGGAAATTACTTTCCTCTCATTCCCCATCTATCAGCAAGTAACATTGCAGAAGTTGCATAACACACATTTGGCACATTTTGTGTGCGTGTGTGCATGGTGTGTGTGTGTGTGGGGGGGGGGGATTAGTGGCTACTTATATCAGCTTATTAAATGTATTTTTTTAGTAGGCCCTAATCGCAGTTTCTTTTACCTGCATTTAACTTTATCTGCCATTGACGCAAGCTTAAACCCTGGTATCAAACACATCTGCATAGTACACCAGGCATGGAAAAGGAACAAGAGGAGCCACAATTTAAGCCTGAAAGCTTATTGTCATGAAAAAAACGCGTCAGTTACATCATACCGACTACACTAGTATGGTACTCATACAGTACATGCAGTCAAAGTGAGCACTCACCTCGTATAATAATCCCTCTGGTGAATTTAAATCCACAATAATTTTTCTCTCCCACACCAACACAAAGTTGAACACCAGGTTGGTGGGGCGCCATATTTGAAGACGTATCGTCTCTGGTGGTAATGTACTTGAGAAGTTATGAATATACACATAAAATCTTTTCAACGTCCCTGGACCAAGTCGAGTTTCAAAGTCCACCCAGGATTTTTGACCTCCAGAAGGCAGGTATGCATTCCGTAAAGTCACATTGTTTCCAAACCTGTTGGTTTGATCAACTAATACTTGTCCACCTGGAAAAGCAAAAGTTAAAAAGGATTCAGTTTTTTGTTAATAAAATCCATTAACTTTTTACAGTTTGATTTGCAGTAGTACTTATTGACTATATGTATGCTCATTCCCAGGCTTGAATGCTCTTGGTAATAATTTGTGGGACACACGTACACTGCTGCATGTATGCGGGACGTCATGTATACAACTTTGTGTGAGGGAGTCTCAAATCAAAAGGTTCAGCTCCTTGAAAGAATTTCAAAGTTTTGATAAAATGCATTAATTACAAATCTTGTTAACTACTTTCACCACACTAACGTATGGTTATAACCAACCCTTGTTTGGCCAATACCCATAGGGGTACAGTAGTCCCTCTATTTTACAACCCTTTAGTCTTTAATATTTTAAGACTACCTTTGATTATAACACCACTCAATTTGGTCCCAAAGTGCCATTCTGTGTGTTAAATGACCTTTATTTTAAGACCACCTGCAATACAAGACCACATTTTCTTGGTCCCATGGGTGGTCTTAAAATAGAGGGACCACTGTATAGGAATGGGGACAGCTAATTTTTTGTTTTGTTTTCATCACATTCATCTTGTCTCGTTATCTGATACATGTGGTGAGAGCTCTTTGTGAGTACTTATATCATTATGCCTGGAGAAGATGCGAATGATTATGCCAGGAGGATCTCAAACTCCTGCCCTTGACACATTATGCAGGTATAGGGCAGATATATGTGTGAGACATTAAAGCCGCTTACATAGTTACTTAGTATTACCATATGATTTCAAACTGGACCCACAATCTGATTGTACAAAACACCATGACAACTCCGGATTCACCAATACATAAACTTTCGAAAACTTATATGCCCAGGCAGAATTTTTTCTCAATTCACATTGTTGATAGTTGCATGCATGGAATTGACAAGAGTGGTGAAGCAGTTACGTAGTTATCATGGTTATGGCACAAACACTGACAAATTACAAAACACGCCTAGAGCTGAGCAACCATAGTTGAAAAATCGTAAGTTATCAAGGTATTAAGTAGCCTAAGTAGTAGTATCTGTCTCCGCATCACCACTGGGTATGATTGATAGTGACAACACTTACCAGGTACTCCTGGACTTGTGGGAATTAAACCTGAAATACAAGAGAATAGTGAACAATTATATCATCTGCTAACCTACATAGGTGGGCTAATATATTCTATAGAGACGAATAAACTATATACTCTTGTCGAATCATCTGCCTGTCCCAAGTCTGCTTTAATATAGATACCGTATACGCATACGTACATGTAAGTTATTACCGGTACTAAACATGCCAACACTGGTGTAGCCGTGAACGACCCTTTATGACCGATTGTCAACATACCCTTACATCTTACTGGTATTTAGCAAGTTAGACTGTGGGACGGGGGGTAGGGGGGGTG
>JAAUYG010127289.1_pt1 | contig 32998 bp, 16 predicted proteins | sample 7278091 | NCBI WGS metagenome assembly JAAUYG01 (sample SAMN14350201, study PRJNA611818) | marine sediment metagenome | isolation source: surface marine sediment (0.6m) | place: French Polynesia: Moorea | collected 2018-08 | reverse complement strand
GCAGTTTGAGGTCATTTACCAGAGCCTATGGCTGTAACTGTACCAGCTCACTAGAAATTAATCGAATTCAACTAATGTATTCAATATACCTTGTACAGTTGGTAAATGCCAGTCTCTTTTCCTCCTATAAGTTCAGTTTATCCTTACTGTGTTCATTCCATTAAGCACGCAGTGCCCTTAGAAACCTTACATGGCTTACTTGAGAAAAAGTGTTTCCAATTAAACGTAACTTATGGTTTAAACCTGTGATCAATTAACGGGCTGTGACGCTGCTGAAAGCTAGATATGTGGAAACCACGATGTGCCCTTATCAGAGCATTGGTGCTTAACAGAACAAATACGGTAAGAATAAAGATTCTTTTGAAATTTAGCTGGCCCTGACTACTTATGAATGCATTTGATACTGGTACAGTGGATTAAGAGAAGGAATCTGTGAAGACCATACTATTGCATTTTTAGTCCAGCTTGACAATTTTTTTCATTTTTAGTTTATGACAATTTACCAGTAAATTTTGCAGCAAGCTTTTTTTCTGTCAGAGTGAAAAATTTGTTACACAGCCGGAAGCTACTGGAAGGTATACCTGACCATGGAAACGGGGGCATTTTACACCCCTTGGCATGAAATTTCCCATTGATACTAAAGAACAGAAAAGGCACGGAAATAGCCGCACCTCATGGCTGAAGGTTACTGTGCAATGTGATTGGCTAAAGGATACAATGTGGCCAGGGGTAGTTTCAGGTCAGATATGACAATGAGACTCACTGACTAAAGATGTTGCAATTTTGTGGTGCGAAATATACTCCCTACTGGAACCGCTCATTGGGAGGTTGGATCATAATTTACTTGAAGCAAGAAAAAAATTGATATTTAGCTGCTTCTAAACTTCATTTGCTTCATACCCTTAAACTGTCATTTGCAGCGGCATCTTGCTTTTCTGATAAACTACTGTGCTTGCTCATTATTATCACCCAGAACGTCAGACATGGGTGGGTGGGCATCTAATTGGTCGTGAGCATTTAGATACATTCACATAAGTGCACACGTTTAATAAAACTTAAAAACCATGATTTTTCTGGCTCCCACCCCTCCACCCACCCCCATCATACATTGCATATTAGTGCTGCACCATGGCCAATTATTGCTGAATGCCAATACATTATCAATAAAAATGATCAGAAACGTCTCTTGCTTCTGGAAAGTAACATTTTCAAAACCATGACATTGCATTCCATTTCTGAACCATTGAGAGATATGGTTAACTGCAATAGGTTTTCATACTTTCCAACTAATATACAAAATTAATCAAAATATGATAACTGCATATTGTTTGCCTACTGCAGTTTCTCATATACTTTGACCTCAAACCACCCATAGAAACATTACCCATGAGTTTAACTCATGGGTAATATTTCAACAATAAATTACAATAGTACTAAGTGGTCGCTTTTGAATTTCTTCCTAATTTGATAAGAAAAGTTATGAAGAACTTAAGCAGGGGCATTTCTTTGTCAAGCGGCTGTGAGATGGACTTTTACCTAAAATCTAGACAAATATAGGGGTGGATGATTAGATGGAAATGGGTGATTATATGGGTTGAGTATCTATGTGTACTGATACCTGCATGGTGGCATATGTGTGGCATTTAGCCAACTTTCAATGTGTTCAACATGCTCAAACAGGGACAAAATGAGACCGGAGGTTAAACATAGATCTCTAAATTTTTTCTTCTGCGTAATACAATTACTCGGACACCTAGGCAGCCTGTTTGTATGTACTGAAGTGTAAACGGCCTCTGGAACTTTTTGTATCTCTTCACTATTTAAAGCAGTGTGGTCTCCGATTTACCCATAAGCAGTAACACTGGACTATTTCCGTTTAGCACCTCAACTGTTTGTTTGGTCATTAGCTCCCTTAGCCATTTATGTTTTTCCTCCGCCCCTAGTCACGGCCTAGACCTTTTACTGTTTGACAGCCTAATTAAAATCAGAGCTGCTGGCTTTTCAGCCTTGTTTGCTCATTTTGGGGGCCCCTGAAGGCTTGGCTAGACCCAGGCCCAAGGCTTGGTTACAGCTGCAGCGGCTGCATGCAGCACTGGCCGGAGACTGAGGCGTGGTACTCGGAGGCAGGGCCTCCCGGGCCCAACCCAAGCCACACCCACCTTCACACTACCACTGATACACCATACCATACCATGGTACTAGACAAATGTACTAGCCTAACTATAGCTACAACCTAACTGCTGCAGGAGTAAAGCATAGAAAGGAAGAGAGAGGCAAAACCAACACCTTTCCGACACTTTCTTTACTACCGTTTGCCACATCAGCAAAGTCATATTTATACCCAGGGATTTGGGAGCTTTTGCTTGTTGCTAAACTCCAGATCGGCATTGTGATAAACTGAAGATACGGATGATCTGCACTTGGTAAGTTTTGAATATTCAGTCAGATACAAACCAAGGAAATAGAGTTGGTGAAAGAGTCTATGGCAATTGCCACTAACTGCTGTGTATTTGATGTCATGGTGTGTGTAGTATAATCATTTGTAATCTCTTTGTCTGAGCACTTGCAAAATAAGGTAAAGTTATTTACTTAGTTCATATTACCGGTACAACATCCTAACATTTAACTCTTTAAATGACAGGGGAATGGATGAAAAGGTGTTACATCAGAACATCACCACATAGTGACACATAAATCAATCAGGTGAATCTTTTTCTCTTCTCTATTACTGAATCAATCTATTATCTGAGCCAAGTGATTAAATTGACAAGTTTAAACTTAGTGACTTTGAATTTGCAGCTGTAGTGAACATGGTTAAGTATAGCAGTATTTTATGGTCAAGACTATATATAAATTTGAAATTTCATACAATGTAGGGGTATACTGTTTTACTTTTTCCAAATACTGTAAAAGTGGAAATGCTCGCATGGAATTTAATTTTGTGAATTTGGCGTTTTAAAAAAAAATTGCAAAGTTTAAATCTCATGAAAGTGCCTATATCCTAGTATCTACAAGTAGTGACATTTGCTCTACAGCTGAGCCTCAAACTTTAATTCCCGCGAATATGTAGCTGGCCACAAAAAGGTGAACATTAATTCCTGCGAACTTAAATGGATTTACAATACTACTATGTTATAAAAAGGTAATGCTAAACTAGTGCTACTCCATATATTTATAGCAGTTTCTTGTATCCCAATGAAGGCTTTTGCATCAATAAATTTATGTTTTTTTGTAGTGCAAGTCCTTTAGAATGGTGATGGTTTGTGCCAGGGGTGTACTTGCCCAGATACTTCAGTTTGTCCTGACAATTTTGTGATCGGGATATTCTACAGCCTTCTTTGTCTTGGTATAATACATCCACATACTAGTATGCTGCATACATGTAGCAAGGTGCCCACCCAGTTTCTAATTGCTGGCTGGTCATTGGAACAAATTGCAATGCTTGTACAATGTATATGTACCTGGTTGGTGGTGCCCTCTGTGGATAAATCCGCATATACATGTATGTGTATTGGCGGAGCTGTTGTGCAAATATCAAGAGTTTAAAGCAAAATGTCATCTTGTCATTGTGCGCCTTATGAAGATAGGTACCTGGTGGTTCAAGCATGCATGCATTCTTTATTCAGGGGAGTGCCAAAAAAAAAAAAGATAGCGAACAAGTTTGATAATGTGTGGTAGTTCCCTTTGCTAGCTACCTGCACACTTTGGCCTTTGATTGTGGGGTGTGACTCGGGCGTGTCTGCGAAGGGCTTTTCATTCAGAATGGTTGAAAAATCCATGCTGACATTCAGAACTCCACCTTTTATGGGCTTGTCCGACCATTTTCTAGGCGCCCCAGACCAACCTGAAGCCCCAACTGAACAAATTTCAAAGGTTAAGTTTTTAGCTGCTCACTACTCAAGCTTGGCTTTTGCCAAGGCGATAGAACTCAACTGGCCATGATATTCCCGCTGTCCACTCACGTTGGACACCGTGTTGGAATTTCTCCTCGTGTCTTCCGCTGTTGTATTCCGGCTGGGACATTCTTCCTTTGTCTGCCGCAGCATCCCGAAGTCGTGTGTCGGAGCCCTTTGGGCCAGGAAGGGGAATGAGCCGCATTACTTGCATTCACACAATGTGTCATCTGGGCCCACTGTCCACGATTCATTGTTTTGATCAGTTTATGGGCCTGGCAAAGAAGATGTCAGAGACTTGTTAATATATACCTGTAGCTTATTGAGGGCCCCCAAGAGGCTTTTGTTCTTTTGACTGAACACTGGAAAGGGTCGGCCTGTGTCAGGACATAATCAGCAACAGGTGTACCAAGAGCTTTGGAAGATACAGTTCTAGCTATATATAGGCTGAAGTCAGCACCTTGAAAGTTCTTTCACCTTCTGGAGCTGAACTTGGATCCATGCATTGTCTTAACATGCTTAAGATATACAGGCATATACAATTATTCAGTGCTGAAATCTTTTGACTGTGGTTTTCATTGATTGCTTGTGAGAAGACGACTGTTTATGAGGAGTTTAGTATACGCCATGCCTGTTTGCCTTCTCAACTCAGTCAAACAATAACAGGATATTCACCAGCGAGTTACATTTGTCTATTTATGCGGCAAAATTCTTATTTCCTGGTGAGCTAATGAATTTGTGGTCCACTGTGTGGAACTATGTGGAAGTGTACAATAATCCAGCACCTGAGTTACCCTCAATTGGCTAAGGGCCTCTCTTAATATTGGAACTTTGTCTTTCACCCCCAACCGGTAGTAAATGGAGACTGTTAAATTTCGCTGTTAAGGCTGCTGACTACAGGGTCCAGGTTTGAAACAAGAGTCAGTATTGGGCACTATAAATTTAAAATGACCCTGTCCCAGTAACTATGTGTAGCTATTGCTAATGGTTCTGGAAAATTTGCAGAAAATTAAATTTGTTGTCTCTGTTTCTTTTTCAGAGTTACAGAATCTGCGGATATATGGGGTAATGGTCTGGAAACCAAACACAGCTTGTTGATCAGCCCCGGTAACGGCATCAACAGCCAAGATAACTGCAAAGAGGTATGTGGGAATATGTAATGTGAATGTCGGAATGGTTTGTGTTAGCGACCAGTAATGTTATGTGCAGAGTGTCTACTCAAAATTTTCAACGTTCTGTGCAGTGGTCCGTGTGTTTTTTGACCCTTCACCATAAGACTACCTTGACCTAAGACCGCTTAACTTGGCCCCAAAGCTTGCATTTTATGCACATACTGACTATTCAACCTTTATTTTAAGGTCACCCGCCATGTAAGATTTCAGTTGAAAGTATCATGGAAGATATGGAAGGTCTTAAAATACAGGGACCACTGTATGTGACACCTGGGTGACTCGCCATTTAAACCCTTTCTACAAGGCATATTAGAATGGTATAATATTTGGTTGGGATGCCCAGACTTGGAAAAATATTCTTGTTTGGCTGTTTTTATTGCATCGCTTATGTCATGCTGGAGTTAGCAAGGACAAAGAGTGTTTACCGGCCTCTGGGGCAGGTTAGCCACATGCCTGGATCATGTGGAGGCACTCTGGCGGTTTACCTGGCGAAGTCCACCTAGCCAGAGTGAGGTGAGAATTGTGTACTACACACTCAAGAGAGAAAACCACTTACGCAAGACGCAAGTCTTTGGAGCCCAATGCGCAGGCTGTGGGACTGAACTTCCTGGAATCCTTTCCTACTACACAACTAAAGGGAACTCAGGTGAAGTCCTGGCGGGAAATGCTTTCGTGCATGGGAAACTAATTTCGCCTGGAGGATGGTGGGTGTTGGAATTCCTGTTCTGGTTAGGGTGTGGTTGGGGGGGGGGGGGGGGGAGTAACCACACCCCCTGAGGGTGAGTTGCATGTATTTGTTAGGTGAGACAGTTATCACTAGTTTCAGCTGCTTTTATGCCTGAGGGAGGTGCATTAGCCAGGCCCTTCACATCATGGAATTGTAATACCAACTTGTCAGCCATATTTGCTGAGACAAATATTAAAACTTGCAGCTTTTCTTGTCTACAATATATGTTTAGCGCTTTATATTGTTTTATTTCATGCACTTTCAATTGTCCTCCTGACACAAACTTACCTCAGTCTATTTCTTCTCAATAAGAACACAGGCATTTCTGGTTCAGTTGCCCATGTAAAAAAAACTTTGCTGAGTGAGATGTATGCATGTACATGTATGTAAAGATTTTTTGCTGGTAGTCAAGAGGCTTAATAAGCCTTTGGATATAAACAAAGGTTTACGGTTAGACTCATGGGACATATATATCTTCTTTTAGTGTGGTGAGATTTAATCACACTATGGTCAAGCAACATCATAAAATGATTTAAATCTGTAGTTCCTAGAAACAACAACAAAAACAACAGTTGCCAAGGCACTCGTCAAACTTAGGTGTATTTCTAGACTGCAGGATTTTTCGAGCAACCCAACCATGCTATCACTGGCATCGATGTCCTGGCCTTCTTCGCCCATCTCCAGACAATTCTTTACCATTAAAAAACTAATCTTCTTGAGGGCAAAAGGCTTGGAGTAAGTTTGATAAGGCTTGGCAGAATGTTCCACACTGATGCTGCATCACTTGTAGAGCCAACATTGCACGGCTTTGTCTTCTCGTTCCTGGCTATAGCCAAAGATTCACATGAACTGAACCATAGCTGTAGTGAGCCTGGGGCCCTGCTGGACCTCCTTATTAAGAGAAAAAAAAGGTTAAAGTACCAAGTAGGTTACGACTGAATATTTCACGTAGATAAAGCAAGGTGTGAAGGAGAGAACAGGCCAGTGTAACTTGTATTATAGATTCTTTTTTCATTTTCCTCTCTACAGGTCGATTCGGTTAATTAATCACAATATAAATATTGGTTAGTGAGTGATCAAATATCAGTTGGTAAGAAAAACTATGAGAAAGGTTAAAACTTAAAACTTATTTTCTGATGAGACATTCCGTACACAGAGTCAAAATAAAGGTGGAAAAAGTTCCCGAATTTTCGTCAGAATCTCTTTGCCTTCGTCAGGGGATCCCTTTGTAAACTTATTATTTTACATTCTGCTATCCTTTACAGGTAATCAGCTGCATCCATTAGCTTCAGAGTAAACAGCCAATGTCTTTTTCTTGACCTTGTCATTATAGTGTTACACTATGGAAAGCGAGATGCCACATGTTGTTATCAAGTACTACTAAACAGAGAGAGTGGAAAATTATCGTGTCAAGAATGACCAATGTTCACCTGTGTATAATATGGTAGTCATGACTTTTGAACATCTTGTTCCTGGCAAACCCAACTGGTAGCCATCAATTAGACACCAGATATGACTCTCTAAATCTCCAAAGCCAAAGCTGGTGGAGTATTTTGTGAATGGCTTTAAGATTATTTAATCCTAATGCCAGGTCAAGGCATAAGGATTTACATCTATTTGGCTGAAAAAAGGCTGAGGTCACTCCACGGCCATAAATGGTGGGGCCTGGGTAGCAGCAAAACAGCCTTTAACAAATGGGTCTGCAAATTGCTACTTTTGGAGGAGTGAGCTGTTAATATTCTGGCTTGGTTTCTATATCTACAGCAAACTGCTTCCTGTACCAAGGCAATTTGGATCCCATATATGTAGGTTGGGACTATAATTACAGCAACAGGATAACGTCGGTCGCCTATACTATTGGGTTGGCTGTGGTGTGTGGGCAGAGTGAAACATCCGCTTTTGTTCCGCCTTTGTTCCAGTGATAACAAAGTTGACAAGCTATGCTGCACTCACAGCAATTACTACTAGTACATATGTGGGCTTAGTACAGACACGTCTGCATCATGATCAGTGTCCATTATTATTGGGTAAACATAAATATAATATTGCAAAACTAAGAATCGTGATGTCAACGTGATATTAAATGCTTTTGATGATTGACTGGATTGATTGCTTGTCTGCCCAATGAGAATATTATCATCTCTTTCATATTTCTGTTTGTAGGTGGTCTCATTGTCTTTTGTATACTGTGGTCTTAAGGATTTATGGTTGCGGTTGTTCATAAAACTTTGTTTCAGGAAAGACACAAAAGATGGTCATTGAAGAAAGAACCATGAAGTGGTCTTTGTAATATTGGATCAAAATGACAATTGATTCATTTGAGTGCACATATCACACCACAGTGCAGCAATTTCTTATCTCTCTCTCCCATTCTCTCATTCTTTCTCTCTCTCACTCTTTCTCTCAGTCTCTCTCTTTCGCGCGCGTTCTCTCTCTCGCTCTCGCTCATCACTATTAAATGCAACATGGATGTAAAGAATGATAATGTGTCTGCAGAATGGCAGCATTTTTTACCATGATTATGAACCTTTTGCATGCATAGAGTAGAGCAGATTTGCAGTACGTATTACTATACATGTACTAGCGTTTAGTTGCATGTCAAGCAGTGGCAAAATTTGTTCCTTAAAAATACACTGACAGTGGTGTGTTTCCTCTTGGTTTTCCAGGCTGAGAGCGATTGTAAGAGTCATCCACATTCAGAGATTGTTGTAGCCAATGTGTTAGATGAGGACAGACTGAGCAGAATGATCAGTGATCCGGTACAGTCACTGCCGCCATCAGCCTTACGCAACATGGCGCAGCAACTGGAGGGTAGAGGCTCGAAAATCAACCAGGTGCGCAAGTTTCTACTTTCTCGTCTGCAGAACTCCTCTCCCAATGGAAACACCAGTCGACATGTTGTTCATGATGAGGACAAGAACCTTGTTGATAGCAAGGACGTGGATGACGGGAGCAATTTTGGCAAAATTTTGGACAGTGACAATAATAACCTGGTGATCGATGAGAAAGAGGCAAAGGATGACGAAGAGGAGGAGTCAGACATCGATATTGGAGGTCCTGAGTTTGAGCAAGGTACAGCAGCTTCCCGTCTTCGCTCTGCCTCACCCGAGATCCAGAATGGCATTCAGGATTGTCGGGATGGCGATGATGACAAAGACAATCGTCTGTTGGCACTGTGTCTGCTGCGCAAAAAATCCAATTGTGCCAAGAAAGATGTAGTTGATGGTTGTGTACTGCAGGTAAATGGCACCAAGGTGAAAGCTGAGGCCGGAGAGAGTCCCGTCATTCAGGACACAGCTGTTAACATGTCTGCAGCTTCAGGGACAAAGGACTCAATGAACGCGAGGTCAGAGACGCGCTGCATTTCAGGAAAGCCTGACAATTACAGATTGCCATTGCCTCAGACATTTCAAGGATATTACTCCAAGCCTACAGTGCATGGTGTAGTTTTGAATCCCGGTGTTCCTTCAAGGGAGAACATTCTGTCATTGCCGGCCTCCATGGAGATGACAGTGCCGGCTTCTTCCTCCACTGTGGTGCTAGAAACCCCGACTTCCACCGTTTTCGTACCATCCACCAACAGTATTAGCACAGCTGCCTCCCTGGCGCAAGGTCCACTGCTGAATGTGAATCTGGGACCACGACATGGTGCTGCCATCAAAGGCTTATCCACATTTGCTGCATTACAAACTCCCACCACTAACCTTGGCCATCAAACGGATATCCAGGTATTACTATTCAAATGTGACAGTCTATATTTCATATAGATAGTACCTTGCTTTCCACACTTATTCAGCACTTTCAACTTGTAAAAAACTTGACACACCTACACTAGATATATATCTTTTTTACTTTGTAAATAGTAACTAAAACATGCAATTTACATAATATGTAATACATGTTAGGCGCCAGTTTTTATCTTTGTACAACTAAGTACTTAAGGTGTAGCTTTTGTAGTTCCGGCACGCATCATTGTGACAACGTGTGGTTTCCTCTTTCCAGTCACACTGCACAGGTTGTACTGCTGAGCGTCGTAGCCCCATGGGCCACCAGATCCACCGACCCATTCCTCGTCACCATTCACAGTACCCTCAGGTAAATCCGGATTACTAGTCATGATCAAACCATATACCAGCAGATGCATGATACAGGTACAGGTAAATAATTCTTGAAAGATTGAATTTGGATGGCTGACAAATTTTACACATATGCACATAAATAAAAAAATTGTAGACAGAATAGTACATACAATGATAACTTGAGTACATATGTTACAGTAATGGCAAGGACATATATGTGCCATTTATTCTCTGCACATACAATTATCCTGTTTATTGCTCCTAGTAGGATAGCTTTGTGTATCTATGGCTGTTGTGAGGATGGCTGAACCTGGTAGTAATAGGCTTTAGAACATATAGAGCACAGTCTGAAAGGGATGGAGATGATGGTAGTGGTGGTGGTGGTGGGGGGGGGGGGGGAGGTACATGTTCTGCCTATTACTTTAGGCATCAAAAATCCAGGACAGGTACTGCACAAAAATAATGACACCAAGAAAGGAATTAGAAACAGATCAGGTTTGCTTTGCTTTGCCTAAACGCAGATGCTGAGATACCCTGCTTGTACAGTATGTCCTGTTTGGGATGTGTTCAGTGTTTTGTCTTGCCGCACACCTTGCCTACCCGGGCTTGCCCATCAGTGTCTGCAGATGACAAGACATCAGCTTTTTGTCTCCTCAAGCAATTGAAAACTGCTGTGTACACAAGGATCGCTTCCTGTCGACCCCTGGCCAAACGATCCTGGCCAACGCAAGGGTCCCGCAAGCTTTACAGGAGTTTATTGCTACTTCACTGAAGAAAGACCCCACCTTTAGTACTAATATCCCGTCTGTTGCATCTGTGACACTTTTCCTTCACAATTTTGAGACTTCTCGTTTGCCAACTAAACCCCCTGAGGTGGTATTTTTTTCGATAAAAGTTGACAATTATCGTGACCATTAGTTGATGCAGTGGCTCAGAGAAAATAGCGTGTCTTGTTTGTTCATGGATTGGCAATTGGTTCAGATGCTTCAGTTAATGCCAAATGAGCCTTGAATCGTGTGAGAGTTGGGGAGGTTTGGTCGCTGGGACGGGTTTTACCTGGGAGGGTGGTGACCAAATGGGTGGAGATTCAAGGGACACGCCATGGCACTTTCTTACCTTCCCGATCCAACAAATGCCTTTGCATGGAATATCGTGGTGCATTTTCAAAGACACCAGAATATCACTCACAGACAGAGCCACATTTCACAGGAACTTTGCTTGAAGGGTCTTCAAATGTTGGTCTAATTACCAACATCTGCAAAAGTTACAGGCTGGAGCGCTTGGATTGTTTAGAGCTCTCCGGCGAAACTTGACCTCGTCCTTTTGCAAGAGAATAAGTTATAGAACATTGACGAGCTGTTTAAGGATGAGTGCAGAGAAACTTCTGTCTGAGATGGCTTCGAGGGCGGCCCGGCAGACGGTTACTCGCTCCTGGATGTCTAAACTAAGCACAACCAACAGCGAGGCATTCTTGGTTAAAAATCTGGTCAGGAAGCAAGGATGGATGGAGCCAAGGCTTTCTGGCAACAACCGTGGCTTGGTATATGGGGTAGGTTGCCACGAGATCTTTACAGTGGATTCAGTGATAATGGCTGAAATTCATGATTTGTACATGCATCACTCACATTAAGGTGGAAATATAAATGATAACTGCCACATATCAGTGATTTCCGCAGACATAATATAATATTTACTGCAAATTTAAAGCAACTATTTTGAATTGATTAGCATTTCCTGCAATAAATGCCACAGCTTGTTGTCTGCAGATCTGCTAGATATTGCACATAGAAATTAAAGGGGTGGGGCCCTTGACCCTTGGCAAGGTTTTCAGCCCGCCAGGCCAGGGTGCTTCAGCAAGCAATATTAGCATGTGGGCAGATGTAAATATATCCTGCAGGATGTGGGGGGAGGTGTGTGATTCTGATCAGAGCCTTGAGGAGGTGATGGGGGCAGGATGAGGATTAGTAGGCATGTGATTATTCATATTTGCCCATAAAGTGACATGGAGTTAGCTTTATAACAATATGTTACCTGATAAGCCCTTCAGGTTGGGGGTGGGGCCCTGGTGGACGCACCCCCATATACTTGATTGGAAAGGGGGGAGGAAGGGGAGGGGGGTTGGGCAAGGCACAGTCCAATGAGTCCATGTACATGCTTTTGTCTTCTGAAAATAACCAGTTCCAACCGGAAACAGCTTATCCAGGGTCCTCAGTCCAAAGTTGAGGCATTTGAATAGTACAGCACTGGATTACTGGCAGTTCACATGTGAATCTCTAACTCATTATTTAGATACATATATATATATATAGAGAGAGAGAGAGAGAGAGATACATGTACGGGTGCAGTCTGTCTTGAAAGACATTACTGTTATAATATATGTTACATGTTTTATAGATAACTACAACCTATATGCCTGGAAAGATCACATACTGCAGGACAGACTTCACTAATATAGCTTGTATAGGGGCCCTGTCACCAAACCAGCCACCAATTTAAGCCATTTTATTATTGCGGAATGGGATGCCCCACCAAGACAGGTATAACACTATCTGATATCCAGAAGTGTCCAATGACACTATATCACAACTATATCCAATTTCTTACATTGTTGAATGAGTGTCCACAAAAGGATCTCATGATGTAACTGGATCTGGGTACAGAAGGATCAGGCTCTAATGGAAGCTAATAATCATACCACTATCAGTCATAAATCAACCAAAGTATAACTGCCACTAGCATGATTGGGCTTTCCAATGTTCCCCTATATCCATGATATTTGATCTACCCAAGTGTACCTCAGAGCATGTGGGTTTTCAGATACACATATACTGGTACAGTAGTCTCCTTCTAATAAGGACATCCCTTCTGCCAAAAAAATCTGTCCTTATTAGAGAGGTGTCCTTTGGTGCAAGGGAGAACCACAAACATTCACAGTACATGTACTTGCTGCCAACATTTGTATACTTTATAGAGGGGTGTCCTTTGAGAGAGTGTCCTTTAAGAGAGAGACCACTGTATACATACTATAGGCTGCACACATTCAGTAGAAGTCAAGTTTTTTTTTTTTGTGAAGTTTTTTTTTTTAAACTTGATTTATTTTATGAGGTTCTGAGAAGTCAAGTTTGTCTGAGTATATATATACACAGGCACTTGTATGTGTTAATTTCATTTTTGACATAGGTACATACATATCGCTGTGCATATAAACACAGAGTGTGAAATGCAGCCCACTAAAAAGCAGCCAAAAACCGCTTAAACATGGTAAAGCGTGGCTTGGTAACTTCCCAGATGCGTTTTGGCATCAAATATACGTGCTGCCACATATCTGCTGAGAAGTTTGACAGAAAACAAATTTTATTTTCAAGATCTCTTCACGGAGCCATTTATAAAAGAAAATAGCTCAAATTCTTCCATTTGCAGCAACTTGTAAATGTTGTAGGCCTGCGGATATTTGTGGGTGGACCTTTCTCGTGTTGTGCATGTTGACATGTTGAAATTTATATAAATTTAATTCAAATTCAATTGGCGTTGCTTGCAGCCAGTGCAGACTGAACCCGTGGACCTGTCTATCCGAGCTAGCCCCAGTCCCGTGGGGAGCCCCAGTCACACTGGGGAGAGCCCCCGGGGAGAATGTCCAGGCTCCCCGGCTTCCTCACTCAGCAGTGACGACAGCAACAACCTGGTGGTCGACTTAAGAGTTCCCAGAGATGGTAAGACCTTTATGTACCAACATGATAATACACAAACTCATGTAGCAAATGCAGTGGTCCTTCTCTTAGTACTATAGTGATTCTGTAAAATGAAACACTATATACGGTAGTTGAGCAGTTTTAGTTTGTGAGCATTTACATTGGTGGACTAAAAGAGTTGTCGTATAAAGGTACAAACAGTAACATGTTTGTGTTCTTTATGGGTCTCCTGATTTGTCAAATTCCTGGCTTCAGATAAAGAAATACTATAGTACTACCTGTACTTCGTGGCCTGAATTTGTTAATTAATTCCATGATGTTATTATGACCACAGCAACAACATTAAGATTTTGGAATAATTTAACTCCTTCCACACTATTTGTGTACATGTAAATTCTGCGTGCACATTTATCGTTTATTGCAAGTGTAGCAGTATCATTTCCAGGAAGGTTCTACCCTTTGCACATCTGCACATGTGGGATAAATAAACTCAGGCAAATAAAAGTAGACCAGATAATGAGATGACAGTAGTTGGTGTAACACATTTGTATTCATCTACCTATTCAGTAGCCTCTTTTGAAAACAGACAGCCTGATGAGTTGCTTTTTATTGCTGGGTGGAGGGGGGTTGGGTGCAGAGATACCTGTAATTGTGTTGCCTGGCTTGGCCCAAGTCTTTGGTTTGTGGAGTCAAGGCATTGTGTTGTAGAGCATGCCTGGCTAAACATGACCTGATCAGGTTACCGGGATATGGGGGCTGGGTATGAGTCACCACTTGATGTTGGTGACAACTGACTTCCCCAGACTGTTTTGCATGTCCCTCACCCTTTGTAGCATTCCTCAGAAATCCATTGTAGTTCAAAAGATGAGTGATATAAAAAGTATATTGTTATTTGAACTGAATGTGATTTGCTTGTTTACTGCAGTGTATCAGAATAAAATTCCCTGAAAAAGGGGGCAGTGTTCTAAAGTGCATGCTAAATTTAGCTCTCTCAGTTTAGATTTTGTACGTGGGCTAAATCTATCAATCAGTTTGAACGTAGAGCATGTTCATCGGGTCAAGATGTTAAACATGTACCTGTGTTGAAGTACCTAGATTCCTGGGTTATACCAGTGCAGCTTCTCTCTTGAAGAACCTAAAGACAAGCATCGAACAGTTACTGCCTCCCACTTAGTTTTCAGCTTTAGTGTTTGCATAAAAACATCGCGAAAAACAAAGTGTAATATTACTCTTAGCTGATCATGAAATGATATAGAAAAATATGTGCGGTTACTAACCCCTAATAATGCTACCCTATTTCACAGTAAATTGGGAGTATTTTAACCCCATTGGTGGGAAAAAATGTCCAAAAGCAAGCAAAAAGTCACAATCTGTGCCTAGTCTTGATTTGTGAATTCTTTAATGAAGGGCGCATGATGACCAAGGGGATTTTGGCTTCCGAATGAAACTAGCTACGGTATTCACATTACCATTTTGTGATATAAAATTTTCCCTATTGTTGCAACACTTAGAGAGCTGGGCTTTGGTAAGAGGGAGATGATCTACATGATCTAAATACAATCACAGCGGTAGTGGAAAAGTTAGGCCACATTGAAGAAGTTGGGCTCTGTAGAAAGCGGCAATCAAGAGAAGGACAACTGTATTCATATAGATCTAGTCATACAGCATGTATGCATCTAGCTATATGTTCTTTGAAATTGTTTTTACAGTCATAAATATTAGATTTTTCACAGACCACCATATTTCAAGACATAGGAACATACTCGGTCATAGGCATAGCACATATATTTTAGGAGATGTTTACAGCCAAATTCTTCTTCATGATGGAAAAATTTTATTAAGAAGTTGCATGCGCTGTTTATGGTTATTTATGCCCCCAATAGGGAAGCGTTTGCCTTCATTTCACGGTAAAAGATGTTTTACTGTCATTCTGTCTTTTTAAACTAAATTTTTTTTTGCTATTCAGCCATTTTGACTATATTGTTCTCCCCAGGTAAAGTGGATGGTGAAAGTAAGTCGAGCGTGTCGGCGCTGCTGTCCCTGGATAGACTTCACAAGGCTAGCCAGTACGAGTAAGTTTTTTTTTACGGAATGTTTGTGGTGATGATGATGACAGTGATGGTGGGACAAGGTTAGGATGGTGGAGGGGTTGAATGTCTTTTGTGTGCAGACCGGGGTGAAGAAAAAATAAGAGATGGGAGTTTTGAAAGTTGGCACGTGCATGGCGACCATTTACCTGCCTTAGTATATGAGAACGGACAAAAAAAAAAAAAAGATTAAAAAATGGCAAAACTTTGATAATTAATTTGACATCCAGAAAAGAATGCCTAAAAATATAATGACAGAGAAGTGTCAAATACATTGTTGTAATTCTAACGCAGGTCGTCACCTGTGGTCAAAGTTTGATGAAATGGAATAAAAAAAAAAAATGGGACCCCTATGGCAGGATCTGTCTGCATCACAGCATTTTCATGTGGGGTCTGACAAACTAGAAGGAAGGAAGATGGGGTGGAAAGACCACCACTCCCTCTTTCTTTTCCCACTTGCCACACCCCTTTCCGATTTCTTTCAAGTGTTGGGTGCCATTAACATGCATGGCCAAAGACACCTTACACCCAAACACCAAGGGAAACTTCCTGCTCTGTCATAAAAGAAAATCTAGTTTTTGTGGCTGTGAAATATCGCTTTGGCAAATATATGCGCATCCTTTTGTTCCGCTGCCTAGACAGCTGCTTTGAGAGGGTTTTGGTTGTTGAAACAGGGAGCGAAGTGGCAAGCAGGGAAACAAAATACAAACATGGAATGTTGAGCAGGAAAAAAATATTAGAAATATTTAAAGTTGTTTAAATAGTCCAGGTTGGTATCTGAAGTCCTTGAGTAGGATAAAAGTGTATGCTGATTGAAGGTACTATATATTTTACCTTTTGTCCGCAGAAAATCCTCGAGCTTTCAGAAAAGGAAAAAAAAAAATTGTACTACCTACATGTACGTGTATTTGCGCTCTAATATCCAGTTCTCCATAATCCTACACCATGCTTTGATGCTTTTGAACCACCCAGTTCTTGCATTCAGCCATAGGCTACAGTACTTCCATGGATGCAAGCTTACCTGCAGCTAAGCCATTTACCCCAAGAGACATTAAAAGAGTGTCTTAACAGGGTGAAAGAATTTATCTATTTATCTAAGAATTTATCTAAATCTAAACATTACTACCTTTTTGGAGCAAAGTCATTAGTGAATTCCTTTCCTCAACATGCTCAAGGGAAGTGATTTTGATGTGGCAAACTGTATGCAGGATTTGAATCCTCAAATCTTTATAGGTTCAGTCCATGCGAATACAAGCCATCAGGTACAAACTAACCTAGGAGTGTAACATTTACAATTCTGAATAGAACTGTGCGATGCTTTTAGTAAACATTTGGCACATATAGAAATGTGTAGGAACTTCCTGCTTTCTGTTTCATGGCTACGCCATTCCGCAGTTTTGGTCTTTGTCTACCTGGCTGTGTTCCATGTGAGGAATGTGGTCACATTTGTTTGTGGCTACCTTGGACCTATGATGTTATAGCCACACTGATCTGATACTTTGTCACAGCCAAGAAACTACATTTGTACTATGCTGTACACAAAAGGCTGTGAGCCACTGTTGACAAACAAGGCCTAGCCACAGTTGGTGACAGCTTGGGGGGGGGGGGGTGCTTTGCTGCTGACATAAATTCTCAAGTTTATTAGTTTTGCAAAAGAATATCCAGGAAGTATATATAATATCGGGAAGACATGTTCTAATGGGAAGAATGAATTGTTAAGTTTTAATCAGAGAAGTGGTCTCCCTTGCAAGATGTATAAATCAATCTTTTCTGTATATAGTTTTAAAACTGCACACATTCACTGGTATGATATTGTTACGACTTTTTACTGATGCTTTCAACTTTTTGTATACATGTATAACGTGCAGCAATATAATGTAAAGGCTTATAGATTGAGGAAAAGTGGATAATGTGGCAAATACTATGGATATTTATATTCAGCAAATTGCTGAAACGGTGATACTTAAAATGATATATATTTAGAAAAAAAAGCATATGAAAAACAGCCATATTTTTACTAGCAGGCAAAGATAAAGTCCAAACACTTAACTACATGTCAAAAAGTATCCTTCTATTATAAGAATTCAGCAGAAAATAAATTTTGAACAAGGCAAATGATCTATTATTGGAGGCATAATATATACAATGAGGCCTGCTTGCAACCAAATGTAGTTTAATACTAAATGTGATTTAATAAAGTACATATAGTTTACTGAACAATAAGAGAAACACATGTTTTAGAGTAATATGAAAGGGTTTTTTTTAGTAAAGGCAGGGTAGAAAAGTTGGTCATGCAGTAAGAAAAGTGATGGATACGAGTTGCTGGAAAAGCTCAATACCTCAGACGCAAGTCCGCAATATCAGCCCTGTGGTTGGTTTTAACCTTGAAGATGGACAACTGCGATTTAACTCTTCTTGCACTTTGAATTGTAAAGATAAAAGGATTATATATTATCTCCTTCTCATTGGTATCAAAATATACATTGTATATTGGTGTACTAAACATTCACATAACATGCACCACCATGTCATATACATGTAGAAAAATTTTTTTTTTTGGTCTGCGTTACAGCTTTATAGAAACATACCACATATTCCCGATGTAAAGTAAAAAGTACCATAATATTTTTGAGCCTGTATCTTACAAAGGAAACCTGTCAAAGCAAGCGTTTGTTCAAGGCATTAGGCAGAGTGTATAAGGACTCTTTTTTAGGAGCCTAAATTTTTGGGGAGGAGGGGGGTGGGTGGATGCAAAAACATCTATCCTATGTTCCATTTTATCATTCAGGCATTTACTGTCTTTTCACCATTGGCAGGGAACCAGGACAGTCACTTGTCCTCACTGGGTGGAGGAGTGGGCGTGGCCAAACTAGGGGTGGGGTGGGGCGATGATGGGGTTTGGAGTGTTGGGGGGTGGAGGTGGAAGGGTCGGGTCCTGGGGGTTATTTGTGGGGTTAGGGATGACGGGTCAGCTCTTCTTGTCCACCAAGTCCTTCATAAACCACCCCCATAAGATAATAGTTCCGAGTTTAGCAAGGCACATACATTAGCCCCCCCCAAAAATGCCGACACCACTAAATCTGGTGTGGGGGTTGTGCAAGAAGGGACAGCCCATTACTTACCTATTCATTGCTGTGACAGATAAACGTTTGTGACTGATTATAATTTTTGAGTCATGAGATAGGGATGAGAGGACAGAGAATGGCGGTGTTTGGTGGACCTTGGATGTGTGTGTGTGTGTGGAGGGCATGGGGGGGGGGGGGAGTTTACTACTAATTCTGCATAGGTCTGTGAATGTGAATCATTTGGCCATGCAAGGTGTGATATAAATTTTAAAATGAGTGTGAATCATTTGACCATGTAACATATGACATAAATTTTAAAACATTTGAACCATGGATACCTTACTCTGTCCGCAACTAGATCACAATTTTTTGAGGCCAAGTGGTACCTAAATGTCATATGCTAAAACTGTGCCAAATGTGAGGTTGGGTGGCTAGAGGGCTTTGGGGCATACAATGTAGATGTGAGTAGTAGACTGGTTTGTACTGGAAAATCCTTTTGCATGCCCTTTATTTGCCATATTCACAGGTATATGTGAGTCACAATATAATTTAACGCTTAGAACTTATATGGATGCTACATGTATAAAATGGGATAAAAGGCAGAAGTCAAATTTATGTCAAAGTCAAAAGTCATATGCATAAATTTGTCTTTCAATTTCTTGCAATTAGAATTAAAGACAGTTTAGTTGACATGAAGGATTACTGCAGGATTCTTGCCATGTTACTGACAAGATGATATACAATATAAAGAAATCGTTTGCATATTGATATCCTTGAACCTTGGACATTATTAAAAAACAGGTAATAAGCTGATACCAATACATGTACATGTATTAGTAATTATAATACCATACTACATGTGCTTGATATATACTTTCTGAACATATTTTTTTTTTCCCAGGCAAACTCAATTTTGCCTAAGGGCTTTTTAAACTATCCAAAAATTTTGAAAAACTTGATATACCGGGACTTAAAAACATGGTTGTATCTACGATATACTTAGTATGCACATCATGTACATGTCCTATTCTTTATACGTGACACCTAGTGTAGAAAATGCTTCTGGTTGCAGTGCACTGACAGACAGCCTGTACTTAAACATGAAAGGGATAGCTCCTGTTCCCATAATATATGCTTCAAATAAAAGCCCCGACCATCCCCAGTACATTTAGGGAAACTTTATACCCTAATTGAATATGGACTGAATACATCAGAAGAAAGATGAGCTAGTTTTTTTCAGGGGGGGTGGAATGAGTTATCACTGGGACATAATCGTGATAATATCGCCAGGTCACAATTTTTTTTTCGAAAGCGGATTACCCCGGTAACACTGCCACCAGCTCTTAACTGCACATTTGTAGTAGCCAAAGATAATTTTGACGTAATTTGGGGAGGTGCTGGCACATGTTCATGGTATTTAGCGATAAAGAAGAGGACATCTAAGTGTACATGGCACGCCTTGGTAAGGGCCTCCGTCTTCAAACATTTCTGACAGAAGGATCTACCGCTATGTTTCAATACATGTGTAATGGAAGGGCCGCCTGTTTTGAGAGACCACAGTTTTAAGGCAATACAGTGATCCATCTAGATTACTAGTATACTGAATGCATCCATAGTGATCTTGGTAGACTGACTACACCGCAGTTGTGAAATAAAGTCCTATTAGCAAGAATGGTGGCTGCCTAGTGGGCTTAATGCATACATTACATTCATATATGTCTGTCAAATAAACTACATGTACAAGACCGCCTGATATTATGTGAATGGTTTACCCAGTTTTGACTTAATACATGACAAAGAAAATGCTCTATGTTACAGGAAGTGGCAGAGTACATGGATATTGCTAAAAACCCATGGTTAATGTGTAACGAATGCAAATTTCAACTCCTGCTTAGGCTTACATTTGTCAATTTCAAGGTATCTGGTTGCATCAACCAGTTTTATATTCAAGAGGTAAAATCTTGATATCAGGATTGGATTACACATAATTTTGCAGCATATTGGGTTGCAGAAATTGATTTTCTTTTGAAGAAATTCTTTACTACCAGGATGAATTGACAGATCTCAAACAATTGTATCGATCTTCCAGAAAACAAGCTTGCCTAGTGGCTAATGTCTGTGCATGCCTGAATGGCTGTGTGGCTCAATGCTCTCATCAGCCGGTTTATGTATCAGTATTATTGGAGGGTAAATGGTAAAGGCGCTCTGCTTCTGTGAATAGATCACTTTGACAATAATACCGCCTCAGCCCTTGCCCTAAAGACTTCTTTGAGACCTTTGGTACACCATCTAATATTTATAGATTTTAATATCGCCTAGAGAACTTTGGATTAATGGGGAATTCCCACAGGTCTTTTCAGATGCAAATTCACGCCTCAAATGGCCCGATATGTCCATGGACCCAAAAGCCAACAATAGAGCAGTGTCATTCATCGTGTTCATCAGAATGAATTCTGGAAGGACATAGGCTATGTAATGAATTATCACTGTTTTTTTTTTTTTTTTGCCAAGTGTTCAACATAAGCTACTTCTAAAATAAGACCGCACAAGTTCAGGCCAAATACCTTTCGTATTTTATGGGTGAAATAAAATAGCCCTGCTAGTTTACCATGTAATATGACCAGCAAGTGGTCTTGCTTTCTGACCAGCCAAAGGTGGTTCGGTTTTTAGCATGCCAGAGCTTTACTGTAAAGGGATTATTAGATTGAATTGACTGGATTATTGCAGGTCCTGAGAGTAGCTAACTGTACACATGGTCATGATGATACGGTGTATTGAGTTTCCTGATGGTACTCCAGCCACACACAGGCAGTGTGAATACCCTGAATAATAAAAAGTGGGTGGGGCCCATTGTAAGTTCATGAAGGTCACAGCAAGTATTACCATATTTGTTCCATTAAGTGCACAGTGTCTTTAGAAAATTTTAATTCTGGTTCACTTAGGAAGAAAATGTGTTCCCATTTGACAGTTTATAGCTATCAGCTGTGTGCTGGTGGAGACGCTGCTGAAAAGCCTATAGAAGATCTGGAAACAGTCAAACTACACACGGGTGTTCTTATCAGAGCATGCATGTGCTTGTAACGGAATGAATATGGTGTCTGTAGTGCACTGACAGAATGGTCATGATGGTATCTGTCCTGTAAGACACTCCACGGGAAGACACTAGCAGTTAAATCTGGTAAACATGTAAAGGCCAGTCAGGCTGGCAACTTTGACACAGTGAAACTACCAGAAATAGGCAGTTATTAAACTCCCAAAAGGGATCGTAATTGCAAGGTACGTGTAGTCTTGTCTCTGAGACTACCAAAACACCAGAAAAGTAATTTGGTACTACAGGTTTTACTGATTAGGAAGTGGTGTTCACAGTGGGGTTGTGTACCCAAACATCTGAGGAGGTCATAAAGCGAGTCAGTCAGTTTGGCTCAGTAAATATATGTTGTTAATTATACACCCATATATAATGAGCATGTTAAAGAAAGAAAGAAAACAACACTTGATAGGGTTTGACCTTGATATTAAAGCATTCAAGACCACTATGGAAATGTGGATTAAAAGCCCAGCTACATGAGCTACTGGTTAAAATCATGTAAATTGAATTCACAAAAAATTGGGTTTACCTATTTCATTAAGCATCATCAGCTGTGTAATATTACGAAATAAAATTTGATTACTATTAATTGTCAGTACAACCCTACTGTGTAGCAATGATAGCTGCTTCATAACAAACATCATGGCTAATGCTGTTGAAATAATCATTATCTTATGTCAGATCCCCCTCTTTCTGTGCAGGAATTCATTGTATCTGAATCCTGACACAGCTAAAATTGATACCATTCTGGACAAGGTACAAATTATGCAATGTTACTATACAGTTAGATAGTCTGACTGCCATACGGTGTGCCTTAGACAGAGGCTAAGTTGGCCTTTTGTCAGAACCTGGTAGAGAGCCAGGCGAGGCGAGGACAGGTTAAGCCTGGAAGGGACACTATTGCTAGTCGGAGAGGTGTGGTTTCTGCCGCTGAAAGTGTTAACCTCTAGTCTTGACATTGCCTTATGGGGTAATCAGGCTTGAAGGGAACTTGAAGAGATCCAATTTGTGTGTTGGTTATACACAGGATGGGTGGCAGTGGCAGTGGTGCTTAGGACGCAGAGAGCATAGAGAGAGGAGGGGGGTCTCTTTGGCTGTTGGTCGAAGTTGGTTGCCAATGGCAATGTTACTGTTTCTCTGGCTTTGATATCCTACTGCAAATTACTTCCACACTAAACACTACATTACGCCAGAGGGCAACAGAATGGTTGGCGGTGCTGTTTGGTTAGTTACCTGACCACACCTTGAAGTGGCGGTGCTGGCCAGAAGTATGTAAATATTTGCCATATTTACCATACTGTGTACTTATTTTATTGTCTTCGCTACAACTGCTTCTGCCTGTAGCAATCAAAATTCTGCGCTAGCTTCATCATGTTCATACATGTAAATATAATGTCAAATAAGGTATTCAACAAACCTTGTGTAAATTTATGATGTACAGTGTAATATGGACCATATTATAAACAGTTTTACCACATTCCACTAAAACCAAGTTGCAGCTATTAAATAGCAAAGTCGACTTAGAATAGTTAAATTTTAAAGTACAGGCTATATTTTTAAATTGTAATATCTTGGTACAAAACAGACCACGGTTTTTAGGATTTGTGTATTGTTGTATTTTGCAGGGAGTATTGTGGGAAATATGTGAGCCACCTGAGCCCTGACCCCTATAGTGGGTTGAAACGACCTTATCACACAGCATTCCCCGACCTCCCCCACCCCCACCCCCACCCGGAGACCCTGCTACCACCCCTGACCTCCACCCCGTCCCCCACAGGACACCCCTTGCAGCACCCCTTGGCTCCTAGTCCACCATCGCCTGAGAAACGACGAAGAACGCACTGCTGCGATTTTGCCAACTGCAATAAAGTCTACACCAAGAGTTCCCACCTTAAGGCTCATCGAAGGACACATACAGGTAGGTGTAAACATGTGGTCATTCTTGCCCCTCCCCTACCTGCTGCCCCTTTTCAAAAAAAAAAAAAAGAAAAGAAAAATGACTAAATTTATTATATTAAATATGGGAAATAAAAGACCTGGCTGAAGCAATAGAATTCACAATCAATTAATCATCTGTAATGTAACTCAAACATTAAGACATTTGATATATTAATGTAGTATGCATGACAAAATAACATTGTATATATTGCACGGTTTTTGAACATGAAGTTCACAACACAAAATGCATGAAAGCGAGAAAAAAAACTTCTTCAAGGATGTCCCTTGTACTTCAGCAATTTTTTTAAAAGAATAATATTGTCAGGGCTGTACCCAGGAAAAAACAGCCATCTTTGACAGGTTTGGTATTTTTGACCATAACACATGTAAAAGTATAATGTATAGTGGCATCCCATATTCCCTACATGTGCACTATGACATTCATACAGTGCGGTACCCTACCGTTAAATTGCTCTAATTGTACATAGTGACTGCAATCTATTGCTGTTATCTTTGCTGCTAGCTGTCAGCATGTTTGGGTGTGTGATGTTTTGTGCTCCCAGTCGGTGAACCTTATCAGAAAGGCCATATCGCATAGTGGCCTGCTTGGCTGAAGATCACTCCAGGTTATAAACACTCTATATAAATCCATCTTTAGTGCTGTCCACCCTTGTCAAGGGTGTGGTCGAAGGCAAGGGAGCTACCCAGATACCAAGCTATACTTGGTGTATCTCTTAAGTGCTGATTCTCATCTCCGATCTTGGAGTAACTCAGTATCTGGTAGGCGCCCTCTTGGAACACCCCATGGTAACCATTGGGTTTTTAGCCAATGCCGATGTCTCTTTCATCCTTAGATATCTACAGTAGTAATCCACTGGAAATACCCCCCAACCAAAAGATTGGCTTTGAAGTGGTGGTCGGATTCAAGCAGGAGATTTAGCCCAAGGATTTCAGTACTCACTAGATTATCTTCAAGCTACTGGAAGTTCTGTTCTTGTGTACTGACACTTATCCTGTGGCCACCCCAAGATATAGAACAGAAAACAACAAAAAAAAAAATAAAAAAAAAAAAAAACAGACATCAAAAATTTGAAGAAACAATCATGCAAACGGGCAAACATAGAAATAAAGGAAGTCATTAATTCATCAATTTAATAAATTAATAATAAAAAATAATGAATTTATAAAATTCTTACTTACCGGTAAGTCTTGTATTTATTAAGCTGTGTGTTCAATTACCATGCATCATTTATTATGAATCCTGAGTTCAGTAATATCTATTCTCATATTCATAATGCCTTGTAGTCACCAAAAATTAAATAGGATATAGAAGTGACGAGGTGACATGTGTTTTCAATGTGCAGGTGATTAATTTATGGAAAGTTCTCTGGAACTTAGTTACCTGTAATATCTTTGACAGAAATATAGATCAGCATAGGCTCTCCGTCAAACCCATCCTTATTGTGTGTTGTTCTTCGTTTGGAGAGAAAACTGACATCTGTTGTGTGTTGTCATTTTGCAGGAGAGAAACCTTATGTCTGCCAGTGGAGCGGCTGCTCGTGGCGATTCGCACGATCCGATGAACTGACACGCCATTATCGCAAACACACCGGTGACAAGCCATTCAAGTGTAACGTATGTGACAGGGCATTCTCACGATCAGATCATCTCTCACTTCACATGAAACGACACTAGGACCAGCAGGTGCGGGATACTTTGTTGGCATTCATTTCATCTTCTTGGGTCACTTCATGTGTAGATGAGGTTTTATGGAAATGTATAGAACTTTTATATATTTTTTTTGGCACAACAACAAAATTATATGTGTATTGCCCAAACATTCTTCCTTGGTTAGAAGCATAAATATACAATTATATTATGTAGGCTGACAATGTTGTAATTCCTAACATTGTCACTTGTGGTTTTACGGATGGACATCAGCATGGTTTGCAAACTTGTGTAAGTGTGCAAGATTTTATGCCATTCTTTTATGCTGCTTGGCAAAACATGCACTAGAACCTACTTTTTAGAGCAGGGTGGAAGTTTAAAATATCCATACGGATGGAGAATGTTTGGTCTGCCAAAGAATGTTGGGTCTGTTGTCTTATCTGCCTATAAAGCCCTATTTTAATTTAGAAGGATGGCAATAGTTCGATTAAATTAGGCATTGATGCATGCAGGCCCCTGGACACTTTTGGGCATTTCTTTGCTCCTCAAACACTAATCTCTTGTCTTGTCTGTACGTTAGGTTGTGCCAAACATTTGCTGCATGGTGCTCTGTCCAATCATCCAACCGGGCCATGAAATAGCTGCTGCTGAAATTTGCATCCGCGTACCATCCTCATCGGAAAGGAAACCGCGAATCAACGACATACGCACAATGCACGTCCTGCTTCCACGTGAGACTGCTGGTATCAGACACCAATAGCCTTGTCACTGTGTGCACTTTATTGAAGACGGGCCGTTGTTCCCCGTGCTATATATTTTTCTTTGTTGCTGTTTACCCAGCAGCATTGGGGATTTTGCCCAAGTGATATTATAATTAACATTATTTTCTGCCCAACAGTTTTGTATTTTGTCATAAAAATATTGGGCAGCCCCTGTCTGACTTATTTATCCGTTTGTTTGTGTACCTGTGTACAGAATTGAGTCGTCCTATGTTCATATATATATATATATTTTGCTTGCCACGAGGTTTCTGTGCATGTACTAATGAGTCGCCACCAGCCCACATATACTTCATTAGTTGTGAAATAATCGCATGATAATCATATTATTACATCAAGGCGCAGGGTGGATGATCTTCTGCCAAATCACAGTATTGCCTACCGACAAAGAATCAAAGTACTGTAGTGGTTAGCTTTAGCAGGCATGGGTGATAATCTGCCTACCAATACCTATTGTAATCTGTCCTGCTGTTCTTCGCATTGCGTAACTGAGTTTGTGGAGAAATATTTGAATGAATATTTAACCGTAAAAAATGCAATCAAACTGTTTAATATTAATTCCATATGCAGCGTCAATATTCAGCCATTCATTATAGATTGACTGGGAATCACGGCTTGGGTAGAACTATCCCAACACCGTTTGGTTTAATAGCAGATTGTATACGGGTCTGCTTGAGTTGGTGTATATCAATTACGTCTTGGTATATCAATATGTGCCTTCAAACTTTTGTTCTTGTTAAATCGTGTGGTGGTATGTCTTTGAATTACATGTAAGGAAAAAAATCTGACCATAATACTTGACACCTCTTGTTCCTCTTGTTTTATTTGAAGCTACAGTTTAGTTGGAGCATTGCATAATGCAAGTGATGCAAGTCATAGGGGACGAGTAGGCAAAAGCATGTGAAATTGGTTCTTCCCTAGATATATATTATATATTATATACACATATTATGCTCTAAAGTCAGTTCATAAACTTCATACCCCGGTTTATGGTATACCCCGGTACTTTAATACAGCATTAGCTGTGCTCTTGCAAGTTATTTTTCACTTCTCTGTTTGTGGTGCCAAAATTTTTGGGGAAACGAAACAAAGAATATGTCGTTATCATTTGCATGTCAAAAAAAAAGTTATGCCAAATATGCTTTGCATATGTTTTGTGGAACTTAGAGCTTCCAACCAGATATGAGCAACAGCATTTAAGTTTATATTTATAGTTGTTTAAGAAATGATGTCACTATTTAGTTTTAGCATGGCTGCTTTCAAGGCCGACCTTAATTTACAATACTGTGCACACTAGCGCTTCCACTGTGGAGTCTTAACAGTGACTCCACTTTGCATCTTTTCGATTGTTACATTTTAAATGTTGGTGATGATTTATTGTTCTTTCAAGTTTTTTTTTCAATTATTTGTGAAACCCCAAGTTCTTCCAAGGTGTTTTGTTACCAAGGTAAATATTTCTAGAATGTTTTGCATTTTTTTGCAAGACAATGAACATGTATTTATCAAATTGCTTGGATTGGAGGCATTTCAAAATCAATCGCGATTCATCCTGCAATGAACTGTCTCGTAGTGCTGCTGCATGTATATTGTTTTTGTGGCATGTGATATGTATGGGGCAGGCTTGTATAAAACTGCCCGGTGGGATAAAAGCAAATAGGATGCATTGTTGCACCAAAAATGAGCATAATAGTCTGCTTTGAAATACTTTTGTACATTGACTTTCCCTTGGGTGTGAAACTTCAGTTCGCCAGAGGAATGTAGTTGCAGCTGTTATGAACTCAAGAAATCCAAAGCCTAGAATGTGCTGCAGTGCAGCATGTGTGGAACTTTATAGACTTGTATAAAAAAACAGGTTAAACGAATTCATGTGTGTGCATGAGAACAAAGGTTTGTGCATTTCTGGATCAGTCCTAAATCTGAAGGAATCCAGTTTCCAAAATCGAATGTCAGACATTATGGGCGCCATTATTGCTTTGTCTGACAGCAGATGTGCATTAGGAATTAACTCTTGATAAAATTCTTGCCAGCGTTTTGTTGACTAGTTATTTGGGAATGCTAGATATATATTTTTTTTTTTGTGCATCACACTCATATGTGTCGGTGTCCAAACCCATGAATATATATTTATGTAGCTTTGTAGTTTCGGAACTAAAATTACTACGGATGCTATCAATACAAGTCAGAATGTCTGTTTTATAGAATGGTTTGATTGTCATGTTGGCCACTGGCTTGGCCCCAAAGCATGAGTGTTTAACATGGGTGTATAAGAAATCAGAGGAGTCTCCTGAATCTGTAAATACTAGCACCTAAGTCTTGATTAATACAGTGGAACCTGTCTGGAATGGCTAGACCACCTGTAATGAAAACTATGTTTTCTGGAGATGGGTAAATTTTAGGTAACATTGGGAGGAACATCTTAGTTACCTCTTATGGCATTGACTTATAAAGACTGGCCTTCTGTCATGACAGTATCTCCTAAGGTCCTAAAGGTGGAAGGCCTTTCATTGCAATGGCTTCTAAAGCGTGGTTTCTCATGACAGTGGCTTGTAAAAATGAGTGGCCTGTCATGACAGTGGCTTGCAAAAAAGGGTGGTCTGTCATGGCAATGGCTTCCAAAGAAGGGTGGCCTGTCTTGGCAGTGGCTTCTTAACAAGGGTGGCCTCTACTGGCACTGGCTTCTTGAGAAGTGCGGCCCCTCTGAAACAAGTTCCGCTGTGTGTACACTGTAGCTAATCAAATAGGGGAGCGTAGAGAAGAAGTGTAGTGCCATATAGGAGACAATCATACATGCCTTGATCATGTTCGTATGGAATATCGTGTACAGAAAAATTACTTTTGAAATTTCCTAATGTAACACCTGCAGCAGTTTTGTTATTATCATCATTTATGGTTGCTTTATAAGGAGGGACTTCCGATCATATAATAACATTGGTGCTGTTAACTTTATGTTTGTTTTCCAACTGCTTGGATGCTTCACATGCGCTGTAGACCATCTGATGTGCAACCCATAGCTCTAAGATCACCATGTTCTGCTGGCATTTTAAATTTACCTGCTTTGGTGCAAAGTCTTCAATAAGTCCCCATAACCACCGGGCTGCAATGCTTGTTTGCTTTCTAACCCAGGGTATCTACAGTAGAAATTAAAGGTGGCTTTAGCATTTGAGATATGGGGTGAGTATTACTGGGGGCAGCTGGCTGAGTGGAATGGGCAATGTATGGGTATTTTGGCAGTCGGGGGTATTTGTAAAAGCAGTAATAGCAAAAATATGGTAGTAGTGTCCGGCCCTTGTTAGGATGGTGGGTCTTTTGTATGCCTAATCTTTATTATGCCTTCCACTAAATTCTCAGACAAATGAATTGTTTATTGGAATAAGCCTTTTTGCTTTCAGACCTAACATATGCACCCGTCTGGTGAAGCTAGATGTATAGTTATAAAAAAATGTTTAATTAAATGGAGACACTGTTATTACAAATTAGCACCAGCTCGAGTAATTCATTTGTTGGAATAATAACCCTCAGTGCAATTTTACAACCACGAACGCTGTGAGTGCTATTTGCATTACAAAAGTTTGTACATGAAAATTCATTTCCCCATGAAATAAAGAAGGAATGTTATGAAACTTTACAGTAAAATTGCCATTATGGTGGTGATTCTTCCCAACTCTATATTGCTGTGTTATTTTCAAATAGCCATGTGCAAAAATCTGTGCCTTCTGCAGAAAAGAAGAACAAGTTCTATTTTTGACTAGCATTATTTTTTTCTGGGGCAGCATGAGTCAAGTTTGCGATTTCTCACTTGCTATATTTTGTGCCATCCACGCAATGTCAACTGCTACAGCATCCAGACCTTCTATTCCGAATAGGAACTTTAACGCTGCCGCCGCTGCAAGGTGTGATATGGAAATGACAGAATGCTGTTTGAGGTGCTATCAGTTCGGTTTTGACCGGTTTCAGTTGAAAATTAAAACAAAATAAAAAAAAAAAAGCTGCTGGTGTTTGTTTGAAAAGCTGGTCACCCAAAGATGGTGACCTTCTGTTGATGTGTGAATGGGTCTGGTTGTTGGGGGGAGTTCTCTATTTTACCGATATTATATCGAGCCATTATGAAACGTCTTTTGAGAAATAAAAGCTTTATAAAGTCATGACAATGTGTTTTTGATTTGATGACATGCGGGAAATTCTGATACAGGGGCATTCCCTCTATTCAGGAATGTGTGTGTGTGTTGGGATATTTACCACAGTGCAAATACCCCCCACCCCTTCCATTGCTTATTAAATTGCTCTCAACACCGATAGCTTCTCAAATAGAAGTCCTGCATAAAAGTTCACTATCAACACATCTTTACATATGTCTGGCTAAAAGTCGACACGTATAAAGCACGAACCACGAATGCCAATTTAATACGAGTGAAAAGTTGCATACAACTACTGTCAGTTGCCTTAATACAGAAAAGGGGAGTCAACAACAAACCGATGACACGAGAAGAGGATACAGGTTCACTCTAAATTTATTTGTAAAAATAGTTTCTATGTACATACAGTCAACTAATATTCAAAACACATTCTACAAAGGAAATACTTGAAACACCCATGGGTTGTACATGTATCTATGGTTGCCCATAATTTTACAGTGTACATAAACTGAAGATTCTTGGCTAAATTTGCACAGGATTCAGTTCTCACCTTGTGGTCAATTCTTACTGTCCAATGAATTATGTTTCGCACTCTCATCTTTTTTAACACCAAACGTCACCCCACTTAAGCGCTCAAAATTGCTCCAGAGATAAATAGGATACATTACAACGGGCCTTCTGTAGCTCCTGTGTCAGCAACGGAAGGAAACTTATAATGAAATAATTGCCTTTTTTGATTTAATTGAACACAAATGTAGCACCGGCATACACTTTCATAGTTATATATATAGACCCAGGCTACCCATGTGTTGTTGTAGCAATACCAACACTATGATACAGTACATACGTGGCCCATCTTCAATCCGAAACAAAAAACTTCAGTAACTGAGTCCGTGTACATCAAAATTAACAGTCTTATTTTTATCAGGATCTGTCCACATGGCTTCGAACTGCGCCTTTTATGCAGTACTTTAAGATCCCAGCAAACATAGAGCTGAGAGTTATATATTCTACCACTTACTTGGAGTGGACAGGGAGATCTACAGTTGGGATAAATTGGTTGTACTTTTCGTACAAAAAAATAAGCGAAAGTGATATGGAAATGAACCAAACGTATCTGCAGATCATTCATTCTGGCCAAATTACATAAATGTACGTTTACATGTATTAGAAGAGTTTATACCACTCCTGGAGAGATTATCCAATAGAATTAGTCCCAAATTTTCTGTGGAATCTCTCCGGTCTCGTCATGGAGAAATCCCAAGCAGTTGATGTCATATGACCCATCTGGATCATGTGATGCGAGTTATTCCACCAAAATTTTGGAAGCAATTCTGTTAGATCACGATTCCAGCATGTCTCTTCTGATTGTACATTTGTACGGTTAATTAATAAGAGAATATATTATCCTAGTTCCCCGCAGCTAAGACCACAGTTTTATAGGGATTGTGTACACAAGAGCTTCTCTGCTGCAATTATATGTTTTGTGAATCTATATGTAGTATGCAATATAAAGCAAAACATTCATATTCATTGCTGCCTTTCTGTTCATACTATTACGCAATACAATTTTTTTTTTCTTCAGAGCCAACCCTTTGTAGCCAGATGCACACACACGTACAGGAAACAGCACACTGGTGAAGCACAAATAGTCCCCACAGCTCCAAGCTCTGGCTTGCCCCAAAATGTTAATGTGAAAAATTTACCATCAAGAGCTTAACTAGCTGAAATTAGATCAATTACTCTAATAGATTTTGTTTGTATGTGAAGCGTACACCAAATGCTACGGGCAGAAGTAAATACAGAAGAAATAAAATGGCACAAAACAATTGCAAAATACTTGCATACACACTTCTTAAATGGATAATTAACCCATCTACCTAGCCCGGCATTCATGACTTTTCAGAGGGAAGTTATACCAAAAGTCCACTATTACATTTGACCAGTACTCATGCCATTATCTGGACAGGGTGAAGAAGACTGTACGGCCCAGGTAGCTTGTTTTGTTGGCAAAATGACCAAATCTTTAGCAGTCACAGTCAGCAAGGGGAATGACATTTTAAAGTAGGAATGAATAGCCCAACAGCAATAATGAGATTTCTACTTCACTTAGCTGTTTAATTATGTAATCTTCAAGATGCCGTTCACTACTGCGTGTACACCCTAGAACCAAGAATAATCTGTATGTATATACGTTAGCCACTGATGAAGCACTCGACCCCAGAAAGGTCCCCCCATGATATGATACACATTCTAAACCATGTACACCTGTAACATAGTTTGATAGCATTGAAGAGTGAGGTCACTAATCCTGAACTAACTACACTATGAAGCCGGACCACAGCCTATATATACGACACAGAATTCTATCATTAACATACAGTGAACCTTAGTCCACTCTACTGAATATACAGTGGATCCCTACTCTTCTATCGTCTCAAGATTGGGACTTGTTAAAAAACAATGATCACATTCTCATAAGCTCTGTTGTTCATTTTCACAGCTAAAAATCTCCTAGAAACTTGATCATAACTAGACAGTCGGTTGCCTGCAACGCGAGGAGGCATCCTGTTGTTGAGCATCAGGATACATGTACTTGTAACATTATTATAATAGCCATTTAAAGTAAAAGTTTTAGGATATGTTATTAATCTCCTGGTGGCATCAGTTAATAGGTTGG
>JAAUYG010093902.1_pt1 | contig 33170 bp, 32 predicted proteins | sample 7278091 | NCBI WGS metagenome assembly JAAUYG01 (sample SAMN14350201, study PRJNA611818) | marine sediment metagenome | isolation source: surface marine sediment (0.6m) | place: French Polynesia: Moorea | collected 2018-08 | reverse complement strand
GAGCAGAATACCAGACCAGCCTACGAATACAAAGCGATCGCGCTTTAGCCAGTCATCAACCGCATCAAAGATGCCGCGTTGAGATGGAGCGCGTCCTACTGCTATTGTCATGTAAATAGATCTCCGAATTAATATTTATAAGATCGTTAGAATTATTACGATTTTAATGATTTGACACGAAAATACATCAAATCAATTGTGAGAAAAGTTTACTTTTCTTTACTTATACTACACATAATAGAAGAAAAACGCTGATATTTCCAGAGCAAATCCAAAGAAAATATTAAATTTTTTCAATTTCAAAATAAAAGAAAGATGCAAATTTCTGTGAATCTGGAAGATAATTTAACTGTTGCAATCTTTTATTAGAGTTTTATGTTTACCATCGATATAGTTTTACAAGACATTCCTTTACCAATTTCCGTACAGCGCAAAGAGTCTGAAGCTGCCCAAAACCTCTATCAAGAAATTCTCCAGGCAATGCGCTCAGGCAGTTCAGATCTAATAGAGCTTACTTGTGACAAAGATGAGGATAAGAAAGTAGCGGTCAAGAGCAATTTAATTTGTGCTGTCAGCGTCAATAAAAAGTCTGGGGGTATGGCAGAAGGTCGAGTACCTGGTTTCTTTGCTGCCACCGCCACCAATAAATAAGTATAGTAATGACTTACTCTATTGATGTAAAATCCTACAAGCCAGCAGTTATTACAGTAAATGAAGTATGTTTTAGCTGGTCTGCAGAGGCGGTTGTACTCGATAGTTGTTCCCTGCAAGTTCCTCAAGGAGAATTTTGGATGTTGTTGGGTAACAACGGCAGTGGTAAATCAACCTTGTTAAGACTGTTAGCAGGACTTCTTATTCCTGATAGTGGCTCAATTGTGATGCCCCACAAGACAGGATTTGTCTTCCAAAACCCCGATCACCAGCTAGTTATGCCTACCGTTGGTGCAGATATTGCCTTTGGTTTGGTTAGTGAGAATTTATCCCCAGTTCAGGTCAGAAAGAGAGTTCAAGAAGCCCTCGATGCGGTCAACTTACTAGATTTAGAAAGGCGACCAATTCATGCTCTAAGTGGAGGACAAAAACAGCGGGTTGCGATCGCAGGGGCAATTGCTCGTAACTGCGAAGTAATCTTATTTGATGAACCCACTGCTTTGCTAGATCCTGATACCCAGCTAGAATTAGTGGCTCAGGTAAGAAGTCTGGTCAAAAAGCGCAAGCTGACTGCTCTGTGGGTAACCCATCGTCTTGAAGAACTGGACTATTGCGATGGAGCTTTTTTGTTAAAAGGAGGAAAAGTTGTTGCTCAAGGAGAACCCAACGCTATGAAACAAAAAGTACTAGCAGCAGAAAGACAATAAAATAAATTTAAATTTATTTTATTTTATTTAACTTTTTGTTAACAATTTTGCTTAGAATGGGGATTATGTCATTCCCAATTTTAAGAAAATAACAATTTGCAATGCCCCCCTCCTCCTACCAGGCAATACTACTCGTCGATGGTTACAATATCATCGGCGACTGGTCGGACTTAAAAAAAAGTCGCGATCGCCATGGCTTAGAGGCAGCCCGCCGTGAGTTAATTGAGTGCTTAATTAATTACACTGCTGCTGTTGCCTACCGCACCAAAATAGTTTTTGATGCTCACTATCAAGATACTCCTCGTAGTACAGAAGAATATACGTCAGCATTATCGGTACATTACACAGCTTTTGCCGAAACTGCTGATACTTATATTGAAAAATTTTGCGCCACCTTTAAGCACAAAAAATATCAGCAAGAGTCTACCCGGTTAATTGTAGCTACAAGCGATCGCGCACAACAATTGACGGTAGTTGGCTATGGGGCAGAATGGCGTTCAGCCCAAATGTTGGCAGGAGAAGTAGACCAAGCAGCCCGCAAAACTAGAAGCAAAAGAAAGACTAAGAAAAAACCTTCTGGTCGTTTTTTATTTAATGCCCTCGATCCTGTCGCACAGAAACGTCTCAGGCAAATGCAGCGAGGTTTACAATAGACTTTTCACATAAATTTGATTAACCTTGATGATATAAAGGGAAAAGTGGTCAAAATAGAGATCAAGGCAGTAAAGTCACCTTGTTAGCTGGAAAATCTAAAGAGAATTAATTAAACAACTTTTTTCCCAAAAAGTGTTGACAGTAACAAAAATATTCGATATATTTAAAAACGTTGCGAGTTTGAGTAAAGCAAGCAACTAAACTAAGCCCCCATCGTCTAGTGGCCTAGGACACCTCCCTTTCACGGAGGCGACAGGGATTCAAATTCCCTTGGGGGTACTAACTAAAAAAAAAGCCAGGTAAGTTACTTGGCTTTTTTTTTGCAGAAATCAGTCTAATCTCCTAACCGATACAAGTGCTTTAAACGCTAATATGATTAAGAACTCTTAAGCACTGTCTGTATGTCTTCCTCCAGTAACGTTACTAAGGCTAATGGTAAAAATACTAAGGTTAAACAAACTGTAAACGAGAACGTGATTCGCATTAAAGGAGCGAGGCAACATAACTTAAAAAACGTTAATTTAGAGTTACCTCGTAATCAGTTGATTGTGTTTACGGGAGTTTCGGGTTCGGGAAAATCATCTTTGGCGTTTGATACCATTTTTGCCGAAGGACAAAGACGCTACGTAGAATCTCTCAGTGCCTATGCTCGTCAGTTTTTAGGACAGTTAGATAAACCCGATGTTGATGCTATAGAAGGATTAAGTCCTGCCATTTCCATCGATCAAAAGTCTACTTCTCATAATCCTCGTTCCACTGTCGGAACAGTGACCGAAATTTATGACTACTTAAGACTATTATTTGGGAGGGCAGGAGAACCCCATTGTCCAAAGTGCGATCGCTCGATTGTGCCACAGACTATTGATGAGATGTGCGATCGCATTATGGAATTGCCCGATAAAACCAAGTTTATGATTCTTGCTCCTGTGGTGCGGAGTAAAAAGGGTACACACAAGCAATTATTATCTAGTTTGGCTTCTCAGGGCTTTGTACGGGTACGTATCGATGGAGAAGTGCAGCAGTTAGACGACCAGATTAAATTAGATAAAAACTATAAACACAATATCGAGGTGGTTATAGATCGCCTGATTAAAAAACCAGGAATTCAAGAACGTTTAGCCGATTCCCTCTCTACCTGTTTGCGTCTTGCCGACGGTATTGCGGAGATTGATATTATTCCTGATGCTAATACTAAGGAAAATAATCAACCATCAAATATTGTGTTTTCGGAAAACTTTGCTTGTCCTGAACATGGTGCGGTAATTGAAGAACTATCACCCCGTTTGTTTTCCTTTAATTCTCCCTATGGTGCTTGTCCTAATTGTCATGGTTTGGGTAGTCATCGAACCTTTGCCCCAGAGTTAGTCGTACCCGATCCCACTCAACCAGTCTACAGTGCGATCGCTCCCTGGTCGGATAAAGATAATTCTTACTATCTCTCATTACTACATGGAGTAGGACAGGCTTTTGGGTTTGAGATTCAAACCCAATGGTCACAGCTTACCAAAAAACAGCAAGATGTTATTCTTCTGGGTGCAAAAGAACCAGTTTATTTTGAGTCTGATAGTCGTGGTAGTCAACCGAAAGGCTATCATCGCCACTATTCGGGAGTTATTAAAATGTTGCAGCGCAACTATCAAGAAACTAATTCCGACTCAATTAAAAATAAGCTAGAACAGTATTTGATTAACCAACCCTGTGAAACTTGTGCAGGTCAACGCCTCAAACCAGAATCTTTATCTGTTAGCTTGGGGCAATATCGAATTAATGATCTAACAGGAGTACCCATTCGTGAGTGTCTAGATCGAGTTAATCATCTTCAGCTGACCAAACGTCAGGCATTAATTGGAGAATTGGCACTCAAGGAAATCAGATCTCGGTTACAATTTCTACTTGATGTGGGTTTAGACTACTTAACCCTAGACCGCGCAGCCATGACTCTATCAGGGGGAGAAGCGCAGCGTATTCGGTTAGCTACTCAAATAGGTGCAGGATTAACGGGAGTACTATATGTTTTGGATGAACCAAGTATCGGTTTGCATCAGCGAGATAATGATAAATTATTGGGGACGTTGAAAAAATTACGAGATTTAGGCAATACTTTAATCGTAGTAGAACACGATGAAGATACCATTCGTGCTGCTGATAGTCTGGTAGATATTGGTCCCAAAGCTGGAGTACATGGGGGAGATATTGTCGTTCAGGGAGATTTAAACGCCTTATTAAATTCAGAAACTTCTTTGACAGGGGCATATTTATCGGGTAAAAGAGTCATTGCCACTCCAGAAGCCAGAAGACAAGGTAAAGCTATTGCTTTAACTCTCAAAGACTGTTATCAAAATAATCTCCAACATATTGATGTCAATATTCCTTTGGGTAAATTTGTCTGCATCACTGGGGTGTCAGGTTCAGGTAAATCAACCCTAGTTAATGAACTACTACATCCAGCTTTAAAGCATCATCTGAGTCGTAAAGTACCTTTCCCGAAGAAACTAGGAGAAGTTACAGGTTTACAGGCGATCGATAAAGTAATTACTATCGATCAATCTCCTATTGGTCGAACTCCCCGTTCTAATACTGCTACCTACACAGGAGTATTTGATGCTATTCGAACTATCTTTGCTGAAACTATTGAAGCTAAAGCCAGGGGTTATAAAGCAGGGCGTTTTTCTTTCAATGTTAAGGGTGGACGTTGCGAAGCCTGTAGCGGACAAGGAGTAAACGTGATTGAAATGAATTTTTTACCTGATGTTTATGTACAGTGTGATGTTTGCAAAGGGGCAAGATATAACCGCGAAACTTTACAGGCTAAGTATAAAAATTATTCTATTGCCGATGTCTTAGATATGACAGTGGAAGAAGCCTTAGAAACTTTTCAGAATATTCCTCGCGCTGCCAAAAGACTTCAAACTCTAGTAGATGTGGGTTTAGGCTATATAAAATTAGGACAACCAGCCCCTACTTTATCTGGAGGAGAAGCTCAACGAGTTAAACTAGCTGCCGAATTATCTCGTCGTGCTACAGGTAAGACACTATATTTAATTGATGAGCCAACTACAGGCTTATCTTTTTATGATGTGCATTATTTGTTAAATGTCTTGCAACGTTTGGTAGATAAGGGTAATTCTTTAATCGTAATTGAACACAACTTAGATGTAATCCGCTGTTCTGACTGGATTATCGATCTTGGTCCAGAGGGTGGAGATAAAGGTGGCGAAATTATTGCTATAGGTACACCAGAAGAAGTTGCACGGAATGAGAAGTCTTATACAGGGAAGTATTTGAGAAAAGCGTTGTCAAAATATCCCCTAGCAGCAGCTGATTTAAATTGATTTAGTTACTAAAAAGAGCAATTTGAATTTGTTTGGGGAATTCTTAATCTTCGGTTTCTAATTAATTTTTAATAAAACAGGAAATTTTGAGCAAAGAACGTTACGATCATCATTAACAATAATGAAGTTTTGTAACCAAAAGTGACTGTAACCCGACCATACGATATCAATGCCATCTCTGGAAGCTGGTACTCTCTTAAACCAATTTGGCAGGGAGGTGAAGACATTGTTCAACAAGGATTACCCCACAATCAGCTAGCACCTACTTGGCAAGTACTCTTACTAGGTGATGGTTCTCCTACCCATCATTTACAGTTACTTACAGGAGAAAAGACAGAAGTAGATGTTATCGATATGTCTTTAATTGGTAAGCATGATGATGGCGCACCTGATGAAATTGAAGCTATTTCCGAACCTCGACTAAGGCGACAGGTATGGTTACGCACTGAATCGGGTCAAAGGTTAGCCTATGCTGCCTCTTGGTGGAATGCGAGCAACGTTGATGATTATTTACAGAACCGCTCTTTACCTGTTTGGCGGAGTCTTTCAACGCTACACACCGAACTTTATCGTGATGTTCGAGGTATTTATTGTGGTTATTCTCCCGCTTTAGAGTCGGCATTTAGCGAAAAAGGACCATTTTGGGGTCGTCACTATCTGTTTTGGCACGATCGCCAACCTCTAACTTTGATCTACGAAGTATTTTCTCCTTATTTACAGAAATATCTGGGCAAAATAAGCAAAAATCCTGAATATTATTAAATCTAAAAATTTAAAGTCTTTATGATTTCTTGACTCTATTTTTACGTGCTAACCATACACTGCCAAAAGGTGCAGTAATATTCTGCACTTTTAATACAGAGCAAATGATATAGAGCAAGAGGATAATCTAATGGGTTTTCTGGGAAAACTATTTGGTAAACAAGAAGAGGATAAAGCAGCTAAAGCGGGGAACGTTTCCGTAGCCGCAGCAGCTAAAGACAATGACATTGCTGCCGAAAAAGTTGGCATAGATGGTCAATTTGACGAAAGCGGTTTAGCCAAGCGCGTTGCCAAAGCTCTAGATGATGCTGGTATCTCCGACAGCGTTGGACTTTGGGTTGCCCAAACAGACAGCACTGTTGTTTTAAAATATAATCCTGATGCTGAAAGTGTTTTATCTCAAGCCGAAGAGGTGGCAAAAGGAGTAGAGGGAGCAACTGCAGTTCAAACTGTACCTAATAGTTAGTACTTACTAATTAATAAACAGGTAATAAAGATAATAAAGTAATAAAGGTAATAAATAAGTAAGACTGGGACTATGATGTTTTTAGCATCTAGTCCTTTCTTTTTTTTAACTCATTTTTAACTCAATTCTTTTGTTGCTTATAAAGTTCTTTAAACTTCCTTTGCTGTACCTTGTGGTCAACGATAGGTTGGGGATAATCGTAACTTGCTCTTTCTAATTCTGGTATTTTGCCAGTTACCAAATACTCTGTCTCCATTGAGCTTATTTCGGGCAACCATTGACGGATATATTCTCCATCTTGATCGAATTTAGCTGCTTGAGAAGCAGGGTTAAAGATACGCAGGGGTTTAGGATCCATGCCACTAGAAGCACTCCACTGCCAACCACCATTGTTAGCAGATAAATCACCATCATATAGCTTCTGCATAAAATATTTTTCTCCCCAACGCCAGTCAATAATTAAATCTTTAGTTAAAAAGCTGGCAACAATCATACGGCAACGGTTGTGCATCCAACCAGTTTCATTTAGCTGTCGCATCGCCGCATCAACTATGGGATAACCTGTTTTCCCTTCGCACCAAGCCTGAAATTTAGTTGCGTCGTTTTCCCAGGGAAAATCTTTAAATTCGTCACGATATGAACCCTGGGCTAACTCAGGAAAGAAAAACATACAATGTTGATAAAATTCGCGCCAAGCTAGCTCTTTTTGCCAGGTTTCGATATTAGTTTTCGCTTCTTCACTGCGACAGTTATCTAAAGTATCTAAGGTAGCTTGCCACACTGTCCGAATACCAATTGCACCAAATTTAAGTGCTGCACTCAGCTGGGATGTACCATCAACATAGGGAAAATTGCGTTCTTCGTCGTAACAATAGATAGCGCGAGCGCAAAACTCTTCTAGCTTATCTTTAGCTGCGGTTTCTCCTGGGGCTCCTAATAGAGGATTATCCCATTTATAGCCTAAATCTTTGGCAGAAGGTAAAGCGATCGCACCAGCTTTAGTCGCTGTCTCTATTTCTGCCTTAGTCAAGCCTTTTAGCTGTTTGATTTTTTCAGTTACAGCCTGTTTATCTTGTTGAACCCAGCTACGCCAAAAGGGAGTATAAACCTTGTAGGGTGAATCAGAAGACTTAGTAAGCACATCTCCTGGGGCATGTAATAGCTGATCCCAAAAGTTTTTTGTGGCTATACCCTTTTCTTTTAAAGCATCTGCCACAGAGCGGTCGCGTTTTTTAGAATATGGTTCAACATCTAAGTTCCAGAAGACTGCTTTTGCTTGTAATTCTTCTGCTAGCTGAGCAATAGCTTTTTGGGGTTCGCCTTGAATAATTAATAATTGACTACCAAGCTGTTGATAATTTTGCTCCAACTCCTCTAGGCAGCCAATCATGTAGGTAAATCTGGCTGGTGCGATATCATCCCTTTCGAGGATATTAGAGTCTAAACAAAATATACCTACGACTCTGGAACTTTGCCTTGTTGCTGTTACTAATCCGACGTTATCAGAAATTCGTAGATCGCGACGATGCCAAAAGAGTATTAAATCGGACATAGGTTAATTAATGCTTTTCTGTTCCTCATCTTAACGTCTTTTTAGTTCACATGAACTGTCTAGAAAATAACTTGCAGAATGATCGTCTACTCTCAGACTCTGTATTTCACTCAAGCTTCTTGTATGCTATACGCTTTCTCTTGCTTGATTGGCAAAATATGGCAAAGTTTGGTTTTTGTAAGGAAATTTTTGATAAATAAAGCGAATCAAAAAAGGAACTGACAAAACAACTAAAAATAAACCCATCTTCCAACTAGAGTCAGTAACATTAGTTGTTGACTCGCTAATACTATTGGTTTCTACTATCAAAGCCGATAATAATTGTCCTAAAACTACAATCGTATTATTAATCATATGGGCGGTTATGGGAATTATTAAAGTCCTGGTTTTAAGATAAAGTAATGCCCAAACAATTCCTAGCATTGATATACCAATGGGGTTGGGATGAAAAAAACCGAAAATTATCGAAGATCCCCAAACTGCCAGGGGAAGATTCCACTTGATTGCTAATCTATGTAGCAATACACCACGAAAAATAAATTCTTCAGTAATGGGAGCAACTATAGTGTAGTTAATAATCTCTAAGCACCTATAAATAATAGGTATAGAGGATGATTGAGAGTTTTGTTTTGATACCGACTCCATCAATGACTCAAAAAAAACAGGCGCAACTAGGGACAAAAAGTAAAACGATAGTAGTGCTGCGCCTACAGAAAATATAAGTAGAATAATTGCTAGTCCTACCAGAGAAAACCAAGGATAGTTCGGATATAACTTGCCTATTATATATTGAGGATTAATTTGAAGTTGACGAAATTTTTGTAATAAGTAATAACATAAGCCCGAAAAACTAAAAAAATAAATAACATGAGTAACAATCGGATCTTGAGGAGCAGGAATAGTATTAAACGAGCTAGCAATAGCTCCATAAATAACAGAAAATCCCAAATAAAGTATCAATAACCCCAAAAATAAAGATCTAGCCTTAATTTTAGTAAAGGGATGAGCATCTGATTGCTGAGGGCTTATCATAGTAATTTTTATTAAAAAAACCTAAAAGCAAAATCATTCTTGTATTTCAGCTTAATAGTTGCTAGCTATTAAATTACTAATAAAATCATACTGATATAATAAGCAAAAAAATATCACTCAATCATTACTTTTTTATTGCTTTAAAAACAAATTAAGTATTGATTTTATTATATGGTATTCAGAACTACTAAAGATTTATTCAGTTTAAATTTTGCTTTTTAAATTTTGCTTTGGTTTAAGAGCTACTTAACCCTTAAAATTTATCTTCAATTTCTTCTCTTAATTGTTGTTCGTAAATATTTTGTAGATTTTGATGTTTAGATTTGCGAGAAGTACGACGATACTTTTTCGTTTGCAATTTAGGTTCATATTGACTTTTGCCCGATCGCTTGACTTTCAATTTAACACTAGATTCTTGATCGGGTTGCTGCTGCAATGTCTCCTGACGAGCGATCGCTTTATCTAAAAAATCAAGATAATATTCATATCTTTCCCAATCTCCTCTGACTACACAGTTTGGCTCATCTCGATGAAGACAGTTACTAAACTGACAAGTTCCTGTTTGTAATCTAGCTCTGGCTTCGGGGAAATACTGGGCTAAATCCGCAGGAACACAGTCTAAATCTGGTTGATTAAACCCTGGACTATCAGCTAACAAACCACCGTTAGGAAGCTCAAATAATTCCACATGACGAGTAGTATGACGACCTCGTTGTAACTTGCCTGATACTCTGCCAATTCTCAAATTGATAGAGGGAATCAAAGCATCAATTAAGCTCGATTTACCAACCCCACTAGGTCCGGCTACAACGGTAATATTTCCCTTCAAACGTTCTAGTAAATTACTAATGCCCAACTGTCGTTTAACACTAATATAGCTAGCTTGATAACCCCATTGCTGAAGGCGTTGTTGCCACTTTTGCTGTTGTGCTGAGGAAACTAAATCGCATTTATTGAGACATAAACAGAGCTTTAGCGCAGTAGATTCTGCTTTAACCAAAAAGCGACTCAATTGCCAGGGGTCTAAAGTTGGTTCTTCCAGCGCAAAAACCAACAAAATGCTTTCAGCATTAGCCATAGGAGGACGCTGCAACTCCGTAGTACGAGGGAGTACTTGAGCGATCGCGCCTCTAGCATCTTGCCAATCAGGTTCTTCTACGATTACGCGATCGCCCACCATCACTTTTTGCCCAATTTTTTTGAGACGAGTGCGGCGAGTACAAAGTAAATACTCAGTTTCTGAGTTTTTTTGCAGCTTGACCTGATAAAAGTTAGCCTGAACAGCAACTACAGTTCCTAATATTTGGTAATCGTTCTCTTTGTAGTGACTTTGCCAATCACTATTTAATCGTTCTTGATCTGCCAAATCTTGACTGCTCACGATGTTGCAGGACGACGAACTAACAAACAGAAGAAGTCTTGACGCTCATCTATTTTTTCTACTTGATAGCCTTCCATAGTTAGGCTGTCGGGGACTTGTTCAATCGGTTCACCCGGATCGAGCCATACTTCTAATAAAGAACCATGAGGCATTTTTTCCAGGCGCAACTTAGTACGGACAAAGTTAATCGGGCAAGGAGTACCACGCAAATCTAGGTGAGCATTGGCACGCTCAGAAGTAGAATTATCCGTACCTCTTAAAAAATCAGCATGGGTCACTTTTGAAACAAACCTCCCAAAAATCCTTCTTTGTTACCTTTTCCTGTAGCTTCTCCTCTCACGTGAGCTAATTTTTCTAGCAACTCTTTTTCTTCAGAACTAATGCGGGTTGGAATATTTACTTTAATTGTGATTAAGTGATTACCGCGACTTACAGGATTACCTAACTTGGGTACACCTTTATTTTCTAGAGTAAGAACTGTATTTGGTTGAGTTCCCGCAGGAATAGCCAATTCTTCTTTACCATCAACTGTATTTACATTTAGAGTACAGCCTAAAATTGCTTGTAAATAGCTAACCGTAATTTCTGACTTAATGTTTACACCTTCTCGGGTAAATTCCTTGTCTGATTCAACAAATAAATATACATATAAATCTCCTGGTGTACCGCTGCGAACTCCAGCGTCTCCCTCTCCAGAGACCCTGAGGCGAGTACCATTATCTACCCCTGGAGGGATAGTAATTTTCAGTTTTTTAGTTTCTTGCAGACGACCAGCACCATGACAAGTGCCACATTTCTCTTCAATTACCTGTCCTGTACCGTTGCAGGTGGTACAAGCCGACACTTGAGCAAAACTACCAAAGGGAGTGCGAGTTGCGCGACGTACTTGACCACTACCAGAACAAGTACCACAGGTTTTAACTCCTGTACCTGGTTTAGCCCCTGTACCGTTACAGGTACGACAAGACTCGAGGTGAGGAATTCTAATTTGCTTTTCGCCGCCAAATACAGCTTCTCGGAAATCTAACTTTAAGTCTAATCTTAAATCATCTCCTCTAACTGGGCCATTGCGACGACGAGATTGACTTGCTCCTGTGCCAACGCCCCCACCAAATCCGCTAAAAATAGTTTCAAATATATCGGCAAAACCGCCCATATCACTATAATCGTATCCTGATGAACCTCCTGCACCGCCTACGCCAGCTTCACCAAAGCGATCGTATCTGGCGCGAGTTTCAGGCTCAGAAAGAACTTCATAAGCACGATTAATTTCTTTGAATTTTTCCTCGGCTCCCGCTTCTTTGTTGACATCGGGATGATATTGGCGAGCCAGACGGCGATAAGCACGCTTTAGTTCATCTTTATCTACATCGCGGGATACGCCTAGGATTTGATAGTAGTCCCCTGCCATAAAATCTTAATTTTTTCCTATGGTTTGTTGATTGTACTTTAACAAAATCAGAACCCAAAAATATAGTACGGTTACTACTACGAATAGGTTATTTCTGGTTTAGCGATGACAAACTTGATAAGATAGTGAGCAAAAACTTAGTGATTTTTAAAGTTTAAATCTATCTAATCAACTGTTTCATAATCATCAAAACCAGTATCGTCATCTAAACTTAGATCACCACCACCTTCAATTTTGGCATCGTGGGATACACTCACCACGGCTTTAATATTATTATTATTTTGCGCCAGATCAATTTCAGTTTTAGCATCAGCCAAATCATCATTATCGAACATAAATGAATCAGCCAAATCAGAATTCTTTTGTTGGTATACATCTGTACCAATTTCGAGTAGAGTCTGACGTAGATTTTCTAAAATACCGCTAATTTCTTTAATACTGGTGTTGGGACTATTACAAGCTATTTTAAATTTTTCTTTAATTTGAGCAATTTTTGCCTGAAGCTCGTCACGAATTAAATCCTTTTGTTCACTGAGAGTTGATTCATAGTTATAAATTAAATTCTCAGCTTGGTTTTTCAATTCAACTAGTTCAATGTTACGACGGTCTTGCTCAGCATAATCTTCTGCTTCTTGCCGCATCCGTTCAACTTCATTAGAGCCTAATCCTCCAGTATTACTAATAGTAATACTTTGCTGCTTTCCTGTACCTTTATCTTGAGCTGAAACTTGTAAGATTCCGTTAACATCTATCTCAAAGGAAACTTCAATTTGGGGCATTCCTCTTGGAGCTACAGGAATCCCCGTCAGCAAAAATTTACCAAGACTCTTGTTATCCTTCGCCATGGCTCTTTCTCCCTGAAGAACATGAATTTCTACAGTAGTCTGACCATCAGCAGCAGTAGAAAAAATTTGTGATTTGCTGGTAGGAACAGTAGTGTTTTTTTCAATAATTTTGGTAAATACTTCACCTAAGGTTTCAATGCCTAAAGATAAAGGAGTAATATCTAATAGCAAAACGTCTTCTACTTCGCCACCCAATACCCCCGCTTGAATTGCTGCGCCTGCTGCCACCGCTTCATCTGGGTTAACGGAACGATCGATTTGCATTCCTTCAAAAATAGTCTGAATCGCTTTTTGAACTGCAGGAATACGTGTTGAGCCTCCCACCAGAATAATACGATCTATCTCACTAGGGTTGAGATGTGCGTCTTTTAAAGCCAACTTTACAGGGTCTAAAGTTTTTTGAATTAGAGTCTTAGATAATTCTTCAAATTTAGCCCGACTCAATTCCATTTCTATATGTTTGGGTCCTGTTTCATCAGCAGTAATAAATGGCAAGTTAATCGTAGTTGTAGGAGCAACAGAAAGTTCTATTTTGGCTTTCTCTGAGGCTTCACGCATTCGCTGAAGTGCCATTTTGTCAGTTCTAAGGTCAATCTCCTCCTGAGCATAAAAGGTTTTAATCATCCAACGGACAATGACATTATCAAAGTCATCACCACCAAGATGATTGTTACCAGAGGTTGCTTTAACTTCAAAAACACCATGCCCCAGTTGAAGGATAGAAACATCAAAAGTCCCTCCACCCAAGTCAAAAACCAAAATATGTTCTTCTCGCTCTTGTTTATCTAAACCATAAGCCAAAGCCGCAGCGGTGGGTTCATTAACAATTCGTAGTACTTCTAATCCAGCAATAGTTCCAGCATCCTTTGTTGCCTGTCTTTGAGCATCTGTAAAGTATGCTGGAACAGTAATAACTACTTCTGTTACTGGTTCGCCTAAAAAGCTTTCGGCATCAGCTTTGAGCTTTTGCAAAATCATTGCTGAAATTTCTTGGGGGGTATACTGCCGATTGTTAATTTGGACATCGACAGTATTATCCCGACCAGGAACACACTTGTATGGAGTTCGAGAACGCTCTTCTTCTGTCTCTTCCCACCGACGACCAATAAACCGCTTGATGCTATGAACAGTATTCTGGGCGTTAGTAACTGATTGTCTTTTTGCTAATTGACCAACTAAACGAGTGTCACCTTTGGCAAATGCCACCATACTTGGAGTTGTTCGCGCGCCCTCAGAGTTAGCAATGACGATAGGCTTGCCTCCTTCAAGGACGGCAACACAACTGTTGGTAGTTCCAAGATCAATACCGATAACTTTTGCCATAGTGCTTAGGCAGTAACTTTCATTTATCTATTAACTTTTAAAGAAGTTGACAGCAAAATTTAAGCAATAGTCGGCATAGATATAGGATGCCGAAACAGCTATCTATTCGTAATCCTAAAATCTAAAGTAATTTTAAATTTGAGGATTACGTGTTATTTTCCTGCTGCTCTTCTTCCATCTTTTTCTCTTCCGAAGTTATCACAGGTTCTTTGGGAACAGCAACTTTAACCATGGCATGACGTAAGATTGTATCCCCCAAAACATATCCTCGCATTAGTTGTTCTATTACAGTGCCTTCAGGGTACTCATCAGTTTGCTCCCGCAACATTGCCTCATGAAAATTGGGATCGAATTCTTCTCCTTCAGGACGCATTGCCGATACCCCCATTTTTTTGAGACATTCTACCAAGGTTTTATACACTCCCTGATAGCTGCTGTGAATTGCTTTTTCTCCTTCAGTTTCGGGTTTTAGTTGAGTTCTAGCTCGTTCAAAATTATCGACTACTGGTAGTAAAACAGTAATCACATTTTTTTTGGCTTGTAGCTCTAAATTTTCTTTTTCTTTAATGGTTCTACGGCGAAAATTTTCAAAATCCGCTGCTAATCGCGTATATTGCGCTTTGGTTAGCTCAGCTTGGTGACTTTTTTCGTCTAAAAGTTTTTTGAGATTGGCGTTTTCTTGTTGAAAAGCAGCAAAAATCTCTTCATTCTCGCTACTTATTGTGTCCTCATTTTCTAGTTCGTCTGTTTCTACATTAACTTGCGTAGATTGCGATGTATCTACGGTAGATTCTTCTGGAGTAGCCTCAGTGGATTCTGCTACAGAATCGTTGATCTCCGCTGAGTTATCAGGAGTGGCTAATTCTGTTGGGTTATCAGAAATGGTTTCTGGTTGTTTCTGCTCTTCTGTCATAGGAATATTGATTTCTCCATATACAAAATATAGGATATTGCATTCTTAATAGAAACTGTTAATTTCTCTTGAGAATTAGATAATTTTTGAAGTCTTCTTGCTAATTGAGCGATCGCTTTGAGAGCAATCACTTTGCTAATTGCGTAGTGTACCTACAAAGTAATAGCCCTGATATTAAGTTATCAAAAAATAAATTTTTATCTAAACTATTCAAATTATTTTTTTATTTCCCATCAAATTTAGCACTTTGTGGTGTAATCGACAGAACCTAAAGGCTTTAAAGACTCGACTGGGGATGTAAAAGAATGCGCACCAAGACTTGTAGCTGCTTGAGTTCCGAACGAAGATCCAGAGAAATAGCTGAAAAAATGATGTTTTGTTTGAGTCGGTTGAAATTTTAATAAAACTTTGGGGAACACTAAATAACGTGACTGAGATATTTTTATATTTTATGGCTTTATGGCTTATTCTTCTTCTAAAAGAACACGGGCGATCGCCCTACGTAATAATTTATCCCCTTTTGGAAATCAACTTGTGCAAAAGGGATTTATCGATGGCGACAAAATGCAGAAGGCTTTGGCTGAGAGCCGTAAAACTGGTCGTTCTTTAGTAGATGTGATTGAATCAGCTACGGGTAAACAGCTACCACCAGATTTATTACGTCAATATAAGAAACACCATTTATTTGAACTCAAAGTCCTCTATGGTGTGGAATCTGTAGATCCAGAATTGGAAACAGATCAACTCAACAATAATCAAATGGGGGAATTGATTAATTCTTTAATTTCCCTGGACATTTGTCGTCGTTATCGATTGATCCCGTTAAGAAAAGAAGAGGGTGAACCACCAACTTTAGTGGTGGCAATGGTAGAACCAGAAAATCTGGAAGCTCAAGATGATCTAAATCGTATTCTTCGACCAAAAGGGATTAACATTAAACGGCTAGTAATTACCCAATCCGACTATCAACAACTAATAGATCAATTTTTAGACGAGCAAGTTAAAAAAGAAACTGCGAAGAAAAAAGAAGTTAACGTTGACGTTTCTCTAGAATTAGATAATTTTGATTTTAATTTAGAAGAAACAGATGATGAGGTTGCCGATGACTTGGGTGCGGCAAATGAAGCTCAAGCAGCACCGATTATTACCTTAGTTAATAAAATTCTTGCCAAAGCACTACAAGATGGGGTTTCTGATATTCATGTTGAACCCCAAGAAGACAGCTTGAAAATTCGTTATCGCAAAGATGGCGTTTTACAACAGCCTTTCGATCCAATGCCAAAAAAGATCATCCCTGCCGTAGTAGCTCGCTTCAAGATTATGGCCGATCTAGACATTGCCGAAAAGCGTTTACCTCAGGATGGTAAGATTCGCCGTATGTTCCAGGGAAGAAAAGTGGATTTTCGGGTTAATACCCTACCCAGTCGCTATGGGGAAAAAGTTGTACTCAGGATTTTAGACAACTCAGCTACTCAATTAGGTCTAGATAAGCTGATTTCCCATGAGGAAACATTAGAGATAGTTCGAGATATGGCAAAACGACCTTTTGGCTTGATTTTGGTTACAGGCCCTACTGGTTCAGGTAAATCTACTACTCTTTATTCTGTATTAGCAGAAAGAAATAGTCCTGATATTAATATTAGTACTGCCGAAGATCCGATTGAATATTCTCTAGACGGTATTACCCAAGTACAGGTAATTCGCGAAAAAGGCATGAACTTTGCCTCAATTCTCAGAGCTTTTTTACGACAAGATCCTGATGTGATTCTAGTAGGTGAAACAAGAGACTCAGAAACTGCCAAAACAGCTATTGAAGCGGCGTTAACTGGTCACTTGGTATTAACGACTCTACACACCAATGATGCTGCTGGGGCGATCGCTCGTTTGGATGAAATGGGCGTAGAGCCGTTTATGATTTCTGGTGCTTTGGTGGGAGTATTGGCTCAAAGGCTAATGCGTCGTGTCTGTAATGAATGTCGTATTGCCTACAATCCTACTCACGAAGAATTATCTCGATTTGGTTTGTCGGCTTCTGTAGAAGAGGAAGTGACTTTCTATAAAGCACATAAATTAGATGCAGATCGAATTGCTGCTGCTAAGGCTAGTGGCAACATATGTCCCAAGTGTAACGGTGTTGGCTATAAGGGACGGGTTGGGGTTTACGAGGTGATGCGTAACTCTGAAAGGTTGCAGTCTTTAATCAACGAGGGAGCAAATACCGACCGCATTAAGGAAGCTGCTGTAGAAGAAGGCATGATCACAATCTTGGCATACAGCTTGAACTTAGTTAAAGAAGGTCTTACCACCCTAGAAGAAGTGGAACGGGTAACATTTACTGACTCTGGCTTAGAAGCTGAATTAAAGGCCAAGCGAAAAAGTGGCTTGATTTGTCGTACTTGTAGGGCAGAGTTGCAACCTGAATGGTTGGATTGCCCTTACTGTATGACTCCTCGTTTTAGTTAAAAGTGGACCTACATTTAAAAAGTTTTGCAGTTTTAAAAATATATTTTTAAGAGGAAAAAATTATGGATTTAATGATCGAAGATTTGATGGAACAATTAGTGGAAATGGGTGGTTCAGATATGCATATCCAGGCTGGTTCACCAGTCTATTTTCGCATCAGCGGCAAATTAACCCCCATCGGGGAAGATCTTACTCCTCAAGAGTGTCAAAAGCTGATTTTTAGTATGCTCAATAATAACCAAAGAAAGGAACTGGAGCAGCATTGGGAACTGGATTGTTCTTACGGAGTAAAAGGTTTAGCTCGTTTTCGAGTCAATGTTTATAAAGAACGGGGATGCTATGCCGCGTGTTTACGGGCATTATCTTCTAAAATTCCTAACTTCGATCAGTTGGGCTTGCCTGATGTGGTCAAAAATATGACAGAACGACCGAGGGGACTAATTTTGGTAACAGGGCCTACTGGTTCGGGTAAAACTACAACTTTGGCGGCGATGTTGGACTTAATTAATCGCACTAGAGGTGAACATATCTTAACAGTTGAAGACCCGATTGAATATGTTTTTGACAATATCAAAAGTCTATTTCATCAACGACAGAAAGGAGAAGATACGAAAAGCTTTGCCAATGCTCTCAAGGCCGCACTAAGGGAAGACCCCGATATCATTTTGGTAGGGGAGATGCGGGATTTAGAAACGATTTCTTTGGCAATTTCCGCCGCCGAAACTGGTCACTTGGTCTTTGGCACGCTACACACTAATTCTGCTTCGGGAACAGTAGATCGGATTATTGACGTTTTTCCTGCAGGACAACAAGCGCAAATTAGAGCCATGTTATCTAACTCGTTGATTGCCGTTTTTAGCCAAACTTTAGTGAAAAAGAAAAATCCCAAACCAGGGGAGTTTGGACGAGTGATGGCTCAGGAAATTATGGTGGTGACACCAGCGATCGCTAATTTGATCCGAGAAGGAAAAGCCGCTCAAGTCTATTCAGCAATTCAAACGGGGGCAAAGATGAAGATGCAAACTATGGAACAGGCTTTAGCCGACTTGGTTAAAAAAGGCATCATCAGTATGGAAGAAGGAATTGCTAAAAGTGCTAGACCTGATGAATTACAGCGTCTTGCGGGTGCGGCAGGTGGCATGAGTATGGCGGCAAATGCCAAACGTCGTTAATTGGTATTCAACTGACAGTAGTTTTTGACGAAGTAGACGACATTAATTCATTTGGGCTTTGGGTTTTAAGTTTGAAGCGTTAATGATTTAGTTGAGTTTTATTTAACTGAAAATCACTGTAATTATTCAACCAACTATTTTTTTTAGCTATTTAATCATTGAATTATTGGTTTATTTTATGTCTATATATGTAGCAAAGGTTAAAGACCATTCAGGCAAAGTATTTAAAGAAAAAATTGAGGCTGCTTCTTCAGAACAAGCTCGTCTGGTTCTCAAAAATAGATACGTAGCTGTTGGTAAAGTGAATAAGTCGAGTTTTGAAATCGATCTTTCTGCTTTGGAGATGGCTTTAGCCAAAGTAACTGTCAAAGATAAAGCTGTATTTTCACGCCAGTTTTCCGTAATGGTCAATGCGGGAGTGGCTATTGTTCGGGCTTTGGGTATTCTGGCAGATCAAGCACCTAACGTAAAACTTAAAAAAGCTCTCTTAGGCATTAGTGCTGAGGTACAACAGGGTATAAGCCTGTCAGAGTCGATGAGTAAGTACCCTGAGTGTTTTAATGATTTATATGTCTACATGGTGGAAGCTGGGGAAGCTGGTGGGGTACTTGATGAAGTATTGATGCGACTTTCTAAATTACTTGAAGACATGGCAAAGTTGCAGAACCAAATTAAATCAGCCATGGCTTATCCCGTGACAGTAGGTATTTTTGCTGTAATTGCCTTTTTAGGGATGACTATCTTCTTAATTCCTGTTTTCGGTGGCATTTTCGAGAGTTTGGGGGCAGAATTACCACTGCTTACTAGAACTATGCTAACTATCAGCGACATACTTCGTAGTTGGAAAGTTGTTATCCCCATTGTTGTGTTTGTTGTCGTCAGCTTTTTGCTCCGCACTTACTATAAAACTCCGATGGGTCGCTTACAAATTGATGGCTTTATGTTGAAAATGCCTTTGTTTGGTGACTTGAATGAAAAAATTGCCGTAGCTCGTTTTTGCCGTGTTTTTGGTACTTTAACTCGTTCGGGTGTTCCTGTATTGCAGTGTTTCGATATTGTCTGTAACACCATTGGTAATCAGGTAATCATCAATGCAGTTCAGTCTGCCAAAAGCGATATTCAGCAAGGGGGGATGATTTCCCTGGCAATTCAAAAAGAAAATGTTTTTCCACCACTAGCAATTCAAATGATCAGTATTGGGGAAGAAACTGGTGAATTGGACGGCATGATGGAGAAGGTTGCAGATTTTTATGAAGATGAGGTGGAGCAAGCAGTTAAAGCTCTCACTAGTATGATTGAACCGATCATGATGGTCGGTATTGCCCTGATGGTAGGTACAATCTTGCTGTCGATGTATTTACCAATGTTCTCGATCTTCGATCAGTTAGCCTAATTTGAAGGAGCGAGCGCATTATGTCTGTCCAACAATCTGACTATGAGACTCTCCTGGCAGAGTATAGCACTCGTATTGGAGCGATCGCTTTACTCAAGCAATATCGACCTTATCTTGAAGCAATACCCAGTATTCGTCGACCAGAACAAAGTTTAATTACTATTCCTCTTCCCGTAGTTCGCATTCGTCGACCAGAATTAGCTTCAAATGATCCTTTACCAACTAGAACTCCCCGTATTACCACTTCTATACCTTGCGACTTAGGTATTTTGATGTGCGATCCCGAATGGAAAATTAAAATGGGTGCAGAAATTATCGTTTTTATCCATCGTCCAGAAGAGGATTTTTCTGATTTGATTAATCGCTGGCGCCAAACTCAGGTTTATTTAGATCAAGATTATGAATGGTTAATGCCACCCAATGAACAACATACGTTTAGTGAAGCAGCAGAAGAAATTAACCCTTTATTTGTTGTCTTTGAAGCTACCAGCGATCGCATTAAGCAGGGTTTAGCTGGAGCAGGGTTTCCTTTTATTGTGCAATCTCTTAATTTTGATAATTTTGACCAACGGTCACAGCAGGCTCCGTCGTCTTATTTATCCTCGAATGGGGACGGCGGAGTAATCTGTGACTCGACTGAATAAGAGATTAGCGAAATGGTCTCTGATTTAGATTAAAAATAAGACAAAACAATGAGGAGACAAGGAAAACTGTTTAACAGAGCTTTCCTTATCCCTCATAATTCATCTCTCATCCCTGATTAATGTGGATAGTCACCATTACGGGCTTTACTATCTGCACGGGGTTGAATTACCCCATAACCACCATGATTGCGACTGTAGATAACGTTGATTTCACCTGTTTCACTGTTTTGAAACATATAAAAATCGTGATCTATTAGCTGAAGCTGTTCTAGAGCTTTTTCTGTAGTCATTGGTGGCATAGCAAAATATTTAGTTCTGACTACTGCTGCGGGTAACTGAGGAGCGCGATCGCTATCTAGCTCTAGTTTTTCCGGTTCTACTACACTGTCTTCAATTATTTCTTCCTGACGCAAGTTAGTATGAGCATTTTTAGCTAAATGCTTTTCTTTATATTTGCGTAACTGGCGGGCAATTTTATCGGCAACCATATCGATACTTGCATAGAGATTTTCGCTGCCTTCTTGAGCGCGAATTACTGTACCATTGGCAAATACCGTAACTTCAGCCTTATGTTTTCTTTCGATCCGAGAATTGCGAGCTACAGATAAATGAACATCTACTTTACTAGTTATATTTTGGAAATGTCTGACCGCCTTTTCTAATTTTTGTTCGACGTAATCATGAATTGATTCTGTTACTGCAATATTATTTCCTTGGATCAAAAGCTTCATACTGACTACTCCATACTATATAGTTGAAAAGCTAATAAAAAGTAGATAATTTTACTTCTATTCAGTAGAAGTAAAATATACAAGTCTCTCAATTTAAAAAAGATTATTCTTATTATTACTAATAAGTAAACTATGGCTACTCTTTTTAATTGAGTTTTGTATTTTAATCCTGATATTTTTAGATACTATAAAATTTTGAACTTAGATTTGTGTGCAATGATACGGCAACACTATAGCGTTCTAAATATATCAAGTGTCTAACCAACTATAGTATATTAATTAAATTGATTAGGTTTAAATTTGACTTGCTTTAACTAAAATTCTACTGATTCAGACATTCGTGTAAGGGACAGTTTGCAGTTTTGTTTGTTTCTTGCAATTTCCTCAAGCAATGCTGTTTTTTTATATAGCTTTATAATTAACAGACTAACACTTTGTATCTTGCAAAACATCAAATCTTCCAATTATTTTTATGTTCTGTTACATTGATTGACATTTATTTAACAATACTAGCAATATGATGCAGAATTCAAGACATTATCTAAGACATTGTGTATTAGATAATCAAACATTAGTTGAATATACTGAAGCCTGGAAATATCAGCGATCGCTAGTAGCTCAAAGAATTGATAATCCTAGTTTAAATGATGTTTTGATTTTGCTAGAGCATCCCCCTGTCTACACTTTAGGTACTGGTTCAACTATTGATTTTCTGAAATTTGACCCTCAAGAAAGCGAATTTGAAATTCATCGTATTGAAAGAGGTGGAGAAGTTACTTATCATTGTCCTAATCAATTAGTTGGCTATCCAATTATTAATCTGCGCTACTATCAACAAGACTTACATTGGTATCTTAGACAACTAGAAGCTGTCATAATTAACACTGTGGCTAACTATGGCCTAAAAGCCTATCGTATCCCTGAATTAACAGGAGTTTGGTTAGAAGGAAAAAAAATTGCTGCTATTGGCATCAAAGTTCGTCGTTGGATTACGATGCATGGTTTTGCTTTGAATGTATGTCCTGACATGAGTGGTTTTCAACATATAGTTCCCTGCGGTATTGCCGATAAACCAGTAGGTAGTTTAGCCGAGTTTATTCCTGATATTACGATAGATCAAATTAGGGTTGAGGTTGCTCAATCTTTTGCGGAAGTATTTCAAGTAGAATTTATTGAACATAATTATGAGCCAACCAATCTTAAACACAGTCTTTGATAATTATTGGGGGAACATTCGTCTAATCGCGACAGATATGGATGGTACGCTCACTTTAGAGGAAAAGTTTAACTCTAATTTACTTGATACTTTAGAAAAATTAGCTGACGCTGGTATAGATGTTTTAATTGTAACGGGGCGTTCAGCAGGGTGGGTTCAGGCGATCGCAACTTATTTACCAGTAGTGGGAGTGATCGCCGAAAATGGGGGCTTATCATATACTAATGGTACCTTAAAACCGCAATTTATAACTAAGATTGGCAATGTTGACCAACATCGTCAGCAATTGAGTCAAGCATTTAAGTTGCTTAAAGATAAGTTTCCTCAGATTAAAGAGTCGGTAGATAATTGTTTTCGCTTAACCGATTGGACATTTGATGTTGCAGACTTAAATCAAACTGAATTAAAAGAAATAAATAGTATTTGTCAATTAGAAGGTTATGGTTTTACTTATAGTACGGTACAGTGTCATATTAAACCTCAGTACCAAGATAAAGCGCTCGCTTTAGGTCAGGTTATCCAAAAATATTTTCCCACTCTAAAATCAGAACAAATAGTGACGATTGGGGATAGTCCTAATGATGAATCTTTATTTAATCCAAAGCAATTTCCGATTTCGGTGGGAGTAGCTAATATCTTAAATTATCGCGATCGCGTTCAGCATTTCCCTCGATATATAACGACTAAATTTGAAGGAGAGGGATTTGGTGAATTGGCACAATTAGTCATCAATCATGGTCAACGTTACACCGCCTTCAAAAGACGGTGCTAAAGAATTAAATTAAACTAACCTCCGTACTGCCAACCAGTGCTTTCTAACAACAGTTGATTACCTTCACGGTGTATACCAGAAGCAATTACTTCGCTGACACACACAGTATGGTCTCCTTCCTCCACTGTGCTAACTACCTTACATTCAATGTAGCCGAGAGAATCTTTTATAATGGGACAACCTGTAGCTTCTCCCTCATAAAACTCGACATCTTCAAATTTATTGCCAACACGAGTTTTAGGTTTGAAAAAAGCAGCAGCGAGATCCTTTTGCCCTTCTTCAAGAAAACTAATGGCAAATACTTTGGTATTCTCGATCATTTGATGGGAAGTAGTACCTTTTTTGACGCAATTAACAACCAAAGGTGGCTCAAAGGAAGATTGCATCAACCAGCTAACGGTAAAACCATTCATTTCTTCACCTTCTTTTACACCACAGATATAAAGTCCGTGGGGAATTTTGCGTAGCATTGTTTTTTTTGCCTGTTGATCCAACAAAGATCTTGCTCCTTAACTTAAATTAAAATTATCTCGCAATAGTTTATCAAGCTTCAGGATATCGAAAAACCTTCTTTAGTTAGAAGTATTTGCTTTGAACGTTATTTAAACATGGAAAATTTAGCCAGCAGACTAATTGGATTAACAGGAGGAATAGGTACAGGAAAGACTACTGTATCGAATTATCTAGTGGATAAATATAACTTACCTATCTTGGATGCCGATATCTATGCTAGAGAAGCAGTAGCAGAAAATTCACCAATTCTCCAGACAATTTTTAGTCGATATGGTGATGTTGTGCAGTTACCCGATCGTCGTCTCGATCGCATGGCTCTAGGAGATATTATTTTTAATAATCCCGCCGAAAAGCAATGGCTAGAAAGTCAAATCCATCCCTATGTACGCGATCGCTTTGAACAGGAATTACAAAAAAACCAAAATAATACAATAGTATTAGCTATCCCTCTGTTATTTGAAGCTAAGCTGACGGATATGGTAACGGAAATTTGGGTAGTCGCTTGCGATCGTCATTTACAGATTGCTCGATTGCAGCAGCGTAACGGATTAACTCTCAAGCAAGCGCAAACAAGGATTGATAGCCAGCTACCCCTGGCAGAAAAAGTCGCAGCAGCCAATATTGTTTTGGATAACAATGCCGATCTCGCTCATCTGTTTGCTCAAGTAGATACCGCTATGAAATCAACTCACAACATAAAGTAAAGTTTTGTTAAATTTATCTTTTCTTTGGTAAACGGTAGCTATTGTTACAGAAAAATAGATTATCATTTATGAGAAAGCAGAAAATATTAGCATCGACATGAGACGAAGACTATAGTTTACTGCTAACTCCAACCAAAGCGATTACGCTCTGCCTAGCCGACAGATCGCATAATCAAGATTAATTGACTATATAAAAACTATATAGAAACATTTATAGTTAGACTAAGAGGGACGGAAACATGAGACTACAATTTCGTGGCAGAATTTATGAAGCTCCCCATGTAGAATGGGACGTTAGAGAAGGTGAAGTTGGCGGATTATATCGTGGCAAACCCTGGAAAGTACACCATCTTAAAGAAAAACATCGCTGCAACCGCGCTAAAGCAGAATTAACTTATCGTGGTGTTCACTACACTAAGGACGAATAAAAGTAATAAATTTACTAGGGATATTTAACCCAAATGTCTCTAGTACTTTCCTAAAATATCAAAACTCATTAGAGCTTACTGAAAAACTGAGTTTTAGAGATTTATCCCTCTTTTATGACTTTGAGGTCAAACGTTAATTTTTCGTGGGCTGAATCAACGCATCCTCGTTAAAAATCCCCTTAGTTATAAAAGAGGGTTTATAGTTCAAAAAGCTTATAATTATTACAATCAGAAGATCGTAACTTATACAGTCAACCCTAATTACAAAAATTTAATTATAAAAATTTTCAACTCAAATATTCTTGACTATCGTTAAATTATTAAATATCTAATTAAATATCTAATATGAAAAGCAAAACCATGAAAAATTTATTTAGTTATCCAAATCACATCAGAGAAAAATCTTCTTTAGAAATAACTGAAGCAGAGATTACTACCTATGGGAGAAGTCAGAATTTGAACCATTCTTATCCTCGTCACATATCTCAGTGGGAAACAAAATCCCATAGAAATATAAATAGTGTTGTTAGTCAGGGTGGTTATACACCAAAAGTTTGTCAGATAAGTACATATCAAACACAGACAACAACTAATTTAGCTTTGAACATTTTAAAATATCAGTTAAGCGATCGCCAAGCCAAGCAAAAACATCTAGAAAATATACGTCGAAATCTAGAGCGTCGTTTACAGGTAGCCAAAGCGCAGGGAAACAACCAGTTAGTAAATATCCTTCAAGAAGAATTTAGGCAATTACAAACCAGTATTTAGCCAGTATTTAGATTCTCCAAGACTGTCGTTTAGTTTGAGTTGGCATTCAGATATTGGCGTAAACGAAATAAGCTGAAGGTTTGACCTAGATTGAGTGGTAAAACAGAAATTCCTTCCAGGCGAGATTGTAACCAGCCATCACCCCAATACCATTCATGATAGCCATCTATACCCTTGCTCAATAACAAGCGTAAGCAATTATCTTCAACTATTTCAACCTGATGTTCAATTTCTACTAATCCCAGAGAGCTAATAAAAATATCTCCAGTATTTAACCTACCCGATAGAGAAGCAAAAGTTTGCGGCCACATCCACTGTTTAAGGCGATTGCTCTCTAGTAGACTATCTCTAATATCTTCTTTGGTTGCGCCTACTTCAATTCGCAAATTACTTTGCTGAAAACTTCCTAACATACTTTTTGATATTGCGGCTTTCTAAATTTATCTCAGTGGATTTATATTTATATTATCTATATTAATTGTATAGAAAATAAAGAAAACACGATGGTTAGCCAAAAATTACAGTTTCAGGGAATTGCGGTTGGTAGTTTAGAAAAAGTGCATCATATTGCTTTCAACGTCAAAGACATGAATGCGTCACGACACTTTTACGGCAAAGTTCTAGGCTTACATGAGCTAAAAGGAGAAGAAGTTCCCAGCACTTTAGTCAAGTTAGTTGCAGCGGGAAAAGTCACCAATTTTAAAACGCCTGACGGGACAATCATCGATTTATTTTGGGAACCTGATTTATTACCTCCAGATCCTAACCCAGAGAAAGGTTTTACCCGTGCTAATCATTTAGCGTTTGATATAAATCCGCAGCTATTTGACGAAGCAGTAGAAATACTTAAACAAAATAAAGTTCCTATCGCTTCAGATGTGGTAACTCGTCCTACTGGTAGAGGTTTTTATTTCTACGATCCAGATGGTTTTATGATCGAAATACGCTGCGATCCTCTTGGGTAAACATAATAGCATTTAAATGCCTGTATTCCTTTATTTATTTAATATCTGAGACAGTTTCAAAATACCTTGCTCTATTTGAGTTTCTTCTAGCTGAGCATAACCAAAGATAAATTCTCCTTGGTGTTGAGGTTGCAAATAATACTCTCTAGCACCGATCAAGCCAATTCCAACTGCTGCCGATTTTTGAATCACAATGTCATCCGATAAAACCGTTTCAATTTTTACCATTACATGAATACCTGCATTTTCTCCCAGGATAGTTACCCTCTCTCCAAAATAATTCTGAAAAGCTTTGATTAAAACTTGGCGACGCAAATTGTAAAGATGCCGCATTCGCCGAATGTGTCGTTCAAAGTGTCCTTCGGCAATCCAATCCGTAAGGGCACACTGTTCTAAAATTGGACAAAAGCGATCGCATAACCATTTAGCACTACTAATAAGAGATATCCAGGGTTGTGGTACAACCAAATAGCCGATTCTTAAGGATGGGAAAATAATTTTGGAGAAGGTACCAATATAAATTACAGATTGGCTTCGATCCATTCCTTGTAAAGCAGGAATAGGCTGCTCTCCATAACGATACTCGCTGTCGTAATCATCTTCGATAATCAGGGTGTCTGTTTCTTGCGCCCATTGAAGGAGTGCGATTCTTTGGGGTAAAGACAGAGTAACACCTGTAGGAAATTGATGAGAGGGTGTCACATAAACCAATTTAAATTTTTGATCGTAACTAGTCAGAATAGATACATCTAAACCTTCGGAGTTCACAGCTATAGGTTGCAGATTAGCCCTTTGTCCCATAAAGCAGTGGCGTGCGCCAAGATAACCAGGTTCTTCCATTGCTACCCAATCTCCAGGCTCTAATACTAGACGAGCAATTAAGTCCAATGCTTGCTGAGAACCATTAACAATAATTACTTGTTCTGGAGTACATTGAACTGCACGAGAACGTCCTAAATAGTTAGCAATTTCTACTCTTAGGGGAAAATACCCAGCAGCATCAGGAGCATAATTTAGCAAAGCGGTCGAATTTTGACAATGACGAGTCAGAAACTTACGCCATTGTTGAATTGGAAAATAGTCTACCGCAGGATTGCCATAGCGAAAGCTAATTGCACGATCTGGTTCTGAGACTTCTAAACTTTTTATGGAGATTAAACTCTTGCCAAACTGAGAAAGAGTAGAAGCCTGGGATATTTTGGTTGTTACAGGCTCGATAGACTGTGATTTTAACCACTCATCTGGTATTTGATGACAGATATAAGTACCTGAACCATGGCGAGTTTCTAAGTAGCCCTCACTTTCTAGCTGTTCGTAGCTTTGAGTAACTGTAGAGCGAGAAATAGTTAGGGACTTTGCCAAACTTCGAGATGAAGGCAGTTTTTGATTTGGCTTAAGTCTTCCTTCCAATACCGCCAGGCGAATTTTCTCGGTTAATTGTTGATACAGAGGCGTTGTAGAAGTGCGATCGAGGAATATGGCTAAATCTATCATCTCAACTAGAGTTTCTTGAAATATCTGGCGACTGGGAATAGTTCAAAACCCACTTTTTCATAGGTACGACGTGCTGGTGCATGACCAAGATCGCCTCCAGTCTCAACCATAGCAATAGACATCCCAGCATCTTTCATCCAAGTAAGAGCGAATTCTATTAGAGCAGTGCCAATGCCGTAACCTTGAAAATCTGGATCGACAGCGATCATGTATATTTCACCCATGCTGTCATCTGAGTGTACTTTTACGGCTACAAAGCCCACGGTCGAATCAGCTTCAATTGCAACCCATACATTTGTGTCTTCGGCAGCACAGACATCCTCGACAGCCTTTTGCTGGCTCACACGCCAATTATCGGGATAGAATGCCTGGTACACATCAGTGTTCATCACGTTCTGAATCGAATTAAAGACAGAAGTCCATGCTCGAAGGGAAAGATGAATGACTGCATCAAGTTGACGAACGTCGTAAGGTTCAATCTGCATTTTCATATCCACACCAATTAACGCCCAAGGTTCTCAAGCAATAAAGCCAGCTAACTGTTTATTGTATAAAAACTTTCTGGATATCATGCTGGATAATTGTAAGATTGAAAATTTCTCTAAATATCATTCTAAATATCATTATGTCGCTCAAGAGTACGATCGCCTTAATTTTAAGAGAAAGTGGACTGATATAAAAATTAAAAAGTGGCTATTGAATCATACCAATATTTTTTTTATTTTAGTGAGAGAAAAATAAATACAAAAACAACCGATGTCTGATTCCAATAATCTTAAAGTAACTAAACGGAGTAAAGTTAGACGTTTACCAAAACGAGGTAGTCAAGAGCGAGAACTAATATATAATATTTTAGATGAAGCACTGATAGCTCATGTAGGATTCATTGTTGATAACCAGCCCTTTGTGATTCCGATGGCATACGGCAGAGAAGGCGATCGCCTATATCTTCATGGTTCTTCTGTTAGTCGCCTGCTCAAAACCCTGGAAAAAGGTGTTGATGTTTGTTGCACCGTGACGTTACTAGATGGACTGGTGGTTGCTCGCTCTTTGTTTCATCACTCAATGAATTATCGCTCTGTAGTCTTGTTTGGCAAAGCAAAGCTAGTTGAAAGTGAAGCCGAGAAAATGACTGCTCTACGAGTTTTCTCAGAACAAATGATCCCTGGACGCTGGGAAGATGCCCGTATTCCTAATTCCCAAGAATTAAAAGCCACAAAAGTTCTGTCTTTTCCAATTGAAGAAGGTTCGGCTAAAGTCCGTACTGGGCCACCATCAGATGATTTAGAAGACTATGCTTTACCTATTTGGGCAGGAGAATTACCACTGAAATTAACAGCAGGAGTTCCAGTTTTAGATCCTAAGCTTACTCCTAATATTGCGATACCCGAATACTTAACTCATTATTGCCGAGGAGTATAAAGTGATGCAATTTTTAGTTTAGATTACAATTTTAATTCTTATTTGATTTTTACAGCTAAAGCGATTGGCGAAGCCACTGCGCGGAGCGTTTATCCTCGAATGGGGGCAATCGCCAACTAGATCTTACAACTATGTCTCAGACGAGACAACCTGTGGTTTAGCTTGTGGTTTTTGCTGCTGCGATTTTTCTTTAGTCTCAGCGGCTTTTCTAGTTGATTTTTTAGCTTTGGTTGGTTTGGCTTTTGCTACCTCAACAGTTGAAAGTGATTCTTTGTCAAAAGTTAGACGATCTTTGACACAATCTACTACAATTTTGTCTCCTGCAGTGAAGGTATTATCCAAAATCATCGTAGCAATAGGATTTTGTAGTTCCCGTTGAATTGCCCTTTTGAGGGGGCGCGCACCATAAGCAGGATCGTAACCTACAGTGACAATGCGTTCTTGGGCTGCGGGAGATAACTCAATAGTGATTTTCTGTTCACTTAATAAGCGTTGTATACCTTGAATTTGAATGGTAACAATTTGTTTTAGTTCTTCTTTTTTCAAACCGTGGAAGATAATTAACTCGTCAATGCGATTTAAAAATTCTGGACGGAAATGCCCTCTTAGTGACTGATTTACCTGATTATAAATCTTTTCATAATCTTGGTCTTCTCCCTGGACATTGAGAATATGTTCGCTACCGATGTTACTAGTCATAACAATAATGGCGTTGCGGAAGTCTACTACTCGTCCTTGGGAGTCGGTGATTCTGCCATCATCAAGAACTTGCAGCAAAATATTAAATACGTCTTTGTGAGCTTTTTCTACTTCATCCAGTAGCACCACACAATAGGGACGACGACGTACTGCTTCGGTTAGTTGTCCTCCTTCTTCAAAGCCAATATATCCAGGAGGCGCACCTACCAAGCGAGAGACGGCGTGTTTTTCCATATATTCCGACATATCAATCCGCACCATCGCATCTTCACTATCAAAGAGAAATGCAGCTAAAGCTCTCGCTAATTCAGTTTTACCCACCCCTGTAGGACCCATGAAGAGAAATGAACCAATAGGTCTACCAGGATCGTTCATTCCTGCTCTCGCCCGACGAATAGCTGCTGAGACTGCTGCTACGGGCTCTTGTTGTCCGATAACTCGGTGATGGAGGTGTCCTTCTAGTTGGAGTAATTTTTGTCTTTCTGATTCCAAGAGTCGATTAATAGGTACTCCTGTCCAGTTAGCAACAATTTCGGCAATATCTGATTCTGCCACTTGTTCTCTAAGGAGGGTGGTACCTTGGGATTGAATGTCAATCAGTTTAGTTTCTTTGGCTTCTAAATCTCTTTGTATGCCTGGGAGTTTACCGTACTGTAACTCTCCCGCTTTGGTAAAATCTCCATCTCTTTGAGCCTGCTCTACCTGCAAGCGTGTTTTTTCTTCTTCTTCTTTAAGGGCGTTGATTTCGTCCAGCAATTGCTTTTCTGATTGCCATTGAGCAGAAAGTCCACCTTGTTTTCCTTTTAAAGTTTCAATTTCCGCTTCAATTTTGCTAAGTCTTTCTTTTGCTGCTTTGTCTATGGTTGTCATTCCCAGACGTTGGCTTTCACCAGTTAAAGAGACTTTTTCCATTTCTAACTGCATAATACGGCGATCTATGTCTTCTAATTCGCTAGGTTTAGAAGTAATCTCCATTTTTAATTTAGCCGCTGCCTCGTCAATCAGGTCGATCGCTTTATCTGGTAAGAAACGATCTGTAATATAACGTTGAGATAGGGTTGCTGCTGCTACTAATGCGGAGTCGGTAATGGTTACGCCGTGGTGAACCTCGTATCTTTCTTTAAGTCCCCGTAGAATAGAAATAGTATCTTCAACAGAAGGTTGTTTGACGTATACTTGCTGAAAGCGTCTTTCTAAGGCTGGGTCTTTTTCAATATTTTTACGATATTCATCGAGGGTAGTTGCCCCAATACAGCGCAATTCTCCCCGCGCTAGCATCGGTTTGAGTAAATTTCCTGCATCCATTGAGCCAGAGCCTTCTCGCGCCCCTGCACCCACAACAGTATGGACTTCATCAATAAATAAAACTATTTGTCCGCTAGATTCAGTTACTTCTTTTAAAACAGCTCGTAAACGTTCTTCAAACTCCCCGCGATATTTTGCCCCTGCAATCAGGCTGCCCATATCAAGGGAGATCAATTGACGATTTTTCAGAGATTCAGGAACATCTCCGTTAACAATGCGTTGGGCTAATCCTTCGGCGATCGCAGTTTTGCCAACTCCAGGTTCACCAATTAATACAGGGTTATTTTTTGAGCGACGAGACAACACCTGAATTACCCGACGTATTTCTTCATCTCGACCAATTACAGGATCTAGTTTACCTGCTTTTGCCTGTTCGGTTAGATCTCGCCCATACTTTTCTAAAGCCTGATATTGTTCTTCTTGATTTTGCTTGGTTACTTTTTGTGAACCTCGAATCGATTTAATTACCTGTTCTAAGTCTTGGGGATCGAAATTAAAGCTGCGTAGAGTTTTCTTTCCAATGCGAGCATCTTCAGCAAATCCCATCAGGATATGCTCAATCGAAATAAAATTATCTCCCCAGCTGGTGCGACAAGCCTCCGCACGATCTAACATTCGGTCTAAACTTGGCCCTAAATATAGTTGAGACGAGCCAATCCTGGGCTGACGCTTAGTAAACATCTCTAGCTGTTGCTTGAGACGCATTGAGTCTATATTAGCTTTATCTAAAATAGTATTTGCTAGTCCTTCTTGTTCCAAGGCTGCCAAGATGAGATGCTCTACCTCTAAGTTTTGATTCTGAAATAATTTGGCAACTTCTTGGGATTTAACGATCGCATCCCAGGCTTGTTCAGTAAACTTACTTTGATCGGTAGGCTGCATATTTTAGATAAATAGAGTTTTTAAATATCGATAATGGCTATAGTGCTTAGTATAGCAAGGTTATAATTCCTCACTACTAAGTCTAAATTCAGCTTTTTTAGAGCCCTAATATAATAGTATGTCTTAACAATAATTTAATCTCATTTATTAATCAAAAACCATAAGTTTAAAAACCGCAGTTATTTTTGTTTACTATCATAACGATAGTACTGTCCTAACCAAATTGGGGAAAAATAATAATTGCTCTTTGGAACATCATGTTTTGATAGACAACATTGTTATTTGCGTGTTATTTGCGTCTTGCTTTCCATGTTCCACCATAACGATAGTGGGGGTTATCTTGACTAACTTTTTGCCAACAGTCAGGACATACCATTACCCAGTCGCCTTCTGCTTGATACTGAATACGATAGCGAATATCTACTAAGTTATTACAGCGATCGCAGGGTTTATATTTTAGTTTAGCCATGATTAAATTGAGCAGTAAAAATAGAAGCTAGAACAACGTAAATTCGTTGATTATTCGATTTTCATCCCTGGGTTGTGAACGCTAGTTCATGGTATCTCTTG
>JAAUYG010133514.1_pt1 | contig 33273 bp, 32 predicted proteins | sample 7278091 | NCBI WGS metagenome assembly JAAUYG01 (sample SAMN14350201, study PRJNA611818) | marine sediment metagenome | isolation source: surface marine sediment (0.6m) | place: French Polynesia: Moorea | collected 2018-08 | reverse complement strand
CCCGCGCAGACGCGCCTCGACCGCGGCCAGCATTTCACTGCCGATCCCCTGACGGCGCCTATCCGGGGCGACAGCCAGATAGTTGATCCAGCCGCGATGGCCTTCGTAACCGGCCATTGCCGTCGCCAGGAGGCGGCCGCCTTCAGCTTCGCATCCCACCAGAAAGAGATCGGGTTGGAATCGGAGCTTGTGCTGAATATCGGTACGGGGGTCGTTCTGGGGCACGACCAGCCCGCAGGCCTGCCAAAGGGCAATGACATCCTCGGTGTCTTCTTCCTGAAAAGGGCGTATGGTTAGGGGCATGAAGATTTCTTCCCGGATCCGAGGGGCTGATGTCCGTCCTCGGCGGGACCCAGATGGCGGCGCATCAGCAGGACCTCGAAGGGCAGATGATCGAACCGGCGACGCTCGGCAGCCTCGAATCCCAGTCGTCCATACCAGGCGGCCAGTTCCTCCTGCGCGGCAATGAGGCCGACGCTCACCTCCGCCGCGCCCGCCCGCCGCGCCTGCCGGCAGACATGCTGCGCGAGACGGCGCCCGATGCCCTGTCGGCGAAACAGCGGCAGCACAGCCAGGCGCATGAGGTAGAAAGTCTCCGCGGTGGCCGCTTTGGAGGCGGCACAGCCGACGAGCATATTCCCGCAGGCGGCGCTATAGTAGCGCACCCCCTCAAGGCGGTCCGACCTGATCCATTCCGCCGTGCAGGCGGATGGATGGGCGGGGGCATTCTGGGGCGAAATCTCGAAACGTCGGGCCACATCGGCGTAGGACTGACGGATCAGAAGGGCCAGTCGTGCGTCTTGATCGTCGCCGGCCGCTTTGATCGCTACCGGTTCGATGGTGGTTTCGGTAGTCACGGCATTCATGGTTTCGCGTTGATCACCGCCAGAACCTGGGGCAGCAGGGTCTGGGTCGTGCAGAGTCCTTCGTTGGCGTAAATGGTTTCGTTGCCTTCCCAGTCGCCGAAATAACCGCCGGCCTCCCGCATGATGGGCGGAAAAGGGGCGCAGTCATAGGGATTGAGGACCGGGTCCAGCATGATCTCAACGCGACCGGTGGCCACCAGGGCGTAGCCGTAGGCATCCGACCAGCCCACACAGTGATAGCAGTTCTGGACTAACCGCTGCCAGATTTCCAGGCGTCCGTAACGAGCGAAATTCTCCGCGCCGGTAAAGGCCAGATAGCTGCGGTTTAGGCTCTCCGTGGGAGCCACGCGCGCCGGCCGCCCGTTCCAGTAGCAGCCCTCACCGCTGGCGGCATAGATCATGTCGTCCAGGGCCGGGAAGTAGACCGCCCCGACTTCGCAGCGGCCTTCGATTTCGAGCCCGATGAGCACCGCATACAGCGGTACGCCGCGGACAAAGGCCTTGGTGCCGTCGATGGGATCCACGATCCAGCGGAAGTCGCTGTCGCGGTCGGTCTCTCCGTATTCCTCGCCCATGATGGCGTGGTCCGGGTAGCGCGTTTCGATCCGCTGTCGGATCAGTTCTTCGGCTTTGCGATCGGCCACCGTAACCGGTGAATCATCGGGCTTGAATTCGGGCTGGACGCCGGCCTGAAAATAGCCCAGGGTCAAACGACCGGCGTCGTGGGCCGTTTCCACGGCGAAGCGCATCAACTCGGCAAGGGATGGTTTCATGGTTTGGATATTTCTCCTGGAATATAACGATCAGGTTGGTGGACCGAATTTGGCGCCTCGTGCCGCCAGGGGCACCAGTATGCGAACGGCTGCGGGCAGCGCTTCGATTTCCAGTCGCGTCAACGGCGTCAGCGGTTCACCGTCCGCCTGCAGGCAAAGCGGTTTCGGGGCCGAAATCGCCAGCCGTCGGGCGCGCTGATAACGGACATCGGCACCGTGGATCCTGCGGCGGCGCAGGGCGCCGGCGTAATTGCGGATGACGGTGGCCGGGTCCGACCGCTGCCGGCTGAATACATCCAGGCGACCGTCGACAGGCGACGCCTGGGGTGTCAGTGACCAGCCCTTGGCATAGGTGCGGGTGTTGGCAACCACGGCCAGCCGGCAATTGTCAAGCGGGGGTTGGTCTTCCAGCCTGATCTTGAAGGCGGTGCGCGACGGCAACCGCAGCGACACCAAGGCTGCCGGCAGGTAGAGCAGATCGCCATTCAACCGGTAAAGGTGACGCCACCCGGTCATTCGCCAGCGATGCACCCTGTGGATGACCGCCGCGCCGAAGCCGACCTCAAGCATGGCCACGAAGAACATCGGGTCGCCGGCGCGGTCGCCCGGCGTTATGCGGGCGATATCCACGGCCTGGGTGTTATCGGTGGTGAGAATCCGGATGGCCCTTGGTGTGGCGCGCGGTATTCCCAGTTCCCGAGCCAGAACGTTGGCATTGCCGATGGGGACAAATCCCACAGTCGTCTTTAAATCCTGCGTGAAGATGACGGCGGACGCTTCACGCAGCGTGCCGTCGCCCCCTACCACCACCAGGCGATCGACCCTGCGGGCCAATTCGGCAATTAGGTCGGTCCGGTCGTCCGCGTGGGTGGGGGTCGAAACGCACGCGGTGATTTGCCAGCCGCCCCCTTCCATGAATCGGGCCGCCCGGGTAGCCGCCAGCGCCCCCCGGCCGCGTCCGGCTCTTGCGTTGAACAGCACAGCGGCTTTTCCGGCGGCCCGCTTCAATTTATCGACTCGTTCATTTCAATTGCGTGATGTCGCGTTTGGCGCGCGTCCAGCGGTTTTGACGGCCAACTGGCGGTATTGACCCGAAAAGCGTCTATAAACGGTTTCAAGATCCCGTCTAATGCCCAATGGCGGTGTTACCAGCGCTGCTGGATTCAGCGCCTATTTTAGTTGATCCATGTGCTTTGCGGACTTCTTGGCAGAACCGTAGGGTACCTGCCTACATATAATTGAATATGCTGCGCTTTTTCATGTGTTGCACACGACGCCTTTGGCGTCCTGCGCCGTGCCCTTGAACGCGATACAGAATTTTGAAATCACTTCCAATGTCAGCCTGACAGTCCATCGCCCGGCGGCTGCCGGGCAAGGCTGCAGGCTCCCATTTACTTTACATCGACCAGGATCGCAAGGCCTCGATCCGCCACCGGTCGGCATGCCCGCGCCCGGGGAGATACGCCTATGTCCATCTGAATTAGGGTGAGGGCTTGCGGGTAGAGTATCCAGACACCTGAACCGGCAGGCAGTGAAATAACGCATCAACGACCCGGGCCATGTGGGTGTAATCCAGCCGGTCGGCTGTATCCTCGGCGGTGTGATAGGCCCGATTACGATAAAAAGCCGTATCGGTGATCATGACCGCATCGAACCCGGCCTCCCAGAAACTGCGGTGGTCCGACAGTCCGATACCCCAGAGAAATGAAGGGGCGTTGATCGAATAGACCGGTAGCGCTTCAGCCCGCCGCATGCCATCGCGGATGCGGGGCCCATGGTTTGATGCCAACCGATCCACTACCATGATGTAGTTGCCTGTCGAAGGGTAGAACAGCCGTAAAAGGGGAAGGGGAAAGCTTTGGCTGCCTGGCTCATCGGAGAAGTAGCCAATCATCTCGAGGCAAATCATCAGTTCGATCTGATGTCCGGCCTTTTTGAGCGATTGGGCGTGAATGTTGCTGCCCATATAGGGTGTGGCGAAAAACGGCGGTTCTTCAAGGCTATAGGCCGCCAAGAGCACCCGCCGGGATAAGGTGTGTGCGCCCAGGAGCCGTCCGAGTTCCAGCAGCCCCGCCACGGCACTGGCATTGTCATCGGCCCCCGGGCCGTCGCCGGCCACGTCGTAATGGGCCCCCACGACGATCCAGGGCTCCCGGTCCGGACCGAACGCGGCGAGGATATTGGTGTAGGTACCTCCGGGGGCTTCGTAAGACTGCATCTCGATGTGGCCCCCGCTCGCCTGCAGCGAGGCGGCGATGTAGTCGGCCGCTTTTTTGAGGTTGGTCCGATGCCGCCAGCTGCGCGGCACCAGTTCCTCGGACAGCGTGCGCACATGCGCGCGCAGATTGGCTTCCCGTGCGAGGCGCGCCCCCTGGCCAGGGGATTTCTGGTCGCCACCGGCCGACGGACGAACGACGATCAGCCGGAGAAGCAGGGTCCCGACGAGGCACCCGAGCACTAGCAGACTGAGGGTTTTCAGCAAGAAGGCGATCATGATTTCCAGAGGCCGAAGGCGCCAGGGACGCATGCCCGTCGGCCGACGATGTCAGTGGGATCCAATTCCCGGATGCGGGTAATCCGCTTCCGGCATGAACTGTAGATGATAGACAAGCTGATCGCGAAACCGGGGCGCGACTTCGTCTTCCGCGCGTAGGTCGCGGATGGCCTGGTGCGCAAACCGCACGCATTGGCGGATATAGGTCGGCCAGTCGGTATCCGCTGTTGGGGGCGGCGCGCTCCAGGAAAAAATCCGGGTAGAACCCTGCCGGGTCGGCACGGCGCCGAAGATTTCAAAATCCCGCAGGCCCCAGACCTCACCGCCCACCACGGCCATCCCGGCGGCCGCCAATTGATCGATCACTTCGGGCAGGGCCTCTTTTTTCCAGGCATAGGCCCCGTCGCCGGCGCCAAAAGCAGATGCCAGAACGGATGACAGGTCGGGTGCCGGGTGGGCGGGATCAACCATGTTTCTCTCCGCGGAATGGGCGATCGGCCCCGAGGCGCTGTCCGCGCCTGCTTTGGCCGGATGGGGCCGCCGTCGATGGGGCGCCTCGCCGCGCGGGCCGCGACAGCCGCTTGAACAAGGCCCGGGGGCGGCGCCAGAAGAAAAAGCAGCCGATTTTGAAAAATTCTCGTTTGACCCGACGGATTTCCTTTTGAATGGCTCTGTCGCCGCTGCAGAAAGTAGTGACGCAGACTTCCGGCCGAACGGTCGCCGCGAAGATGCAGGGGCCGGTGTCTTCCTTTAAAAACATGCAGTTGGCCGAGTAGAAGGGGCTTTCGTGCTCGACTCGCGCGGCCATGTCATCCGCAAGCGCCGGCGTCAACGCGAGGATATAGACCAGATCCCAGAGTCCGATGATATCGTCCACTCGGGCGTTGCGGCAGCAAAGACCCTCGCAGTTCCGCAGGCATTGCTGCATGGCCGGCCCGGCGTTGGCCAGGAGATCCTCCTGGGACCGTTGGATATTTTCGCAAATTCGCGTCAGATCGGCGCGCTCTTCCGGCGTGAGAGCCGTCAGAAGGGTTTGGGCTTTTTTAAGTTTGTACCGCAGACTCATGCGTCCGCACCACCGGACGAGGCCCCCAGAATCTCGAATAGGGTTTCGTAGTGGTCAAACGGCGGCATGATGCAGGCCCCGGCGAAACGTTCGCGTGCCAGCCCGAGCGCCTCCCGGGCGTTGGCATTGCCCTGCACGAGCGCATCCGCGGCCGTGTGCATGGATTGACGCACGGAGTCGGGGACCACGATACCCGAGACCTTTTCATGCAGGAAATCGGCATGCTTCGCCGTGCGCAGCGGCAGGATGCCCATGGCCACCGGCAGCCCGCTGGGCGTCGTGGCCTCGGCCAACAGGTCGGCCCCTTTCCGGTCGTAGGCTGGCTGGGTGACGACGAATTGGGCTCCGGCCTGAACTTTGCGCTCTAGGCGTTCGACGGCCCGATTCAGGCCGCCGGTTTCCACAAGGGGGTCGAACACGACGCCGGCAAAAAGCCCGGCATCGCGCGCCATCGCCAGAAGCGCAAAAACATCCGCATCGCGCACGTCGGTCGTGACGTCGCGGTCTTTCAAGGCCACGAAGTCCCCTGTCGTGATCAATACCGTTTCAATGCCCAGGGCCCGGGCGCCCCAAAACAGTCCCTGCAGGCTCAGGCGGTTGTGGTCGCGGGTGGTGCAGTGCAGAATCGCGGGGCGCCGTGTGCGTTGCCTAATGAGACTGCAAAAAGCCATGGCACTCATGCGCGGCTTGGCCACCGGGTTGGTGGCCACGCTGAAGCCGTCCACGGCGAGCGGCTCGAGGGACGCCAAGCTGGCCAGGAGGGCTTCGGGATCCGGACCGGCCGGCGGCACCACTTCGATCAGGATCGTGAATTCATTGCGGCTGATGATATTTGGCCCGGTCATGTTGAACTCCTCAACGAAACAAGGGTGGACCGGTCGACCGTAAACGCCCAGCGGCGGATCGAACTAAAGCGCTTCGCAGGCGGCCAGCATTTCGAAAAACGTGTCGAACAGATCCGTGGAGCGCAGGATGCCGACGATTTCCCGCTGGCGGGTGACCAGCAAGCTGTGGTGTCGGCCCATGACGATCCGGTGGACGGCCACGTTCATGGTGTCGGTGTCTTCCACGAACTCGCCCTCCGTGGGGATCTGCATGAAATCGCGGACATGAACGTTGCCCATGTTGCGGCAAATTTCCTGAAGGGGCTGCTCCCAGAGCTGAAAGGTTTCGCGCAGGGCGATCAAGGCGCTGCGGCTGAAAACCGACTGGCCGATCCAGCGGGGGTCACCTAATTCGCCGTAGCGCGGCTCCAGGGCGTGCATGATGTCGATCTGGCTCAACCGTCCGACGGCATGACGATTGGTGTCGATGACCACAAGGGAGTGGTGTCGGTAGCACTTGTCGCCGTGGCGCTTGTTCTCGTTTTCGAGCGCCAGGATGGCTTCTCCGATCGTGGCGTCGGCATGAATGGTGGCGTAGTCGGTGATCGGGACCATCAGTTCTCGGACTTCGCGGGTTTTCATGATTTTCTTCCTCCGGGAGAGTCTGCAGGATTAGCGCGAGCAAAAAAATGACTGTCGATTTTTGGTCCAATTTGGGCTACATGATACTGTCCAACGCGCTTTTCGCGAATATCGCTATTTCTGGATTTTGGAATATCTGGGCGCGTTTTCGTATTCCCGTGACAGATTTAGAGGATTTTAGCACCAGTGCTTTGGGCGGGCACAACCGGACACTCAAGGGGAAATATCGTGCCGGCGCCGCTAATGGCGCACTGTAAATACTACATAATCAGGATTACAGTCAAACCAAGCTTTTGCGATCCGGCGTCCATGGTTTGGTCGACAAGTGCAGGCCCCCATAACCATCTGATAACCAGGAGAGAAACATGACTGCGAATGAGATTACGGCCCTTTTCGACGAGTGGAACAATGCCCTTCAGACAGGAGACCCCAAGAAAGTTGCCGCGCTTTATGAGACCAACGGTATTTTACTCCCGACCGTTTCGAACAAGGTTCGCCACAACCACGAAGAAATTGAGGACTATTTCGTCCATTTTTGTGCCAAGGGGCCGGTGGGAAAAATCGATGAGGCCAACGTTCGAACCTTCGGCCCGATGGCAATCAACTCCGGCGTCTACACGTTCAGTTTCAAAGATGGCGCTGTCGTGCAGGCCAGATTCACCTTCGTCTACCGTTGGAACGGCCAACGCTGGATGATTATCGAGCATCATTCTTCACAAATGCCGGAATAACTGAGGTGTTCGGAGGCTAACGGGCGGTATTCGCAATTTGATCCGCGGCGCATGCACCGGGGGGCGATAACAACGTTGCGATCGTATCAAGCGTGCCTGAACATCGGGTGATTGTGACTGCGGCCTGTGTCGGTAACGCGCTCAACTGGGCCATGGAAGGCCAGAGGTTTCGTCGCTATTTTCCAGGGGCCGGCCAACGGATCCCAGAGGCCGTCGCCCCGGTTGAAAGACGGTGCCGGTTGCGGGCATGCCCAGAGAAACCCGAGTATCTTCTGCCGGACGATCCCCTCCCAACCGGATGGTGACCGGGGAAACCGACACCCCGGCGTCACCTTCCGCCCCCGAGTCTTCGCTGTCCCCTGGCGATTGCCATCCGGCCGCATCTTGAACGGCCAATTAGTTCTGTTGGGTGTCAGGCAGGCAGCCAATCTGACGGAATGCGCGCGGCTTTTCCCCGAGCGCTTTTTCTCGATTCCACCGACCCCCTGTATTGATCACGGCCGGCTGGTGGGCCGTGATCGGTCGTTCGGTCTTCAACGTTTCTCGCGCCGGCAAAACAAGATTGATTATTGACTCAAATCGCTTTCTGGGCTAAATGCTGATGAATTTTTTATAGGGTATCGGCGGATTGGACGAATGCCCCGACCAGATTTTGAATAGCTGATAACACCGTTGCGCTGCGCCCCGCGCGGCACCGGAATCGGATTCGGGATTCTGCATGCATCAACTATTTCTGGCCGCATTAAAAACCGTTTGGGAGGGCCACAAGGGGCGTTGCTTCTCCCGTTACGGCCCCGCGCGGGAGAAAAGAGTTGGCTGTCCCGCATCGATTGAGCGCTTTCTGAGTGAATCCCAGAAAACAACGGCGCAGCCCCCCTCTCATCTTTCAGCGGTGATCGCGAAAACCGCAACCTCACATCCAACCTCCTTTCTTATAATCGCCATAGCCTTCATCGGTCGCATATCGACCGCCGGAATTGGACGGGAGTCCGTGCCGCACCCGCCAGCCTTCATGCGGACATTGAATGTCAATGCCCTTGCGGCCACATCGTTACCAGAAGGAGCATTTTGATGAAGACTTTCACCGTAGACGAATTAATGGTCCCACTTTCCGAATATGCCACGGTTTCGGACGAGGCCACCCTGTATGAAGCGATCTTGGCCCTGGAAAAGGCCCAGGAAGAGTTCGATCAGACCCGCTACCGTCACCGAGCGATCCTGATTTTCGATAAAGACAATAGGATTGTCGGAAAAATCGCTCAGATGGACGCCCTCAAAGCGCTAGAGCCTAAATACGCCGAGCTGTTGCCGGAAACCCGGGGACGCCAGATGGGATTCAGCAACACGTTCGTCAAGGGCATGCTGGATCAGTTCTCCCTCTGGGCCAGCCCGCTGGACGATATCTGCGAGCGAGCGATGAATCGCAAGGTCGTCGATTTCATGCACACCCCGACGGAAGGGGAGTATGTGCATGTGGATGCCCGGCTGGACGTGGCGATTCACCAGCTCATCATCGGCCATCACCAGTCTCTCCTGGTCACGGACAAGGCTGGGGAAATCATCGGTGTTCTGCGGCTCACGGACTGCTTTACCGCCATTTTCCATCGCCTCAGGGAATGCCAGCCGGCGGGCGAATGAAGACACACAGACCGGTCTGCACAGAACCGGTCCCCAAATAATACCAAGACCTGTCCGAGGAGGTTGTCAACATGAGTGATGGTGCAGCCCAGGCGCCGCAAAAGGTGAACTGGAACAAAATCATTTTTCTTTTTCTTGGTATCATTCTATTCACGGTGACCTATGTCGCCCCGCCGTGGCCAGATGCAATCGATCCGGCCGGCAAGCATTTCGAACTGACCCGCGAAGGCAAGGGGGCCCTGGCGATCTTTCTGCTGGCGGGCACCTGGTGGGTTTTCGAGGTGGTGCCCATCGGGGTCACCAGCCTGATGATCGGCGTGCTGCAGGCCCTTTTTCTGATCCGGCCGGCCAAGGTGGCTTTTAAAGATTTCATGGATCCCTCGGTGATGTTCATCTTCGCCTCGATCGTCATCGGTCTCGTGTTCACCAAAACCGGGCTGACACGGCGGCTGGCTTACAAGATGCTCGCCATTGTGGGGGAGAAGACCAGTATGATCTACCTGGGCTGTTTCGTGGTCACCTCGGCCCTGACCCATATCATGGCCCACACCGCCGTGGCCGCCACCATCTACCCGCTGCTGATCGCCATTTATTCACTCTACGGCGAGGGGGATAAAAAGACCAAGTTCGGCAAGGGCCTCTTCATCGGCATGGCCTACGTGGCCGGCGCCGGAAGCATCGTCACCCTGCTGGGAGCCGCCCGGGGAGCCGTGGCCCTGGGTTTCTACACCGATATCGTCAACGAGACGGTCTCGTTCTTCAAACTGACCTATTTCATGTTTCCGGTGGGCTGGGTCATGACCTTCCTGCTGTGGGGTTTTTTCATGATCATCTGCAAACCGGAGAAAGCCACTATCCCGGGCCTGCGTGAGAAAGCCAAAAAGCTTTACACGGAACTGGGCCCCATGCGGCGGGAGGAAATCATTGCCGCCAGCATCGTCGGGCTCTGCATCATGACCATGTCCCTGCGCTCCTTCGTGCCATTCCTGAAACCGGTGGACAAGACCGCCATTATCCTGCTTTCGACCATATCGTTTTTTATCTTCGGGATCCTCGATATCGACGATCTGGAGTCGGTGCCCTGGAACATCATCCTGCTGTTTGCCGGCGCCATGAGCATCGGGTTCTGTCTCTGGGAGACCGGAGCAGCCAAATGGCTGGCCGTGAACTGGCTGGTCATGTTCAAGGAGGCCAACTGGTTCATCTTCACCATGAGCATCGCCTTTTTTGTGATGATGATGACCAATTTTATCATGAACGTGGCCGCCATCGCCATTTCGCTGCCGGTGGCGTTCGTGATCGCGCCCTATCTGGGGGTATCCTCCGAGGTCATTCTGTTTGCTTCCCTGGTGGTGGCCGGCATGCCCTTTCTGCTCCTGGTGGGCGCGGCGCCCAATGCGATCGCCTACGATTCCAAGCAGTTTACGACCGGCGAATTCTTTCTCTATGGCATTCCGGCCAGTATCCTCCTGATGATCGTGACGGGAATTTTCGTCTTTGCGATATGGCCGATCATGGGGATGTCCATTACCGTCCCGGTGCCCTGAAACCACGGGATTTTAGAGCCCGCACGCATCACCGGGCCCGCACCGCCTAAAAAAGCCCCGTCATTCCGGAATGCGGAATGACGGGGCTTTCTCTTTTCATGGGCTTGGTCGGGAGCCGGTGGTGTGGGGCCGGCCCCTTGGCTTTAAGTTCGCTCCCGTATCCTGACAAGTAATCGGTCAGCCCAGATCACACTTCAGCAGGCGTTCGCGCACGATTTCGAACAGGTCGCCGAACCTGAGCACACCCGTTACGTCGTCGCCGTTCTTGACGATCAGGGGCTGGTGAACGCCCAGGACATAATAGCTCAGCGCTTTCTCCAGGGTGTCGGACTCTTGGATGAACTCGGAAGATTCAGGCACGTGCATGGCGTCGGCCACCGTTACATTACTGCCGCGCTGACATACCGTTTCCACCGGATCCATCCACAGGTTCAGTTCCCGAACCGCCTTTTGCACGAAATGGTCGGTCAGGGTCTTTTCGCTGCGTTCACTGTGGATCTTGCGGAATCCGCTGTCCAGAGCGCGGAAAATATCGATCATGGTGACTTTGCCCACAAAACGGCCTTCATCGTTGATGACAATGGCGTCGCGGTGGGCATGGCCCGCATCCTTCACCCGCTGGGCTTCGATCGCGCGCAGTACACCCGGTAAATGGTTTTCCGGCTTGACGGTCACGTAGTTGGCGATCGGGATCATCACATCTTTTACCAGGATTTCTTTCACGTCGTCACCTCATTCCAATAGACGATTAGCAGATAGCGCCAGACACCAGGCCTTCACAATTTGGTAGGCTTGTATAGCAAAATTAAAAAAAAATACAAACGCTAAACACCGCGGGCGATGACTAGGCCTCCCCCAGGTTGGCGGCAGCGAAGTTCCAGTTGACCAGGTGGTCCAGAAAGGCCTGTACGTATTCGTCGCGCCGATGGCGATAATCCAGGTAATAGGCATGCTCCCAGACATCGAGGGTGAGAAGCGGCAGTTTGCCCAGGACGATGGGATTCTGCGCGTTGGTCGTGGCCATGATTTCCAGGCGGCCTTCGCTAAGCACCAGCCAGATCCACCCGCTGGCAAAATGGCCGCGGGCGGCGTCGACGAAAGCCTGTTTGAAGCCCTGGTAGCTGCCAAAGGAGTCGTCGATCCAGCGTTGCATGAATTCGGCTGGCGGCCCGCCGCCATCGGGGGCCATACTGCTCCAGTAAAAGGCATGATTGTAGGCCTGCGCAGCGTTGTTGAAGCGCGCCGTCTGTAGACGGCTATCCGCCTGGTAGGTCTCGCGCATAATGGCCTCGATCGGTTGCTTAGCCAGGCTTGAATCTGCGAGCAACCGGTTGGCGCGCTCCACGTAGGCCCGGTGATGACGGTCGTAGTGAAACTGGATGGTTTCCCTGGAAAGATGCGGTTCCAGGGCGTCGTTGGCATAGGGCAGGGGAGGCAGTTTGATGGGGAGGTCTTTGTTCGAGCGGTCACGCGAGCACCCCAGCCCGGCCATTTCCAGCATCACCAGGGCACCGGCCCCCATGGACCAGCGGATAAAATCTCTGCGTTTCATAGCAAGCCTCCTTGGCGTTTTCGGGTCCGGCGCCTGTCGCCGCCGGAATGAAGCGGTGATCGTTATGATGGTCATCTTCTCGTTGCCTGGGTGGGCGGGCCGCGTTGAATCCAGCGCGCCACCTTCAGAAAAAGCATCCACCCGCGGTCGCCTGCTTTCATGTCGACTCCGGAAGCGCCGGCCGGACCTTGAAAACGGTCTCCCGCCGGATCTGGACCGTTCCGGGCTTGGCCCCCTTTGGTTTGTTGACAAACCGCGCACGCGTGGCCGATACGGCGACACTGCCGCCGCTTCGGGCTTTGCTGTGATAGGCTGCAACGGCGGCCGCCTGCCGCAGGACGGCGTTCGAGGGCTCACGACCGCGCGGGACCTTGAGAAGGACGTGGCTGCCGGGCATGCCGCGCACGTGAAACCACCAGTCGTTGGGGCGTGCAATCCTTAGGCTCAATTGGTCGTTGTCGGCATCCGTCCGTCCGGCCATGATCGTCCAGCCCTCGGCCAGGGTATAGGTGTACAGGCGGGGGGGGGCGGGGGATATGGTGTCGGCACGGGGTTTCAACCGGCAGCCTCTTGGGTTCCTGATTGGCGGATTGTTCGCAACGGTTGACCGAAGGGCAGATTAAACGCTTTTGAATGCGACTGCAATAGGCATTGGTGCGAACAGCGAAACGCCGGGCGGCGTGAGGACTCGACAGGGGACGCCTCCTCCACGGAAAGCCGATGGGGCGGGTTCGTCGTCAATCCCGTGTGCGATGAAGTGCGATAACGGCGTTTTCAGTCCGGACGGCGCCGGTGATGTCAGGGTACGTCCTTCGAAACGGCACACGCCGGCGGGTCGTCAATCCGCTACCCGCCGTTTCAGCGGTCTGGGCGGTCGCTGCGCCGTTCGTCCTGGGAAAAGTGCACACCGATGCTGAATCCCGGTTTGTTGGCCCGGACGCATCGGCGGCACCAGACCACGCGTGCGCGCAAGGCGGTTTCGCATACGTCACCCAGGAACGGGTTCTTCTCATCGCAAGGGCGAATAATTATGGTCGATCCCGGACCGATGTAGTCAGCACTGAAGAAGTGCATGCCCTCTTTGCAGCAGTCGAATGCTATGGCGGGGCGGCTCTCAGCACGCTCATGGCCCTGAACCTCAATGGGCGCCTCGAGGTAGCGCCGGATAAAGATACGGCGGTTGTATGTCGTCATTGGACCAACTCCATGAATGCACGTCAAGGCCCGAGATAGTGATCCGGATCGGTCGAATTGCGGGTGATTCCAATTGGCGCCTCCACCCATGCCGACCGTCACCCGCCATGGAAAATCAATTTACCGATGCGGGCCGTCCTTTGAAAATTCTGTCGCTGTGCTGAGGTGGCAGTGGTGCGGGTCGCGGGGGTGTGTCAGGTCTAAGTTCTTCCGAAAAAGGGATAGGGGCCGGATGTTGCCGTTATTCTGGATAAATGCTGCAAAACGACATTTTATATATTGAAAGCTAACCATACAATCTACAGCCGGCAAGATGTCGTGAGCCTGAAGGACGGGCCTTTCAACTGGGGGTTGCGATGCGCGCCCCATCCTCCGGTGGGGGCATGATGGACTTGAGTCTTTCAACCTGATGCTGCCGGAGACATTCCATGGTGTGACCGAGGCTGTAGGCCAGATAGTACTTGACCACGTTGGAAACGTAGCGCACGGTTTCGTTGCCGACCAGACGACGGGTGGCCAATTCGGTATGGCCGAACCATTTGGAAGGATCGCGCCCCATCCGGTGGGCCAGACGGCGGCAGCGGGCGATCATGTTGGGTCCGGCATTGTAGGCCGCCAGAATGAAGCGAATGCGTTCCTCCGGCTCGAATTCCCGGGCGGGGAAATACACATCCCGCAGCAGGGCCAAATATTTCGTGCCGGCGTGAACATTCTGTTCCGGATCGCGAATGTTGTCGATAGCGACATTGGCATCCCCGGCCGTTGTCGGCATCACCTGCATCAGGCCCACGGCACCGGCATGGGACCGCCGACGGTTTTTCATCTGCGATTCCTGATAGGCCACCGCGGCCAGGAGCATCCAGTCAAACCCATACTCAGAACCGTATTTTCTGAATAGCGGGACATAGCGCGAGAACTTGGCGTGATCGGTGGGCGGCAGCGGGTTGTCGATCCAGCGCGTTTCCTTGAAATACTGACGAAAATAAATATTCCCGAACCGCGATCCGCTCCGGCGGCTTCGTAGAAAACTGTTCAGACTCGATTTGAGCTCCGGGTTGTTTGGGCGCACGACCCAGGCAATAGGGGCGTGCGCGCTGATGTCCGGAAATTCCAGGATGACGATATCGGGATGTGCCGACGACCAGAGGCGGGCGATATGACTTTCGACGATACTCAGATCGAGAACGCCGGAGTTGACCAGATCCAGCATGTCCTCACTGGTAAGAAGGCCGCTGCTTGGCACCTGTTCGAGCGGCGGGTGCCCCTTCACCAGAAGACGGGCGTTGATGCGGCGAAGGGTGGCGCTGTCCTGCCAACCGGGAAGGACATGGATGCGACGTCCAGAAAGTTCGTCGATCGAATTCACGGCCGGGGCTTGGCGATGGGTAATCAGAACTTCGCTGACCCCCTTGAGGTAGGGGGTCGTATAATCGACCGTCGGCGGGGATGAAGATGAACGGCGAATGCCGGCAGCGACCACGTCACCGATACCGATCTGCAGGCAGGGGATCAGCAGCGTTTCCGGAACGGGTATGAATTCAACGACGGAACGAATATCCCGATGCGGGAAACGGCGATTGAGGTAGGTTTCGTAATCCTTGAGCAGGTTGTACTCAAAACCATAGCTGCGGCCTTCGTAGATAAAATAGGTCGAGGGTGAATAGGTGGTCAGGACGCGTATGGTTCGGCGTTTGAGCATTTCGGGAAGATCGTCGGTTGCCACATGATTCATTCGGGAAAGTTGCGGGACGATGGTCCGCAGGGCATTTTCATCGTAGTTGTCCTTTAGCTTGCAGAATTCCTCGCTCAAGGACACGCGAGGATCATGGCCGTTGAATTCGACCGCTTTCCACACATTTTGCATGAAATCGGAATAAGGTTTCAGAAGGGGGGCATAGACATAGCCGCGGGCGCGCTTTTCCTCGCGTTTATTTTCGTCTTTGGCAAATACCGCCACCCAATTGTTGCCCCGAAAGTCGACTTTGACCCACTGCCCGGGGAGAATCTGCCCTCGTACCGAGGAGTCCAGGTGGCGGTCGGCGAGAATGGTCACCGGAACGGTGGCCGTGCGCAGCTGGCCCCAATTCTGAGCATATGCATCCGGCACGATACCAGGCCATACAAGCGCCCATATGAAAAACAGCCGGAATCTGGTGGCGACGGTAGCCATAGCAGAAGGCAAAGACGCACTAGCGGGGGCGCGCTTTGCTGCCGACGGGTCGGGTACCTTTGCCAGGGTGAGAAGGATAGGTCTGCATGGTTTCAAAATACCTTGAAGGCCCGACCACGGTCAAGCTGGAAGTGGATTCAGGCGGATTGTTGCGCGCTGCCACCAACGATCCGGCCGGGATCTTCGGCCGCGCTTGCCGGGCCGATGTGCCCGCCCGGGCCAAATTATGTAACAAACAAAAAAACTACGAATATCGGCCGATTGGGTGCCATGACCCGTACGCCGACCTGTGAGTCGATCAGCGCATATCCGGGTCAACAATACCTTCATCGGCAATCTCCGGGCATTTCTGAAGACCGGATTTTGGGGAAACCACGATGCGAGGCAAAATCAATTGACTGAAAACCATTTATTTTATAACAGTTGTCGTGTTTCCATCACTGTCTGATCCCGGCACGGCAAGGAATGCCCGTATGCATCATGATTTTATCGATGATCTGCTGGAGGCGCTCAAACGCATCATTGAACCTGACCGCGACCCGTTGCGGGACCTTCTGATCTTCAATGGCATGCCTGAGGAAACCCAGAATCTTCGTTATCTGAGCTACAATCAGCAGCAGGACGTGGAAAGTGGAAGTGTGCGGCGGTTCTCGATTGCGGCGGTGATCAATAATCGTCGCGTCGCTCATTGGCGGCTGTCCGGCTATCGGGAGAAAGTCAGCCAACTCGTCTTCAATCCCCGCTGGACGCGGAGCCCTTTGGATATTTTCCTGATCCGCCTGCGCTGCCAGGCCGACGTGATGGACATACTCGCAGCCGCTGCGGCGCGCTACACCCTTTTCGGTATTTTGCAGATCGAGGCGCCTCCATCGGGTGGATGGCGGCGTCGCCACCGCATTCATCCTGTGGTGGCTTTCCCCGGCGCCAGCGCGGACGCGTTGGCGGCGATCCAGGCCTTTGAAAAGGCCGCCGGTATCGAACGTCGACGCATATGAGGCCGCGCGACAGGGCTTGAAGACCGTTCCGACCTTCTTTCCATCCGACCGCCATGCCAGCTATCCCTGCCGGACGCCTCTCAGGGCGGTATTTTTTAGACCCTTAAAAAAAGCTTGGGTGAGGCCGCTATCCGTGCGGTGCACGTAGAGTTGCCCACGCTGGTCGATCCCGCGGATCTGCCCGTCGTGGAGAAAAGCCTGAAGGAGCAGAAGACCCTCGGACCAGCGATTCACCGGCGGGGTGAGGTTTGTCTGCCGGATGGGGGCCGGGTCGGGGATGGCCCCTTCACGGTCAATGCAGGCCTTCATGAAGTTGAGTATGCGTGTCAGGCGCAGAAGGGTCACGGATGCAAGGCGGTCGTCTTGATTGCCCAGCGGAAGGGCCGTGGATCGCCAGCGGGCGATATCGACGGGTAGCTGATCGTGCCGCCGGCACCACTCGTAATCGCGACTGCCCGGTGCCGGGTAGAAGATCGAAAGGGCCGCCAGTACACGACGTCCGGCGAGAAACAAGAGATCGTCGATAACGGTTTGCGGTTTTTGCCCGGGGCTGCCGGCAATCAAATAGCCGACGGCTGTTAAATCGTGCCGTCGAGCGGCATCCAGCGCCCGGTCGAAATCGACCCGCAGGTCCGGCCGGCCAAAGCGTTTCTGCTGCTCGGGATCGGTCGTCCCCAATGACAGATTCAAGGTCCGGAAGCCGGCCTGGCGCATGCGGCCGATGATCCGGTCCTCGAGAGTGGCGGGATGGAGACCGTTCATGGCCCGCAGTTCCGGTCGCGTGCCGCCGAAAAAGGACTCGAGGGCTTCCAGAAGGGACAGGAACCAACCGCGGTCCAGGCTGATGTTTTCATCCTCGAAATCGATGAATCCGACGGCAGCGCGGTTGGCCGCCTGCCTGATTTCCCCCATGACATGCGCGATGGAGCGTCGGCGATACGGAATCGCCGATGCGGCTCCCGTGCAGCAATAGGAGCACTTTAACGGACACCCGCGGCTGGTGGTGATGACGACGGACGATTTCCCTCGGCGTTCGTAATAGGCCGTTCGGGCGAGGTCATATGCAGGCGGCGGGAGTTCATTGAGATTCGCGACGAATGCCGGGGGGGCCAGATGGCATCGGCCGTTCTCGCGTCGGAAACCGATTCCCGGTACGGTTTCCAGAGGCCTTTGATGGACAATGGCGTGCGCCAGTGCCGGCAGTGAGGCTTCACCGTCGCCCCGCAGGACGCAATCCACGGCCGGGTTTGCCAGGAGCCGCTCGGGAAGGGCGGTGGCGTGATGACCGCCCAGAACGATCGTGGCCCCGGGGCGGCGGGCCCTGGCGATTTCGGCGACGGCCAGGGCCATGTCTTCGTAGGGCGAGAACAGCGAGGAAATGCCGATTAGAAAGGCGCCGGAGTCGCGGATGGCCGCGCCGATGGTTGGCAGCGCGTAGCCGAAATGGCGGTAGCGGGTGAAGAGGGCGAAGGGGGATCGATCGTCAGGGCCGTAGAGGGTGGTCAGATCGCTCCAGTCCGAAGGGGGGGCGACCGGCTTGGATTTGTCTCTGGCCAGCGCGTCGAACACACCCACCGAGAAGCCTTCACGACGCAGGGCCGCGGCAATTGAAAGCAGTCCTGCCGGCAGGGTGCGCTTGGCGGTGATGAAATAATCACGGATGGGAGGCTGCACCAGGAAAACATCGACGGGTCCTGCGGCGGTCATCGGCGTCGGTTGCGATCCGATCAATGGCCGCCGCAGCCGCAACTGCAGTCGTCGCTGCAACCACCGGCGTTGGTCGCTTCCGCCATGGCTCGTATGATTTCACGCGGGGCGGGTTCGCTGACTTGCTCGATGGTGACGACCAGTGAAAGAACGGGCGGCATGGCTGCGCCGCCCAATGCTTTGCGCAGCGGCGTCAGCAGATGGGCCATGGTTTCCGGCAGGCGCGAGGCCGGGATCGAAAATTCAAGCCGATCGCCGGCGCCTTTGCCGACCAACTGGTATTCGAATGGGCACATGCCGGCACTGGCCGTCCCGCAGATAAAAGTCAACGGCCGCGGGGCCGGGGTCAAATCTCGATCACCGGGCGAACTTCCGGCTTCCAACACAAGATAAACTTTTTTTAGATGATCGACCGTTTGGTCCATGGCGCCCCCCAGTGGCTGATCTCAAATTTTCGCTCGTATTAAGCTTATAATGCGGCGCGTTTGATCCGGCAAGTCGGAGACTCCATGCCGTTCGGTCAATCCGTCTTGGTGGCGGTCCGTAGGGGCGATCCCGCAGCGGGGGCTTAAGCTATCCGGATTGCTTGCCTTTCATCCATTTGACCAGTGCCTTGATGCGGTCGCGTTGCGGGTTGCTGAGATTCTTGAACTGCACCCCGATACCGTCGTTGGTCGTGTAGATAATGTCGCCGTAGACCCTGAATATATCGGGGAACTTGGGATGGGAAAAAGCGAGGGCCAGTTCTTCGCCCACCGTGAAGTCCTCGTCGGTGGCAATGAAGACGCCGTCGGAGTGGATATCTTCAATATAGTCGGTGTAAAATCGATTGCCAATGGCGTAATTGACGATAATGGACGAAGGCTTGCGGGGATGCTTGGGGCGATTGCGCGTTATGGCGCTGGGGGCATCTTCGGTCAAGACAGGTTTCTTCTGGCGGTAAAGAAGCTCTTCCGCCAGCCGCAGCATGATCAATTGCTGCTTCTCGCTCATGCCGACGACCATCTTGATCAGTCGGGACAGCGTCACATTGTATTTGCGGCCTTCAGTGTCGATGGATGTCATTACCTTTTCCTCGATACGCTGACCCATGGCCATCATAATACACACTTCTTGCAGATTTTCAATAGCATTAAGGAGTTAGCGAAGCAGGCCCGCAGCCGAACGACGGATGGGGCGGAACCCAAGCAGCGAGTTGCGCCGGCAGGGAGCGGCCTTGATGTCGATGCCACCGATGGTTCCGAAAGCCAGGGCCGCCATGGGTCGATCAGGTCGCGGCGGCCAATGCGCTCTTCGAACGTTCAGTGTTTGTGGCGGCTCCCAAGGCGGTGCGGTGGTTTGCGGGGGGAGCGGGCCGATTGCTTTCCGGCTCGAAGGGTGTGCCGCGGCAGGAGTTGTTTTTTCTGACGCTGTTTTCCGGCGGGATCTTTTTCGACGAATATTTTGCGGTGGGTGAACGGATCTTTTTCCGTCCAGTACATGAGGGTGGCGAAGGTCGACGGCGTGGGAGTGAAGATCTGGACTTGCCGGGGGGCGATCTTGAGGTGCCTGCGGCAGTAAGATTTTAACTTGCGCATGTGTTCCTGCGTCGTACCCGGGTGGGCGGCGATGAAATAATAGGTCAGGTACTGGCGTTTGCCGGCGGCGCGGCTGGCCTGAAGGAAACGCTTCCGGAAGGGTAGCAGGACCTGGCCTGATTTGCCCATCAATTTAAGGACCTCGGGTTCGGTATGCTCGGGTGCGATTTTGAGCTGACCGGAAACGTGCGCGCCGGCCAGTGCGTCCACGTAGGCCTTGCCGGCGCGCCGGTCGGCCATTGCGAGATCACAGCGCAACCCCGAGGCGACGAATACGCGGCGCATTCCCGGCATGCGCCGCAGCGCTTTGAGTAAACGCACCTGGCGGGCGTGATCCACGGGCAGATGCTCGCAGACCTCGGGAAACAGACAGCGTCGATGGCGACAGGCGCCGCGCCGCTGCTTGCGCGCGCACTCGAAGCCGTACATGTTGGCCGTCGGGCCGCCCACGTCCTGAAGCACACCCTTGAAGCGGGGGTGAAGAGCGAGGCGCCGCGCCTCCCCGAGCAGCGATTCCTGGCTGCGCCACTGGACGGTGCGACCCTGGTGCACGGCGATCGCGCAGAAATGGCACTCCCCGTAGCAGCCGCGATGCGTTGCCAGCGAAAAGCGAATGGTCTCCAAGGCCTGGACGGGGCCCTGTTTTTCATAATGGGGGTGCTGATCGTAGACGTATCGCAGTGCATAGACCGCGTCCAGTTCTTCCATACTATGGGGTGCTGGCGGCGGATTTTGCACCAGGTAGCGGGTGTCCTGCCGCTGGCAGAGGACCCGGCCGGTCACGGGATCGTTATTGTGATAGAACTGCGCGAACATCGTGCTGAAAGCTTCGGCATCGCGGGCTACGGTTTCGTGGTCCGGCAGAATCAGGGCTTCGGGCGGTGGGTGATCGGCCTTGTAGCATAGCCCCCGAATCTGCCGGTAGTCTTCGTTGTTCTGCAGCGCCCCCGCGAGCGCCAACACCGGCTTCTCGCCCATACCGTAGACCAGCATGTCCGCTTTGGCGTCAAACAGGATGGATCGCCGGATACGATTCGACCAGAAGTCATAGTGGGAGACACGCCGCAGGCTGGCTTCGATACCACCCAGGACGATGGGCGCGCTCGAACGGCGGTATCGGCGGATCAGATTGGCGTAGACGATGACGGCCCGGTCCGGACGGCGGTTGTTGACGCCGCCGGGCGTGAAGTCGTCGGAGCGGCGCCTTTTTTTAAGGGCCGTGTAATTGGCCACCATGGAATCCACGCTTCCGCCGCTGACGCCCCAGAAGAGGGCGGGAGGGCCCAGTCGCTGGATGTCCGCCGGTCTGGCCGGGTCGGGCTGGGCGATAATCCCCACCCGATAGCCGGCATCCTCCAAAATGCGGCCGATGACGGCCACGCCCATGTGGGGGCTGTCGATATAGCTGTCGCCCGTCACCAGGATGACATCCAGTCGGGACCACCCGCGTGCGAGAGCTTCTTCCTTTGTGGTCGGCAGAAACAGGGTCATCGGCGCTCCACCGTTTTCGGGGGTCTGGATGCACCCGCGTTGGTATCGGGCAGCCGGGGCCGCCCGGCGGCCGGGCATGTCCGCGGGCTCGACAAGGTCCGCCCGCGGGCCACAGCGTGATGATCCCGGGCGGACACCCAACCAATACCCTAACGCTCCTGCTTCGATCCGTCCAGCCGAACCGATGCGCCCTCCGCTTGCAGGGCATCGCGACGCACTGGGGGCGGTCGGCCCGAATCTTGACACGCCAACGGATTGCCGCTATTTAACAGCGTTTATTGCGATTGCCGGGCGTCGATCTTGCGGCACGCACTCACCGGCTGGACGGTTGTCATTCCACCGCTTGCGCCCCGATCTTCGGAGGGACCATGAACTACAAAAAGACGCTGAACCTGCCCCAAACCAAATTTCCCATGAAGGCCAATCTGGCCCAACGCGAACCAGAGCGTCTCAAACAGTGGGAGCACAGCGGACTCTACGCGACCCTGCGCCGTGAATCCCAGGAGCGGCCGCGATTCATTCTTCATGACGGACCGCCTTACGCCAACGGACATATTCACATCGGCACGGCGCTCAACAAGATTCTCAAGGACATCATCGTTCGATCGCGCCAGATGATGGGCTACGACGCGGTCTACGTACCGGGCTGGGACTGCCACGGGCTGCCCATCGAGCATAACGTCGACAAGGAACTGGGGCCCAAGAAACACGACATGAGCCTCACGGATATCCGCCGGCGTTGCCGGCGCTATGCCGAGAAATTCATCGACATCCAGCGCAACGAATTCAAGCGCCTGGGGGTTCAGGGCGAGTGGGAGAATCCCTATCTCACCATGAGCTACGAGTATGAAGCCACCATCGCAGCGGAGTGCTTCCGGTTCGCCCAGGAAGGGAGTCTGTTTCGCAGCAAGAAGCCGATCCACTGGTGCTGCAGCTGCCAGACCGCGCTGGCCGAAGCGGAGATCGAATACGCCGATGAGGCCTCGCCCAGCATCTACGTCAAATTTCCATTCTCGGAAGACCTGGGGGACGTACACCCGAGTCTGGCCGGGCGCAAGGTGGCGATCGTGATCTGGACGACCACCCCCTGGACCCTGCCCGCCAATCTGGCCGTGGCCCTGCACCCGGATTTCGACTACGAGGCCGTGGCGGGCGACGACGGCGTGGTCTATGTTCTGGCCCGCGACCTGGCGGAGGACTGCATGGCGCGCTTCGGCATGTCGTCCTTTGAACGCCTAGCCACGTTCAAGGCCCAAGCCCTCGAGGGTCGCAAGTGCCGGCACCCCTTCTATAATCGTGAATCCATTATCGTCCTGGGGGACCATGTCACCTTGGAGGCCGGCACGGGCTGCGTGCACACCGCCCCGGGGCACGGCCGTGAAGATCACGAAGTGGGCCTGGTCTACGGGATCGAACCCTACTCCCCGGTCGACGACCGCGGTATCTTTACCGACGAGGTGGAGCATTTTGCCGGCCAGTTCGTCTTCAAAGCCAACGCCGCGATCATCGAACACCTTGAAAAAACCGGCATGCTGCTGGCCAGGGAGGGGATCGATCACAGCTACCCGCATTGCTGGCGCTGCAAACAGCCTGTCATCTTCCGGGCCACGCCCCAGTGGTTCATCTCCATGGAGAAAACCGGGTTGCGGCAGAAAGCCCTGGAAGAGATCGATCGGGTCGAATGGGTGCCCCATTGGGGCCGGGAGCGTATTTACGGCATGATCGAGAACCGCCCGGACTGGTGCGTATCGCGTCAACGGGCCTGGGGGGTACCGATCGCCATCTTCTACTGTGACGACTGCGGCGCCCTATACCGCGACGAGGCCCTGGCGCCGCGTCTGTATGAGCTGTTCGCCGCCAAAGGGGCCGACGCCTGGTTCGGCCCGGAAGGCGACCAGCTCCTGCCCGCGGGCGCCGTGTGCACGCAGTGCGGCGGAGGGTCCTTCTCCAAGGAAACCGACATTCTCGACGTGTGGTTCGATTCGGGGGTCAGTCATGCCGCGGTACTGGAAAAGCGCGACAACCTGAACTGGCCGGCCGATCTCTATCTGGAGGGCAGCGACCAGCATCGCGGCTGGTTTCACAGTTCGTTGCTGACCGCGGTGGGCACGCGCCAGCAGGCCCCCTACAAGTCGGTTCTCACGCACGGGTTCGTGGTGGACGCCGAGGGGCGTAAAATGTCCAAGTCGCTGGGCAACGTGATGGCGCCCAAGGAAGTGATCGATAAATACGGGGCTGAAATCCTGCGGCTCTGGGTTTCGGCCGCCGACTACCGTGACGATATCCGGATTTCGGACACCATCCTCAAGCAGTTGAGTGACGCCTACCGTCGGATTCGAAACACCAGTCGGTTCATGCTGGGCAACCTTTACGACTTCGACCCGGCCCAGGACGCACTGGCCTACAACCGGCTCACCGATTTGGACCGTTTTACCCTGCACCGGCTACAGCGCCTGGTGGGGCGGGCCGAGAAATCCTACGCGACCTACGAGTTCCACCTGATCTATCACGCCTTGCACAATTTCTGCGTGCTCGATCTTTCAGCCTTTTACCTGGATATCCTCAAAGACCGGCTGTATGCATCGGCACCGGGATCCGAGAGCCGGCGCGGCGCCCAGACCGTGATTCACATCGTGCTCGAGGCCATGGCGCGCCTGATGGCGCCGATTCTGGCGTTTACGGCCGAAGAAGTCTGGCAGCACATGCCGGAGATGCCGGACAAGCCCGCGAGCGTGCATGCCGCGCCCATGCCGCAGGTGCAGGCCGCCTGGCAAGATGACGAACTGGCGGAAAAGTGGGAAAATCTGCTGGCCGTGCGCGGCGAGGTGACCAAAGCCCTCGAGGCGGCGCGGTCCGGCAAACTCATCGGACATCCCCTGGATGCCGCCGTGAAGCTGGCCGCGCCCGCGCCCTATGACGCTATCCTCGAGGACTACCTCACGGTCCTCGACAAGCTCTTCATCGTCTCACGGGTCGATCTGGTCGATGCGGTCGATGGGGAAGATGAGGTTTACCGCAGTCCGGAAATCGAGGGGCTGGCCATTGCGGTGGGCAAGGCCCCGGGAACGAAATGCGAGCGCTGCTGGATTCACGCCACCACGGTGGGCGAGAACGCGGAACATCCTACGGTGTGCGCCCGCTGCAGCCGGGAACTTAATCAGATAGCGGGGTAGGGGATCCGAAGTGACCACGAAGATGCCGTCGATACAAAGTCCCGTCGGGGCCGGTGAGGAAAACTACCGTCGCAAATACATCTGGCTGACGCTGATTGCCGGCGGCATCGTCATTGCCGACCAGGTGACCAAATTCATCATCCTGCGCGAAGTGGGGCTGCACACCACCATTCCAGTAATCCCGGGATTCTTCCATATTACCCATGTTCAAAACCCGGGGGGGGCATTTGGTTTCATGGCCAATCAGAGCGCTTTGGTGCGCGGCATTCTCTTCCTGGCCGTCTCGACCCTGGCGGTCGGTCTGGTGTTGTGGTTCTATCACAAGACACCACCCACCCACCGATGGCTGGCCGGAGGTTTTGCGCTCATTATCGGCGGAGCCGTCGGCAACCTGATCGACCGGGTGCGTTTCGGCAAGGTCATCGATTTCCTGGACTTTTTCATCCGCGACTGGCATTGGCCGGCGTTTAACGTCGCCGATAGCGCCATCACCGTGGGGATCACCATTTTCATCATTCACGTCATCTGGGGGCGGATTCCGGACTGACCCGGATGCCGGCCGAACACCGCCGCTCCGCTCAATGCGCACGCCATGACCCTCGTCAGCTTCAAGGATGCCCATCGTTACCTTGAGACCGGGAAACCGCCCTGGCCCCCCCTTTTTCTGCTTTTCGGGGAGGAGGTTCTGTACAAGCAGATCCTGGGCCGGCTTCTCGAGTGCCTGCTGGGCGGGGCCTCGCGCACGGTGAATTACGAGCCCTTCGACGGGTTGAACGAGAATGTGCTGGCCGCACTGGCCGCCGTCAACACCTATTCGCTCATGGCGGAACCCAAGGTCGTCGCGCTGACCGACGCACGGCTCTTTGTTTCACGCCGGAACGAGGAGCGCCTCTGGCAGCAGGCTTTCGACGCGGTCCAGGGCGGAAAGCCGGCCAAGGCGGCCCGCTATTTCGGCGACGGACTTGGCGTGCGCGGGCTGGAATGGACGGATCTGGAGGGCCGTAGCGACTGGCGGAAGCTGCTGGGTGCATCGCCCGGCGGCGGGGACTGGTCGTGGGCGGTTTCCTTGGTGCGCGATGCCCTGGAAAACGGCCTCAAGGTATCCACGGCGGCCGATCCCTCGCAGGCGCTGGAGGCGGCGATCGCCAATGGCTTTCCCGAAACTCATCACCTGATCATCACCACCTCGCTGGTCGACAAGCGTCGACGGCTGTTTCAGGCCATCAAGGCGGCGGGCGTCGTCATCGACTGCAGTGTCCCCGGCGGAGATCGCAAGGCCGACCGCGCCGCGCAGGCGATGGTCATGGACCGGACGGTGGACGATATTCTCGAGACCTTCCCCAAGCAAATGGGACCGGAAGCTCGCCGGGCCCTGTATGCCTTGACCGGCTTCGATCTGCGCACCGTGGCCACAAGCGTTGAGAAACTGGCGAATTTCGCGGGTGAGCGGCGCGAGATTGTGGCCGATGACGTGCGCCGCTGCCTCGAGCGCACCCGGCGCGACCCGCTCTACGAATTCACCAATGCGGTGACCGACCGCCATCTCGATAAATCCTTATTCTATCTTCAGTCCCTCATGGACAGCGGAGACTTCGATCACCCCCTGCCGCTGCTGGCCGCAATTACCAACCAGGTGCGCAAACTGATCGTGGCCAAGGACTTTACCCGCAGCCCATTCGGAATGCCCTGGCACCCGGGGTGTTCCTATCCCCTGTTTCAGCAGCAGGTCGTCCCGGCGATCAAGGCCTACGACGAAGCAATGGGTGAACGGCTGGCCGCCTGGCAGGATGCCCTGGCACCGGGCGAAGGCGCCGCCAAAGACAGGAAGCCTAGCCGCAAAGCCAAAATGGCGTCGGACCTGCCCCTGATGGCCCGCGCACGCAGCCCCTACCCGGTATTTCGCACCCTGACCAAGGCCGATCGTTTCACGCGGCAGGAACTTGAGGCCGCTCTGGGTGCTGCCAGCCGTGCCGATCGTCAACTCAAACGCGGCGGTCCCGGTGGGAGACTGCTGTTGGAGCAAGTGATCATCGGTATCTGCGGGCGGGAGCCAACAGCAGGGAGATGATCGATCCAACGCCCGGCAGCGGCCGGTTTGCTCGCCGTTTCAGACAACAGAGCCGGCGCGATGCGGCGGCACCCGGCCGAAGGCATGCCGGATAAAGGATCGCGACCATGGGATTTTGGCGACAACAGGAGGAAAAAATGGCGGCTCGGCTGCTGCAGTGGCATTTTCAGCGGCAGGGCGAGAAAGCCCCGGAAGGCACGAGCCTCGAGCGCATGGCCTCCGATCTGGTGTCCAAGGCCCACGAGGTCGCCAAGAAGCGGGGGCAGAACGTCATGGTGATCATTAAGGAATTGGTCGAGGACCTTCGGCGATAGTCAGACCACGCACGCTAACCGAAAATACAGAATTGGCATTGAATGGCCGCGCGAATGACAGATATGTAACCTTGAAGTCGTTTCGCAAATGGCGGCCTGGAAGTGGCAACGCGCGATCGACAGGCATCCGGATGCACGTCAACGCGCAAGGCGTCGTGTTGGTACAATCTTCGCACAACTCAATCCTCCGGCCGTCCAGCGCCGCTGCCGCCAGCGGTGTGCCAACGCCGACCCCTCAGCCGCTGAAGCCGACTTTAATGATTGAAAACTGATCGGCAGCATGCTAATCAGGCAAGCTTAAGCTGACATGGCCCAAGTTTGCTCTATCCAACCAACGCTTCAAAACAGAGGCAGAGACAAAGGAGGTCGTAATGCGCAAAGGTTTGTTACTCGTGGTCCTAATCCTGGTGGTGGGATTGGCCCTGTCGCCCTGCGCCTGGGCGAAAGCCAAAACCATTAAGGTCGGTATCAATGCGCCGATTACCGGCGATATCCCCAAGGTGGGGGAGGGTTCCAAATACGCCGCGGAGATGTGGCTGGAAGACATCAAGGCGGCCGGTGGACTGGAAGTCGGCGGCGAGAAGTACATGGTGGAAGTCATCGTCGAGGACAACGAGTCGAAACCTGAATCCGCTGCCAAAGCGGCCACCAAGCTGATCACCGAAGACGAGGTTCTGGCCATCGTCGGCCCGCAGGCGTCTTCTCAGGCCATTCCGGCCGGTGAGATGGCCAACAATTACGGCACTCCGATGATCAGCCCCTGGTCCACCAACCCGGATACCACCAAGGATCGTCCCTTCGTATTTCGCGGCTGTTTTCTCGACCCCTTCCAAGGTCCGGTCGTGGCCAACTTCATCAAGGACGAGTTCGGTTTCCAAAAAGCGGCCGTTCTCTACGATATCGCCAGCGATTACCCCAAAGGCCTGGCCGAAGTGTTCAAGAAAGCCTGGGAAAAGCTCAACGGCGCGGGCTCGGTGGTGGCTTTCGAAAGTTTTACCACCAAGGATGCCGACTTCAGCTCGCAGTTGACCAATATCATCAATTCCGGGGCGCAGTTTCTCTTCACCCCCCAGTACTACAACGAAGTCGCCCTCATCGTGCAGCAGGCCCAGGAACTCGGTTTCAAAGGGCCCATTGTGGGCAGCGACAGCTGGGGGTCGGCGGAAACCGTCAAACTCTGTGGTGAAGCCTGCTACGGTCTGTTCTTCAGCACGCACTACGCTGCGGCCGGCGCCACCGGCGCCACCAAGGAATTCATCGAGCGCTACGAGAAGAAATACGGATACACCCCGGATGACGTGGGTGCGCTGACCTGGGATGCGCTGCGCATCGTGCAGACCGCCATCGAAAGTACCGGCAAGCTGACCGGCGATCTTGAAAAAGACCGCATGGCTGTCAAGGACGCGCTGGCCAATATCAAGGAATTCGACGGCATCACCGGGAAGATGACCTTTACACCGGACGGCGATCCGATCAAATGTGCCGTGATCGTGCGCATCAGCGAAAAGGGCGAGTTCGAATTCTACAAGTCGGCCTGTCCCTGATGATCACAACCGACCACGGCGCGCCGCCGGCTGTCAGGCACCGCTGTGGAAAAAATTGAAGTACGCGTTCAAGCCGTGAATGCAATTGGCGGGCGCAGGTCGAACATTACCTGCGCCCGCCTGCTTGAGGCAGCGAGGAGTGTGCGATGCAGTTATTTTTTCAGCACCTGATCAATGCGCTTCAATGGGGCAGTTTTTACGCTCTGATCGCGTTGGGGTACTCGATGGTCTACGGCATCCTGATGCTGTTCAATTTCGCCCACGGGGATATTTTCATGGTGGGCGCCTACATCGGTTTCGGTGTGGCCACCGCCCTGGCGGCCCTTGCGGCCATGAGCGCTCTGGCCCTGCCCAACTGGCTCATCCTGGTGCTCACCATCCTGATTGCCATGTACCTGACCTCTTTCGTCGGCATGCTTGTGGAGCGCATCGGCTACCGCCCGCTGCGTGAGGCACCACGGGCGTCGGCGGCCATTACCGGGCTTATGATCGGGATTATTCTGGAAACCGGCAACCTGGCCATCCTCGGGGCGCAACGGATCCGGTTTCCTTCGCTGATCAAAACCTCCGTCTATGACATCGGCGGGGTTGTCGTCACCAACAAGAAAATCATGATTGTTGTGGTCTCCCTCGTGCTGATGCTGGCCCTGAACGAGTTCATCCGCCGCACCCGATGGGGTATGGCCATGCGGGCCATGGCTTTCGACTATGTCGTCATTCCGTTGATGGGCGTGCCGCTGAACACGATCGCCAGTCTGACCTTCGCGCTGGGATCGGCCCTGGCCGCGGCGGCGGGCATTCTCTTCGCGGTCGCCTATCCGGTACTGGACCCCTACATCGGCATCACCTACGGCTGGAAGGCCTTCGTGGCCGCCATCCTGGGGGGGCGTGGCTCGGTCAAGGGGGCCTGCCTGGCCGGATTTCTTCTGGGTTTCATTGAGATTTTCGTGGGCGCCTATCTGTCCTCTAGCCTCAGGGATCTGATCGCCTATTCGATCATTCTGCTCATTCTGGTATTCCGCCCCCATGGTTTTTTCGGTGAGCCGCACAGCGCCAAACTGCGGCTTTAGATCGGCCTGGTGGGGATCGACAGCGGGGTATTCTGACAGTGATGGAAGGATGGAACGAGGTTTGCGATGGTAAATGACAAAAGCGCTGTGGTGGAGCGCGCGAACACCCGTTTCGGATGGTTCCGGGCTTATGCGGCCGGCGTACCGCTTCTGGCTTGGCTCCTCGGCGCGCTGGTGGCGGTGCTGCTGGAGCAGACCGCCGGTGATGTCTTGGCCGCTATTCTGGGTTTGCCCAAGGTGCCGGTACTCTTCGGCTGCATGATCATGCTGAAAGAGCCGACCCTTATTCCCAGCGCCCTGATCTTTGTCGCCTTGATTTATGGCGCGCCCATATTGCTGCTGGGCAAAGTCCTGGCCCGGCCCGGGAACTGGGTCGCGGCTCGCCTGATGTCATGGCCGATTGCGGTTCCGGTCATCCTTCACCTGGTTGTGCTATATGCGATCATGTATTTCTGGTCGGACGTCAGTCTCTACCGCATGCTCACCCTGCGGCTGACCCTGATCGCCATCATGCTGACCTTGAGCCTCAACCTGATCAACGGCTATATGGGGGAGTTTTCCTGCTCGCACCCGGGTTTCATGGCCCTGGGGGCCTACGCCGCATCTACGGTGATGGTCGGTTTGTTTGTCAACGACCGGCTCTTCGGCGAGGCGCTGCTCCCCGCATTTCTGGGACCTTTCATGTTTCCCGTCGCATTGGTCATTGGCGGCGTCGTCGCCGCGCTAGGGGCGCTCCTGATCGCCATTCCGTCCTTCAAGACGCGCGGTGACTACCTGGCCATCATTTCGCTGGCATTTCTTTTCATCGTCAAGAGCATGTTCGAGAACCTGCAGTTTCTGGGCGGCGCGCGGGGCATCAAGGGCCAGCCGGACTATGCCGATCTGCCCACCGTCTTCTGCTGGACGGTGCTGTGCATCTGGATCATCAACAATTTCGTGCGTTCGACACTGGGGAAGGCATTGAATGCGGTTCGCGACGACGAGATGGCAGCCGAGGCCATGACGGTCAACACACGGTTCACCAAAATGGTGGCCTTTCTTTTCGCCGCTTTCTGGGCCGGTATCGCCGGCGGGCTGTTTGCGCACACGGTCCGCTTCATCAACCCCGGCACTTTCGATCTCAAGCGCCTGGCCGAGCTGCTGGCCATGGTCTATTTCGGGGGCCTGAACTCGGTCTATGGCTCCATCGTCGGGGCGGTCAGCATCAATCTGCTGGGCGAGATGCTGCGGCCGCTGGCGCTCTACAAATGGATCGTCATTCCGCTGCTTCTGATCCTGGTCATGATCTACCGGCCCACCGGTCTGGTGGCCTTCAAGGAGTTCAACGTTCGCAAACTGGTCCAACCCAAGCGCAAACCCGAGGAAGAGGTCTAGCATGCCGTTGCTGCAAGTGGAGAACATGACGCATTTTTTCGGCGGGCTGCGGGCGGTTCACAATTTCAATCTTGAAATCGAACCGGGGCAGATCCGGGCCCTGATCGGTCCCAACGGCGCCGGCAAAACCACCATATTCAACCTGATCACCGGGATTTACACCCCCACCGAAGGCCGCATCGCCCTTGGCGGGAAGAGCATCGTCGGGCTTCAGCCCCACCAAGTCGCCTCGCGCGGCCTCGGCCGTACCTTTCAGAACCTATGCCTCTGGCGGCATATGACGGTGCTGGAGCATGTCATGATGGCCCGCTATTCGCGATTGACCTACGGGTTGACGGGGGCATTTTTCGGCACACCGCGGCGCAACCGTGAGGAAGCGGCCAGTGAAACCAAGGCGCGGGCATTGCTTGCCCTCATGGATATCGATTCCCTGGCCGACCAGTTGGTGACCAACCTGCCTTACGGGGCTCAGCGTCGGGTGGAGATGGCCCGGGCGCTGGCCAGCGAACCCCAAATCCTGTTTCTGGACGAGCCCACCGTGGGCATGACCCCCGAAGAGTTGGACCAGATGATGGGCATTATCCGCAAAGTGCACGAGGAGTTGGGACTGGCCATCTATCTCATCGAACATCGCCTGAAAATGGTCATGGAATTGTGCGAACGGATTCAGACGCTGGTCTTCGGCGAGGTGATCGCCGAGGGAACACCGGCGGAAATCCAGCAGAACCCCAAGGTCATCGAGGCCTACCTGGGCAAGGAGGCGGTGCATTAATGCTGACGGTCGCAAATCTTAAAGTTTCCTACGGAAATATCAAGGCCCTGCACGGGATCGACTTCACCATCGAGGAAGGGGAGATCATTTGCATCATCGGCGCCAACGGTGCCGGTAAGAGCACCACCCTGCGCGCCATTTCCCGATTGGTACCGGTGAAGGAAGGCTGCCGCATGACCTACGGCGACAAGAACCTTCTCGACTATCCGGCCGACAAGATCGTCAGCGAACTGGGGATCACGCATGTTCCCGAGGGGCGACGCCTGTTTGGCAACCTGACGGTCATGGAAAACCTGCACCTGGCCACTTTTGCCCGCAAGGACAAGGGCCGCATCCGCAACGACCTGGACCGGATGTTCGGTATTTTTCCCCGCCTCAAAGAGCGCGAAAACCAGAAGTCCGGAACGTTGAGCGGTGGGGAGCAGCAGATGTTGGCCATTGCCCGCGCGTTCATGAGCGGCCGCCGGGTCATGCTGCTGGACGAGCCGTCCATGGGATTGGCGCCGTTGCTGATGATGAACGTTTTCGAAGCCCTCAAGGAAATCAACCAGCAGGAGGGGACGGCCATCCTGTTGGTGGAGCAGAACGCCCGCCTGGCACTTCAGTTTTCAAACCGCGGCTATGTCCTTGAAAACGGCAACCTGGTCCTCGAGGGACCGAGCCAGAAACTGCTTGAAGACCCCGACGTCCAGAAAGCCTACCTCGGCGGCTGAAGCCTGTCCTCGTATCCCCGCGCGCTATCATCATACCGCCGCCCGGGTGGTTCGGTCCGCGGTATTGCGCCCCCCCGGGACCGCGTTGCTATCGATCGCCGCGACCTCTTCGCGGCACCCTTCTCGCGATCAACCTGCCTGCTTGTGGCAATTCGGAGGCGTGGCCATCGTTGGCTTGTCAATCGATCGGCTGGTGTATATCGTTTTACTCGATAAAGGGCGATGGCATTGATTCGCGGCCGGGGGTTTTTTTGAGGCCGTTAACCAACAGTGTCCCGTGGCCGCGGGACGCCGAATACCGCTGATAAGGGAGAGGGACATGACGTCAAACGCCGCCGCTGCCGTTTGGGGCGCCCTGGTTGCTGATTCACTGGCGCTCGGGGCCCACTGGGTTTACGACACGGGTCAGATCGACTCCCAGATCGGGAAGGTCGACCGTCTCATGGATCCGCCGCCCAATTCGTTTCACCCCACCAAAAAAAAAGGCGAGTTCACGCACTATGGTGATCAGGTCATGGTGTTGTTGGCATCCCTGGCGGATTCCGGCGATTTCCGTTTAGACGCCTTTGCCGATGCGTGGCGGGCGCATTTTGCCGCCTATGACGGCTATTTCGATCACGCCACCAAGGAGACCCTCAACCATTTCGACGCCGGTAAACCGGCGGGTGAAGCTGGCTCGTCATCCACGGACTTGAGCGGTGCCGCGCGCATTGCCCCTCTGGTCTGCCGCTACGCGGATGACCCTTCGGGGCTGGTGGCGGCGGCCAGATCCCAGACGGCGATGACCCACAACACGCCCGATGTGATCGACGCGGCCGAGTTTTTCGCCCGCACCCTGGTTGCGGTCATGGCGGGGCGCCCGCCGCTGGAAGCATTGACGGCCGTGCGACGCGAGTATTTCGACCGCCCCCCTTTCTCCGCCTGGGTGCAGGCAGGGATGGACAGCGCCGGGGCGTCCACCCGGTCGGCGATCCGGGG
>JAAUYG010223941.1_pt1 | contig 33959 bp, 26 predicted proteins | sample 7278091 | NCBI WGS metagenome assembly JAAUYG01 (sample SAMN14350201, study PRJNA611818) | marine sediment metagenome | isolation source: surface marine sediment (0.6m) | place: French Polynesia: Moorea | collected 2018-08 | reverse complement strand
GAAAACAGGAGAATGCGATCAAGCGCTCGCTGGTGGGATAAATTTAATGTTATCCCCTGAGTTAACTCAAACCTTCTCCCTGGCAGGAATGATGGCGGAAGATGGACGCTGTAAAACCTTTGATGCTGCGGCGGATGGTTATGTAAGAGGTGAAGGCTGTGGGGTAGTTATCCTCAAGCGTTTAGTAGATGCTCAACGGGACGGCGATCGCATTTTAGCCGTAATTAAGGGATCGGCTATTAATCAAGATGGACGTAGCAATGGTTTAACTGCCCCCAATGGACTGGCCCAACAAGCTGTAATTCGTCAGGCACTAGCTAATGCTAATGTTAGTCCCACAGAGATTGGCTATATTGAATCCCATGGTACAGGTACATCTTTAGGCGATCCGATTGAGGTAAATTCTCTTAAGGCAATCTTAGGTCAAAATAGCGATTTTCCTTGTTATTTAGGTTCGCTCAAGACCAATATTGGACATCTAGAAGCAGCAGCAGGAATTGCCGGATTAATTAAAACTGTACTCTGTCTCCAAAACCAAGCTATTCCCCCAAATTTGCACTTTAAGCAGCTAAATCCTCTCATAGATTTATCAGATACAGGAATTTCAATACCTCAGCAGCTACATCCTTGGCATGGCTTGGTTAAGCCTCAATATGCGGGAGTTAGTTCCTTTGGTTTTGGTGGCACTAATGCTCATGTAATCCTGGGATCTGGGGCAAACTCGATTGAGGAACATCAGGAGAATAAAGCAGTACGTGATCGCCCATTGCAGTTATTAACCCTGTCGGCAAAAAGTGAAGCTGCATTAACTAACTTGGTGTTGAGTTATAAAGATTATTTGGCAAACAATCCAGATGTAGCTTTAGCTGATATTTGCCATACTGCTAGTACAGGTAGAATTCATTTCAATCATCGTTTGGCGATCTCTATTGAGTCTAAAGCTCAACTTCAGGAAAAACTTGCCAACTTCACCGCAGGAAAGATTAAATCAGACATTGTTCATGGTGAAACTACCAATAACACTAACAATCAAATAGCCTTTTTGTTTACAGGACAAGGTTCACAATATGTCAACATGGGTTATCAGCTTTACCAAACCCAACCAGTCTTTAAACAGGCGATCGATCGGTGTGCCGAAATTCTTGAACCTTATCTAGATCTGCCTCTACTCCAAGTAATCTACCCTGATGAGAATTCATCCACCCTACTGAATGAGACAGTATATACTCAGCCAGCAATATTCGCTTTAGAATACGCCTTAGCGCAAATGTGGCTAGATTGGGGAGTTAAACCCACGGCTTTAATTGGACATAGCGTCGGGGAATATGTTGCTGCGACAATTGCTGGGGTGTTTAGTTTAGCTGATGGTCTAAAACTAGTAGCAACACGGGGTAAATTAATGCAGGGTTTGTCCCATGAAGGGGAGATGTTTGCGGTGTTTGCCTCAGAAGATCGAGTCAAATCGGTGATTGAATCTTTTAGTGAGCAAGTCGCGATTGCCGCGATCAACAGCCCTCAAAGTATCGTGATTTCTGGGGAAAAAATAGCAGTACAAGAAGTAATTAGTAAGTTTGAGATTCAGGGAATTAAGAGCAAACAATTAACAGTTTCCCATGCTTTTCATTCGCCGTTAATGAATCCTATCTTGGCAGAATTTAGGCAGGTTGCTGAATCGATTAACTATAGCGCGCCCCAAATTAAATTTATTTCTAATGTTACAGGTCAAGTGGCGAAAGAAGAAATTTCTCACCCTAAATACTGGGTAAATCATATAGTTGACCCTGTTCGCTTTGCTGATGGGATCAAAACTTTACAGCAAGAAAACTGTCAAATATTCTTAGAAATTGGCTCGAAACCAATTCTTTTAGGAATGGGACGTTCTACTTTAGCAACTCAGGACAAGAAAGCTGATACTCATTGGTTACCTAGTTTACGACCTAGAAAAGAAAATTGGCAGCAAGTTTTACAAAGTTTAGGATTTTTATATAGCAAAGGTATAGAAATTGATTGGCACAATTTTGATCGAGGTTATAACAGACAAAAAGTTACTTTACCTACCTATCCTTTCCAAAGACAAAGTTATTGGTTAGCTAGAAAAGTCCAATCTACGAAAAGCAAGATTGAGGTATTTTTACCCTCTAGTGCTAAATCTGAGCCTAAACAGCCTGATTTTTATCAAATAGAATGGCAGATAGCTCAAGGTGAATTAAATACTCAATCTATTGAGTATAGCAATAGTCAACCTTGGCTAATTTTGGCTGACAATAATGGCTTGGGTGAACAATTAGCAGCAAAATTAGAACAACAGCAGCAAACTTGTTTATTGATAGGCAATTGCCAACTTGATTCGGACAATCTGACTCAGATATTTAAACAACATCAAGAGCTACAGGGCATTATTTATCTAACAGGTTTAGATAATTCTGAAACTCAAACTATTGCAGGAATTAATAACTATCAACAACAAAACTGTACAAATGTTTTAAATCTAGTTCAAGCACTATATAAAAACTCCTTGGCTACACCAATTTGGTTAGCTACTAGGGGGAATCAAGGAATTGAGCATAACTTAAATAGTAATGCCGTTGCTTCTAGCTGTCTCTGGGGATTAGCTAGCGCGATCGCTCTGGAACATTCTGAATATTGGGGCGGTATTATTGATTTGGCTGCTGAACCCGATAGTAGGGAAGCTGATAGTTTACTGGCGATTATTAGTAATAAACAACAAGAAGATCGTTTAGCTCTGCGTCAAGATAAAGTTTATGTTCCTCGCCTGCAAAAAACGGCAAATCTCAACTCAACTAAAGTATTAGAATTTACTTCTGAAAGCTCTTATATAATTACAGGAGGATTAGGTTCATTAGGTTTACAAATTGCTCAATGGTTAGTAGGAAAAGGTGCAAGCAATTTAATTCTTACAGGTAGAAGTGAACCTAAAGATGCTGCGAGGCAAGTAATTACTAAACTAGAACAAACTGGTGTAAATATTCAAGTTGTTGCCGCTGATATTGCTAATCTAGATGACGTTACCAAAGTTATTAGTGCTAGTGCTAATAAACAATTAAAAGGTGTAATTCATGCGGCAGGAATACTAGATGATGGTTTGTTACAGGGGCAAACTTGGACAAGATTTAATCAGGTAATATCTCCCAAAGTGACTGGGGCATGGCATTTACATCAAGCAACTAAAGATATCCCCCTAGACTTCTTCGTCTTATTTTCTTCCGTCGCTTCAGTGATTGGTTCACCAGGACAAAGTAACTATAGTGTTGCTAACACAGGATTAGATGCGATCGCTCGCTATCGTCACAGTCAGAATTTACCAGCCTTAAGTATCAACTGGGGTGCCTGGGGAGATAGTGGGATGGCGGTTAAACAGGGATTTAAGCTTAAAGGATTGGATTTGATTAATCCCCAGGCAGGATTATCAGCTTTGGAACAGTTATTAACTACTGAATCAACTCAGGTAGGTGTAATTAGCGCAGATTGGCAACAGTTAAGTCAGAAATTTCCCTATCTGCGGCAGTCTAACTATTTTGCTCAATTAATTACTAAACCAGAGAAAAATCCAAAGCAAACCACTAAAAACCAGATTTTAACTGAATTAATAGCACTTAAGCCCGAAAATCGACCAGAGTATCTCACTCAATATCTGCAAAAGGCGATCGCTGAAATTCTCCAAATCGAGCCAGAAAACCTCGCTGTAAACGATAGTTTGCTAGATATTGGCATGGATTCCCTGATGGTAATGGAAGCCATTAACCAGTTAAAAACCGATTTGCAATTAATTCTTTATCCCAGGGAATTTTATGAACATCCTCAGATTACTAGCTTAGCGGGATATTTAGCAGCGGAATTTGCTAAAATTCACTCTTCACCAGTTGAAAAGCCCTCCGTAGTTAATTCCCAAGTAAAATTTGATGTATTAAGGGATAAACTGCCTCCAGCAGCATTTATTCTTTCTAGTCCTCGCTCTGGTTCAACTTTACTGCGGGTAATGTTAGCAGGACATCCTAATTTGTCTTCCCCCCCAGAATTGCATTTGTTGCCGTTTGAAACGATGGCAGAGCGAGAACAAGAATTAGGCATCTCTCAGTTAGGAGAAGGGTTAAAAAGAGCATTTATGGCACTAAAAGGCATTGATGCAGAATCAAGCCAAAAGTTAGTTGAGAATTTAATTAAAGAAAACCTTTCTATCCCTGAAGTTTATCAAATGCTGCAACAGCTAGCGGGCGATCGCCTATTGATAGATAAGTCGCCTACCTACGCCAGTAAGCGAGAAACCTTAGAAAGAGCCGAAATTATCTTTAATAATGCTAAATATATTCACCTAGTACGCCATCCCTACGCAGTAATTGAATCTTTCGCTCGTATGCGGATGGATAAGCTTATAAGCTCTGGTAATTCCGATCCTTATCAGTTAGCAGAATTAATTTGGCAGGACAGTAACCAAAATATCCTTAATTTTGCTCAAGAAGTTGACCCCGATCGCTATCATTTAGTCTATTACGAAGATCTTGTCAGTAAACCCCAGAAAGTAATGACGGGTATTTGTGACTTTTTAGAAATTCCCTTTGACGAAGCAGTATTAACTCCTTATCAAGGCGATCGCATGACCGATGGTGTCAACGACACAGCAATGTCTGTAGGAGATCCTAACTTTCGTAATCATCAAAAAATTGATGCCCAGTTAGCCAAAACTTGGCGTAACATCGAACTTCCTTCCCTTTTAGGGAGGTATACTCGACAGATTGCTAACAATCTAAAATATGAATTACTCCAGGAAGCCACGACTGATGTTGCCGACTTACCGATGCAGGAAACCTTGTTAAATATTAGAGGTCTACGGATTTGTCTCTGTACTTGGGGACCAGAAGAAGGACCAATTGTTCTTTGTCTGCACGGTATTCTCGAACAAGGTGCAGCTTGGTCAGAAGTAGCGATCCGCCTGGCACAAAAAGGCTATCGGGTAATTGCCCCAGACTTGCGGGGACATGGTAGAAGCGATCGCGTGGGTAAAGGTGGCTCATATAACTTGATCGATTTTCTGGGTGATATTGATGCCATTGTCGAGAATTTAGCAGGAAAAGCTTTTATTCTAGTGGGACACTCCTTGGGATCGGTATTAGGAGCAATTTTTGCCACTATTAGACCCCAAAGAATCAAAAACATCGTTTTGGTAGAAACTATTCTCCCCACTCCTAACGAAGATGAAGACACCACTGCGAGATTGACCAATCAGTTAAACTACATGGCTTCTCCCCCTGAACATCCCGTATTCCCTAATGTAGAAGCAGCAGCTGAGCGTTTACGCAAAGCTACCCCTGCTATTTCTAAATCCTTAGCAATGTTGCTGGCAGAAAGAATTACCGAACCCTTTGAAGGTGGGGTAAGATGGCGTTGGGAACCCTTATTACGGACTAGAGCAGGTATTAGCTTAAACGGAATAGGGCGATCGCGCTATTTGAATCTTGTTAAAAAAATCAAAGTACCGATCACTCTAGTTTATGGTGACAAGAGCAACTTTAATCGTGCTGAAGACTTAAACAAACAACACGAAGCAATGCCCAATGCTACTAAAGTTGTAGTTTCTGGTGGACATAACTTACCTTTAGAAGCTCCTTCAGCTTTGGCGAAAATTATTAGCGGGGCAGTAGCGTTGACTAATAAACTAATGCCATAAAATTTGAATCAAGCATCCAATGCTAATTAATTGACTGCGGAAGGCAGTCATCCCAGGCACCGCCTTGAAAAGGCGGTATACCGATGACACGACATTCCATAGATAATTAACTCAAAAAAATAATTAAAGGAATTTACTTAATTTCAGCTTGAGTATAGCGATCGCTGATAAAAATTAAGTCTAGTAAGAAAAGCGATCGCTACCAAGTAATTAAATGATTGTAATAACCACATAATCAGCATTTGAGATAATATCTAGCTAATTAATTATTGAGAATCAAAATTTATGTGCGGAATGTCAGTTGACTAATTAGGTGATAGAGGTTTGTCTAGATGTAGGAATTTTTAACTTTGAGCATGGATACCGCTGAAGATAAATATTATGGTTTTAAGTACCTTTTTATACGGTCTATTGATAACTATTCTAGGAGTCATTAGTTATTTCGCTACGGGACAGGTTAGTAAGACAGCTTTAATTCCCTGCTGGTTTGGTCTGCCTGTAATTTTTCTGGCATTTACTGCATGGTTGAAGCCAAAGATCGCTAAAAAAGCGATCATAGCGGCTTTAATCATTGCTCTTTTGGCATTAGGAGGAACTATTCGTGGATTTGGTGGATTTCTTACTCTAATTACTGGAGGTGAAGTAGCTAGACCAGCGGCAATTATAGCTCAATTTATTATGGCTGTTGCTTCTTTGGGTTATATCTTTATATCTGGGGTTAATTTAAGTAAACAATACAACAAAAGCCAAAATTAGCGCTTTTTTAGCTTAAACTTGTTAATATTGATCAACGGTCACAGCACAAAGGCGCATAGTTCGCCGCATGTGTCCGTCATTTTACCCCCATCTCTTGGGCAAGCGGCGAAGTAATCTGTGACTCAAAATTAATTAAGCGTGAACTATCGAAACCCTGCACCGACTGTCGATATAATTATTGAGCTAATAGATCAACCATCAAGACCAATTGTGTTAATTGAACGACGTAATGAACCCTATGGATGGGCAATTCCAGGTGGATTTGTTGATTATGGAGAATCTATTGAAACTGCAGCTATTAGAGAAGCCAAAGAAGAAGTAAGTTTGAATGTAGAATTAATTGAACAATTTCATGTTTATTCCCACCCTGAGCGAGATCCCCGCCAACACACCATAGCGATCGTTTTTATTGCCAATGCGACAGGAGAACCTTCAGCTGCTGATGACGCTAAAAACTTGGGGATATTTAATCAGTGGGAGATGCCTAAAAACCTTTGTTTTGATCACAATCAAATCATGAAAGATTACTGGCTATATCGTAATTATCATCTTCAACCAACAATAAGTAGTTAAATATTTTTATTTTAGTTATATTTTAGTTAAACATTTAATAATTTAATAATTCACTGCCGTTATTTAACGAATTAGTAGGACTTTGACCTCTTACTTAATAATTACTATTTTCTTGATAAGCTAAATATATTGCTTCGAGAAATTGACTATTACTATAACCCTCTGGAACATCTTCTAAAAGAATAATTTCTTTGACTTGGTCAGCTAATTTTCGACTTAGTTTATGCTGGTATTCCAACATAATTGTTTGACGTCGTTGGAGAAAATCACGAATGGTAGCAAAGTCTTCAGGTAATAAATTAGAGATTTCAGCTTCAATTCTCAATTGAACTGCTAAATCTTGAGCTTCAGGGGAAATATTAAAATCCACTGACTTAGATGTCTGCTCATCTTGAATCACAATTGTTCCTGCAACTAAGTCTCCGATACGTTTTTCTCGTTGCGAAAAAATAATAAAAAATACACCAACAAAAAGTATATCGTCTACTGGTCGGAGTAATGCCCGTAAAATTGCTTGGGGTAATCTTTCTGGTTTACCATTGTCGCGGATAACTCTAATTTTTGTCCATTTTTTCCCCAGTGTTTGTCCTTGCCATAGAGTTTCTAGAATGACAAAATAACCAGCGTAAATAGTAAAGTTAGTTATTGATTGAATTGCCCAAATCCACTGCGATAATCGATTTGAACCTATACTGAAAATTGATGATGGATTAATTTGAAAAGCTAAAAATGCGCTAATTATCCAGATGAATAATAATAATAATCCGATAATAATATAATCAAGTATCAAAGCAAAGGCTCGATTACCAATACCAGCTAAGGTAAATTCTAGCTCAACACTTTCTGGAGTTTGTAAGTTAATTTGATTAAAAAAGCGCATAGATATAACTAAGAGTTATGAAAAAAAGATTAATAATTAATTGAGGATTTGAGTTTAGCTTGAACAGGAATAATAAACTGTGATTTTAAGCATTAATCTGCTGATGGACAATTGCTAATAAGCAATTGATAATGAGAAAAAATAGTAATCGTTAACTGGGAAATTAAACTTATATTATGTCCGCAGGGTCTTTTAAACAAGATAGTATAGGCTGGCGTATTGATTTAATTAAACAAAGATTCAATGAATGGATCGAATTTCAGACTTTTCAACTGAATACCGACTCTTGGAATTGGAGATTTTTACAATCTAAATTACTGTGGCAGATTATCAAGTTTTGTTTATGGTCAATTATTGCCATGTTGCTAGTTTGGATTACTTGGCAATTGTGGTTATTATTACGTCCTTATTGGAAACGATGGCAAAGAAAAAACGATCGCTTTAAGCAAGACAACACACCTGTTGCTGTACTCAAACTATCCGCAGCAGACTGGGTAGAGCGATCGCAAGCCGCTAGAGTAGATGGTAATTATCGTCAGGCAATTGTTTGTTTATATCAAGCAATGTTACAGCTACTAGATGAACGTGACATAATTCCTGCTCAATCAAGTCGTACTGATGAAGAGTATCGGCGATCGCTTTTAACTCTACAAGTATCCCCTTCTCAACCCTACGAATTATTATTGTCGATTCATCAAAGATTGTGTTTTAGTAGTGCAGAAGCTAATCAATCTCTGTTTGAGCAATGTCAGCAAGCCTACAGGCAAATTGAAAACTAACCAATAAAACTGACCAATGCCGAATCTTCGTCAACGTAAATGGTTTTTAATCGCAATTGCGATCGCTGCAATTGTTATCTTAACCCTCATTGCTGCACCTAATAGTAATCAAAATGACAGCGGCTCAACCTATGGACGCAATCCTGATGGTTATGGTGCTTGGTATGAATATATGTCTAACAGAGAAATACCGATTAAACGTTGGCAAAAACCTTTTTCTCGGTTGATTGAAGATAAGGTTCAAGGAGTTACCTACATCGAAATTCGCAGTAAAGCTGATTTTGAGGCAAGCAAACTATTTGACCATTCTTTATCTAAATCCGAGGAAGAATGGGTTAGCCAAGGCAATACTCTCGTTATTATCGGAGAATATCAACCAGCCACCGCTGCACCCTTTAAAAGCTCGATCTTCTATCGAGATCGGCCTCTGTCCAATCGCCAAATAAAAATTGCCACTACTCGTCGTCGTCGTAATTTACTAAGCAATACCAAAAGCAATACCAAAAGTTTACTCAGCGATCGATATGGTGCAGTTGTTTGGCAAAAATCCATCGGCAAAGGAAAAGTAATTTACAGCGCGACTCCCTATTTAGCTGCTAATGCCTATCAAGACTTTCCTGATAACTATGAATTTTTGGCAGAGTTAGTTAGTCAAAACGAAGTTATTTTGGTCGACGAATATGTTCACGGTTATAAAGATAAAGAAACTATTGCTCAAGAGCAAGAAGATAATATCTTTAATTATCTAGCTAAAACTCCTTTGTTTTTGCTGTTTATTCAAATAATAGTTATTGCTTTGATTGCTTCAGCCACGGCATTTCGTCGCCTTGGTCAACCCATTATCCCCAAAACTGCGATCGTCGATAACAGCACTGCTTATATTGATGCTCTAGCTGGAGTGTTGGAAAAAGCTGTAAGTACTGATTTTGTTGTAGATACTGTGGGTAAAGATGAACAGCGCAAACTACAGGCATCTCTTGGTTTGGGAACATCTCTAGTTGACGAGAATACTTTAGTCTCAGCCTGGAAACTGCAAAGGGAAGAATCATCAGAAGAATTGAGTCAACTATTAAAGATCAATAACACCACACAAAAAATTAGTGACGCCAAACTAATTGCCTGGATCCAAAAATGGCAAAGATTTAATCAGCAATAAACTTGCAAAATATAAATTAACGTGAGTTCGACGAAGCGAAAAAAGCGGTACCCCCATTCGGGGATAAACGACCCCGCTGCGGTCTCCGCAGCTAGACAAAGGCGTTTAGTTCGCCGCATGTACGCGCACCAAGAAAGCTTAAATATTTCGCAACTTTCTAATTTCTAGATCTCTAAAATCTTGATTGTTTCGTTAAGAAAAATATAACTCCGTAGCGTAGCGTCTCGCGAGCGCGAGTACTCCGAACTCCGAACTCTGAACTCTGAACTCTGAACTCCGAACTTCTTGCCTCACGTTAATCAGGAAGATATTTGAGCAACATTAATCCCGTTAATTTTAGGATTGCGTTCAAATAATACTTTAGGTCGTAATAAAATTTTGAATAATAGCCAAAGAGAATGTAACTCTCCTGGTGTATTTTTTCGTTTCCATTGTCCAGGGCGACAGAATAAAAGAGCAACCAGCTTTCTTTCTTGTTCTAAGGTTAGAGTTGCAAAATCCACATGAATAATATGAAAGTCTTCACAAATATCTGTTGCGGTAATTTTGCCTGATAGGTTAATATCTTCTTCTAAAATTGATAAGTCTACAGGTATAGTTTCGTCTGTAATTAATTTACCTATTCCTGCTTGAGTTAAAGATATATCTGCTCCTGTTGCCGAAATACGAGTAGTTACGCCCCAATATGTTTGTTGGCTATTTGCTGCTTTTAACTCTAATTGAATTAGTCGTCGCAGGTTAAACCATTCATTTATGTCTGGTTTAGGAACATCTAATAAAATTAGTAATGCTACGCCCAGAGAAACTAAATTATAGATACTCCAAATCCAGCCTAAGTTTAAACCTCGCATTTGTTCTGCCATTTCAGGGGAGTCGTGCATCGCAGCCAGAATATAGGCATATAAATTTGACCATAAACTAATAGCAGTAAAAATAAATAGTATCAGTAAAGGGAAAGCTAATTTCCAGTTAAAAGTAAAGTGATCGCTTTTAGTACCTTTTGGTGTAACCTTAAAACCCGTAGAGAAGGGATTAAGCATAACTTGAATTACTGTTGCAGCCAGGGGAAATGCTAAAACTAAACCATAGATGCCAGATAAAATAGCCGATCGTGATCGATAATTTAACCAGGAGAAAACGGTTAACTGAGTTACATAATAAGGCAAAAAGAAAAAGAGAAACTCATCGGTAGTTGCCCGAATGGGAATAACATTTAAAAAGGCATATGCCAGAGGCATTAGGAGAAAAAATACGCTAGTGATGCTAGTAAACCAATGTAGTAAACCTTCTAAATGAGCTAGTCTTTGTAAGGGCTTTAAACCAGGAATAGTTAAAGGATTAGATTTAATAAAAAATGCTTGTAAGGTTCCCCTTGCCCAACGCAATCTTTGGGTAGCATGAGCCGCAATATTTTCCGCAGCCAAACCTGCACTTAGTTTTTCATCGATATAAGCCAGACGATAACCCTGTGCCGATAGACGTATACCAGTAAAGTAATCTTCACTTAAAGAATCAGTAACAAAGCCGCCGATAGATTCTAAAGCTTTGCGGCGCACGACAAAAGAAGTACCTGAACAAACAACACTTCCTGCACCATCTTTAATGGGTTGTAGCTGACGATAAAATACTTCTTCTTCAGGAGTTAAAATATCTTCTAGACCTAAATTGCGGGCGATGGGATCGGTGTTATAAAAACTTTGAGGGGTTTGGACTAAAGCCAGATTATCATCTTGAAAAAAGCCTAAAGTTCGGTGTAAAAAATTTCTGGTGGGTATAAAGTCAGCGTCAAAAATAACAATAAATTCCCCATCTGTTAAGGGAATAGCATGATTTACATTACCTGCTTTGGCATGATCGTTATTGGGACGAGTTAGATATTTACAGCCTAATTCTTGGGCTAATTGAGCAATCTCAGAACGTCTTGTATCATCTAACAAATAAACTGTCTTTGGTGCATAATCAATTGCCTGACAACCAATTACTGTCCGACGTAAGATAAATTCTGGCTCATCATAAGTAGGAATGAAAATATCTACTTTAGGTTTAAAAGTACCATTAATTACTGCTGCTGATAATCTATCTACTTCTCGCTTTCTATTTTTAACTTTCAGCATTAAAAATAACTGAAGACTGCTGCTGAATAGAGTAAACATTTCCAGGGCAAATAAGCTAATGCTAAATGTTCCATCCAAAGGATTACTAAGGTTTAAAGTAGAAAGCGATCGCCATTGTATATAACGAACAGTTAAAATTAATAAAATCCCTACAACTGTAAATCTTGACCAAGCCCGAGGTTCAGGGGAAACTTTAGTGATTACAAATACTAAAATAAATACAATAATCGTTGGCAAGAGTAGAAATCTACTCATTACCATCGGAGCTTCTACCCACATTGGTGGCTGTTCCTGCAACAAATTTAAGTAAGCAAAAATACTTTCAATTTGCCCCAAACCAATTGCCCATAAGATTACGATTAGTGCTGCAATGAGTGTGATGCCTAGCAAAAGCAAAGTGGCTAATTGAGGCTGTACAGTTTTAGCTGTAATTTTATTGATAGTCATTGAGATATAACGCTATTAATCAAGTAAATTAGTTCAAAATCAAAATACAATCTACTGTCGATTAATGAGTTAAAGCTGAAAATAAACTGAATTGAGATATAAAACCCTTGGTGTGAATTAGCTTGGTTAATATAAAACGTTTACCATTGATCAAAAGTGGACGTAGGCATAAATAAACCCACTATTGATTCAAGTTAAAATTTAGGTAATACTAAATCCTGTTTGAATACAACACTTACTCGTTGTGTGAAGGCAGGAGGCAGGAAGCAGGAGGCATATGGTAGAAGGGTTTTAGTCTAATCTAAAATCTAAAACCAAAAGTATGCTTTGGTAATCGGATTTGGTATAACTTGCTACTTGTGAAACAGTTGCGTTGCGGAGGTTCTTGACTTTGAGCCCTAAAGGACTAGCTGAGTCCTTTGGACTTGCTTCGCAATCGCGTCGGAAACTGTTGAATCCGAAGAGCTACTTCCGCGCAGCGGTACTAGGAGGAAAGTACTATCATATATCCCTTTTACCTTCGACTTTTTTCCTTTCCTCTGTAGCTAAGCATACTAATAAGCAAGGCTTAAGTATTCCAAGATTTAGTAAGCTTTTTGCGTCTTTGGTGATTCACCGAAATCAAAGAATCTTGACTAATAGAATGTTCTGAGCCTTCTGAATAGACTTTTTCTACCATCTGTTGAATAATCTTGCTAACTTGCGGCTGATGTTGGGATAAATAAGTTTGTTTGAGTTGATTGTATTCCTCGGCAGAAGTAGCATATAGAGAAGATACAGCCTCATGATTGAGAATTAAAGCGCAGACATCAGATAAGTTGATTCGTCCAGCCGCTTCAGGATAGTTGGTATGAATATAATTAAAAGCTCCTTCTATTACTTGAAACTCTGTTACGTTCGCCAGATTAATATTAGCTAAGATCATAAAAATATCTAGATCATCTGATTGTGCCTGGCTTTTTGGAGTACTTATCGCCATCTTCAAATCTTGATGCAAATTTTGCGGCAATCCTTCTCTAGAGATTTCGTTTATTGCCCAAGGTAATAATTCTTCTCGAACTTGAACACCATATTGGTTTTGGAATTTAAGCCTTTGGTTGTTATAACCTCTATAAGAAGTAGCATAGAGATTTGCTATGTTTTGGCGATTTAAAATTAAAGCTGCAACAGTCGCCGGTTGAATATTCGTTTTATGTTCTTGATATTTAGCATCAATAAAGCTAACTACTTCTTGAATAACCTTGATTTCGGTTACGTTGGTTAGTCTAATATCCACCAAAACATCTATTAAATCAATCTTGCTACTTTGTATTTCTTCTATAGAATCACGCATAAGATTATGTTCCTATCGAGTTAGGTTTGACCCGATTGTAGCCTCGGTGATATCTAACGGCTAGTCGTTTGTCTTGAGTGAAATTTGAGTAAGTTATTTAAAATTTGGTTTGTCTGGCAAAGGAATGTCTTTTAATTCTGAAGGTTTTCTCTTGGGAAGAGGTACATCTCGTAATCGTTCTCGCAACGATGGTAATGGTTCAGGGGCAGGGGTAGGTACAGGTGCAGGTGCAGGGGCAGGTGCAGGGGCAGGGGTAGGTACAGGTACAGGGGCAGGTGCAGGCACAGGGGTAGGTACAGGTGCAGAGGCAGGTTCGGGTTTGGGTTTGGGTTCGGGCTTAGATTCAGGTTTGGGTTCGGGCTTAGATTCAGGTTTGGGTTCGGGCTTAGGTTCAGGTGCAGGTTCAGTTTTTTGTTTTTCTTCTTCTTCTCTTCTAATAGAAGGAAGAGTTAAGGAAGGACAAATTTCCGCATCATATTCATAATTAACTGTTACCCGATAAGGTTTGGGTTTTCCTGTATCATTTTCTAAAATACTTTCACTGATTTGCTGACTGGCTTGTTTATTAAAAATGGGGTACTTCGCGCCCTTGATTAAATCTAAAGCGACAACTTTACCTTGAGCATCTACTACAACTCCATAGACACTAGTGCCTTTAAGTCTTCTAATACAAGCGTCTCGTGGATAAGTACCTTTAACCTCGATACTTTTCGGTTCTATTTCTTGTACTTTAGCTAGCCAAGCAATATAGTTTTTTCTTGCATCTTCATTAGTAGTGCCAGCTTCACTTTTTTTGAGACTTTGGCTAAGGTTATTAAGGCGATTCTGGGAGTCGGCTGCTTTTTTAGCTGCAATTTCCTGAGGAGTAGGCTTGGGCTTGACTTGAGGTTTGGCTTCAGGTTTTTCAGTGGGCTTTTGTTCTGGTTTAGTTACTGTTTGAGGAGGCTTTTCTGGTTGAGGTTGTTGGGTTGCTGATTCTGGTTTCTCACTTGGTTTCTGAGTATTAGTAGGTGGTAATTTGGATGGATCAACCTTGAAATCTAGAGGATCGATAGGATCGATCTCTGGCGGTAGAGGTAAATTTGATAAATCACCAACAGGAGGAAGGGTAATGTCTGTTATGGGTGGTAAGGAAGGAAAATCAAAATTAGGCGGTGGAGGAATAGCAACAGGAGGTAAATTAGAAGGATCTCCTATTCCTGGAAATAAAGAACGAGGTATGGCAAAAGGCGCAGCGGGTTCACTATTGTCAACAGGAGTGTCAACAGGAGGAAGATTATTGAGATCTGGAGTTTCTAGTTGAGGATATAAATCGGGCAAACGAGACTGTTGCTCAGGATTCAACTCGATCACAGAAACTTCTCTTTGTCCAGAATCATCATTAAAGTTTAAAGTAGGTAAACCATATTTGAGAACCAGTAGATGTAGAGCTAGCGAAAGCAATAAGGATAACTGTGCTGGGTTAATCAGCTTACCAGATTGATTATTTAATTTTGATTCGTAGGACATAACCAGCAACAATAAAAATAAAATCTAGTTTGTCTAGTTTACAGAATAACTCTAAAAAATAACATCATGATAAATTACATTATGCATCATGAGTCCATCATTGTTTTTGGGAGATTTTCGCGGAATTGCCAACTACACAGATTACATGCAAATCATTGTTTAGATGTTGGAGTTTCGGACAAATTTTGCGACAATAACAGGGAACTAAATTGATAATCAATCAAGAGTTGAGTTAAAGCCTCAACTTAAATTAAAAACTTTAATGGAAACTAGCGATCGCCAATCTCTTGAACCAATTATCGAAGTATCAGAATCTAAGATTAAATCTAACCAGCAACAACAAAATAACTTTTGGGTGGTTTTTAGCTCTACCTTTATTACCATTTTTCTTGCAGAGATGGGAGATAAAACTCAACTAGTTACCCTGTTAATGAGTGCTGAATCTCAAGCACCTTGGGTAGTTTTTGCTGGTGCAGCTTTGGCTTTGATTGCGACTAGTTTAATTGGGGTTTCTATTGGCTATTGGTTATCCAAAAAACTTACTCCTGAAACTCTTGATTTATCCGTAGCAATCTTGTTACTGATTATTACTGCCTGGTTAATCAGCGATGTGCTTACTATTTGATAAATGTTAAATATTAAATGAATATAGATTGGCAACTTATTGGTATTAGCTTTATTACGGTGTTTTTAGCTGAGATTGGGGATAAAAGTCAGCTAGCGGCGATCGCTCTTGGCGGAAGCTCTAATAACCTCCGTGCAGTATTTATTGGCTCAACTGTGGCCTTAATTTTAGCTAGTTTTCTGGGTATTTTGGCTGGTGGTGCAGTAGCACAATTTTTACCAGAGAAGCTACTTAAATCTTTTGCTGCAATTGGTTTTGCAATTATGGCATTAAGAATACTTTGGGTAGGTGGCGCAGAAGAAGAATAAGTAATAAATAATAAATATCTAATTTAATAAAACTTCACTAATTTTCCCCGCTTCTATGGCTAATATTTGCGAGTCTTTAATCCAATCATGATTAAAAGAATCAATGTGAGTAGTAGTAATAATAGTTTGAAAGCGATCGCCAATTACTTCTAATAGTTGCTTCTGACGATTAGGATCTAGTTCTGCTAAGACATCATCTAATAGCAATAAAGGTGGTTCACCTACTACTTCTTCAATTAACTTTAATTCGGCTAACTTTAAAGCTAATACTAAGGTGCGTTGTTGTCCTTGAGAGCCATAATAACGAGCAGGAGTTTGATTAATGGTAAATTCTATTTCGTCGCGATGTGTTCCCACAACACTTTTTCCCTGATATTGTTCTGCAACACGACGCTGTTCTATTTTAGTTAAAAAAGCTTGCTGAACCTTTACGGGATCATCTTCTGTCCACTCTACATTAGGAAGATAATTAATCTCTAGCTGCTCGGTTTCCCCACTGATGCACTTATGCCAATATTGGGCGATTGGAGCAAGTCTAGCAATTACCCTAGCACGTCGGCGAGTCACCCTTGAACCTGCGGCAGCTAACTGTTCATCCCATAGCCGTAATTGAGGCTCATAATTGCTATTTAATCCTTTTGACTCATCTAATGTTTGCTGTTTAACAGCGCGGATTTTTTTCAATAAAGCATTCCGCTGACGCAGCACTTGATTGTACTGCTGCAAAATACTTGAATATACAGGCTCTAATTGAATCAATAAGCTATCAATCCAACTACGCCGAGAATCTGGCGCACCTCTAACTAGATCTAAATCTAAGCTAGAAAATTGTACTGCGTTTAGTATCCCCAGAAAATCTAACTGACGACGCAAAGTCTCTTTATTAATCGCAACAGTACGCCTTCCTTGTTTACGAAAAATGATAGCTAGTTCACTTGTACCATAAGCACGTTTAAGGGTTGCTACAATTTGACCAGTATTAGCAGCTTCCAAGACTAATTCGCGATCGCGAGTGGTACGATGGCTCTTAAGACTAGCCAGAAGCTCTACGGCTTCTAATAAATTTGATTTTCCTTGAGCATTGTTGCCCACTAGAATAGTTTTTCTCGCAGTAAATTCTATTTGGCGATCGACATAATTCCGAAATGAGCGTAGGTGTAACCTTTTTAAATACATTTATAAACAAGGATGAGGAACACAATTTAGCTTTGATAGTAATGCTTGACTTAGGTTTTAACCCTTAAGGTGATTTTAGACTGAGAAAGATTAATATTCTTTTGAGCTATTCTTCTGTTGTAGAAGCAATTGCCTCAAAATTATAAATTATCAAGAGAAACAGATTCTCCTTACTCCTTATCCTTACTCCTTACTCCTCATCCCTCATTCCTCAAAGAATCCCTCATCCTTTTAAAACTATTCACCTAAAGAACTAGACACAAGTTCTGGTTGCGACTTTTGAGCGAGCTTTTCTTTATCTTGACGACGTTTTTTCGCATAAAGCTGGATACTTGCTACCATTGTCAGTACTAAACCTGCTACTAACCAAGTTGTCAAATCTAAAGGTAAGCTATTTTTAAATACAGCCAACAGAACAATTAACACTAGAAGTATTGTTGGTGCTTCATTTAAGGCTCTAAATTGCTGTCCTGTCCAGTTGCATTCTCCAGCCGCTAATTTCTTCATGATGCGCTTGCAGAAATGATGATAACCAATAAGCAAAATGACAAAAGTCAACTTAATATGTAACCAAGTTGACTTGAGAATTTCTGGCTCGGTAGAAATTAAACCAATCCCCATCGCCACGGTTACCAGCATTCCTGGAGTTGTAATGATGCTGTAGAGGCGTTTCTCCATCAATTCATATTGATTTTTCAAAATGCTACGAGCAGGTTCAGGTTTTTGTTCTGCTTCGGCATGATAAACAAACAGTCGCACTAGGTAAAATAAGCCTGCAAACCAAACCACCACACCAATTAAGTGAAATGCTTTAAACCAGTAATAAGCCATAAAAAAATATCGTTATCAAAAAAAATTATTCCGTATGTATGTGAGTGTATATTTTTCTTGCACCACAAACTACCATTACGCAATAAAATTTTAAAGACTGACTAGATTTATAGTTGGCAATAGGATGAGATAGCGGGACTGGCCAGATTTGAACTGGCGACCTAGCGCTTCAGATTGGTGTGAGTTTCCTCACTCTCTGGACTATCCCTTCACCTTAGGTAAGCTACCTTTAGGTGGTGGCCGTTATGTTGTAGGTAATTACTTCAACAAGGTTCATTGAGCTAATACTTTCCTGATTTTAGACCTACAACCAGTCTCTGCACCTTCTCTACCAGGAATTATAGAGCTTGGCTCAAGATTACCATGATTGCAAATAGCAACTTTAGGCTTCCTTGAATTTGACCACATTCACTCATGAAGTTTCCTCCATAGTGCCCGATTTTTCAGGAGGCGCTTGCTCTATCCTACTGAGCCACAGCCCCTTGCTTATCTCAATTTAATCATAAACCACAACAGAAACTAAGATAAAAAATTCCCTTGAAGTACTATATTTTTGTATATAAAACTTTACTAGATTAATAAATATTGCAACATCGATTAATATTTATGTTATTTAAAGAAATAAAATTATTATCGATTCAGGAAATAAAAAACACCTCAGAAATAATCAGGAGAAATTTACTTTGACTTATTTAACTTTATTAGCAGCAGCATATGTACCTAGCACTGTATCTTGGAGTCCCAAGGTCGCAATCGTCATGATTGTCTGCAATATTGCGGCGATCGCTTTTGGTAAGTTTACCATCAAAAATCAGAGTGCTGGCCCTGCTTTACCTTCTCCAGAACTTTTTGGTGGAATGGGACTTCCTGCTCTTCTGGGGACTACTAGCTTAGGTCATCTTATTGGTGCAGGAGTTATTCTGGGACTAGCTAATGCTGGCGCGCTTTAAAATTATATAAAGATTCTGTTATTAGGAGTTAGCACTCATTGCTAACTCCTATATTTTTTGGGGACTTATTTCTATCAATAATTAATGTCTACGTATTTAAGCTGAAAATTATTTTCAGAGATTTCTCGTATTTACATCTTTTAATAGCCAGAGTTATTTTATAGATCGGTTATTATTTAACTTAATTATATATAGTTTCGACTTACTTGATTTTAATATATTTAGTTATTTTTATTTTACTTAATGTAATGGTTACAAATATAATTACTAGAAATTGTGTATTTTAATCTAGGTTAAATCAAATTACTACTATCTTAAAGTAATTTTCATAGTTTCAGCTAAATTGCTTATACAACCAGAACAATTTTAGGTATCATCTTGTAGCCACAATCTGAGGAAAGCATTTTGAGCTTATTTTCTCAAGAAAAAACGCAAACTTCGCTAAAAGTTTATGTATATATCATTATTAGCGGATTGGGTAGTCTACTAATATTCTTTCTGATTCAGAAAGGTTTACCGTTAAATCAAAAAAAAGTAGAAGAATATCAACAAAATATTCAAACAACAAGACGAGAAATATTTAATTTAGAAAAAGCTTTATCTCAATTAAATCATACTTATTCTGAATTAGATAGTAATCTTAGTTTACAAGTAGCTGCTGTCAATGCGGCTAACGAAAGTCTCAAGGAAATTCCTGATTTTTTAACTCGCAGAAAACAAAGTATTTTAAATAGTAAATTAGAGACTCAACAGGCACTATTAGCTTCTCAAGTAAAATTGATTGAACAGTTTCAAAATGCCAAAGTAATTTTAAATAAATCTTGTTCACATATTCCTCAACTAAAAAATGAACTAACTATAAATCCTCAGATATTTGGTGATAATATCTCAGCCGACAATAAGTTAGTTTCCATGATTGATGATTTGTTAAGTGATTCCATTGTAAATTGTCACAGTATAGATGATTATTTGAAATCTACTATTGAAAGTAGGCTCAAAGAAACTGACTTTCTACTTAAAAAAGAAGAATTTCGAAAAAATAAGTTTATTGTCAAAGAATTTTTAAGCCATATTGAGACTGTAATTCTTCAAAAGGAAATAATAAAAAATATTTTTCGACAAATAGATATAGAATCAACTGCAATTAACAATCAACTACAAGAAATAGAAACACTTTATCTTAATCAATATCAACAATCTCTCAATAGAATCAATCTTTATCGCCTACTAATTTGCTTTTTTTTAATAGTTATTATAGTTTTTGTCGCTTATAAAATTATTAGTAATTTAGTACGAACTAATCGTGGTATCGTCAAAGTTTTAGAAGGTTTTACTCAAGAGTTGGAAACCAAAGTAGAACAGCGCACTGCTCAGTTAGAAGAAAGTATTCAAAACACTGAAGCCGCTTTAGCACAAGCACAAAACGCTAATAGAGCCAAAAGTACATTTTTGGCTAATATGAGCCATGAACTGCGTACACCTTTAAATGCTATCTTAGGATTTACTCAGTTAATATGTCGTGATTCTTCAATAGGAGAAGAACATCAGGAAAATCTCAAGATCATAAATCGTAGTGGAGAGCATTTATTAAAGCTAATTAACGACATTCTAGAAATGTCTAAAATTGAAGTAGGTCAAATAACGCTTAACGAAGCTAAATTCGATCTATATACAACGCTTAGAAGTATAGAAGATATGCTGAGTTTAAAAGCAGAAGCTCAGAATTTGAAGCTAACTTTTAATATAGCTGATAATGTTCCCAAATTTATTTATACAGATGAAGGAAAATTACGCCAGATTATTATTAATTTACTAGGTAATGCACTTAAATTCACTGAGAAAGGTTCAATAACTTTAGTTGTCAAACTACAAAATAATCCGCAGCCAGCAGAAGACAAAATTGATTTTCTTTTTTCTGACACCTATTGTCTACATTTTTCTATTGAGGATACTGGTCCTGGTATTGAACAAGCAGAGATGGAACAGCTTTTTTCTCCCTTTGAACAGACAAAAATAGGTCGTGTTTCTAATGAGGGAACAGGATTAGGTTTGTCTATCTGTCAAAAATTTGTAGATTTGATGGGGGGAGAGCTTAAAGTTGAAAGTGTTGTCGGTCAAGGAAGTATTTTTTCTTTTGAGATTTTAGTTAGAGTACAAGAGAGTAAGGCTACTAAAGTAATTGATCAGACTGAAATAGAACATAAAAGAGTTATTGGTTTTGCTCCAGATCAGTCACAATATCGCATACTAGCGGTAGATGATGTTCCCGCAAGCCGTCTGTTATTAAGAAAAATGTTGTCGGGAATTGGTTTTTTGGTTCAAGAAGCAGCAAATGGTCAAGAAGCAGTGGATTTATGGTCAAGCTGGCATCCTGATTTGATTTTGATGGATATGAGAATGCCAATCATGGATGGCTACGAAGCAACTAGGCGTATCAAATCTCAGCCCCAAGGAAGCAAGACAATAATTATAGCTTTGACTGCAAGTGCTTTTGAAGAAGAAAGAGTGGTAGTTTTATCAGCTGGTTGTGATGACTTTATGCGTAAGCCATTTTATGAAACTGAACTGCTAGAAAAAATAAGTCAGTATTTAGATATAGATTATCTTTATGAGAATACCAATGATCTATCATTAAATCAGGAATTATCAATTTCAAATTTGACTAGAGAAAGCTTAGCGGTAATGTCCCCAGAGTGGCGATCTCAACTATATGAAGCCGCTGCCAAAGTAGACAATCAGGAAATATTTCAGCTATTATCAGAAATTCCTGATGAATACGAATCCCTTGCTAAAGGAATTGAAACTTTGGTAGAACACTTTCGTTGTGACAAAATTATTGACCTAACAGAATCAGTTAACTAATGAGCGTATCCTTTTTGGAGCAAGCTAAAGCTAAAATTTTAGTTGTGGATGATCAGCCAGAAAATCTTCATCTGCTATCTGATACCTTGACCTATGAAGGATACGAGGTTAAAGGAGTTATTAATGGGGAAATGGCCCTAATGGTAGCCAATTCAGTAATACCAGATTTAATCTTGCTGGATGTAATCATGCCAGGATTAAATGGCTATCAAGTTTGTGAAAAGTTAAAAGCAAATGCAGTCACCCAAGAAATCCCCATTATTTTTTTAAGTGCTAGCAACGATCCGATTGAGCGAGTTAAAGCTCTAAGTGTTGGCGGCGTAGATTATATTGATAAACCGTTTCAAGTTAATGAGGTGTTGTTGCGGATCAATAACCAGTTAAAGCTACAAGCTGCTCAAAGAGAAATACTTAAACTTAATACTGAATTAGAGCAGCGTATTCAAGAACGTACCGCTCAGTTAGAAGCAGCCAATCAAGAATTAAAATACGAAATTCAAGAGCGAGAGCAAGTTAGCAAGCTTCTGCAAGAAAGTGAAGAAAAATTAGAGAGTATTCTCAATTCTTTAGAAGAAGTGGTCTGGTCAGCTGATGTTACTACTAGTAATCTGCTGTTTCTGAATCCAGCGGCACAAAAAGTTTATGGTCGCTCAGTTGTCGAAATGTTAAATAATCCTGACTTACGCTTAGAGTCAATTCATCCAGAGGATCGCGATCGCGTAGAATTGTCTTTGGCTAGTTCATTAAACCATAAAAATGATCTTGAATACAGGATTGTTCAGCCAAATGGGGAAGTTCGCTGGGTATGGGAACGCAGTCGTTTGATCTTCAATCAGATTGGTGTAGCCAACAGAAGAGATGGAATTATCTATGATATTACTGAACGAAAAAAAATTGAGGAAGAATTAAACTACGAAGCTAAACACGACTCTTTGACGAGTTTACCTAACCGAGCCGCTTTTATTGAACGGGTTGAACAAGCATTAAAACAAAGTAAAAAAGATCGGGATTATTTATTTGCAGTTTTATTTATTGATTTAGACCGCTTTAAAATAGTTAATGATAGTTTAGGACATTTAGTTGGTGATGAACTACTAATATGTGTAGCTAAAATTTTAACTAGTTGTTCCCGTTCTAGCGATTTTGTGGCTCGTTTAGGGGGAGATGAATTTACTATCCTGCTGAATAGAATTAAAACTATCGATGAAGCCAATATTATTGCCGAAAGAATTCAAACAAAGCTAACTTCTTCCTTTTGTTTGCAAGGTCATACTGTTTTTACTAGTGCCAGTATTGGTATTGTGGTGGGAAACCATAAGTATCAAGATAGTTCGGAAATTTTGCGGGATGCAGATATTGCTATGTATCAGGCTAAATCTCAGGGTAAAGCACGGCATGAAGTTTTTGACCAACAGATGTATGCCGAGACTAAAGAACTGCTAGAGATAGAGAACGACTTACGCCAAGCAGTTTTAAAAGCAGAATTTATATTGCATTACCAACCTATAATCTCTTTTGAAGCTAACACTTTATATGGTTTTGAAGCATTGTTGCGCTGGAATCATCCTACTAAAGGTCTTGTCTACCCCGACAAGTTTATTCATATTGCCGAAGAAACAGGATTAATTGTCAATATTGGAGAATGGGTTTTACAAGAAGCTTGTCGTCAGTTATATGCTTGGCAAACTCAATATCCTGATACAGCTAACTTAAATATAAGTGTTAATATTGCCAGTCAACAAATTAAAGATCCTCGTTTTTTAGCTACATTAGATGAAACTTTGGCTAAAACTCGCTTATCAGGAAATGCTCTACATTTAGAAATTACTGAAAGTACTTTGATGGATTATAAACCAGAAACAATTAATTTATTTAATCAAATTAGGGAGAGAGGAATTAAATTAAATATTGATGATTTTGGGACTGGCTATTCTTCTTTGCAATACTTAAATCGCTTTCCGATTAGTATTCTGAAAATCGATCGTTCTTTTATTCAGGGAATGTTAAGTGAGAAAGAAAATTTTGAAATTGTTAAGATGATAATTACCTTAGCTCGAACTTTGAAAATAGATGTAATTGCCGAAGGAGTAGAAAACTTAAAACAATTTAAAGTTTTAAAAACTTTTAACTGTCAATTAGGTCAAGGATATCTTTTCTCTAAGCCAGTAGATCATCAATCTGCTGAGCTATTAATAAGTAAAGCTTAATTAATTTACTTAATTAATCTAATTAATATTAATTCTGGGTAGTCGATGTTTAAAACTACAAAGAATTTCCCAAGAAATAGTATTGAGAACATTTGCCCAATCGTCAGCGGTAATGCTGAGATTGTTTTGTTGCCCAATTAAAGTAACTATTTCTCCAGGTTTTAAATCAGGGATACGATCGACATTAAGCATTAGCTGATCCATGGTAATAGAACCAATTTGGGGGACTAATTTCCCTGAGATAATTGCCTCTAAACGATTTGATAAATTGCGGGGAATACCATCAGCATAGCCAATGCCCACAACGGCTACTTTAGTGTCTTGTGATGTAATAAATTTGCGACCATAACTAACTCCTTCACCTGCGGGAATAGTCTTAATCTGAGTGATTTTTGCCTTGACCTGTAAAACGGGTTTAAGCTCGATCGCTTGCTGGAGATGAGGAGCAGGATATAGACCATAAAGAGCCAGACCAACCCTAACCAAATCATAATGGTAAGAACGATCGCTTAGAGTAGCTGCGGAATTAGCTAAATGCAGCAGAGGGGGAACATATCCTACCTTTTTTAATTGCTTGATGGCATTGCGAAAACGTTGATGCTGAAGATTCATCATCGTGCGATCGCTTTCCTCTGCTGTGGCGCAATGAGAATAGATACTGGCTATCTGCAAATTAGACAGTTGTTGCACTAGCTGGACAAAAGAAGTCGCTTCTTGCCAGTTAGTACCCAAACGAGACATTCCTGTATCTAATTTCAAATGTACAGGTAAGGAAGTTCCTACTTTAGCCATGGTAGCCTCCACAACTAATGCCTGTTCTGGGTTACAAATAGTTGGTTCTAATTGCCAAGCAGCGATCGCTTGAATATCTTCGGGGGCATTAATTGCACCCAAAATTAGAATTGGTACGTTGATTCCTGCTTGACGTAATTCTACTCCTTCTGCCAAAGTTGCGATCGCCAAACAATCAGCACCATTAGCTAAAGCTGTCTGTGCCACAGTAACTGCACCATGACCATAGGCATCAGCTTTGACTACCGCCATCAGCTTGGTTTGATGCCCAAGAAAGCTTTTTAAAGTTCGCACGTTATGAGCTAAAGCTTTTAAATCTACTTCGATCCAGGCACGTTGACGATTCGCCAACAATGATAAAGAGTTATCTTGCTTGTGAGATGAATACGTTTTGATTTGTTGCTGCCAACCGACCATATTAAAGTTATGCTTTACCTTTTGTTGTTGGTATTATTTATAAATATTAGACGAGAAATCGATAAGGTCAAGTTGAAACAGGAATTTGCAAGTCTAACAGATTTACGTTGACAGCTTAGTACCACTTCCTAATCTAACCGTTGCCCAATTCAATTTTATCCTTAAGTAATGATTATCTAACTACAGTAATTAGTGCGTTTGTGTTACTATCTCTGATAAATAATATAAGTCCTATATTATGGGTAAGGTTTTAGTATTAAATGCTTCCTATGAACCTCTGAATATCACCAGTTGGCGCAGGGCGGTGGTATTACTCCTCAAAGGTAAAGCTGAACAACTTGAACACAGGGGTAAAGTTATTTACACGGATTTTCCGCTACCAACGGTCATTCGCCTACGTTATTATGTCCGAGTTCCCTATAAAGAAATCCCTTTAACTCGTCGTAATGTTCTAGAAAGAGATAGTCATAACTGTCAATATTGTACAGCCAAGGGAGATCAGCTAACTATCGATCATGTTATCCCCCGCTCTCGTGGTGGTGGTGATACCTGGGAAAACCTCGTAGCTGCTTGTGTTCGATGTAATGTCAAAAAAGGCAATAGAACTCCCAAAGAAGCAAACATGATGCTACTAACTAAGCCTCGTCGCCCTTATAGCAGTCTCCATTTTGAACTGGTTAAGTATACGCGGGGTAACTCTAACCAAGAGTGGAAAAAATACGTTATTGGAATTTAACTATAATTAATAACTGCATATTTTATCAGTTAATGATAAACTCATAGGTCTATATAATTAGATTATAAATTAGCTCTGTCGCTCGGTAATTATATAATTGCCAATAATATTGATATGTCTTCAAACATTAATACTTCTCTCGAAGGCCGTTTAGCCAATAAAAAGGGAACTAGCAGTAAAAAGCAGCTAAAAGCAATTGATGGCAATAAGTTTAACTTACAAACCAAGAAAAGTAATGAATTGGCTAAAATAGTCTGCCAACTGCGAGAAATCTGCGAAAAACATCAGGGAGAGCGACAGATAATAGTAATTCAGGATTTTCCCGATCCTGATGCCCTTTCTAGTGCCTGGGCTTATCAATTGATTGCGGCAAATTATGATATAAGTTGCGATATTGTCTATGGTGGTACTTTATCTCACCAAGAAAATATTGCTTTAGTAAGACTTACTGGTTTACCTGCCCAACGAATTCTCAACACTGCGTTACAGGAGAAAGATTTATCAATATATCAAGGAAGTGTCTTGATTGATAGCCAGGGAACAAATAGTCAAATGTATCCGATTGTTGAACAGGCTGGTATTCCTTTGATTGTGGCGATTGACCATCATAGCAAACAGAAAGAGCTAGATGCAGAGTTTATTGATATTCGTCCTCAAACTAGAGCAACTGCGACAATTATGACTCAGTATATCCAGGAGGGAATGCTAGAGTTTGACACTAGTAACGAGGATCATGTTAAATGTGCTACTGCTTTGATGCATGGTTTGCGTTCTGATACCAATTGTTTAAGGCAAGCTAAAGAAGAAGATTTTATTGCTGCTGCTTACCTGAGTCGCTTCTATGATTCTCAATTACTAAACGCAGTATTACAGTCAGCGCGATCGCGTCGAGTCATGAACGTGATTGAAAGGGCTTTGAGAAATCGTCTGATTAAAAAGAATTTCTCTATTTCAGGAGTTGGTTACATACGCTATGATGACCGCGATGCAATTCCCCAAGCTGCGGATTTTTTAGTCACCGAAGAAGATATTCACACCGCAGTAGTCTTTGGCATTGTTCACAATGATGATAATGAACTGGTCATCGGCTCATTGAGAACTACTAAGCTGACTTTAGACCCTGATGAATTTATTAAAGCAACTTTGGGGAAAGATGCCCAAGGACGCTTTTTTGGTGGAGGTCGCTATATGGCGGGAGGATTTGAGATTCCTATCGGTTTTTTAGGAGGTTTTAATGATAATTCCGAATATACCAAGCTCAAGTGGGAAGTCTTTGATACTCAGATTAAACAGAAGTTAATGTCGTTAGTTGAACCTGAAGATGATTTAATCGCTACGGATTAATCATGGATGGTGAATTGTTTATCGATGGAAGTTTATTTAATTCGTCATGGTATAGCTGCTCAAAGGGGAACATATGCTGATGACGAAAAGCGTCCCCTAGTAAATAAAGGTCGAGATAAAACTACCAAAGTTGCAGAAAGTTTGCTGGCTACTGGAGTAAAATTTGACTTGATCTTGAGTAGTCCTTTGGTAAGAGCTTATCAAACCGCAGAAATTTTACAACAAACTGGTTTATCTCAAACCCTAAATACCTTCTCTCCCCTCAAACCCAATGGCAATATAGAACATTGGTTAGAGTGGCTACAGCAATGGCAGTTTCATAACCCAGACTGCACACTAGCTTTGGTGGGACATCAGCCAGATTTGGGCAACTGGGCAGAAACCTTAGTCTGGGGTACGGTAAAAGGACAACTAGTGCTTAAAAAAGCAGGGATTATTGGTTTAAAATTGCCTCACATTGGTACTCCTATATGTAGAAGTAAATTATTTCTGTTGACCTCTCCTAAGTGGATGATTTAGCCTCATTTTACCGATAGCCTGCTAGTTCTTGATTATTCCAGTTGAGAGTATCGCCGATTTTTTCCCCATCATGATAGGCGGCCAATAATACTTCGCTAGTTTTTCCCCAGGAAATTGTGCCATCAGCTGCCAGCGCAATTGCTCCTACGTCTCGTTTGCGACTACGAGATTCAGTCATGGATTTTTCCATGGCATCGACCAAAGACATTCCATCCGTCACGCGAATCACGATCTTGGCAGCTAAACATTCCTCCATGATATCTTCCCCAATCCCAGTACAGCTAACCCCTGCTGAAGCATCGGCATAATTTCCTGCAGGCATTGCTGAATCACTGACTCGACCAATTCTTTCTAAACCTTTACCCCCTGTAGATGTACCTACGGCGATTTTACCGTTACAGTCGAGGGCAACTACGCCAATTGTGCCTTTGCGGGGTTCGTGGATTAGTTCTTGCTCAGCAACTACTCCCGCCATTTCCTTATCAAAGTTTTCTTCGCGCTCTTGTATCCATTCTTTGAGACGAATATCTATCAAGGGATCATACATAGGTATATTTAATTCCCTTAGGAGTTCGAATGCTCCATAATCTGATAGTACGCGATCGTCTTCTCCCTGTAAAAAGTTAGCTAGTTCAATGGGATGTCTGACACGAGAAACATTAATTACTCCACTAAAACGCTGTCTAGCACCATCCATCAAAGCGGCACTCATCCGTATTTGTCCATCAGACTGTAGTACAGAACCAGTACCCGCATTAAAAATAGGCTGATTTTCTAATAGCTGACACCCCATAATGACAGCATCAATGGCACTACCTCCATAAGTGAGCAAAGAATAAACTTCTTCGATGATGGAATGGAGTGCTTGACGGACTATGATTTCTCCCTTTTTGCTTTTGAGATGCCCTCCTGCACCACCATGAATGATTAACTTGGGCTGTACTTGATTAGCAGACATAATTGTTTTCTTGATGGTTAGTGATTGATTATTGATAAATGTAAGCCTTAAGCCAATGTTAGTTATGATGAACTATTGACAGATTGTTTGCGACGACGACAACGATCGGAGCAATATTTAACCTCATCCCAGCATTTTTCCCATTTTTTGCGCCAGGTAAATGGAAGATCGCATACGGGACAAACTTTTGTGGGAAGATCGGATTTTTTACGCTGACGAGCCATTATTTAAGGGATGGAAGATAAATTATGAAGGACATAACAGTTTTATTATTCCTTATAAATTGATAGTTTATACAGATGAATCAAAACCTGCTGGCGAATATTAGAATCGTTTTGGTTGAACCTGCGGGGGCATTAAATGTTGGCTCAATCGCTAGGATCATGAAAAATATGGGATTAACTCAGTTAGTGTTAGTCAAGCCTAGATGCGATCGCGATTCAGAAGAGGCAAGACAAATGGCAGTACACGCCGTAGACGTATTAGAAAATGCCCTGATTGTCGATAGTTTACCTGCTGCATTAACTGGATGTCAAAGAGCGATCGCGACGACTGTTCGTTCTCGTAGTGTACCAATTAAGCTGGAAACTCCTCCTGTAGTTATTCCTTGGCTATTAACACCAAATATTAAGTCTGCCTTACTATTTGGGGCAGAAGATCGTGGTTTGAGTAATGATGAATTAAAATATGCCCAAAGGTTTGTCTGTATACAGTCTAATCCTGCTTATCCTTCTTTGAATTTAGCTCAGGCAGTAGCTATATGTACCTATGAGCTTTATCAGGCTTGGTTGAAAATGAGTAATAATCCTCAACAAACAGTTATCTCTAAACCAGAGATAGTAGCAAAAGATTTTATGCCGACTAATGCACCGATAGATGTATTAGAAGGATATTATCAACATCTGGAAGCAGTTTTACTAGAGATTGGCTATCTTTACCCTCATACTGCACCAGTTAAGATGGAAAAGTTTCGTCGTTTGTACAATAAAGCTAATCTGCAACCAGAAGAAGTAGCGATGTTACGAGGTATCTTGCGTCAAATTCGTTGGGCAACTAAAAATCAATCTAATTTAAGAAACGATTAGCAATTAACGCCACTTATGATGATAAAAATCTAAATATTGATACTTGAGTTACTAGAAAAAATCAGTAATTTTATCACTGTAATCTGATGAACAAACATTACATACTATTGATGACCGTAGATTAGATCGTTTATGATTCAAGGCGCAAAAATAAGTACTTATGATAGTTAGGATTGAGAGCAAAATCGAGAAGAGAATCAGAAAACACACTGTTAACCTTTTTCTTCTTAGCAATTATTTGTAGTCTTTCTGACAACTAACACCGACAACCTCAACTCTTAAGCAATTCGCTTTATTTATCATGGTTCTAAATTGATCTAAACTCATCATCATCTTACTGTTAGTCGAAGATACTACGCCTTAAAGTGAAGCCTGCTTCGACTTCGTCAACACCTCGATTGGGTATGCGCGGGTCTCCCGCGCACCTCTCTCGGTCAATTTTTAATTGTTTCCCAAGGAGTTAGGAGTGAATCGTAAAGGCAAAAAATACCCCCTCACCCAACCACAAGCCACCAGGGTTAGTTCTAATAATCAGGCTACTTCCCGAAAAAATCGGAGCTTATTCCCAAAAAAGCCCAAAAATTCCTCTATTCAAAATAAAGTAGTGAAACCTGGTAAGAGAAAATCCGCTATCAGTTCAATCGGCGATCGCAACTCTCAATTAAAACGTAATTCTTCAGCCAAAAAATCTACTATTCCTAAACTCAAGGGGATTAAAAAAAGCCAGCCGCATCATCAGAAAAAACCGCTACGGATATCTTTCTGGTTAGCCGTATATGCTGTAACAATTATCGTAGGCATCAACACAATTTTGGGAACAGCAGTTTCAATTAGTAAATCCTTAGAAACTAATGCTCCTGACAACAATTCTACTAATCTACCTGTCAAAGCTAATGCCAAAAACAAAGCCGAACTAGAAAAGTTATTTGAGATCGCCTCCTTAGGTAAAGAAATAAGTATTCTTAAGGTGAAATTGCAAGAGTTGGCCACACAATATCCTCAGCTTGAACCTGTAATTTTTCTAGTCGATCTCGATACAAAAGGCTTTGTTAGTGTTCAAGGAAACAAGGCAATTGCTTCGGCTAGCACCATCAAATTACCAATTTTAGTTGCTTTTTTTCAAGATGTAGATCGAGGAAAAATCAACCTGGAAGAACAGCTAATTATGACGGAAGAAATTATCGGTAGTGGTTCTGGTAATATGCAGTATGAGAAGCCTGGTACAAAATTTTCAGCCCTAGAAACTGCCGATAAAATGATAACTATTAGCGATAATACTGCTACTAATATGTTAATCAAACGTCTAGGAGGCATGAAAGCATTAAACCAAAGATTTCTTGATATGGGGTTAACTGCAACTCGGTTACGTAACCCTTTGCCAGATTTAACAGGAACAAACACTACCTCTGCTGAAGATTTAGGAAATTTGTTAGTCAAGATTGATAGTGGTGAATTAATCTCTATGCGATCGCGCGATCGTCTGTTACACATTATGAAAAGTGTGGTAAGAGATACTTTATTACCCCAGGGTTTAGAATCAGGAGCAATTATTGCTCACAAAACAGGGGACATTAAATCGGTATTAGGCGATGCGGGAATTATTGATATGCCCAACGGTAAACGCTATATTGCTTCAGTATTAGTTAAACGTCCCGATAACGATCCTCAAGCAAAAGAGTTTATTCAACAAGCATCCCAAATTACCTACCAATATCTTAAACATCCTCAAACCAGTCCTTTTACCTTAGAACAGGATGGCTAAGTTTAACAACCAACCTAACCCAATTAGGCAGGTAGCTATCTTTGGAGGAACTCATGGCAATGAAATTACAGGAATTAAATTAGCCCAAAAGTTTCTCGAATCTCCCGAGTTAATTGCACGTCCTAGTTTGAGTGCCAAAGCATATATTGCCAACCCCCAGGCGATTAGACATAATACTAGATATATTAATCAAGATCTTAACCGACAATTTTTACTAGAAGATCTCAATAATCCTCAGCTAAAAGGGTACGAACAATTGTTGGCAAAATCAATTTATCGTAATTTGCAGCAGAATCAAACAGACTTGGTGATTGATTTACACAGTACCACCGCAGCCATGGACTTAACCCTAATTTTGTCTCGAGAAGATCCTTGGCTTTTGCGTCTGGGAGCATATTTAACTAGTATTAATCCTCTGGTGAAAATTGTTTTACCTTCTGCATCAAAAAACAGTCGTCATTTAAGAAGTATCTGCGGCTTAGGGATGACAATTGAGGTAGGTGCGATCGCTCATGGAACATTTAACGCTACTTGGTTGGAGAAAACTGAAGCTTTAATTTATAGCATTCTTGATTATTTAGACGACTGGAACCATAATCAAACTCTTAACTATCCAGAAACCTTGACTTTATTTAAATCTATTCAATCAGTTAGCTATCCCAAAAGTTTAGATCGAGAAATCACCGCGACAATTCACCCTCAACTTCTAGCCCAAGACTATCAACCCTTAAATCCCGATGAGCCAATGTTCTTAAGTCTCGATCGCACTACTGTTACTCCCTATTTAGGCAAGCAATCTGTTTATCCAATATTTATTGCTGAAGCTAGTTATATTGAAAAGAATATTGCCATGATTTTAACCAAAAAACAGACAGTTGCTTTAAAAGAGAGTTGATTTTTATTAGGTCTAAGTAAATAAAATCTACATATTTCCAACTATTGCTCTATCTTCAACCAGAATCTCCCAGCCAAATTATGATAGTATTTTTACTATATTTTAAGAAAATTGTTGGAAGGTATATAGATATATGGAAGCTGCAATGATCCTGGCGGATTTGCCAGAAGCTTATGCTATGTTTAACCCCTTGGTGGATGTTTTACCTCTCATCCCCGTGTTTTTCCTCCTTTTGGCTTTTGTTTGGCAAGCAGCAGTAGGATTTAAGTAAACTGATTACTTGTAATTACTTGTTAATCTTAGGCATCCACAATTAGCTGGGTGCTTTTTATTTTTCTGAAATGGATATCAGCAGCAGAGAGTTAGACAAACTGATTTAGTAGAATCTCTACTTTTTGAAACCCTCAGTAGAAGGTAGTATTTAATTGTATTAATAACCAACTTAAATTATTTGTGTATTAGGGTGCATTAGGAGGAAAAATGCAAGCAGAATCTAGTTCAGATAAACAAAAGTTACTTTCGGCTGTTGCTCATGGTTCAGTTTTTATCAGTGCGTTAGTTTTTTCGATTGGCATTCCCATTGCTATCCTCTTTGTATCTGAAGATACTATTATCAAAGAAAATGCGAAAGAAGCAATTAATTTTCACTTGAACATTTGGCTAATTGGAGGCGTTATTGCTGTCCTTTCTTTTTTTACCTTGGGTTTATTAGGTTTTATATTAGGTCCAATTTGGCTAGCTATTCACTGGGGTTTATCAATTTGGGCAGTTATTTCTTGTCTACAAACCCCAGACAAAACTTTTCGCTACCCGTTTATTTTTCGGCTGATATAAAAATTACATGGTGAACATTAACCAAGTAGCCACCATAAAGATAACGTAAGCAAAAGCGACAATAGTATAAGCTGCGGTGTTAGTGATCATAGCTAATTCTCTTTTAGAGTTTAGGTTATATTTCGACTAATGATGCTAACACCTAGTTTGGTTTTTTGAAGTATAACTCTATACATCGAATTTGATTTTCATACTCAAACACCAGCATAATCGGCAAAAAAAATGCTCCCCATTGCTGGAGAGCATTTTTTTATTTACGTATCAAGTTTCAACTTAACCATTAATGGAAGGAGCAGTTAGTGCTACAGGAGCAGCTTCTGCACTTGCCAAGTCTAAGGGGAAGTTGTGGGCGTTACGTTCGTGCATTACTTCAAAACCGAGGTTAGCTCTGTTTAGAATGTCTGCCCAAGTGTTAACTACACGTCCTT
>JAAUYG010120732.1_pt1 | contig 34090 bp, 22 predicted proteins | sample 7278091 | NCBI WGS metagenome assembly JAAUYG01 (sample SAMN14350201, study PRJNA611818) | marine sediment metagenome | isolation source: surface marine sediment (0.6m) | place: French Polynesia: Moorea | collected 2018-08 | reverse complement strand
TGGTAATTCGGCGTTTTATGGTGGGTAAACGCCTTTTTCTGGCTATGGACATTCTCCTGCCGGAGGAATGCAAAAGTAATAGCTTGAGGTGAGCGTAGTTATAAGCAATAAAATAATAACACAGCAGCTCTTTTCATATTTTGACGATTTTTTTTTTTTATTGAAGGTTTCCCTCTACATGTGCTATGCATTGCAATATATATCAACTAGTAAATTTTAGATTCTTTTGCCCACTTAACATCCAGAGCTATACATGTATTAAAATTGGTATTTATTGCTATATGGACAGGTAATCAATCCTGAATCAGTACTAAAATATGCATTTAAAATTGCTATATGCTGAAGCTATCAATTCTGAATCGGAACTAAATAGTGATGTATTTAAAATTACTATACATGTATATGCATAGCAAGTAATTCTGAATCAGTATTGAAATGAAAAGTTAATCATAATTCACATAAGACTAGGCTTCAACATGTCAGATAACAAAGATTACAATGTACTAAGAATTTTTCATCTTTATGAGTGATGGACCTTTCTCATTGTTGTATTAATCACTAAAGGTAAGATAATGCATCATCAGGTGTAATCAGTTTCCGATATTTAGTGTTGGTCTGTCAGTCATAAAAGGTAAGCAGTTATTTTGTGACATTACCCACCTGTCTATCAATCTGTCCATGATACCAGTCTCCCTGTCTCGACTTGGCAGGCGGGGGCTTGTACTCTTCTGAAATGTACAGAATGAACAAAGCATGAGATATACATGAGAACCCATGTGAAAACCACCCCACACATTCAGGATTCAGGTACCTGGAATTTAAGAAGGGTTTAGGTCAACTAGAAAACTTTCCCATGCTGAAGTTTCCAATGCTCGCAGCCCCAATTCTGGCCCCATAAGCTTAAATGAGGTGACAGTAATCACATGACCACTTATTACTGCTTTTTGGTTGACCGACCATCAAACATTTACATATTTAAAGGAGAATTTTTTGTTTACCATGAAAACCGTATAGGAAGTAAATTTGAGTAGTCTGTATCTGTGAGCCCCAAAATGAGACTACCCCAAATATAACTGACATAATAGCACTTGGGGTACAATTTCATTGGGCTATATTCAGGGCTTCTGTTAGTACTACACAAACATAGAATCATAACAGGTTAAGATACCCCTAACAGGTTAAGATACCCCATACAAGAAAAATTTATTTTGCAGCTACATGATACAATGGATTTCAAAAGAATTTCTGTCATTGTGCTCTTTAATAATACAGAATTTTACCAGTGAAGGTCAGCGGTGGTTTAAAATATCCTTCACCGTGGTACTTACCAAACAATTTGGCACATTCAGCATGACCTTTGTTGACAGCTATCTCGTATGGTGTGCGGGCTGTATCATTAAAGTTTCTTGGGTAGCCAGGCACATGGAGTGAGAGTAATTCCTGGAAAGAAATAGAAAATTTAAAGCAAAAGTGAAGCCTGTACCTAAACATAAAGAAAAGGCACAATAAACTAAAGAGCATTTTTGCACTGGTAGTGATAATCTACCACATGGGATGTTGAACCCAATAATAATCATTGTTACAGTGAAACTGCTGCTAACCTAGAGAAATAAATACAAGCTACTGTAACTGCAGTACAACCCCAGAACTTCCCCTTCCCACATACAGGGAAGCTTTCTGGAAACATCCTTAAAAATCGTAATTCCAAAATGGATTTTAAACACGCAAAAGATTATGGTTGCCAAGCTAGGTAATTACTTGCTCTACATTCATTTCTAGACTTACAATTTTGTAAAGAAATGTTTGTGGCATTACACTGGTCCCTGCAATTTAAGACCCCTCCATTTAACAGTTCCCTCCATTTTAAGACCAGCTATCAGTGACATGATTTTTATATTCTCAATATAAATATCACTCCATTTTAAACCCTCCTACAATTTCAGACCATATTTTTCTGGCTGAAGGGTTGGTCTTAAGATGCAGGGACCACTGTACTTATGTGTAAATTACTGTTTTAGAATTAATAAGACCATCTAACATTAAAGCCACCTGGGCAATGGCAGGGGCTTATACATTGTATTTTCAAATGGTTCCACTCCTGCAAATAGAGTGTGGATTCTCAGCAAAGACGGTTTCGTTTTATAGCAGATTTCCTAAAAAAAAACATGGTTTCAAAACTCTAAACTATGCACTAAAATGTAAACAAATTAGCAACAATAGTCGATACATTAACATGATTAATTGGTGAAGAGCTGAGCTACATAATCTAAATTCCTCTAAACTCAACCCTGAAGTCGAGCGTGATTATAGGCCATGTGGTCACCTTGATGACATCAGCGTGTCCCCTAACAGCAGCCTCATGCAGTGGTACGTTCCCAGTATCCATGTGCCTCTGGAGCTGAGGTTCAGCATTGCCACTGTGTTCAACCAGCAGCCGGGCTATAGACGACTTGTTGTGCTGACATGCCCACTAAAAGGTCAAGGTCACATAGAAAATTTAAAGGCATAATGGAGCCTGATCCTATACCCAGCAAGCGTTTTGTATTATTGCTTGCTTGAAAAATGTTCCCATTCTTTAGCAAACCTGCCTGTGTTGCATTGATGAGTCAGTATAAAAATAAATTGTTGTATTCATGCAATAAACCTATCTCTTTGGTGGACAGAAAATCAAACTCTTACATAAGCTGCATATAACAACCAAAATTATTATATACCGGTACCTGAAAAGTCTCACTGTACCTATACCATTGGAATGATCATGCAATAAATCTCTTTATTGAACAATGACCTTTTGTTTATCGCACTCTGACTGCCACCCAGCTTTTCAACCAATAGCAAAGTCGCATTTGTTCCATGTTTACATAATTTTATCTCTCATTTCAGCTGTGTTACCAAGGTCCCCGGGCCATTACTGTATGCCCTACAGGCATGAAAAGGAAAAACATAGGGAGCAATGCCGTGTTGAACTGGGCTTTTCTGGTGTAAAATATGACTTAATATCACGTAACGTGTGCTAAAAATGAAGTACCGTAGCAGGTATATAAATAATAGCATTATCACACTTGTTCATTGATTTCTTTTTGTATGGACCCACAACTGCATTCCGACTCACAACTTGGTCCGAATGAATGTAGCTGTTAGTCCATGCAACAATAAATCATTGAATTCATCATGTTCATATGATAACCCTTATTTGTAGTACCGTATTTGTTTCATTAAGTACACGGTGTCTTTAGAACAGATGGAAAGAATATGGTACTTGTGGTTGAGTACCGTATTTACAGGTAGTAGAAATGGTTTACTTAGGCAATGCAATGTTTCCAACACAATGTTCTTTGCAGTTATAACTCTATCAGCTAACAGTGGAACAGCACTGAAACCACTATGGAAATGAGATAGTGTCCTTATTAAAGCACATGCACTTAATAGAATGAATATGCTACAATCTCTTCCGCTCATAATGCTGAGAGACTGCACTATACACAGATATGCATAGGGACAAAACACTAAATATACTGTGGATATTGGCAAACTATACACATTGAATATATCAACTGAACAAAATATTTTTGTCATAAAATCCAGCCAATCTCTGCCAACTGAACACATGTGCTTGCAGGGTTGACACACTCTGGACTTCAGCAACAAAAATATTAAAGAAAGTAGCACCGCTCCACATTTAAGCAAGAGAGAAGTTCATTATGCAGTGTGTTATCTTTACGAAGAGTAGCAATTTAATCACTATGTTAATGCTGATATTACAGGCTATGATAAAGTCCCTGCTATAAAAAACAATCATGATTATATAAGACTAACATGGAGAGGGTTGTATCCATCTGGGTCCACAGCTGACGCATATGCCCCATGTTGTAACAGAGCCTTCACAATATTGTCTTGCCCAAGACCTGTACTCAGATGTAGAGCCGTGAAGCCTGCAATGGACAGGTACATGTACATGAAACATTTGTGTACAGTAGAAATGCTGTGGGCAGGAGAAGGCACTGCAAAAATCAACCAGAAAAGAATACTACTGGCACAGATATACAGCAAGCCCTATGAATATGGTGCTAAATCATGCTCTAGGGATTCTGAAAAAATGGCATTAATTCTCAAATGGCCTACATTCTGAAGTGGCCTTCATTGTCAGTAACTAAGGTCTTAGAAAAAAGTCTAAAACATACTTACCCAAGCTTATCATTCTCAATGTCTCTTCAATTGTTTAAAGATCAATTTTGGACTTGTTTTCTGGAAACCAGTACCTTGGTCTACTTCTGGGCATTTAATATAGCAAAAGCTTGAGCAACTGTCCCCAATCCTGATGTTATTCCCATTTTATCACTATCATGTATGGCCCTTGTGGTCTTTGGTTTTCTACTTTTCTATATCCCAGGTGGCCTTAGAGACCGTTTTTACTATATATTAGTGGGTTTCCGTATTCCAGGTGGTATTGGACACAAGCTTCCCTACATTTTAGGGTTCCAGGTGGTCTTAGAGTTTCATTGTAATGGTGGATTTCTACTTTCCAAGTGGTCGACAGATTTCACTGTATTTTTGGTTTCTATGACCTAGGTCATCTTAACAGACATGTTCCACTGGCTTGCCAACAAGGACGTATCAAGTCATCAGTCAAGATGAAGAGGCATACAATAAATAACTTATACATTCGTTCACTTTTTATGTAACATTTATGCACAATTAAAAACATGTAAAAGAGCCCAATTATTATTAATGTACACTTAAACTATGCTGATTCACTGGTTTTACAGTACCTGATGCACTTCTCTCGTTCAGATCAGGACGTTTGGGATGACTGATGATTTCCAGAGCCTTGTTTACATCACCTGCAAAAAATTACAGGAGCAATATTCACTTTACATATTAAAGCTGCAATTTTACCTTAGACACAACATTATGATTGAACTTAAGTCCTTGACTAGTTTCCCATTTCCCTGGCTATCAACATGATCAATACAGTCCCAAAGTGTTCAGTAAATGGAAATTCCATGCTCAGCAAATACGAACACTGCATGCTCAATAATGGAAATTCTGTGCACAGAAAATACAATTTTTGCACTCAAAAACTGCAACGGTGTTCTAAAACAGAGCACCAAGAATTCTGCGCTCATAACATAGAAATTCTTTCTCCAGAAAATAGAAATTTTGTCCTCAAAAATGGAAATTCTCTGCTCAGAAAATGGAAATTCTTCCCATACCAAGGAAAGTCAGCTTTTCTGCGCTGTCATGCACAAGTCCAAATTGTGTGATCATGGAATCGAGGAATCCTACAGGGACTGATAATGAAATTAAACAATTCTAATGCTTCGCTAATGCATATCAGAATGAGATTATTTTAAGACAAAAGCACTTACCTTTCTTGATAGCATTGTGCAATATGTTATCAAATCCACACTTGAGGGCCAGCGGGGGAGGAAGCTGACCCCCAGGACAGGCCTCCTTCAGTGGAGTAGCCAGGTCAGCCGTGTTCTGTCTGTAGTGATCAATGAAGCACTCCAAACCTAAGCAGCGTGAAGGGAGAGAGGGGTTAGAACAGTAGTCACTGATACATTATTGACAGTAAGGAAATAGTGTCATTTTAATTACAATTCTTCAATGTGAGACATGACATACCCGGTACATCAAAACATATTTATACACTGCATGTATGTTACAGACAGGAGGCATGCGGGTATGTATGCAGTATGGGTATGACCCCGGGGGTATGACCAGCACTGGAGTAAAACTCAGGTACCGTTACTGTGCCGCTTTTTCATATGGTTCCGCAGCAATTAATGCACCAGTAGGAACAATAAACCCTCCAATGATGAAATGTGTCAGAATGAAATTAACAATATTTCTATCTACAATCATACGTGATGTTGACCAAAACACATGGCTGCTATAAGTTACTTGTTTGAGATGCGTTGCATGCATAAAATTTAGCTGAAATGAGAATTGAGCCTTGAGTATGTATGTTGAGCAGAATGCACCTTCTCAGGTACATGAGGTACATCGATGTACAAAAAATTACCAGCATTATCACATTACAAATCCATGAATAAGAATGGTTTGGTGGTAGTACACCCTTACATGATACAATAGGTTAACTTATATAAAATATGAATGTTTATTCGTGACTTATTGCTGTATCATGTTTATAGCTTGCAAAAAAGTCATATCAAGAAGAAATTAATGGGGTATAGATTTGAGTTCATGATAACTGGATCCGCCTGGGGCTACTGTCATGACACAGCTTCTGTCAATCCATAAATGCATATTCTAAGAAACAACAGCACTGATTCATGCCAAATTTTGTAAAAAGTTAACTTTCCATCATTATCTCCAAATCGTTTTTTTTTTTTTTTTTTTTTTTAATTTTTTTATTTAGATTATTTTGCTCAGCCATTGTTAAGTATTGGGGTAATGTATTAAACCTTACCTAGGATTTTATCCCCATTGTTGAACCTGTAGGTAGAGGGAACACACTCCAGTATGTTGTAGTGGAAGAGCTTGCCTTTGCAGTGCATGGACAGTGCATAGTCTCCAGCACATGCATTGCTCTCACGTACCAAAAACATCCCATCTCGCTTCTTAGCTAGCATGAGAAAATGTCAAATATGTAAATAAATTTCTTAATCATGTGAAATGTATTGCCAGTAGGATTAAAACTTCTTTAAAAACTACAAAAAATCTGATTGTATGAATTTGTACCAAATAACACTGATTATCCTGATATTATCCAATCATACCGGGGTATTTCATGATTTACCATGTTTAAATCTCCCAAAATGACTTGCAACAAAAATATAGCCAAGATGACTTGCAGAACATAAGAAGCATGAAACATGTGAAAAGGGTACCATCACTGATCATGCTGCCCTCTTTTCAATTCCTTTTACCATGTTTACTGTCAACATGTTTACTGAAGCAGATAAATAATGCAAATGATTCACAACATGACTTGCATCTAACATTATCATAAGGGAATACAAGTATATATTTGGCCATGGCTGGTGTAGAATGACATTATGGTTTACCATAACAGCATGAACAGACGGCAACTGGAAGTGATAGCAAGATATTGGAAGTATATAACAGAATTTTTCCAGATATATGTTTCAAGTAAGTGCAAAGTTCTATATACTAGTACATACATCATAAGTATACGCCTCTCAGTACCTGTATAATGCCAATGATCATTACTGAGACATGGAGTCATGGACAGGTTAAATGTGGTCACATGTTGATAGATTACCTAACAGGACCATTGACACTGGGCAGACATGAATTATTACCATGATTAAGTTTCGTCTCTGCTTGCTTCCGTGAAATGGCCCCATGATACCACATTACACTAGACAGGTGAGATTTGTGTTTCTTCCGATCATCTTCAATCTGCTTGTCCAGGCGCGACGATTTTGATGATTGCATTGTCTTTCCTTAGTATTCTATGGAGCTTCAACTGTGTTTTTTCCTCTTCACAAAGAAAAAAGAAATCTTGGCACCGCCTGTTCACATTATTTACAAAGTGTACACAATTTATAAACTAATAAGACATGTTCACTGCAAGACTATATGCAAATAAAGTATCAATTAATATAATTACATTTGTGTATTGTTAAATCAAATAGCTGCCTGAAGCATGTGAAACAATTGACATTTTCACTTGTGGCTTCAATCTAGATTGTTGAAGTCTGAAACATTTTCCTGCTACAAATATAGAAGGATTAAGGACTATCAGTTATTGCAATATCTGAACTTCCTTCAGGTGTGGTTGCATGGATTGAACCTTGAAAAAGCAAAAATTTCTGAGAAGAGAACCATGAAAATTGCTCAAAACTGCCCATAATTTTAGAGTGCATTTGAGCAAAATACTGTCATCTTCATATCTAAGATTTAAACTGGATACCACAAAATAATAAATTTTAATTGAAGCTCCAGTATTATTTTTTTAAAATATTGGAGTTTTACATGTTTTTTATAACCTGCAAGGCATTAGGTCTGTAATAATATATGGCACAAAGACTAGCTTGCTGGGTTTTTTTTTCTGAAAAAAAACAGCAAGTACATATCATCACCGTGCTGATCACTGATTATGGAAAACATTAAATTTCATATAAACAATTATTATGCTACATTCTGGAAACTTATCTGGCAGGGTCCTCAGGTTGGGGCATCACACCAATGGGTATGCTGTTACTAATGTTCAGAGAAGTTATTGCAGTAAAGTGAAACAAAGAAAGAAAAAAAAAAACATTTAATAAGGAAGTACACTACTAGTGGCCTACCATACCAGGAATTTTAACCTGGTGTCATGCCCCGGGTGTCATGCTGAAACTGAGAGGCATGACACAGCAAATCCGTACTAGAAGTTGATTTAGGGCTGTAACTGCTTAAGTTTACTCATACTAAGAACGCTGTTTATCAGCCTATAAACACTGACAAAGGTTTTACTGCCTCCAAGCTTCAACCAGTCAACCAGCTGTCAAAAACACGTACAACAGATGCTTCCGTGTTGCACTTCTAAACACCCGCATTTGAAAAAAAAAAAAGTATTATATCTAACGCACTTTGTCTCTTAACTATCTTATCGCATATGGGGCAAAATGTTAGTCATTATGAAAACATTTACGGGTAGAATGGTTAAGACTATATTACTGTGAAAACTCGCAAAAAAGAAACTTTCAAAAAGCCACAGAATCATTCTTGTTGACATGCGAGGAAAACCCTCCTCTGACGTCATTCTCATGATTTCCCCCTGTGACATATATCTGCAGCAGCGAATTTTTTTAGCGTCCCTCGAACGTCGTCCGCGCAAGAAATAACGTACGTGAGGCTGGTGGCACGGGCTCTGACTGGCACTTCTACAAAAAAAAAAAAAAAAAAATACATGTAAACTTGCATGGTATAGCATACCCCCTGGTAGACACGCCTGTAGGCGCTCTACTACTAGGTGAGAATGGCCATCTTAATTGTGTTTTATATAAGCCCAAGACATATGGGCTGCCGTGCAGTTCATGTTTCTCCTTCGACTATGATTTCTAAGGAAGTTACATAAATTAGTAGACAAGAGATGGAAGTATGAAAAAAATATGAGAAGGACCTAATAAAGCCGGAAGGTTATCGTCGAATTTCAAGACTTCAAGACTTCAAGAGAGCTAAGAGAGAAGCTAAGTTAGCCTGAAGCCATGTAAATAAGAATATTTTGCAGGCCTTTCAAATATTTTGGCTGGAAATACCTTCCATTGAGATAATATGGTGATTTTTGTCTGTTCCACTTGATCACTTTACCAGTATCTGGGAAATTTTGTTGGGTCTTATACAAGGCCAGGTGGCGGAGTAATTCTCAAATCAGCCTTTAGTATAGCCTATATAGTGCACTGTTAAAAGCCTCTGAAAAAGTGACCTACATCCAGAGCCTGCACTGAATCAGATAGCTGGTTGGAGAAGCAAAATCTCATTCTGAATTTGAAGTACTCCGATCGAGTAAAGCAATATACCAGATCAGACTTTCAGCCATGTTAAGCTTATCAACGACCTATAATAAAATACCATGTCTGCCCCATTCTGCCTAGTCAGAGTCTTGTTGCCAGCACATGGACTATTGTGCGGTAGTCACAATGAGCTCTGGCAGCCAGAATGGTCTGCCTTGGTCACCATGCATCCTCTAGCAACTCGTTCCTCACCACATGGGGCCAATGACTTTTTCTAATACCCGATTACAACCCAAACATGCATGATTGTTGACAGAAAAAAACATGGCCTTCGCCGGATTGGCTGATACTGGGAAATTTTGCCGGAAACAGGTGTTAAGCCTTATATGGTTACTGACAGGAAAGTCTTAGTACAGGAAACCAAGCTCTGCTGCTCCAATACCATAATATGCCTTTATAACTGGCAGCGGAGTCCAGGTTCCATAATGATAAATTTGTATCACTATTTCACCAATTTTCTGCTGTTTTCAACTCAGTAGTTCTCCGCAAAATCTGCCTAAAGATGTGGCAGAAAAAATTTCAGTCAGTTGGATCGTAGTCTCATGTAACTACTTATCTGTATCATAAAATGCCTTTGACCAAAAACAAAAAAAAAAAAGAAAGAAAAAGAAACACCTCCGTTCACGCATTTTACCAGGCATTAAATTTGCCAAATTTCTGTGGTGTGCCATCAATTGACTTGCTATATGTGTAGGTGCCACCCAGCTGGGTGTCTTTTCTGGAATATTAGGTATCGCCCAGGGTATCTTTTTCCTAAAATTTGGTTTATTACAGGGTATGCTTTTTGAAAAAAAATGTTGTAATATAGGGTATACTGTGTTGGCTCTCTTGTACAATCTCTTAAATGATGCCTTAAAGTTACTTATTATAAATTGGATCCTTTGATATAAGTATTAATGTGTGTGCACGGCAATAGTTACTTGAAGAACTTAAATAATGAGCGATGTAAAATGTAATGTCAATGAAAGTCTGATTATAAATACTGTAATATTGGTGAACTTTTATGTTGGATAAACACTATTGTATGCCTGATTTTTATGAATAAAGTGAACTTTTATTAAAAAATATTGATCGCCTCCCGTTCGCTTTTGGTCAGGCATCAGCCACAGCCAATGTCCATGGCAACCGGAATCGGTTATTTTCACATGACGCTGTGCGGCTGTATTACTGGTGTTTTTTTTTCTCGCTACTTGACTCATTATTGCAAGAGCCATCTTATTTTTAGGCATTTTTGTTTAACTCATTCAGTTAAAGTGTTTCACGTGAGGATATGTTTGTCGTTTTCTTCGGGAAGTGAATCAAGAGAAAAAATACTAACTTCGATCCCTGCCATCTGCTTGTCGATAAACAATATGGCAGCACTAGTGGCAAACGTAACATCGCTTCGTAGTTTTTCATTCCCCTTTCTGAATAAAATTGTTGCCTCATGGCATTTTCTTGTAGTGAACACATGAATCATTATAACAGGTATGTGTTACTTTGTACTTGCATATTTCTTTCCGTGCAGCACAAACAGTACGTGGTTGAAGTTGCTAACACAAAGAGTGATACAAAAATCGATTTAGTGCTTAGACGCCACAGTGTCAGCAACCGGCGGCGCTGGTTCTGCTGCCTCTTCCCCTGCGTGGAAATAGATCTATATCTGTGCAAGCAGATGAGGCAGGGAACCATCCACCTGGTGGCGATGTTTCTCTAAGTTGGACTAGTGTCGACCTTGATATTCATGATCAATCTTCAATGCGCCACGATGCCTTAATTTACTCACAGAAAATCACATCATGTCTGTCAATTGAGGGGGAGTGGACTTTGGTCATGGAAAACCCATACAAGGTAACAGTTGGTTGAGGCATTCCCCCCAGGCTCTAGGCCGCGCAGCGTCAGGAAGCGGCAAGAGCCTGGGGGGCGAGGTTAGGTGTCTGCAGGTCTGCGCGCAGAATCTTCTTTGTAACAAAAACCAAAAGGGGAACCTAGTTAAAATAATATTTATTTACAGCTGCACGCAGTTATTTTTTAAACGTTACATACAATGGCCACCGCTTATAGTGTTTCACCTCTCGCGGAACCCGCTCAATATGATTCTTCTTATAGAGGTGACCGTGCCTTTGTTGCTGTCTTTATGAGTGGGCGATATTATGGAAATTCTGTCCGAAATCTGGAGAGTTTGTTGACACTGTTTGAGTATCCCACCTGGGGCTACTCAGACGGGATAAATTATGTAATAAAAAGTGTGACTACAGTTTAAATTCTGACATATCGTTGATGATATTAAGCTGGAGGGACTGTAAGCAGTTAACAGGTTAAGTTGTTGCTTCCATATACTATTGAATACGGTCAGATAGCCCCGAGTTCTTGTTTACTGGTGTACTAGCGTAGTTTTTCCCCGGGGGGGGGGGGACAAAATAAAGGGTCGTGTCATGGCTAACAGTCAAAGAACTTGGCTTGCAGGAGACTGGTCTTCCGGCTAGGATACTATATGCACCCCCACCACGTCCACACATACCCCCCCCCCCCACCTCAACCAAAGACATCCATATTTTAGCCTATATTTGCTTCATGTGACTATTGTTTAGAGTGGCCAGATATCATCAGCACGCAGTGACCTTGTTTCAGCCCAGCCCACCTTCCATCATCCATTCCAGTCCCGTTTTTTGTTCTTTTTTCTTAAGCGTACCACGGTCTTGTGCACTGCTGGGCAATATATTCAACAAAATGCTTTGGAGCAGAGGTTTACCTTAATCTTCTGCCAAATTCATTACCAAACCATAATTCCAAACCATAATTCTGCCAGTTAGTTCTGCTAACTATGACCTAACAAAACAAGAGGGTCAAGTGTAATAAAATTCATTGTCGTAACAAGTCATGAGAATTGTTCAAAAACAGTACGTTGTTACACAGTACCAATAGGAATCTATACCACATGATACTATTTTATTTAAGCAAATCTACACTGTCCAGTTTGTATGCCGGTAACTACATCATGTTCATTCACCGCCATGGTTATCCAGTAGGTGCATGATGATCATGTTCCCATAGGATGCATATTTTTCAAATTGTCTCAATTGTCAAACTATTTCACATAATTGAGAAGGCTTTCATAAAGTTGTCATTACTTTGCTGCATCAAATAAACAGCATTCCATGTGTATTTAATAACAAAAATAAATTCAAAGTAAATATCAATAAAAAAATTCTCTCAATGGCATATTTTAAAGTCATTTGCCAGTTAATGACTGCAATGCTTATAGTGACAAAAAAGCACAACTACAATGTAAGAAACATGAGAAAAACCAGAATGGGCTTTTACAAAACATTGCTTCATGGCAAAAGCTTTACAGTTATCATCAGATTATTGGTTGTGGTTGATAAAGCATGACAAAGTAGACGTTTAATATGGAGCTTTTGTGCTGTTGACAAGACATCCATCTAAATTTTGTATACTGTACACATCTTTACATACTCAAGAATTTAGTAGCGGGTATGTACTTATTGGCCTTTATATCACACTGCATAGATAGTCCTATTGGGCTAATTAAATACTGGCACCCAAGACCTTAAATGACTAGCCCTCAAACTGAACAGGATGAATGGTGTTCTAGAGTCTAGAGACTAATTTGAGATGAACATACCTCACGTATTTTAGTTTGAGTTATAATTTATAGTAATATATACTGGTACAGTACTGTGTAATAATTGCACTTTGAATTCTGGCAGGATTTCTTGAGGCCTTCCACAATGAAGTACTCAAGTTGAAATTTATCTCCGACATTGGCCCCATCATTAAGCCATTTGACCATATTGCGGCTTATTATACATGTATAAAAGTGATAGTGGACCTTGCATTCTTGACATTTTTTTTTCGAATTGTTCTTATTTTTCATCAAACAGTTGAAGTTTGCCTTCATGAGCCTTTATGGCCCAGTCACAATAATGATGCCTACAATGACATAATGACTTGTTGTGGCCAGCTGGATGCCCTCTGCAAACAAGAAATAAGTGAGGTAATTGTAGAGCATTATATAGTAGCATAACATGAATCATATTTGAGGAAATTTACATGCTGTCCAGTTTGTATGCCAGTAAGTACATCATGTATGTTCTCCACCATGTTTGTAAATATCCATTTTTTTTTTTTTTTTCATTTGCAGCATTGATAACTTTTATAACTAAAATATGTGTATAGTGATGAACTGATTATTTTCCGCAGCACAAAATATGTTTAGTTGCATGGTAGGATATCTGCTTTTATTACAGCAACAAGCATCAAAGATACCAAAAGCTCCTGTAAGCAGCAGATTCAAAACCAAAGGTAAGTTTATGCCAATTGTTTGTTCACATACCGAGTACCGGTAAGTAGAATATAACAAGAACTGAAAAAAAAAATGAATTTTAACATAATATTTGGTTATCATTAAAAAGTCATTAAACCCTATACCAGTACTTGTTAATTTAGTGTTCACAGCATAAAGTAATTAGTTTGAAGTATTGCTTCCAAATATTCATAGATATCTGCAACACCTTGTACCTCGTGAACATTTGAGAAATATTTCTATTGCTCAATGCTTATACAGCAGTACAGTAATCTTGTGTTATGTTACCCAACAGTATGATGGAAAGTAAATGCACATTAGTGATCTTTGGTCATGTTAGGTTCCTATCTTTCCCACCACATATGTGATACCATTTGTTGCTGTTCCTAATGTGTCCATGGTGCATGTAAAGTTATAAATAATGATAAATATATGTCATGTACTAGTATGTACTCAACATGCTCAATGTATCGGTATGTATTTTCATCAGTCTACTCTGTATAAGATCTGTGTTTTCTCTTTTTCTGTAGCTCAACTTTTGCTAAATCGCCTGGGTGCTGCTTATCAGAATCTACCTTCCTCTCAGCAACAACAAGATTTTGTTGGGTACCTACAAACCTCAGGTATTTTGAGGCTATATCCACGAGCTGCTACCCTCATAGCCAATCCCGGTGATATGGCTGCGGCACTTCAGAAAACCAAAATGGATGGTAGGTCAAAAGTTCCCTAGCTGGATCGATTACATGCTATAGATCTATATAAGATGTGTATAATAACTTTGACAACCTTCTTACTAATTTATTAACATATAGAGCAGACAATATGTTTCTGGAATTTCAATTTTTGCATTCCTTCTTTTTTTATCCTGCAGCTAAACATGGGTCTAGTTTAATAACTGGTAACTTTAGTAATCACCATGGCAACCATTGTCTTTTATTTAGAGTTTGGGATTTTTTAAAGAATCCAGTAAACATGTTCTCTCTTTCTAGTCGTAATGCATTTTTATAGCAGACGGGAAAATCGTTCTCAATTTCTGGCTTCTGTGTCTTTCACTGTCTTAAGGTGTTTTTTTTCCTTTCCTTCAGGCTACACTAGCACCATGACAGCCATGCATCAAATAGTGACCTTGTCCAAACAAATTAACAAGGATGTCTCAACACTGAGCAATCACAAATATGTGGCACATCAGGTGGCTCTGTTGTATGTAAGTTGAAGGCTTGAGTTTTGATTGATCAATTTATATAAATTATAGATGACATCCTATGATCCTTGGGATGGACCTTAGTGTTGTTTAACCTTTGGATCTTGGCTATGTTAGAAAGTATGTTGGACAATGTCCTGTGTGTGTTAGAGCATAAAGAGACTTACTAATAGACTGTTTGCCTGGATCTGGAAGGTTACCAAAACGCCCTGTTAACACACTACTGGTAATAAGCAATGCACAAAATTTGCAGTTCGATGACCCATACTGAACATGACACTGGTATCATTGTACAGATGCATTGTAGTACATTATGTATGTGTATTGTATCACTGTATTACCATTCTAGGAATGTATCATTTACCTGTTTTCTAATCTTCATAGCAAGCACTGTCATCTGTCAGGGGAAGCCAGCCTTTGGACGACATCAAAACAGACATTGAGCAGCATTTCAGTGAGTTGAAAGAGGCTCTGAGCACCGTACAAGATGCGAGCGGACGGACACAGATTCCCAGGCTGTCACAACCACACACACAGTGGTAAGTTAGGATGACAATAATCAGGATATTGGTAACTTTACACTGATCTGGCATGTTAAGAAACCTTTGGCCAACTGTCAGAAAAAAATCTTAAAGCCCAGAACTCATCTAAAGCATTGAAAAGAAAGTAAATCAAATCTGCTCTAAAGACCACAGTGTATATAAAGACAACCTGCTTATGAAGACTGCATTTTACAGGTCCCCAGGTGTATACTTTCTATGCTGTTGAACCTGCATATAGACTGCCTGTGTATAAAGGCCACATTTTGTTGGTCCCTTGGGTGATCTTTATATACAAGTTTCACTGCAGTTGCCAAGGTGAATAGTGGGCTTTAGATCTTTTTCTGGAAGTGGGGCCCATACCATAGGAATGAATTTTGGTAAAGTTTTAACATCTCCACTTACTTTTTCACTGTGAGATGCAGAATAGGACAACATGGAAAGAGTACTTTTGAGCGAAACGTTATGAAATATACAGCAACTTGTAGACAAATTAACCACACTTATTAAAGTTTATACATTGTGTAAACATTTTACCTGTATTAAACACGAAATGTTTCTTATTCTTTTGATGCCTAAGAACTTGGCCGTTATTACTAATGCAACTCGAAACGCAACTAGCAACCAAAGGCAGTGCTGAATTATTTGCACCCATTGAAGTAAATCTTACTAGCAGTTGAAACTTTGACAATATTCTTTATTTTTTCTTCAGGGTGTTGGCAATAACATCTAAACTTGTACAACTCGTCGAACAAACCACATCGGAGTATTGTCGTGTTGGAAAATCTGCAGAAAGAACTCCAGTAGTGGTGTGAACAGCACAATAAACATGAGTATTGAGGCAAGGTGATATTGTGTGCCATGTGTAGCTGGTTATTATGATGGTTTTTAAAAAGCAAGACTTGCGTGTTTGGTGTTGAGCTGCTCATTTGTTGCAAGACTTACAAGTAAGCTGGTCACCGATTCCTGGCCAGGGCTTCATGAAACTCCTTTCTACCTGCTCAGGTGTTTGATACCAGCTGCAATGTTTCAGTCTCTTCTACCTGGCTCAACATGTGGCAGTATGTAGAAAAGTTGTCGATTACGATAAATGTTATAACCCCATATGAAAATGTGTTTATTGCATCAGATATCTCTTCAATTAAAAAGGAAAGCTTATTGTAGTATTGTCTAAATAAATTAAAAGTTAAGCTCCCAAAAATAGAGAGTAAGTACAAAACACAGAAGAGTAAAAATATGTAAGAAATGGTATTTCGAGCTCATGAGTGCGGTGAACTGATGAGTCATGGTATTTTCATATTGAGCTTGCAGTCTTACATTTTGGCACATTATGCCATGTATTAACATCATAAAATGTAACATCGGGCCACCAACTCACCACATTTATTAATACTAAGTATTTATGTAACCGTACATGTAGCTGTTATCGACATCTGTATTGTTCTCCCCAGTAATAGAAATGTCAGTTCTTTTTCTTGTCTTATCCTCCAAGTACTTGTAACAACATATTGTCTGAAAAACTTACATTATTACTGCTGTGCACTAATGGGTTTCTTACCAGTAGGTGATTCTCATCATAGGTGTTTATCTATAAATTATCTTGCCATGAACTGAAGAATGGTTTTGGTGTTTGCTTTGTGGTGTGTATTACCTGTATTGCATTTATATATCCTCTGTATGCTTTGCATAATTATTGGATTGCATAATTCATTAGTTATAAGTGTTCTTGCTGTTTGTAAATTTATTAATGAACATGTATATTATCTGCTTGGTTTGTTTCTTTCTCAGTTTCTGTGTTCAAACAGGCATTATTTTCAGTTTTACATTATGTGCCATGTTATTTCCATTTTAAATCTGTCACTGGCATCAGTGACATGAAATTGGTGAAAAGTCGTGTGTTCTACTTTAGACAGTGCATTTTGATGTGAATCTAAGTTGTAAGGTCAACATGTCCTCACAAATGGTCTTAACATTGCTAATGATGTATAGTAAAGTAAAATTTTCATGGGATCTCATTTTACGTAAAATTGCACCAAATATCCCCTTAATGTTCAAATTTCCAGCAATTGAAATGTGCACCTTGGCAAACATAAACAAGCGCCTTGATCAGGTGGCAATGTCTTTCAAAGATGTTTCTTTGCATAATACATGTATCTTGAAGATAAAGAACATATGAGATCCTATTTAGGAAAATTGATTAGCTTTTGGATGCAATCAGTTTAGAATTTTTTTTTTGAAATAATATTGGTAGACCTGAAATTCTACAAAAGCAGATGTATTGAGAATATTGGCACGAAACATGGGAAACCCTTGATCAAATTTATGATATAACGTAATTATTTGTATTGCAGGCACATTCCTGAGGTATCCATAAAATGAAGTTTTATCATAGCTGAGACTGGATACTAAGCTCTTCCCGAGCTTTCGGCTATCACAGCCCTTCTTCAGGGGTAGTGACACCAGGCCTTTAGGAGGCGTTTCCCCCTCGCTATACGATTCTGTCACAACGTTGCGCAGAGAACTCTGTTATTTAACATGACTGAAACCAAAAACATCAGATTCTGTGCATGCAAGAAGTATCCAGCTTGGTTGCTATATAAGCACTTCATTCTTCTAGGCCTTAGCTGACTGGTTTAGACTGATTGCTTCAGCTGATTGATTTATGATTGGTTCAGCTGGAACTTTGTTTTTCCTAGGTCACCCATGAATATTTTCTACAGGTACAGTGCGCTTAATGAGATGAATACGACACATCATGTACAGATTGTACTTGTGCTGCTCTGTGTGCTTGTTACGCCGATACACTGCCTGGTTTAGGTGATAAACAAGTATAAACACGTTCTCTCCGACTGGCTAAACTGGTGAAATGACTGGAAGCGCTGGCTATTTGGAACCTGTCTGAGTAGAACATGAATCCAGATTTACAAGTAAATATATTAAATATTTTTCTGAAGCACAGTGGCACCTTTTCAGCTTCACAACAAAAAGCGCAATTCAACAGCACTGTCCTAGGTCTTGAATGTGGAATGCCTTTATTTCAGACAGTAGCAAGTGGGAGCTTGTTGAAAGGCTATCAGCATGTCAGTCCAAAGGTGTTCATTATTTTAGCATGGTTATATATGTATACATATCTATATATTAGTCTTTTATGTATTATCCCAGGATACTAAGTCTTTATGTGTTCCTCTCCAGACAAAGGTTTGACGAGACGCCTTGTCTGTAAACACTTAGTCATTCAAGAGAATGTTTCTCATATTTCATTATATTTGATATTTTTTTTCGTTTAAAAAACTGGGTGAAAGCCATTTGCAATTGTGTTCTGTGCTTTTAAATGTGATGTTTCCTTGTGTTCTCAGTCAGCTTTTGCAATAAATGTAGATGTAAAAGCAATTTGTATTTTACTTTTAATGCTCAGCAGTTGCTCCAAGGCTGCATGTTGCTAGCTTCCACCTTTTAACAGTTTATCAATGTCACAGCTGCAATGTTTGCATTGTTCAAATACCTGACTTTGTATGACACACACACATTGGACAAAGACAGTCTGTTTCCAAACAAACTGGCTGGCAGGTGCCTTACTAAAGTATGTATGGTTGCACAGTGTGGTATCATTATCTAGTGTTTCTAAAACTACTATAATAAACGGCATCATACTTGGGGCAGGACATCAAAATTTGCATGTCCTTGTGACAGAATACCTTATGTTACAATGCTTTATTTAAAAAGATTGGCCTATAAGAAACCAAATTGTAAGAAACCCAATAAAAATCTTGATGATGCAGAAGATACTCCATTGGATGACACCTACACGTAGCCTCCAGTAGGCCAACTGAATCTCAATGGATGTCATTGACCGTTCTCTATATATTCGTAAATACAATGCAGGTATTGCTAAAAATTGTATGTATGTTTGAAACAGACTGATGCAGTATAATGTAACAATGTGCTCGAGCAGAAACCTTGTGTAGGTTTTTCTCTGGGATTGTGACCACCCTGATGGTCACTGCTGCAGTTGACAACTTGAGTATACAGGCATAAAGCTGTGATCAGCCTATACATATATTGCCTATAACGGTACACATATGGCTAGGTTTAATACTGGATAGGGTTTTGACAATTGTGATAACCCAACAAATACAGAGATTTAAGTATTTGTACTATGATGGTGCTGGAAAGGCAACACTTTTCAAGTATTAAAATGACAAGATATCAGCAAGAATCCCAGGCGGTGTCTTCATTATATAAAAAGTTTATTCAGCTTGCATTCGGTCACATGCAAATCATTGTCCCAGTATTCTCACATTTCCAATACCAGATCTTGCATACACACATGCACACACATTGTACACCACACAAAACTTGACAGAGATTTATCAGGCTTGCCAAGACTAGATACCCATGCTTCAATAAAAAAAATTCCACCTTCCGCAAAATTCCAACTGTTGAAAGTGAATGGGAGTCCTCACGCTTGACAATTGTGCATTTGCTTTCTCATGTTGATTGAATTTTAAGTTTAATCACCTTAAACAAACGGTACTGTGATTTAATGAGTGACAACCTGCATTTCAACCTGCATTACACCAGGCTTTTTTTTATCAAGAAATTCACAGTCCTAATCTGCAGTCCAGTCAAAATTTTCAATGGGGAAAATTCAACTTAAAAAAATTTATGCAAGTTTATGACAACAGTCAACTAGCTAAGAGATTTTTGTAAAATTTGCATTATCTTGTCTTTGGTGTAAATTCTGTCATCTTATACTTGTTGGAAAAGGTTTAGACATTACAACAAATTGGCTTCAACTAAATGTAACCTCTCATTATAACAGTGCTGGTCAGTGAGATATTGCATAATTACATGCATTGGCAAATACAGTTGTACCTCTCTAATCAGGACAAACCGGTACATTCCGCGAATCAATTCTGTTCACATTAGAGAGGTGTTTCCTCTGTTGATAGGAGCAGCAAATACAGTTTTCCCTCTATTTTACAATGGTCCTTTATTTTAAGACCACCCTTGATAGTAAAACCACTTGATTTAGTCAAAAAGTGCCACTCTGTCTTAGATAAGCTTTATTTTAAGACCACCAGCAAATGTATGACCCATTTTCTTGGTCCAATCGGTGGTCTTAAAATAGAAGGAACTCCTGTACATGCTCCTGTACATTTAAGGAACTCCTGTACATTCTCCTGTACATTTCTGAGAAGATTCGTGTTCTCTTGAGACGCACCATAAATATTATTATAATTTCCTAGACATAATATAACAATTATCCGAGGTCAGTTCTTTTTCTTCTTCTTCGCTTTCTGTGTGTCCTGAGTTTCCTCCTCGCGTGCTCTGATAAGCTCATCCTGTGTGCTAGGCAGGGCAGGACAGTATCGCAGGTACTCCATTGAAAACTCGCCCTTGCCCTGAGTGGCTGATCGAAGGTCAGTAGAATAACCAAACATCTCGTTCAGAGGAACCTGAAACAAAGAATAAAGATTTAGACATATACCTATATATGTACATATTAAAATCTATGAGGATTACATCTGATTTGTGCCATACAACATGGCACAGATGAGTGGGAATAACACTGGGATGAGCTCTGTGGGCATATTAAACCATATTTCACTTGTTGTTTCCATAAAATGTTTTTTTATTTCTTTTTTTGTTTATTTTTTCTTTTTTTTTCCCATAAAATGTTGGTTTGCATGAAATTATCAAAAGTACTACATTATTAACACATGCAACGATCTGCTTTGGGGTCTTTTTCTGACAAGCACTAAACTAGGCCAGGCGGTATGGTTTGCAATGTCAGAGGCGAAAGATTAAAGAGCTGCAGCTGGATTGGAAGTCCCAGCCCGTAGGTTTGAAGACAAATATTTTAAATTATAGTCCCCTGGGACAACGTGCCGCTTTACAATTTTACAATCAAAGACTAGGAGGAATGGCCACTGTCTGTATTAAAATAACTTTGTAATCTGTTGTGGTATTTTTATATCTTATCAATCTAGTACTACCAATACTTTGATTTATAATGCCTTACACAAAAAATATGTATATTGTGGACTAACAAACTCTAGGTTGATGTACCTCGCAGGAAATGGTGAAGTAATTTTCCGTAGAGTCCTGTCCAGTGATGATAGCATGTCGCTTATTCAGACCTCCGAGAACAGCTCCTTGAAACTCCGTTGGGGCCGTTGCTTCTACATTCATGATGGGCTCCAGGATCTGCCAGTGGCCATCCTCAAACACTGGAAAATCACGCCTCTTAGATATTAAATGGGTATCATTTCAAAGTCTTGGTATGCTCGACAATAGTGTACATCATATTCTGGTGTATTAGACTTAGTAATATTACAACTGGAATCAAGTCATAGCAACACAGTGCTTCTGTTAAGTTAATGCATGCTACGATGGTGTGGTATTACACTCTTAAATAAAACAAAGCCACTTCCCTTTACCTTGTAAGAAAAAAAGCCATTATTTTGTTTTTCAGTTGCCATGGTAATCTAAAGAAAGGGTATATATACCCACCCTGTTTGACAGCTCCTTCAGCAGCGAGCTGGAAGGCATAGTCTGAGGAGTCAACAGAATGGTGCTGGCCTGAAACAGCATGTAGATGAATATTGACCAGTGGACATATAATCAGATGCTGATAGGAATTATACATAACTCACAAAAGCAGTCCATTAATGCAGTCGTCAATTTACATGACTTCATATAGGTGGTATACAAATCTTTCCCAAGAAACGTAACTATGTGATCCCAAGAATCAAAAAGGCCCATGATACAGGAAACCATAATTAGGTATTAACTTCTAGTGTTTTTCAGTCTCATCATGCTCTGCTATCAACATTTCTACACACAGGCAATGGTGACAATATGCACACCATTCATTTATATTCTCCACTGCATTCACACCAGGAGCATGCAAACAGAAAATTCAGCCCTTAAATCAGGCAAAGTTGATATTTACAGTAACGCACATCGTTGCATAAGAACTATTCAGGTGTAAAATACGAACCCAAACATAGCTAAGATTATCTTGACAATAATTGTACCATTAGGGCAAAGCTACTGTGTCTGAGCTCAAAAGAGTTTTAAAACCATTGAAAGCTGACCGCCATAGCTCAGGAAGCACCATAACCATAGGCTGACTAGTGTACCATTCTTAACACTATTTGCAACAAGTCTACAAATATCCAGAAGAGTGACATACCATCTTCCAGAACAAATCGAATCCCTGTTACTTTATGCCCCGTCAGAGATCCTTTCTCACAGGCCAGTCTGAATCCCTGTCATAAGAAATAGATCAGCATTACACATCAACCAGGGCAATGATACATGTAATATAAATTCCTTCCTTAATCTTTTGTAATACAAACTCAAATATGCTCAAATACACAATCTATATTACAATGGAAGGTCACCATAAGACTACCACTGAAAGAACACCAACCAGGATAGGTCAACCTGAGTTATAATACAATCATGGAATGTTATATGACAGCACTAATTTGTTCCAGAATCAAGATATTAAAGCCACTTTGCTCTGGGCCATGGGCCGTCTTAGTTCATGGATTCCACCTGCAAGTAAATTTATGCGTCAGAGTTTTAAATTTCTATTCTAAACAGATTAAGTATTTTTAACTGTCAGAGTCACAAAGAGTTATAATTGATCCAAACTATTAAACTACGTAAAATATGGCCTTAAAAACATAATATGTCGTGGACTCAATGTGGTTACTACATTTGTACTAAAGGCTTGCCCTAATGAAATCTGACTTCAAATGACAGGCTGTGTCCCTCGTGGAAGTTGACAGTATCTTATTCGGAATCAATCAATTTGGCTCGCACCAAAACATTTAAAATACATGTATATTGTTAGAGCCACAAGGACTATTTTTCCTCATAGATGTCCGAGTGATTACTACGCACATGTGACCCGATTGTTGAGTGCCAGGTAATGGCAAGCACAAACACTGGCGATGTTATCATCTACAAAGTCATAAAGTAAGGTATGATGATAATTAAACCACTGGACTGCACACAAACTAGGACTATCTCATATAGGATTTACAAAAAAATCTCACTCAGGTCGGTGAATGAAGCATGTTTGTGTTGGTTGTTTTTTTCGCAGTTCCACCTGTGATAAGCCCACCAATTATGTTTGAGACATTATGCCCCACTATTCAGCAGTGCATGTGTGCATTGCAATCAAAACACCTATTAAACCCCTCATACGTCTATGGGTGCATGAAATTGTCTACTTTCTGGTACGGTAGTGCATTTGACCCTGGTGTTTTGGGGAGCCCTACAGATACCTACCTTCTCAATAGATGGCACAAAGGCCTTGGGAATGTTTGTGCCAATCGTGTTATCAACAAATTCCAACTTTGTGTAATCCTCTGGAGGCAAGGCCTGCAAAGAAATTAGGCTAGGGGTGTTAGTTACAGCTTGGACCTTGATGGGTTTGGCATTACATCTCACAAATGTAGGTAATCTTTTCAAGGTGCATGACACAAAATAACTGTCTCCACCTACAAACTAAAACCACACTACTGGCGTGATGCTTCTTCCTAGTGAGAGTGGCTGAAGCATATAGCATGCCATAATGCCTTTCTACATAAAATTTTGGTCATTTAGTGTCAGGACCATCTCGATTTTGCATGTGTGGTGCCACTGGTGTACCATCAGTATTTGGCATGCTCTAGGGGGAAACTACAGTAATAGCAAACACAGTGGGGTGCAATAATGGTGTGCATTTGTTAGTGCTAAAATCAGCTATGTATTTCGTAGCTCAGATGGCACAAATTTTGCATCCGATATGGCATCCTGCCATTCTTAGCACCAGCTAGCATGCCATAGCCTGAGGTGCCATATGTCATAGCATCTAAGCCACAGCCTACATGTAGCTTTAGTAGGAAGATGTACAGTATCAGTCCTGTAGTTTAGCCACTTTTACTTCCAAGTTTAGCACAAATTTTAAAATAGTATAATATATATAAACTTAAGGTATTTAAAATTTGATACAACTGTCACTATATCAGCTTCAGTAGCCGGTTACATTCATGACGAGCAGAACAGAATTACGGGAATGGATGCACTATTAAACAGTGTACCCACCTGTATGACACCAATTACTTTGCCATACTGACCAGCACCACCCGTCTGTCTCTTATGTAGGTAGTCAAACCTGTAATAAAACCAGAATAGTACCATTAAAACCTGTGTATATCTACTTAAAGCACATATTACCTTTTTACAATACACAAAGATACAATGTAATTTAATCTGATGGCATGTGTTCTCGGCCATCAGAATGACAAAATGACTTGAGCATCCTTATCACAAAAACATTGCCCATATAATTCTGATGACTCGGCCTTTGGTAATGTGATCTGCGACAAATACATTGTGCATTCCTAAATGATCTATTGTGTGGGTCAAATTTCTTGAATAACATAAACAAGTTTTGAAAAGCATGTAATTCAACATTCACAAGAAATTACCTGCAGGGTTCTACCAAGGTCTCACGGAAAGCTACTTTGGGCTTTCCTAGAGTACATTTGGAGTTGTACTCCCTCTCCAACCTCTGGAATATTACCAAGAGAAACACTTGAATTCCCCAACATAAATTCATGTATAAAGTTTAATGTTAAAAAGAAACATTAATTGACACACAGGTTTTGATCTGCTTAGTTTACTAAACTGTACCTCACATGTAAATATTTCCACACCATTAACCATTAACCATTTCCACACCATTAGTAAGTAAACCTATGTAATATTATGTGGAAAACAGGTTAACCTGAATAACACTCGTCTGGGAAACCTGCATGTAAAATTTCTACTCTATACTGCATTATACTGGGCTAGCTATAGTTTCTAGTATAAAGCCAAAACACCACAATGTGGTTTAAATGGACAAAGGATGTACTTTACACACAAAAGAAGGTACTAGTAAAAGTTTAACTCTTTGGTTGTTATTTTGGAATATACAGTGAAACTTGTATATAAAGACCACTCTAGGGACCAACAAAATGTGGTCCTTATGCACAAGTGGTCCTTATATTGAGGTAGATTGACACAAAAAGTATACCCATGGGACCTGTAAAATGTGGTCTTTATAAGCAGGTAGTCTTTATATCCAGGTGGTCTATAGTTGGCTTGACTGTATTTGCCAACCTGAGCATATATCTCGAGATGCAGCTCCCCCATCCCAGACACAATGCTCTCTTTGCTCTCCACATCATACTGCATGGTGAAAGTTGGGTCTTCCCGACTGAAGCGCGCGATCCCCTTGGAGAAATTGTCCATGCTAGCCTTGTCCACTGGCTTGATGGACATTGATATTACAGGCTCAGGAACGTAGATCGATTCCTGGTAAAAACATAAGTTAGAGTTATAGGACATCACTGTAGTTATACACTTTTCCCCTTCTCTTGATAAGAAACCAACTGTTTGCTTCATATTTCAAGAATCACGATCGGTGGTGTGTGGTGTGAATATAATTTCAGCAGTCTACTATTAAAGTCTTTATATGCATTAAAGTTTTACAGTAGAAACACATGTATTGACAAATGTATACTACATGGCAAAGGTATTTTTCTAGCAAGCAATATGATAGATTATACAGGATAATGGCATAGGTAGAAAACAGTTTTCATGTACAGTTACCATGGTTACAGGATCATTGGCAAGTTATTTCACTCTCTGGACTATAAATATTTTGAGCTATTTATCTACTTTTAATATGTCACTCTGCCTGTTCTTTAGTAATCATTAAACAAGAAACTTTAGTTCTACTATGGTAACATGGTAGTAACTATAGTAGTAGTAGCAGTATTTCTAGTAGTAGTAGTTGCAGTAGTAGATAATAGCTGTAGTTGTTTAACACGATTGTCTATTGCTATACACAAGACAGGAAGAGGTTAATGAAGTTATGGAGATTTGAAACCACATTCAAGTAATTAGTTTCGAGTTATCCCTCAATCCAGCGTTTCTACTGACCATAGAGTAGTTTGTATTCCCTTTGGTGACAAATGTGTCCCCACTGGCACAGTCCACTCCAAATGTGGCACAGATATCGCCAGCATACACCTCATCTACATCCTACAAAGGGAGATTGAGAGATAGATTGAGATAGAGAGATGGTAAATACTGCATGTCAACTCACCTGCAGGGAAAATATGGTAAGACAGTATGTCAACTTGTCTGGATATTACACCAGGTGCTTTGCATACTCTATATCAAGAGTCTGAGTTACATTTACATTTTTACTTTAAATAAATAGGTGACTAAGGAGCACTGATACAGTAGTTTACTACAAATAGATATTTACAATTCGTGTAGCGACCAGGAACAGTACTAAAGGTACATAATATATATACATGTATATAGAATTCATACCCAAACGTTGTCTGTACAAGTTGCCACATTTAATGCTATTGTGCTTTAATTTAACACAGAATATTTCTACAAACACATATTAAATCATACAGGCTCTCTTTATTATGTTTATATTTAGGAATCTGTGGAAGAAGGCAACACAACAGACTGCAACAAACCAAAATACCCTGACAACATACTCTTCCATGCACATGCAACAAATCGATGCTTTACCAAACACAGGAGGTTCACGTGTTAATTTTATCTAATACATTTGTTTCTACTTTAACCTTATGTATGGTAATCTGTGGTTATTCGCAGTGCAAAATTTTATGGAGTATAAACTGAAGTTCAATTGGACAGACCACAGTCCTCCAAAACACTGGCACAGTGGAGTCTTGGAATGAAGACCATCCATGGCCAAGACCAATGTGGTCTTAATCTGAGGTTATATTTCTGGCACAATATAGGCTTACACAGAACTGGTGGGACGCTTCTGGTCAATCATTTGGTGATCTTAATTCTGAGGTTGGTGATCTTAATTCTTCGATCAACATTATACTACATTTTCTCCCTTGACTCTACCTCCATCTCCTGAGCATGTAGCCTGACTAGGCGTGGTACTTTCACCCTCTTTCCTGTCCGAGTATTATAGATCTGCTGCCCTTTCTCCAGCATCCCCTGGTACACACGGAAATAGGTCAATTGCCCAAAACGACCAGCCTCCAGCTTGAAGGCTAGGCCAAGGAAAGGCTTGTCTCCGTTTCTGGTGGGATCCAGGTCAAATTTTACAGGCTCACCTTGACTAGAAGACAGAAAGAAGCATTGTGAATTCAATGTTTGGTCATCTTAATACATATCACTAACTGACTGTGAAACTGAATAAATGGTAAGTATATCATTGATATATACAGACTAATTACTATTGGGCAATCTCATTACAAATACGTTTATAGTACCTTCAGAGTCACTAACCTGTAAATTCTGAGTATTCCAAATTGTTTGCATTTTGTCTCCGACAATGCTCTAAACATGCTAAAGGTTAACATGCATCAGATGTTTAAACTCTCCCATCGGAGACACACCATAGAATAGAAAGGATTACATTTTAATTAAAAGTCTCAAATTCAATCACCCGAAATATGTTTATCATGGGTTAATCAAGGGTCAATTAAGCTTACGGTTTGTTGTCCAGAGCAAAGTTCTCCACTTCTGAAGGGTTAGGCAAGTAGTCAACCACAGCATCTAGCAGTGGCTGGACCCCTTTGTTCTTCAAGGCAGTCCCAACTAACACTGGGGTAAACTGACGTTTGAGGGTACTGCGGCGTATGGCAGCCTGTTAGTAACATCCAAGATCAAAAATCATGTGGCAATTACCATGATTATCATATAATAATATAATAATATGCAGTTCTTATATAGCGCTCTATCTTCGAACGGGCTCACAGCGTGTTACATATTATTACCCCCAGCACACCTGGACACACCAACACCTTCTCAACTCCTCAACGGAGCATATAACCCGGATACACGCTACAAGGCACCACAGGTGATTAATCTACAACAGCTTTCTGTGTATTGCTAGGTTCTCATTTTATAGCTGAGTGAAACGGGGCATATTTCGGGTACAAATCTTGCCCAGGGACTCTAGGTACTGAAGACTAAGTGTATGGCGGGACTCGAACCCATGCACTCGTGGTTGAGAGTCGCCTTAACCACTCGGCCAACGGTCCTTCTTAAATGATTACATGTGTAAAACCACAAATACAACTGTTATCACATTTATACAGTTAAATGTCTAAGAGAACTAGTCTTAATAATTGCCCCAAACACTCTGAACTAGGAAATTTATTACCCAAGCCCTTGAAAGTTGTTTTTTTTTTTGTAATATATGTATTTCTGAATTGTTTGCTGCAGCAGTCAGGATGTGAGATTATTTATGGAATTCAAAATGTATCTAGTATGTAAATACCATTCAGAAGCAATTCTGCCCAAATATGCGGGATTTCACACTGGGGTGATTCACTAACCTCAATATGCCCCAGATTTTAATCACAACAATACTTTACCTTTATTTCTTGGTCAGTCGGTACTTTCTCTTCAAGGAACATCTCACCGAGTAGTTCATCAGCGTTAGCTACACATTCTGAGAAAGAGAGATAATCCCATCAACTGTCAACTTAAACATTAATTTGGGGATATAAGAGTTGATGTTTTCTTTATCATTACGAATACTCTACAGTTCACAAACTTTCATTTTTGTACAAGCAATAATATGTGCTATGAATGTTAACTTGTAACATTTATATGCCATGTGCTGTTAGTAATTTTTAACATCAAAATTAGGCTACTTCCCTTCTCAAAACACAGCTTTCTGTAATAACATGTGACTTCAGCAATTTAAGAAAATTCCTGTACTACATGGAAAAGTGGAGTACTGATCACAACCACCTTCCAAACTTGAACATTTTTCATGAAAACTAGCCCTATCTCCCATGGGCAAAATAATGCTCTGGCAGTAAGTTGCTGATTCTGACCTTACCTATCATTTCTTGTCTGCGTTCGTTTGCTTCCACAAGCATATCCCCAGGTATGGCATCTTCTCGTATTGTCAGTCTGGGAGAATAAATGATGGCCTCTTGTCTTCAGGACAGTTTCAACATGCCTTTTGCTTTGCTTTACCTTATTTCATGTTATAATACTATGCACTATCTGAACCGTACTCAATTTGATGGAAACTCAATATGACAAATTGGTGGCCTCATAGTTTGATACATTATGTTTAGCCTGCAACTACTATTGCGCACATAGTGATTTAGCGTCAAAAGTATTTTGCATTTTCTATACCAGTAACTTATCAGTACTTATTGTGGTAACCATATTCCTCTGTTAGTCTAATCTTACTGATATCTGAGAATTATCAATATTTTAAATTAAGAAATACTGAACACTATGTGTTGCCATGTGTAAATGCCCAATACAGCACAAGAAATGAAATTAACAGTAGCCCTATATACTAGAAGTAGGTGGAGGGCCTCCACCACCCCTAAATATCTATCTCGCTTTAAATAAATTGTGATGACAGGCCAGAGTTAAGCTTTAATCCAAGTGACTGACTTTTAATGGATGCTTTATGACTCTGGCTATGGCTAATACACATTGGTCGAATGGCGATTTTTCACCAGATTCACTTTTTGGGGGTGTAGGGGGGGATATTTCATGCACAGAGTTTATAAAATTGTGCCTGTGTTAACATGTGGCTTTTAACAGAGAAGCTAATATATTGTCTGGGCTGAAAATAATAGTTACATGGCATGCTTTACACATAAACAGATGGAATTTCGCCAGTGTATTTGTTAATGTTGTTATATATTCCTACGCTGTCATAGGCCACCTGCCACCTGTGTCTTCATGGTCTTAGATGCCATAGATTCTGGATTGATCCAATGGAAAAACAACCACATGTATATCATGTATATAGTTGCCATTTTTAGAGCTCCCATGAAAATTGTGTTACACCATATACTTTCAACTCACACGCTGTAACTCCCAGCGGTAACTGCCATTTATGTGCACTATATGTAATGCTCCGCAATGATCATTTACATGTGGTAACGCTTGGCAACACACAGTAATTAGTAGGACCCTGTGAAATGTCTTAGTTTTAACTTGATCCTTCTCAAGAGTGTTTACCCCTGTGGCTCCTCAAAGTAAAGAGCTTTCATTCCGACGAGATCCACCAAACCCGAGCAGTTGGCTTCCACGCCAATAGGAAGCTGCAGGAATGCAGCATTGTGGCTTAGTTTCTTTCTGTAAGTAAAGAATCAGAGAAATTGAATAAATTCCACAGGTTGCTGATTTGTGATTGAAAAGGACTTACAAGCCATATCCAATTAAGCAAATATATCGGCACCCTTGTACAGCATTTCCCATGTAATTTTAACTGTGGGTGTACAAATGATATATAATTGGGGTACTTCACACAATGAAAATTTCACATGACTACTGAAGAATAAGAGAAAACAAATTTGGGCATAAATTACAATGCTCATAACCTTGATCTTTCATATACAGCTAACTGAGAAAGAATTATAGCGCTTACGCAAAGTTACTATAATATCTTGAGCTTAGTAATATACAACAATCTTGCTTGCATAATGCAGCAGTCGGCTCCTAATACTGACCGCAGTTGTGATAACACCCTGTGAGGGTCTGCGCCAAGTCTGTCTAACTTGTTGATGAAAGCCAGGCAGGGTACGTTATAACGGGACATCTGACGATTGACGGTATATGTCTGACTCTGTACCCCTCCAACTGCACACAGGACTAGGACGGCACCGTCTAGTACACGCAGGGCTCTCTCCACCTCCACCGTGAAATCAACATGGCCTGCAGCATACGTATAGAAACACAATAAGAGGCCAATGGCACAGTGTATGGGACAAAGATGTGTGCAAAATTATGGTATTTCATCAGTGCAAACAAAGGGACAATAAAATATCTTGCAGAGGACATGAGATACTTTAAGGATTGGTTTTAGCTGCAGTGGCAGTATGTGTCACTGCCCTAGGAAGCCAGGTACTGTAGCATGGTAGTATATGTAGTTATAAGCAATGTTCTCTGAATCACTTACTTTTGCAACCATTATACATGTTTTGCTGTACAGTGCATTATTATTTGCAAGAAAATAATATTGTGTCCACTTTGGTTTTCCCATACGTATTACATTTAGACCATTATACCTTTATACGTGATAGAAACCAGCTGGACTATAAGGATGATCAGTCCAGTTAGAATTATCTACATCCACATGCATGTAGAAACAGGCCATAGTGCCATATCAATAAATGAGTACATATATTGTACATTGTATATTAAACTGAAACGCTGAATATTTATTTATCTCCTAATATCAATTTTTTTCTTATCAATCTTATTTTTATATTAATCTGTTACCTGGTGTGTCTATAATGTTGATGTTAATGTCTTTCCACTCAGTATACGTGGCTGCAGATTGGATAGTTATTCCCCTCTGTCGCTCCAATTCCATAAAATCCATTGTCGCACCAACACCATCCTTCCCCTTCACCTAAAAGAACACAAGATTTGCCTCATAAATTGACTTTCATGGTTAAGCACATACATATAAGGGTATTTAAGTATTATTGCTGGGTTCAACCAAATTTAATCATGTTTCGAATACAGTAGGTACATATTAATACCAGGGCAATGGTGGATTCTGGAACAAAGTCTAGACTGGTACAACGTGATTATAATTTATAATATGCATATACCGGCACTATGCAATAACTATATTTGTACATATCCTTTCTACATGTTCTAAAATGTACACACTTCATGCATTTCCTGAACTCTTCCTGTGTAGAACAATATCCGTTCCGTCAGTGTAGTCTTTCCGGAGTCAATATGAGCAGAGATTCCTATGTTGCGGATCTCTCCTACATCTTTGAATTCCTGAAAATCCATAATTAGCAAGTTAACTCCCTAGTGTTCTTCTCATGGTTATTGCACTCTTGAATACAATCCTACAGTGCATGTAGCTACAAAGCATTAGCCTGCAAGCCAGGCGTTTGCCACACGCCCATTGACATCGCTTGGAGCGAGGAAGGCCAGGCTTCAGCTAGATTCTTAGCCAATCGTATTATACAAATTCCTACAGTAAGTTATATTTTATGGTTGAGCCCTTTAGGACCTTTAGAAAGCTTTTATCATGTTTATCGTGTAATGTTTTCGCAAAATGTCAAAGCGATGACTATCATAATTATTAACAAAAGATTTAATAATTCTCAATATACATTTACTCTACATGCTCTATCCATGATATACCTAAGTCTATATAATCAGATTAATCACTGATAATACCGGTAAGTAATGTAACAACAAACCTACCGTGGTAATCTTGCTCTTTGCACATGGTGCAGCTGATGTACTGAATGGTGAAAACTGGAAAAAAAAAGACGTTTTAACAGCTCAGCTTTGTAATATTCAAGTGAAAAAAGACATTCAAATGCATTGTTTTAAACATTTGTTAAATGCTCATGGCCTGACAGCTGTGCCTCTTTGGTATACACAGCTCAGAATTTCTGCACTGTGTACATGTATACCAAAGAGTGTGAATGGTTTTGTACAATGTGGGAACAACCTACTACCACTCCTACTACTAAACGCATGTTTATTATCCAAATAGCTTAAATGACAACTATCACGCATACATATCCTATTCAGTTCTTCCAGCTTCGATGCCCATATCTGCTCTTACTGAATGTCACTCATTAGGATACCTGCTGTGTGCATCCGCATGGTTGCAAGTGGGGATTTATAGTTATACAGGAATAGAGCCTGTGACCATATCTCATATGCAACCTGTTCTTGAATCAGTTCCATGATGGGGGCTGTATACCTTTGTGTCAAATGCAAAGAGCTTTACAGTGTTTACTGGCTAGTAAATTTTCCTGGTTAGTCACTGTAGCTAAAGGATATACATCTGTTCCTTTTCCACAAATAAATTTGTTGAGAAATGAATTTAATGAAATGTTTGTAAAAAGTGTCAACAGTATGAAATTTGGATAAGATTGTAAACAACATGCATTTTCTATTTTGCTAATTTCCTGTTTAGCCATCCAAATAAAAGGTAAATAACATCTATCTGTCAAATATAATGGTATTAGCATTGATTTATGCAAACTACATACAATATACAGATACATGGGGTAAAAGTTAAGGTTTTAGCCACTGTGGATTAAAGAAAACAAATTCCTTTAGACAAATGGGAATTCTTGTAGCATTTGTCTAGTATGTGAGTAATAGGTAGTACTAGCCCAGCTTTATCTATCACTTGACCACATCTAGTATGCCCTTAGCTGTTTAGTATCAGACCTGGGGTCAAGTACTTGAATTGTACTTGAATCAAGTACAAGTACTTTCATAAACCTTCAAGTACAAGTACAAGTAACAGTACTCAGCACATATGTCAAGTACAAATACTTTATACCAAGTACAAGTACAAGTACTTTTGAAATTAAAACAAAAAGAAAATAAATAAAATAATGTATTACTCTATGTACAATGCATGTACACTATTATTTCCCTCCCATGTCACATAAAGTCGCTGTATTATGTGTATCAGCAGAGTGCATCTGAAGTTCAGGCAGTTCTCTTC
>JAAUYG010027180.1_pt1 | contig 34182 bp, 29 predicted proteins | sample 7278091 | NCBI WGS metagenome assembly JAAUYG01 (sample SAMN14350201, study PRJNA611818) | marine sediment metagenome | isolation source: surface marine sediment (0.6m) | place: French Polynesia: Moorea | collected 2018-08 | reverse complement strand
GCGCGGCCACGGTCGAGCCCTCCAAGCTGGGCATACCCAAACCCTAACCGTGCCCATCCATAAGTGGCACCTTTCGGCCCCGGCCGGAACCAAAACCTACCACTTCTGGATAGACATGGGCGACCGCATAAGTTCGCTTCCATGGCCGGCGGCCTTGGCTGCCGGTCATGGAACGAAACCAACGCTGGTTAGGTTTCTTTTTCGTCAAAGAAAAATAACCAGCGAACGCGAAAACACGCCGAAACCGGGAATCCCGAATTAAAACCTGTTTGGGCAGATAAACCAGGGAAGTAAAAAGAATCAAGGATCAAGCACCATGATGGAAAAAGACAAACTGCGCAAAGCGGATATCTTCTCCGGCAGCCTGATCGCGCTCTTCGGCCTGTGGGTCGTCAGCCAGGCGCTGAAAATGCCCATGAAGGATTCCTGGGGCGGTGTCCAGAACGTGTGGTTCGTTTCGCCGGCCCTGTTTCCCCTGTTCGTGGGGGCGATGATCACGCTGCTGGGCGCCTTCCTGATCCGCACGGCCTTGAAGGCGGTCGGGCGGGCCGGTCTCAGGGACGTGCTCGGCTGGCTGGCCAGCCGGGAACTGGCGAACTATCTGCGCTCTGCGGCCAACCTGCGGTTCTATGCCATGCTGGTCCTGCTATTCAGCTACGTCTTCATGGCCATCCCGCGGGTCGACTTCTTTGCCTGCAGCGTTCTATTCCTGATGGCCTTCATCAGTATGTTTTACTTCGACGACGATGCCCTGCTGAAAAAACTGTTCGGCTGCTACCTGGCCCTCACGGCAGGGCTGCTGCTGTTCTTCATTTTCGGGCTGCCCCAAACCCTCGAGGCCACCCTGCCCTACGCCGGCGACTGGCTGACCCTCGCCTGCATCGGCATCTACGGCCTCTTCACCTGGCGATCAATCCGCAGCATACCACCGCTGCGTAAAAAATATCGGCTCAGCCTCATTCTGGCGTTTGCGGCCCCGTTCTCGATCGGACCGATCTTCAAATACTTTCTCCTGGTGCCCATGCCGACCGAAGGGCTCATCGTGGCGGCCATGGATGCCATCTGGTACTGGGATTTCTAAGTGTCCGTCCAGAATAGGCAGCTTTCGGTCCTGGCCGGCGTTCTCGCAATTTTGAAGTCCTCGACGTCGCTAAAGCGACGCCTCCGGTTTCAAAAGCGCTGCGGCCTTGGCCTGAACCAAAATCGAGTCATTCTGGACGGACACGATGCAGCACAACGATGATGTTGAATCCTAAAGAATCAAACGGGAGCTCTTATCTTCATGATGATCTTTGACCGCATCGGGGATTTCTTCGGCATCGTCGTATCGATCGCGGCCGACCCGATCAACCTGGCGATTCTTTTCGGCTCCGTTCTTCTGGGGATCATGTTCGGCGCCATGCCGGGCCTGACCTCCACCCTGGGCGTGGCCCTGCTGACCGCCCTGACTTACGGTATGGACACCTCGCTGGCCATGGTTTGTCTGCTGGCCATCTACGTGGGCGGCACCTACGGCGGATCCTATGCCTCGATCCTGATCAACATTCCCGGCACGGCGGCGGCCGCGGCCACGGCCCTGGACGGCTATCCCCTGGCCTGCAAAGGCGAGGGCGGGCGGGCCATTGGCCTGACCACGACCGCTTCGGCTATCGGCACCTCGATCAGCATGCTCTTCGTGGTCAGCATCTCGCCGATCATCTCCCACTTCGCCCTGCAGTTCACGTCCTTTGAGTTTTTCCTGCTGGCCTTCTTCGGCATCCTGATCAGCGGGACCCTGACCAGTCCGGACCTGGTCATCAAGGGTTGGATCGCTGGCTTTCTGGGCCTTTTCCTGGCCTGCGTCGGCCGGGATCTGCTGCAGTTCTACCCCCGCTTCACCTTCGGCTACACCGAACTGGACAGCGGGGTCGAAGTGGTGCCCGTGCTGATCGGCGCCTTTGGAATCCCCCAGATCATCCAGGTCCTCCGCGACCGCTTCGCTATCGGTGAGACCCAGAAGCTGCAGCGGATCATTCCGGAAATCGGCATGGTCATCCGCAACATACCGGCCATCGTGCGCTCGGCCCTGATCGGTGTGGGCATCGGCGCGGTGCCCGGCATCGGCGAAGACATCGCCGGCTGGGTCTCCTACGGTACCGCCAAAAACACCGCCAGGAACCCGGACGACTTCGGCAAGGGCGAACTCAAGGGCGTTCTGGCCAGCGAAACCGCCAACAACGCCTGCGTGGGCGGCGCCATGATCCCCCTGCTCAACCTGGGTATCCCGGGCAGCCCCCCGGCAGCCATGCTCCTGGGCGCTCTCATGCTGCACGGCGTCCAGCCGGGGCCCATGATCACTTTCGAGCACCCCACCTTCATCATGGAGGTGGCCGCGATCCTTCTGCTGGCCTCGATGGCCATGTTCGTCTCCGGCATGCTCCTGGCCAAACAGGTGGTCAAGGTGCTGCGCATCCCCACCCAGATTTTCATGCCCATCATCGGCATGCTCTGCATCATCGGCAGCTATTCGCTGGGCCTCAACATATTCAATCTCTACCTGATGCTGCCGGTGGGGATCATCTGCTATTTCCTGACCCAGATGGGCTACCCCATCGCCCCGCTGGTCATCGGCGTCATCCTGGGCCCCATGGCGGACGAAAACCTGCGCCGGGCCCTCATGGTGAGCCAGGGCAGCTTCCTGCCCATTTTCCAGCGCCCGGTGTCGCTGATCCTCTTTGTGATCATCGTCTGGACCGTGGTGAGCCAGTTCGAGTGGTTCCGCAATGCCAAACGGGCAGCCCTTCAGAAAATTCTAAACCGCAAAGGCAGCTGCGAGGCGACCCTGGAAGAAAATGAGTCTGAGACCCCGTAGGCCCTGGAAGGCCCCCTCACGGGGAGCGGCGGCCCGACGGCCGGCCAAGGAGGATGACATGCTTAAGATGGGCATTATCACCGGTTTTCTCTCGCGAACCAAGGACCGCTTCCACGATTACAACGTCCCGCTGGAACTGGACCAGAAATTCGAGCTGATGACCAAAATCGAGGGCTACGACGGGGTCGAGATCGTCTTCCCTTACGAGGTCAACGATCCGGCCCTGACGCGTCGGCTCCTGGAGAAACACCGGCTCAACGTGGCCGCGGTCAACGTCAACGTCAAGGCCGAACCGGAATTTAAGAACGGCGGGCTGACCTCCCACAACCCGGACGTGCGCGCCAAGGCGGTGCGCTTCATCCAGGAGGCCAAGGATTTCGCCGCGGCCGTGGGGGCCGACAAGGTCACCTGCTGCCCGCTGGGCGACGGCTACGAGTTCTCCTTTCAGTACGACTACGCCCGGACCTGGAAATACCTCGTGGAAACCTTCGGTGCCGCCGGCGACTACTTGCCCGAGATCCCGTTATTCGTGGAATACAAGCCCAGCGAAACCCGCGGGCGCTGCTTCGTGGATTCGGCCGCCAAAACCTTGTGCCTGCTGAACGATATCCAGAACCGCAAGATGGGCGTGACCCTCGACTTCGGCCATTCGATCTACGGTAACGAGCACCCGGCCGAGGCCGTGGTGATGCTGGCCGAAAGCCCATATCCCTACTACATCCATATCAACGACAACGACGGGAAATGGGACTGGGATTACTTCTGCGGCACCAAACACTACCTGGAATACGTCGAGTTCATCTACTACCTCAAGAAGTATGCCTACAGCGACTACATGACCTCGGACACCTCGCCTACGCGCTGGGATATCCGCGGTACCTTCGAAGCCAACAGCCGCATGACCAACAAGATCTGGCAGCGGCTCGAAGCGGTGGACGGCGGTAAGCTGGAAGCCCTGATGTCCCGGGGCGACTACCTGGCCACCTGGAAATTCATCGAAGCCGAACTCCTGGGGCTTAAATGAAGTTGATTTATGGAAACCAATGACAAACCGCAAGGGTAAACTTGAGTTCCCTTGACGACCGGGACTTCGATTCCCTTTGTCCCACGCCGAGCATCGACGGATCGAACGGATTAGGCTCGCGGACCTGTCTGAGCGAAGCGAGTTTCCGCGAGACCCGTTTGATACGGCGACGCGCAGGGAGAAGCGGGACACGGGCGGTTTCTTTTGGTTCGTTTTCTTTTCCGTAAAAGAAAATGAACGATAATAAAACGCATTGAGGTTCGTCGGAAAATAAATACTACGCACTTCAACGAAACATGCATACTTCGGATCCACCCAACGCTCAATCGAATAAGGAGTAAACGGCAATGGCTAACGTACCGATGTCGGTCGAAGAACTCAAGCAAATGGCCGCCACCATCCGCTGCGACATCATCGAGATGATCTGCACGGCCGGGGCCGGGCATCCCGGCGGTTCGCTCTCGGCCACCGATATTGTCACGGCGCTCTATTTCCGCCTGATGCGCCTCGATCCGCAAAATCCCCGCTGGCCCGATCGCGACCGCTTCATCCTTTCCAAGGGACACGCCTGCCCGGTCTGGTACGCGACCCTGGCCGAGCGGGGATTTTTTGACAAAGCCCATCTGGGCACCCTGCGGCAGCTGGGAAGCATCCTTCAGGGGCACCCGGACATGAACAAAGTCCCCGGCATCGACATGACGGCCGGCTCGCTGGGCCAAGGGCTTTCGGTGGGCGTCGGCATGGCCCTGGCCGGCAAACTGCAGAAAAAAGACTACCATGTCTGGGTCGTGGTGGGGGACGGCGAATCCCAGGAAGGCGCCGTCTGGGAGGCCGCCATGTCGGCGGCCAAATGGAAGCTGGACAACATCACCGCCATTCTCGACCGCAACAACCTGCAGAACGACTGGCACGTGGACGAGCTGATGCCCATCGAGCCGGTGGCCGACAAGTGGCAGGCCTTCGGCTGGCACGTGGTCGACATCGACGGTCACGACATGGACGCCATCGTGCCGGCCCTGGAGGCAGCCCGTGAACGCAAAGGCGGCCCTACCCTGATCCTGGCACGAACCATTAAAGGCAAAGGCGTCTCCTATATGGAAAACGTATGCGAGTGGCACGGGAAGGCTCCCTGCCAGGAGGAAGCGGACCAGGCCCTGGACGAAATCAGGAGGTGCAGCTGTGAGCGCTAACCTTTCCCCTTACCACCACGTGCTGCCCGAAGTGATCCCCCTGCTGAAGGACGGCAAGCTTTTCAGCGAGGGACAAAAAGCCCCGACCCGGGCCGCCTTCGCCCAGACCGTGATCGAACTGGGCGCGGCCAACCCGGACATCGTCGTCCTGGATGCGGATGTCTCCAAATCCATTGGCACCAACCGATTCGGGGCCAAATTCCCCGAACGGCACTTCAACTTCGGTATTGCCGAGCAGAACATGTTCGCGGCCGCCGCCGGCATGGCCACCACCGGCCTGATCCCGTTTGCCTGCACCTACGCGGTTTTCGCCAGCCTGCGCGCGCTGGATATGGTGCGCAACAGCATCCACTACCCCAATCTCAACGTCAAGATCGCCGCCAGCCATTCCGGCATTACGCCGGGGCCGGACGGGGTGACCCACCAGGGCCAGGAGGACATGACGATCATGCGTTCGATCGCCAATTCCACCGTGATCGCCCCGGCCGACCCGGACACCACCGTGCTGGCGGTAAAGGCCGCCGCCGCCCACGCGGGACCGGTGTACCTGAGCTTCACCCGCGACCCGGTACCCGAAGTTTTCGGGCCGGACTACCCCTTTGAAATCGGGAAAGCCGTCACCGTGCGCGACGGGAGCGACGTCACCATTATCGCCATGCGCGACCTCACCGCCCATGCCCTCGTGGCCGCTGCGCACCTGGCCGAGGCGGGAATCGAGGCCCGGGTGATCGACTGCCCGACACTCAAACCGCTCGATGAGGAAATCGTCCTGCAGGCGGCCCGGGAAACCGGTGCCATCGTCACCGCGGAGAATAACGTTTACTTCGGCGGCCTGGGCAGCGCGGTGGCCGAACTGCTGGTGGAAAACCACCCCACCCCGATGCAGCGCATCGGGGTGCGCGATACCTTTGCCGAATCCGGCCCCTATCTCGACCTGCTGGACAAGTACGGGCTCTCCTACGGGCACATCGAAACTGCCGCCAGAAAAGTGATCGCGCGCAAATAGATAGCGGCACGCATTTTTAACGACGACCGCCCGGGCCGTCAATATGGCCCGGGCAATTGCTGGGGAGAAGGAACCGGAATGCAGGCGACCTGCTTTTCCTCCACGGCATGACATCGACAGGCCGATCCGTCATTGCCTGGCAGCAGGCGGAACAACCATCGCCCTGACCGTCCGGTGCATGCATTCCAGCGCCTTCACCCTATCCTCCTGCCGGTTTGATCCTCGACGGCTGTGCGCCACGGTGGGCCCCCGCCGCTCCAGGCCCGGCCTCAACCGGCAACAGCGAAAGGAGGTGTCCAATGGCATCATTTGAATGGCGGGTTCACAACCCGGGCGGATGCCGCCGGGTGATCGTCACCAAGGAACTGCCCGGGCAGCGCTGGCAGGACATTCTGACGGCGGCCGATTGCCGGGTGGAAATCTGCACAGCGGAAGACATCCTGCCGGCCGTCGCAATCCAGGAAGCCATGGCACCCGGCTGCGACGCCGCCATCGGCCAGTTGACCGAGCCCTGGGACGAAGACATGTTCAAGGCCCTCAAGGCCGCCGGTGGTGCGGCCTACAGCAACTATGCCGTGGGCTTCAACAACGTGGACGTGACCGGGGCCACACGCCAGGGCATCCCCGTGGGGAACACGCCCGGTGTGCTGACCGAGACCACCGCCCAGATGGCGGTCACCCTCACCTTTGCCGCCGCGCGCCGCACCGGCGAGGCCGAGCGCTTTCTGCGTGCCGGCCGCTATGCGGGCTGGCTGCCATCCCTGCTGATGGGAGAGCTTCTGTGGCGCAAAACCGTGGGCGTGATCGGGGCCGGCCGCATCGGCGACGCCTACGCCCGCATGATGGTCGAGGGCCACAAGATGAACGTGATCTACTACGACATCTACCCCAACGAGCGCCTGGAGGCCTATGTGGCCGCCTACGGCGATTTTCTCCAGCACCAGGGGCAGGAGCAGGTCACCTGCACCCGTGCGGCCACGGTGGAAGAACTGCTGGAGGCGGCCGATTGCGTGAGCATCCACACCATCCTGGACGAGAGCACCCGCCACCTGATCAACGCCGAACGCCTGGCACGCATGAAACCCAACGCCGTCATCGTCAACACCAGCCGCGGGCCGGTGATCGACGAGGCCGCCCTGGTGGCCCACTGCCAAAGACACCCCGCGTTCCGGGCCGGGCTGGACGTGTTCGAGAACGAGCCGGAACTGGCCCCGGGCCTGGACCAGCTCGACAATGTGGTGATCGTACCCCACATCGCCTCGGCCACGCGCTGGACGCGCGAGGGCATGGCCACCCTGGCGGCCGCCAACGTGGCCGGCCTGCTGCGGGGCTATCCCGTCTGGAACCGCCCCGATATTCTGCCATTTCTGGAAGGGGAACTGCCCACCGTGGCCCCCAGTATCCTCAACGCCGCGGAACTGGGACTGGCCATGGCCGACTGAACATTCGCCAACCTGGCTGGACTCCCCGGCCCGGGCACGGCGCGTATCTATGCCGAGAAGCGCGCGCGGCGTCCGGGCCGGGTTTTCTTGGGGACAGACGGGGTGCCGCTGGAAGGTGTTGCCCAATTGATGGGGTCAGCGAAAGGGTCAGGCTCCCAATGATCCCGGTTGATCATTTGGAAATCCATCTCAATGTTCGCCAAAGGCACCAAGCAACTGATCCAATTCTAAAGGATCGCTGCGATGGTCATTTCGCTTGAGCGAGAGTGCGCCTTGTGAGCAAAACTGCTGGCAAACCCCACACCCCATGCAGGCATGGGCATCAATTTGTAAATGGGTATCTTCAAGCTGAATGGCCTCGAAGGGGCATTTAGTGACACAGATGCCGCAGGTCTCGCATTTATCCTTATTCACGACGCTCACATAACCTGACGAGGCCAGCATGGGAATCCCGTTTCGATAGGCCTGCATCGCACCGCAGCAACAAGAGCAGCAGTTACAGATGGCAAAAAACCGACCAAATGCGGCCTCCTTGAAAAACGCATGATGAACATGTCCGCGCTCTGCTTCGGCAATCAGGATGTCCATGGCTTCCGATCGATCGATTAGGCTGCTGCGCTCAGCATGATGTTCAGCAACGAAATTAATGAACAGGTCTCCCATGACCAAACAAACATGGAGGGGAAGACATGGATTCGGGTGAACAACCCGGCAGGGGCACGCCAGTGCCAGAATCCGATTGGGCGATTCAATGACCAAATCACGCGCCGTCGCGTAGGGTATCACTTTCTCCAGATTTTTCAGACGGATGCATTTATTCACGGCCACCAATTGTCTGGCGGCCTCAAAGCGCATGACTTTGCCATGGTAAATATCGGCAAAGGAATCACGCCTCGAAAAAAATCCGTGTCGTTTGCTGCCCGGGTGCAAACCGTTTTCATCGATCCACGGTCTGTCCGCGGGGAAACGCATCAAGGCGTTGGTTATTACATTCATTGGATTGTTCATGATTCGAATCAGTCGATTGCGACCCGTTCCAATGGATACCCAAAAATACGGCCAACGCGCATAAAGGTATCCGTGCGCCAAATCAATAATACCGAAATTTGATGTTTTTCTGGCCGCTCGGATGAATGCGACTGTCGATTTTTTAAGCGGAAACTTCAAAATGATGTGTTTCCTCTGAAAAAAAGAGCTGAAAACCAACGTCTACAGTCACGCAAAAAAAATTCATAGCGGGAATGGAAAGCAAGACCTGAATGATTTAAATCTAGTTACTCGCCCCAGACCCAGCAATAAAATGCCAGCCCCCTAAATCCGTCATCGTTCAAGAAGCCGATAAGGGTACCATTATCCAGTCGCAACCCCGGGCCGATGCCAGGTCCATCGATGTAATCCCTCCTTTTGCATTTCATCCCAACCCATCGCAACTCATACGAAATATCCACGGTCGACACCCACCCATGACGGTCTAACAGCATTTTTTCAATCAGGTATCTCTGCAGGAATTTGATAACAATTACTGATAGTCACAATTGGGTCTGCAAAGAGAATGCACGTATAATCAGTACGTTGGATCAATAATTGGCTAAAGCAATCCCTAATTTTGACCCATACTAAAAAAAGCCAACTCGATTTCGATTCAGGCAGCGCATCGACACAACAACGAATCGGATGACGCCATCAGGCGTTTTTGACGACGCGACAATGTTAAGCCAGCGAAGGTTAAACGATCGTGGACATCTACCTGCTGGAAACACACCAAAGAGAGAGAGGTTTCTGATAATGTTCAACAAGCTGACAGTAGGCAAACGAATTATTGTGGGTTTTGCATCGGTCATGGTGCTGCTCGTGGTTGTGGGGGCGGTGGCCTACACGGCCCTGATCAAGGCTGGCGACGGCTTCACCGCCTACCGGGAGATGGCACGCGACGCCAACCTGGCCGGCCACCTGCAGGCCGACATGCTCATGGTGCGCATGAACGTCAAGGATTTCATCATTACAGGCAGTGAGAAAGATATCGCGCAGTATGACGAATACCTTAAAGCCATGCGCACGTATCTGGACGAAGCCCAGGAAGAAATCCAGAATCCTGAACGGGCCAAGAAAATCGATTTCGTGGACGCGGAGGTCAAGGAATACCAGGAGGCCTTTACCCAGGTGGTCAAGCTGCAGGAAAAACGCAATCACATCCTGCACGACATTTTGAGCAAAGACGGCGCCGAGATGGAGAAGGACCTGACCGAAATCATGAAGTCGGCGGAGCACGACAACGATATCGAGGCGGCCTTCCAGGCCGGCATGGCCATGCGTAATCTGCTATTGGCGCGTCTGTATGTGGTGAAATTTATGGACTCGAACCAGCAGCAGGATGTGGACCGGGTGGAAAAAGAATTTACTGAGCTGGAAGAGCATCTGCACATTCTGGATGAAAACCTGCAGAATGCGGAGCGCCGTGAGCTCCTTCGCAAAACGCAGGCCGCGGATACCGAATACCATAAGGCCTTCAAGGAATTGGCAGCCATCATTTTCGAGCGCAACAAGATTATTTCAGGGACACTGGATCGCATCGGCCCCGAAATCGCGCACGCCGTTGAAGAGGTCAAACTGGACATCAAGAAGGTGCAGGACACGCTGGGGCCGGAATTGGTGGCGGCTAACCACCGCAGCGAATGGGTGATGGCCGTGGTCGGGTCAATCGCCCTGGTTTTGGGCGCCTTCTTCGCCTTCAGCATCACCCGCGGTCTTACGAAAACCCTCAACCGCCTCATCGCCAGTCTGAACGACAGCGCCGAGCAGGTCACCTCGGCCGCGGGCCAGGTATCGGCCTCCAGCCAGTCCTTGGCCGAGGGCGCCTCCGAGCAGGCGGCCGGTATCGAGGAAACCTCATCTTCGCTGGAAGAAATGGCCTCCATGACCAAACAAAACTCGGACAGCGCCGGCCAGGCCGATCATCTAATGAAGGACACCAAGTCGGTGGTCGAAAATGCCAGCCAGGAGATGGGCGAACTGACCCAGTCGATGGCGGAAATCTCCTCTGCCAGCGAAGAGACCCAGAAGATCGTCAAAACCATCGATGAAATCGCCTTCCAGACCAACCTGCTGGCCTTGAACGCAGCGGTGGAAGCAGCCCGCGCAGGTGAAGCCGGGGCCGGTTTTGCGGTCGTCGCCGACGAAGTCCGCAACCTGGCCATCCGGGCGGCCGAGGCGGCCAAGAACACCTCCGACCTCATCGAGGATACCTCCAAGCGGGTGCAGAATGGGGCCGAGCTGGTGGTCCGCTCCGATAAGGCCTTCAAGGAAATCACCGAATCCTCGGCCAGGGTTGCCGATCTGGTGGCCGAGATCGCTGCCGCCTCCCGGGAGCAGTCCCAGGGGGTGGAGCAGATCAACACCGCCATCACCGAGATGGACAAGATCGTTCAAAACAATGCCGCCACGGCGGAGGAGTCCGCCTCGGCTTCCGAGGAGATGAGTGCCCAAGCCGAGCAGATGCAGGCCGCCGTTGCCGAACTCGTGACCCTGGTGGATGGCACCCGCAAAGACGCCAAGGCGTCAAGGCAAACCGATGTGCATGCCAGCGCCAAGGTCTCGGACACCAAGACGGTTGCGGCCAAGGCACCGATGGCATCCGAGAAGGTCATTCCCTTCGGAGACGAACAGGAAACGTTCATGGACTTTTAGGGAGCCGCTCCCTCCATGCGACCGGTGGGTCGGAAACTATCCCTCCTCCGGGTCCAGCGGTCGCCTTATCGAAAGGAACAACCCAATGGAAGAAATGCTCACGGGAAAGTATCTGACCTTCAAATTAGCCGAAGAGGATTATGGCATCTCGCTTCTCAAGGTCCGCGAGATCATCGGCATGATGCCCATCACCAGCGTGCCGCGTACGCCGGGATTCGTCAAAGGTGTCATCAATCTGCGCGGCAAGGTGATTCCGGTCACCGACCTCAGGCTGCGCTTCGACATGCCCGAAATCGATTACACGGACCGCACCTGCATCATCGTCGTGGAAGTCGAAGGCGAGAACCATACGGTCCAGATGGGGATCGTGGTGGATGCCGTGACCGAGGTGCTGCCGGTCAAGGCCGAGGAAATCGAGCCGGCGCCCGAATTCGGCGCCAGGGTGGACACCCGCTATATCCTGGGCATGGCCAACATGGATGGCACGGTGAAAATCCTACTGGACATCGACCGCGTGCTGACCGCCGAAGAAATCGCGGAGCTGGAAAAGGCCGCCTAACTTGCGGTCTGTCTGCGTTGGCATTCAGGGGGCTTCAAGCCCCCTGAATGCATTGCCCCCGCCTAGGGCGAACTTTCAAATGATTCCTTTGGCAGACTGGATGCCGAGCCGCGCGGACTTCGTTTTGGTTCATGGAACCAAGTGCTGTGACGCTGTCGGGTTTGATCTGAAAACAGGTTTTTAATGGGCCACCATAGAAGTATGCTCCCTGCCAGCTCACCCGTTGAATGGACAGAGGAACACAGACGGTTCTACCAAAAAAATCTCAAGGCCGCTGTTGTGAAAAGCCGCGCCAGTTTAATCATGTGGCTGTTCGCTCTGGCGGCCTATATGCTGGATCTCATCGATTCCCGGCATATGTCGGGCGTCAGCCTGGCGGTGATCTATTTGGTCCTCATCAACCCGCCGACGCTGTGGCTGCTGAAACACTCTCAGGAGACCCATCGCAGGGATTTTGTTTCCATCCTGTTCAACTTACTACAAATCCTGGGTTACACCGCTGTCATCTACACCCTCGGTGGAATTGAGGCGACCTATCTGACGTGCATTTATGCCGCCATGATAGCCTACCAGGCCACTTTAACCACACGCCGGCGCACGTACCTGGTTACCGGAATGTGCATTGTCGCTTATTCAACCATGATATTGCTGGAAGGTGCCGGTGTGATCCCCTGGCTCAAAGTCATCCCCGATTTCCATCTTCCCTGGCCCCACCGTCTGGCACGCATGATGGTCGTCAATGGTCTGCTGATCATCGTCGCTTACATTTCCTCATTTGCAGCTGACCTGCGGCGTCGTACCCAGGACCGGTTACGTGCGGCCCAGCGCCAATTGGAGCAGCGGGTGGAGGAGCGAACGGCCGAACTCCATAAAGCCAATCGACAATTGAAAACGGACATTGCCAAGCGCAAGCGAATGACGGAAGCCCTTGAGGAGAGGGAAAAACACTTGTGGCTTGTCTATGACTCCAGCCCTGATAGCATCAGTCTCATTGACGCCGCCGATGGAGTGTTTGTTGATATTAATGCGAGCTTCACCCGCTGTCTCGGGTACACCCGAGAAGAAGCCATCGGACGAACCAATGCCGCGTTGAATATCTGGAAAGATCCAGAGGATTGGAAACACCTGGTCGCAAAGTTGGCGAAGACGGACCAAATATCTAGCTTGGAGGTCCAGCTGATGACGAAAGACGAGGAGATCCGCGATTGTCTGGTATCAGCCGGCATGCTCCAAAATAAGGGCAAAAATGCTATTCAGTTGACGATACATGACATCACCGAACTCAAACAAATCCAAGAGGAGAAGGAGCGCCTGGAGGAGCACTACCGCCAAGCGCAAAAAGTCGATGCCATCGGTCGTTTGGCGGGAGGCGTCGCTCACGATTTGAACAACCTGCTATCGCCGATTATAGGGTACAGCGAGCTGCTGATGCATGACTTGGGCATCGACCATCCTTATCAACAAAAGGTTGGCAAGATCGAAACGGCGGCGAATCGGGCCAAGGATCTCGTTGGCCAGTTGTTGGCTTTCAGCCGCAAGCAGAGTCTCGTTTTCAAGCCAATGGACCTGAACGATGTGGTCAACGGTTTTCAAAAGCTTCTCAGGAGCACGATTCGGGAAAACCTTTCAATCGAAACCGTCCTGTCACCCGATATCCGACGTACCATGGCCGATATCGGTCAGATCGAGCAGGTCATCATGAACTTGGTGATCAATGCCCAGGATGCCATGCCCGAAGGAGGCCGCATCATCATCGAGACGGCGGTGGACGAACTCGACGGGGTGTATGCGGCCGCCCACCAGGGCATTAAGCCCGGCCAATACATCAAGCTAATCGTGAGCGATACCGGTTGCGGCATTGATCAAGAGGCACAGGAAAAAAATATTCGAGCCCTTCTTTACCACTAAGGGCGAGAAGGGCACCGGGCTTGGGCTGGCCACGGTCTACGGCATCATCAAACAGCACAAAGGGAATATCTGGGTTTACAGTGAGCCTGGGCATGGAACGACCTTCAAAATCTACCTCCCCGTCATAGAGACGCCGCACACCGAAACAACATCCGTCGTGTCCCCATCGCATGATCTCAATGGTTCGGAAACGATTCTGCTCGTCGAGGATAATGCGTATGTGCGCGATCTTGGCCAGGCGATCCTCAAACGCTATGGCTATAGCCCCCTGGTGGCCAGGAATGGGGTTGAGGCCCTGTCGCTCATATCCTCGCATCGCGGCCACGTTCACCTTCTGCTGACCGATGTCGTCATGCCTGAAATGAATGGCAAAGACCTGCATGAAAAAATCATGGTGGATGATCCCGACATGAAAGTGCTTTACATGTCGGGTTACACCGACGACATCATCAGCCACCACGGCGTACTGGACGAAGGGGTCCCTTTCATCCAAAAACCTTTCTCCGTCCAAAAACTGCTTTCCAAAGTACGCGCGATCCTCGACACCTGACCGATTCTCGGTTGTATCCGGTTTTGGGGGGATGGGCAGATAAGTTCGCCTTCGCAATTAAGCTGGAGAGGCTGACTGGTTTTCATTCGAGCCAGGGTCGTTGGAAGATTTCGCCGATGCTGGTTTCGAGATCAGCGTTGGTCCTGATGGGGCCGAGCTTGGGCCGCCAAAGCGTTTTTCTACCCCCCCCCCAAGGGTTTTGGTAGACAAAGGGGCTTCCTGGGTATGACCTGTTTGCCCGTCTGGGCAGCGCTTAACGGTCGCGCCTGGTTCCGGGTATCAATTCTTCGATGCGGAGGATTTGAACCTCCCGGTATCGCCCGGAACGGCGTGGGTGGAATAGAATTACGACCGCGCCTTAATTCGTGTTCGCCCCGTTGTCGCTGCTTTGATCGCAATGGTGTCGCTGAGTGGCTTTCATGACCATACGGACCGGTGCGCGCCTGGCCTCAGGTGCAGATATAAAGCGCCGCATCAGCAACCGCGTTCAAACGGCGGGGTAATACCGCCGCCTGGCGCGAGAGTTTGTCTTCCTCCTCGAGGCAGGGCCAATGCACGTCACCGGCGATCCTTTATCTGAGACCGATTCTGAAAACGGAACCCTCCCCGGACGATCATCCCGGCCGCAGCACCATCGGCGCATAAACCTTGATTTCCTGATCGCTGCCGGCGATGGCGTCGATCTTGGCCTGAATGGCGGACCGGGTTTCGCTGGTGACCCAGGCATTCCAGTCTTCGATGGTCTGCCAGCGACTGATCACCAGGCACTCCTCGGGGTTGTCGACATTGCTCAGGGTCTCACTGGACAGGTAGCCCGGCTGCTGGACCGCTTTGGCGCGCAGTTGCATCAGCAGGGGAACCAGTTGCTTGGCCTGCTGCCCCTGTTGGACGCGGCGTTTGATGATGGCTTCGATGGCCATGGCGACCTCCTTTCTGGTTGCCCCGGGTGGGTCGGAATGTCACGGGGGCGCGTACCTAACGAAAGCCTATCGATGATGCGTTTTCGACGGCAGGTCATCAGGGTCCGCCGATCAGCGCCAGGCAGCCCGAACCCGCACGAACGAGGTTTTCTTTTTTGGACTTGGGCCAGCGCTTGACCGCGTGTTCAATCCTGAAAGCCAGGCGCTTGTCGCCGATTTTCTCCCGATAGACCAGCGCCAGCGGCCCCCGCCCACGGAGGTATTTGGCCCCTTGCGCCTCCTGGTGGGCCTTGAAGCGGCGATCGACGTCGGTGGTAACGCCCGTATAAAGACGGCCATCGCTGCAGCGGACAAGATAGAGATACCAATCGCTCATCGATCATCATCGGTTGGGCTTTGTCGACCGTTTTCTGCGGGCAGGAGCGGGGGCAGCCGAGGGGTATCGGCGGTCCACCCGCGCAATCCCGGCATGGTGGTTTTATATACGCAATCGCCCGTGGATGTAAACCGGCATCGCAACGCGGCGGCGGTTTCCTGCGGTGCAAGCGCCCGGCGTTGACATTCAAAGGTTTCATGATATCAATTATTTGTTAGCCTTAACTATTAAACCCAGACTGCGGACAGGCAGGTCAGCCTTTGGACAATGCTTCCCCCGATAGCAGCGGCGGCGATCGCCAGCCGATTTTCCGGAAGATCCCGGGGATGCAGAGCATCAAAACCCGGATTCTGGTTTTTACGCTGGTGGCCACCATCATTCCGGCCCTGACCCTGGGGAGCCTCTCCTACATCCAGACCACGCGTTTTTTGAATGAAAAGATCGAGCAGGGGCTGCGGGACATTGCATCCCAGTCTTCGCGCGAACTCGACCTGTGGATCAAGGAACGCCTCTATGACGTGAGGGTTTTTTCAAGCTCATACATCGTGTCCGAAAACCTGGCCAAAATCCTGCACCATCGCGGCGCGCGCCTTGAAAACCTCGTGGCGCAGAACATGCTGCAGGATTACCTCCACTCGGTCCGGCAGAAATTCACGGACTACCGTGAATTGATGATCTTGGATCTCAACGGCAACCTACTGGCCACCAGCATGCCAGGAGCCTCCCCGCCGAACCTGCCGTCCAACTGGCAGGATTCGGTCCGCTTGAAAGAACCGGTGGTGGGCAACGTTTACTTCGATCCGTTATTGAAAGAACGCGTCATGTTGATCGCCGATCCGATCCTGGCGCCCAATAACGAACTGCTTGGCGTGCTCGGGGCCAAACTCGCCGCCGCCGCCGTAGACCAGGTGCTGGCCGATCATGCGCAGGCGGAAATCGACGACCTGCTCATGATCGATCGCCGCGGCAAGCTCATGGCCAGCTCCCGCCCATCCGCACGCACCGCGAGCACCGCGCCCATCAAGGCCGTGCCGAACGGAAAACTGTTCGCCCACCCGGGCGATCCCATCACTTACACCGCCCCCGGGGGAACCACCGTCATCGGCACCCTCCAGATCGTGCCCAGCCTGGGGTGGGGCATCGTGGCCGAAACCAACCGGCAGAAGGCTTTCGCCCGTATCGATCACCTGCGGAAGCTGACCCTGATCATCGTGGCGGGGCTGCTGGCGGGCCTGGGCCTGTGCGCCTATCTGTTGGGGTTGACCATCGTGCGGCCGCTGCGACGGCTGAGCGAGGGTGCCGCCCAGGTGGCGGCCGGCAATCTCGACATCGACCTGCCGGTCCGCAGCCGCTCGGAAGTTGGATTCCTTACCCAGGTTTTCAACCACATGGTGGCCCGCCTGAGACACGGCCGCGAGGAACTCGACAGTGTCAACCAAACGCTCCAGGAGAAGAACAAGGCCCTCCACCGGCTCTCGATCACCGACGATCTGACCGGCCTTTACAACCGCAAGCACCTCATGGAAACCCTTTCCGGCGAGGTGATCCGTTCGGGGCGCCACCGGCACCCTTTTACCCTCCTGATGATCGATATCGACCACTTCAAACAGGTCAACGACACCCACGGGCATCCGCAAGGCGACGAGGTCCTCTGCCGCCTGTCCGCCGTGTTCCGTGAAACCATTCGCGACTGCGACTATGTGGCCCGTTACGGGGGAGAGGAGTTTATCGTGCTGCTGACCGAAATCGAACCGCACACCAGCATGGAGGCGGCCGAGCGGATCCGCCGGCGCTGCGCCCAGGAGACGATCCTCAGCAGCGACGCCTCGATCAACGTGACGGTCAGCATCGGGGCCGCCTTCTTCCCCGGGGACGGCGACACGCCCCGGAAGCTCATCCAGGAGGCGGACCGCGCGCTTTACGACGCCAAGAAGGACGGACGCAACAAGGTTAGGCAAGCGGCCGACCGCAAGCGCACCGACCGTGATTCCGGCCCGATCCGTCTCGTCGAAAAAAACTGATCCGTTTCGCCGGCGATCGAGGCATGCCCAAGGCCGCGGTTCGTGTCGGTCCCTGAGGGCAATGATCGGTCGGGTTTTTTCTGACGGCGAAAAGCAGCGACCCAACACCGGAGAACGCTTACCCATGAGAGGTTGCGCATGACCCGCCCCAAAAGCGCGATGGAGATCTTTGCGCTGCTCGAAAAATCCAACTGCCAGGAATGCGGCCGCAAAACCTGCCTGGCCTTTGCCGGAGCGGTCTACACCGGGCATAAATCAATCCAGGACTGCCCCCGCCTGACACCCGAGGTCATCGCCCGCTACCGTGGGGAAAGTTCAGCTTGCGAGGCCGGGGAGCAGAACGGGGAAGACTATCTGCAAAAACTCCTGGCTGCCGTCCGGCAGACGGACCTTGCGGCCGCAGCAGCCCGCATCGGAGCCCACTACGAAGACGGCCGGCTGGCGCTGAAAATCATGGGTAAGGATTTCAAGGTGGACGCCCAGGGGCGTCTGTCTGCCGACATTCACGTGAATCCCTGGGTGGCCGTCCCTTTTCTGCACTACGTCCTTTACGCCCAAGGCGTGCCGGCCACCGGCAACTGGGTCTCCCTGCGCGAGCTGGCCGAAGGCAAGGAGCGCTACCCGCTTTTCCAGAAACGGTGCGAAGCCGCCATGCAGCGTGTAGCGGACATCTACCCGGATCTTTTCAACGACATGGTGCACCTTTTCAGCGCCCGCCGGGTGCCGCAACAGTTCCAATCCGATATCTCGGTCGTTCTGGAGCCGCTGCCAATGGTTCCGATCATGATCTGCTACTGGCGCCCGGAGGACGGCATGGCATCAAGCCTCAAGGTGTACTTCGACGCCGCCGCCGGCCAGAACCTCGATATCGGCGCCCTATTCACCCTCGGCACGGGACTGGCCGCCATGTTCGAGAAACTGGCGCTGCGGCATGGATTCGAGGTCGACCGGCCGGTCGGCTGATGGGGGCGATATTTGGGAACAGATCGGGTAACCGCGATGGCCGGCCCGTGGTCAGCGGACCCCCGCAAGGGATTGGTGGATCCAGCCGGCGCGGCCGTCTTCGGTATGAACCCGCAGCCAGTTGTCCATGTGGGCGAAAGCGACGATCAGGGTGCCCTGGTCCAGGACTTCGATGACCGAACCTTTCAAATCCGGCATCCGACGGAAATTACAGCGCTTGAGGATTTTGAGCGGCAGCGGTTGCGTGAACGGCGTCTCGCCCGGCTGGGAAGCGTTACCCGCGCCTGAGGCCTGATGGAGCTGAACGGTGTTGATATGACCGCGGGCCTGGCCAGCCAGGTAGAGCGCACCGCCATAGTTCTCGTTTCTGAATTCGCGTGTGCTCATTTTGAGAAGCTCTTCGGCCCGCGCCAAATTTTCCCCTTGCCCGCGCGACCCGGCGGCCAAGCCTTCTTTCGTGGTCCGCAGGGCGATCTCGGCCTCGGCCATGGTCGAAGCCGCTTCCGCCCGGCTTTCGATGGTCCTCAGCTTGGCCTTGGCCCGCACCACTTCCTGGACGGCCTCGTCCAGCATTTTCTCCCGGGCGCTGAGACGCTTTTTCAGGGCCGCCTTGCCCGCGCTTTCTTCGAGCAGCTTAAGTTGAATCCGATTGAGCTCGGCCTCCGCCCGGTTCAGCTCGATGCGCTGGCGGGCAAGCGTTTTACGGGCCGCCCGCAATTCCTGTTCCAGCGTCCGGTATTCTCCGCAGGGATCCGCCGCGGGGGCTGTTGCGGTCCGGACGGACTCGGACTTCATGCAGCCGCTGAATACGGCTGCCAGCAGCAAAAGGCCGATGAACGGCCCGGTCCCGGATGGATGTCGCTCTCGACTGGTTGTCATATGGCATGACCTTGGCGCGTCTTGAGGAAGTCGCCCATCGTGCCGCGGCGACCGGCTACCGGGCGTTATCAAGGCACGTCCCGCGGCAGCCGAAAGTTGTGAAAAATTTTAGGCGCAAGCCGCCGGCAAGTCAAGCCGATCGGACCGGACCGCCGTCATGATAAAGGGCGCAGAGTGGAAACGCGGGTGCGATGCCTTCCGAGGTCGGGTGGACCGCTATTGCTCCGGAGCCGGCGTCCTGATAATGGGGAGACCCGCTGACGCCGGATGCGACCTGACGGCAGGTGCCGGGCCGAGGCCTAATAAACCGATCCAGGCGCCCGTGTGTGTCGCAAGCCGCCGGAGGATCGAGCCGAACAAGCACAGAGAGGAAGACGCATGGTCGACTTTGCACTCGACGGCAAAATCGCCTTGATCACGGGTGCCAGCCGGGGCATTGGCGAAGCGATCGCCACAACCCTGGCGGAACACGGGGCGCACTGTATCCTGGTAAGCCGCAAGACCGAGGGGCTCGAAGCGGTGGCGGACAAAATCGCCACAGCCGGCGGGTCGGCCGTAGCGCATGCCTGTCACATGGGTTACACCGATCAAATCGAGGAGCTCTTCGAAAAAATTGGAGCCCAATTCGGCCGCCTCGACATTTTGATCAACAACGCGGCCACGAATCCCTATTTCGGGCCGATGGTCGACGCCCCGGAGCCGGCCTGGGACAAAACCTTCGAGGTCAACCTCAAGGGGCCGTTTTTCATGATCCAGCACGCCGCCCGTCTGATGAAAGTCTCCGGCGGCGGCGCCATCGTCAACGTGTCCTCGGTCAACGCGGTGACCCCCATGGCTTTCCAGGGCGTTTACGCCATCACCAAAGCCGGGCTGGTGTCGATGACCAAGGGTTTTGCCAAGGAACTCGTGAACGACAACATCCGCGTCAACGCCCTTCTTCCTGGATTGACCGCCACCAAGCTGGCCGGTGTGCTCGCCGAAGACGCGGGCGTGCTCAACGCGATCCCCATGAAGCGGGCGGCCCGGCCCATGGAAATGGCCGCGGCCGTTCTCTACCTGGTTTCGGATGCATCCTCCTACTCGACAGGGGCCAGCATCATCTGCGATGGGGGGTTGACGGCCTGATCGCCAATTGACGCCGCCTCGCCCAACGCCCCCCGGCGATTTAACCCCCAAATTGCATGAATTATTGTCTACATGTTGAGTAATTCAAAAAATATCAAGGCGTTGGACCTAAGATTGGCCATAGCTACCATGGCGCCATTGGCGCCCGGATGTTGAAGCGAAAATCGTAACAAAAATCTCACCTTACGGGCGCGCCCTGAGGTGTCCATCGGCTTTGTTATCAGGGGCTCGCCGTAGATAACTACGGCATCTCCCGTGATGCCTCGCCAAATGAACATTTCAGGGGCGTGAAATCTCCGGGTTGAAATTCAAACTGGCCACAATGGGTTCGGCGCGGTAAGTGTTGTGCCAGGGATGGGCCGACAGGCAAACCAACTTGCCGTCCTTGTAAGCGCTCACCACCAGGGTCTTGATCGGCCAGAAATCGTCCGCCAGCCACCGGATGACGGTGCGGTACGCCCGGGTGCCGCAGCGCAGCGTGATTTCCCGGTTGGACGTGACCCGGATCTGGGTTCCGAACTTTGCAAGCGACCGGGCATAGGCGTTCGGGCCGAAGTCTTCCAGGGCGATGCCCTCGGGGATATCGCCGATATAAACAGAGAAATGATAATCGCCGGGGGCTTTCATGCGCATAATCTGGCCGGGGTAGACGAGGCCCGCTTTTTTGCTGCCGAAGGGGTAGGTAAACGCAAACGCCGGCGGGACGGTGCGCGTGAAAACCCCGTCCTTGGCCACCCCTTCGGCCTTCGAAATCCAGGTAAGCCCCCCGGTCTTCTCTTCGGCCGCATGAACCACCCGTTCGGCCAGCCGGGCCTGATCGCCTTCGCCGGCAGGCAGGGGTTGAGATGACGAAGCGGCCGGGATAATGAAATCCTCGAGCAGTTCTTTGGCCATCAGGCTTTCTCTGCCGGTCAGATCACCCGTGAATACGGCCACCATATTCTTCTGAGGTAGAACGAAAATGCGCTGCCCCTTGAAGCCGACGGCGGCGTAGTAACCCGAATCCTCGACCCACCACTGGTAGCCGTAGCGGTCGAAAAGGGTGGCGTCGACATGGCCGCGGGTGGAGGCTGTCACCCAGGCTTCCGGTACGATCTGCCTGTCGGCCCAGCGCCCCCGGTTCAGATACAACCAGCCGAGCCGGGCCATGTCGTGGGGTCTCAGCCGCATTTCGCCATACCCGATATCGACGCCCTGGGGGCTCGTGTCCCAGCCGACATCCTGGATGCCGAGGGGCCCGAAAAGATGTTGCCGGGCAAACGCCAGGGTCCGCATCCCGGTGGCGTTGTGGATGATCACCGACAGCAGGTGGGAAACCCCGTTGCAGTATTCAAACTGGTCGCCCGGCGTCGCAGCCATCGGCAGGTCGAGGACATATTGCGCCCAATCGTCGCTGGTCCGCATTTCAATCAGGCCTTGCCAGCGGTAGAGATATGAATCCCGGCAGTCCAAACCGGAGGTCATCGTCAGCAGGTTCTCGAGCGTCATCGAGGCCTTGCGCGCATCCAGACGGGCGAGGGACCTATCCGGGAAAAAATCCGTAACCGGTTGGTCGACGCTTTGAATGTAGCCCTTATCGACCGCGATGCCGATCAGGGCGGACATGACACTTTTGGTGCAGGAGTAGATGATGTGCTTTTCCCCTGGTTTGAAGGGCCAGAAATAGGCATCCAGGACCAGATGGCCGTTGCGCACGATCAGGATGCTGTCGATGTGGAGGCTTCGCTCCTCGATGTATGCCAACATCTCGGCCAGCACGCCCGAGCGCATGCCCTGGGTCTCGGGTGGGGCGGTCGGCCAGTCTTCTTCCGGAAATGGATTGGACGGCACCGTCGTGCCGTCTCCACAGGATAGCACCGAAATCAATGAAATTGCAGCCAGAACCGCAATCAACGTCTTCGTTTGATTTGATCTCAGGGCGGGCAATTGTGCGGGCCTCCATCAACCTGGCATCCGAGCAAGATCCGGATCGATGCCTGACCGTATCAAATTTGGACGCTCCGATAAACAAGTGTTTAATCGCGACGGGAGAGAAAAAAGGTCGCTTGATTATCTTGCGCGAAACGATCAACATCGATCACAACCTTGGGGTTGGCCATATTAAAGCCCGAAGGGATATCCTCATCGCCCCATCCAGATGGATTGTCCGATGCGTTTAAACCCCGTCCGCAAAATGCGGCGCGATGATCGACGGCGGATCAACTGTCAGCAAACCAAACTTCCGCTTGGCGTTTGAACCGATTCAACAAGCGCCCGTCGATAACAACCAACCCCGTAAATATCAGCCCCATGCCCGCTAATGCGTTCCAGCCCGGTCGTTCGCCCAGGAACAGCACGCCAAGCAAAATGGCACTGAGGGGGATTAAAAACGTCACCAACAGTAAATTCGTCGGTCCGGCCGTGGCCAACAACCTGAAATAGATGATGTAGGCCAGCGACGTGCTGATCGCCGCCAGTCCCACGAGCGCCATCATCGTCGAGATACCCGGAGAGAGATTCCAGGGTTGATCAACGCATAGTGCCAATGGGGTCATCATGAGGGTCGAAGCGCACAGCATGCCGGTGGCCACCACAAGCGGGCTGAAACCTTTGAATCGGCGTCCGTAGATGGCTGCACAGGCATATGCAAGGGCAGCCCCCAGGACGGCAATCTGCCCGAACACTTCGATCCCGATACCCTGCAGCGAATTTATCCCGATCAACACCGCCACCCCGGCCCAACCTGTCACGACGCCTGATATCCGGCGCGTGGTCAGCCGTTCATCTTTGGTCAGAAAATGGGCGAGGACGACGCTGAATATGGGCGTCGTACCGTTCAAGATGCTTGCCAGACCGCTTTCGATATGGGTTTGGCCCCAGACAATCAAACTGAAGGGGATCAAGTTGTTCAAGGCCCCCATGACGATAAACCCACCCCACAAGGCCCGTGATGCGGGCATCTTATCCCCTTTGAGATAAACGACCGCCAGAAGAATAACCGCCGCCAACGCGACCCGGCACAACACAATCGTGAGCGACGGCATCGCTTTGACGGCCACGCCCACGAAGAAAAATGAGCCGCCCCATAGAACGGATAAGATGATGATCAGCCCCCAGTCCTGAAAGCCCATTGGCCGGTTGCCGGTTCCGGATGTCCGCCTGCTTCTCGGTGCCTTCATATTGCCCCCCCTGACCCATCGGCAGCGCCTGAAATTCGCCTTCGTTGTTGCTCGTTGTATGGGTACACGCTTGCAGGGGGATGGTGCGACCCGAATCTTGCTCTAAAAATCAGCAAGATTCGGGTCGCCATCGTTGGCTGATTCGATTAAGTTGATGGAAACCATCAAACGCCAGGGGGTTGGAGTGAACACAACCGATGATTTGCAGCCGTCCAGGGATTTTCGACGCATAGAAAAGGCCATTCAATTCATTGAAGCGAACTTTAGATCCCAGCCGACCCTGGATCAGATGGCGCAAAGCGTACATCTGAGCAAATACCATTTTGACCGGCTGTTCAAACGCTGGGCCGGGATCAGCCCGATTCAGTTCATGCAATTGACAACCCTGAACCACACCAAAAAGCGACTGAACGAATCAAAGAGCCTTCTTGAAACCGCTCTGGAAGCGGGCCTCTCAGGCCCCAGCCGCCTTCACGATTTATTCGTCACCTTCGAGGCCATGACGCCGGGCGAATTTAAAAAACAGGGAGCCGGACTTCAGATTTCGTACGCTGTATGTGAATCGCCTTTCGGGGAGTGCCTGTTGGCGACGACGCAACGGGGGATATGCTATTGCGGGTTCGTGGATTCCGGCGGACGATCCGAACCATTGGGCCAACTTAGTGATACGTGGCCCGATTCCGAATTTATCGAGAACCCAACGGCCGTCTGCCCGATCGTTCAGGCGATATTCAAAATAGACCGCCAGAAGAGCGCCCGCCCCTTTCATCTGCAGGTCAAGGGTACCAATTTCCAGATCAATGTATGGAAGGCCCTGTTGCGCATCCCCAAGGGCTGTGTGGTCAGTTATCAGGACATTGCTGCGTATATCGGCCGCCCCAAGGCTTTTCGCGCCGTGGCCAACGCCATCGCCATCAATCCGGTGGCCTACCTTATCCCCTGCCATCGTGTGATTGCCAAATCCGGAAAAATTCATCAATACCGGTGGGGGTCGTCACGCAAAAAAGCCATGATCGGATGGGAAGCGGCGCATACCGCCTGATTGGATAGCCCCCCAAGGAGGGTTGCGCGTTGAAGCCAGGTCGTCTGTACTAATATTTTCCAAACATATTCCAAATATTATTTTCAGATCGTTGTATGGCCAAGGCGAATCGGATTAGCCGGTAAAGGTGGATTGCGATCCAGCGATGTTGGCTTTGAAGCGAGCTAATTTCATAAGCGAGAGACAAGGTGAAAAATAAACCAAGAATTCTCTTCATTTGTCAGCACAACAGCGGACGTAGCCAGATGGCCGAAGCTTATCTGCGGCAATTCCATGGCGATCAACTCGAAATCGAGAGTGCCGGTATGGAACCGGACGACGCGGTCAATTCTCTGGTGGTCGAAGTCATGCAAGAGGAGGGCGTCGATTTAGCGGATAAAAAGCCCCAGAGCGTTTTTGAATTATTCAAGCGGGGTGAATTGTACGACCATGTCGTTACGGTATGTCACGACGGTGAAGCCAAGTGTCCCATTTTCCCGGGTATCACCAAACGCTGGGATTGGCCTTTCCCTGACCCGGCGGCCGTAACCGGTAGCGCTCAAGAGAAGTTGGATGGTGTCCGTGAAATCCGCGACATGATCAAGGCATGGCTCCGCGATCCCCCGGAAAATTCGATCAACTTTTCTGAGTTGATCGAGAAAAGCCCATCGTAAACCAGGCCCCTCTTAGGTGATATGGCATCGCCTGGCCGGGCACACTTTCTTTCCGCCATCCATCCCGGATAACGGCGGCTCTAGCTCATTTTCATCAGCACCGGCGGTTGTCGGCCCGCTGTTCGGTTGCGGTTTTCAACGGCCCCAATGAAATTCGCGATCCGGCCGCCGGAGGACGCCACGGCGGCAGGTTTTCGAGGCGAACAGAGCCTATTTCCTCGCTAGCGGGTACGGCTTTTTTTGCGACGCCAACGCTTCTCGATTTCGACCAGTAAATAGGTGGTGACAGACACGAGAAGGATTTGGGCCCAGTCGCCCAGGGTAATCGGGGCGCTCTGGAAGATACGGTTGGCGAACGGCAGGTAGGTGTATCCCATCTGTAGAACGATCATGGCCGCCACCCCCGCAAAAGCCCAGGGGTTGGAGAAAAAACCGATCCGGAAAACCGAGTAATGCAGGGAGCGGCTGTTGAAAAGATAAAATATTTCGATGAAAATGAATACGTTGACTGCAATCGTCCGCGCACGCTCCACGGCGAGGCCCCGCAATTCAGCCACCTCGAAAAGTCCGAAACCGCCCACCAGCATCAGAAAACCGACGAAAAAGATCCGGAAAACCATTTCGGAGGTCAGCAACGGTTTCCTGGGGTCACGGGGGGGGCGTTGCATGATATCCGCTTCACGCGGTTCGAAGGCCAGCATCAGGCCCAGCAGCACGGCCGTACTCATGTTGATCCACAGGATCTGAATCGGCAGGATCGGCAAGGTGACACCGGCAAATATGGCTGCCAGGATAACAAGTCCCTCCCCCAGGTTGGTGGGCAGGGTCCAGACAATGAACTTGATCAGGTTATCAAATACACTGCGGCCTTCCTCCACGGCCGATACGATGGTGGCGAAATTATCGTCCAGCAGCACCATGTCCGAAGCCTCCTTGGCCACCTCGGTGCCGTTGCGGCCCATGGCCACGCCAATATCCGACTGGCGCAGCGCCGGGGCGTCATTGACGCCATCGCCGGTCATGGCCACGACATGCGATCGGGCCTGAAGGGCTTCGACCAATCGCAGTTTCTGCTCGGGTGTGACCCGGGCGAAAACCGTCGTGCTTTCGGCGGAACGGACAAGTTCTTCGTCGCTTAGGTTTTCCAGATCCGCTCCGGTCAAAATAGGAGAGGCCCCCTTGTGGTCCGGCCCGGCATCCAGCATGTTGATCTTGGTGGCGATGGCTTCAGCCGTCAGGGCATGATCGCCGGTAATCATCTTGACGTTGATGCCGGCACGACGACAGACGCTCACGGCGTCGGCGGAACTTGGCCGCGGCGGATCCATCATGGCCTGAAACCCTAAAAATATGAGATCATTGGGGTTATCGGCCCGGGAAATTCCCTCGTTGGCTGAAAGCGCCCCTGATTGGGCCAGGATCAGGACGCGCAAACCGCTTGAGGCCAGTTCACCCGCCACCTGCTGCAGTCTTTCATGATCCACGGCCGTTTCCGCGCCATGGCGATCCATTGCCGTGGCGCAACGAGCCAGGAGCGCCTCGCTGGCGCCCTTATAATATAGCCGGCGCTCCCCCGTCGCCGCGTCCCGGTTCAGCGTCGCCATGAACTGACGTCCGGAATCAAAAGGAACCTCATCCTCACGGAGATAGTTTGTGCGCAGGTCGTCCATATTCATGCCGAACTTGGCCGCCGCCACCACCAGCGCCCCTTCGGTGGGATCGCCTTCAATCGCCCAAATGCCCGATTTTTGGACCAGTTGGCTGTCGTTGCAGAGCACGCCGCAGACAAGACACGCCTGCAGAGCCTGGGAATCGGTGTTGCTGACTTCATCGTTGCCCGGAAGGACCCCGCCCTTGGGAGCATAGCCGGAGCCGCTCAACTTGAACGGGGCGTCGACGGTGACGACGGCTTCCACGGTCATTTCGTTTTGGGTCAGGGTGCCGGTCTTATCGGAGCAGATGACGGTCGTGCCACCCAGGGTTTCGACCGCCGGAAGTTTGCGAATAATTGCCTGGCGGGAGGCCATGCGGGACACGCCGATAGCCAGCATGATCGTAATCGCCGCCGGCATGCCTTCGGGAATGGCCCCCACGGCCAGCGCAACGGCGGCCAGAAACATGTCGAAGAGCGGCTCACCGCGCAGCAACCCGACACCCAGAGTCAAGCCGGCCAGCACCAGGATGGCAATCAGGAGATAACGACTGAACTGTGCAATCTTGCGGGTCAGCGGTGTCACCATTTCAGTGGCCGTGGAAATCAGCCGTGAAATGCGCCCGACTTCGGTCTTGTCTCCGATAGCGGTAACGATTCCCGTTCCCCGGCCAAAGGTCACCAGGGTTGAAGCATAGGCCATGTTGGTCCGGTCCGCCAAAGCCAGCCCCGGCATCAGGCGGTCGGCCTGCTTGCTAACGGGCTCGGACTCACCCGTTAGGGCCGACTCGTCGATCCGTACAGCGTGGATTTCGGCAAGGCGCATATCCGCCGGCACCTTGTCGCCGCTTTGCAACATGACCACGTCTCCGGGCACCAAATCGGCGGCGTTGACTCTTACCGAGCGACCAGAGCGCATCACCGTGGCTTCGGTCTCCATGGTTTGCGCTAGGGCTTCGATCGCCGCCACCGCTTTGGATTCCTGGATGAAGCCGATCACCGCATTGATCAGCACAACGCCGAAGATAAATAAAGCCTCGGTGTACTCCTGCAGAAAAATCGTCACCACCCCTGCGGTAATCAGGATGTAAACCAGTGCCTGGTGGAATTGCCGCAAAAAGACGACCAGTGGATGCGTTTTTTCCGGGCCGTGATGACATTGGGGCCGAAGTGACCCTGCCGGCGACGCACCTCGAAGCGATCCAAACCGGTAGCGAGGTCGCTTTCCAGAAAACCCTCGACATCTTGCGCGGCAATGGCGTGCCAGTGTTTACCCAGCAGTGTTTCCAAGGTTCACCCTCCAAGACTTGGTATAAGTCAGCTGTCTAACGAGTCTGATTAGTGAATTGATTAAGCGCTATGATGTAGTGGGATGCTGTGAAAGGAGTAGACCGGACCCCTGTGGAAGAAGCATCAAGAAGAAGGGGTCCGGTCGGTTTTTTTTGCGAAACATGTAGGGTTGGCGATTCGGTTAATCGGTAGGAAGAATCTATCCTTGCAATCGACTGATTGCCGATCAGAGCATTCGCATGACATCCGAAGTGAAGCCCACAATTCTTGCCACGGGATATGCAACAACAGCCAGTACGATAGCAGCCGACAATAGGTATTTAGTAGTTTCGTTCATGTTAATCTCCTATCATATATATGCGCTGTAAATGTCTTTTTTTTAATTAAGCAAATTTAAGTATGACTGATAAGTAGTATAATTGGCACCGAAACCGACATGTCAATGCTGGCCCCAGCGGGATAGATTACGATTTGGTTAACAAACTTGAACACCTGGCGTTAGGCCCTACACTAATTCTGTGTATTTTTGTAAAGTTTCCTTAAAATCGAACGGGTAATAGAAGTGTTTTATTTGCATATCATTTAATACACATCTTTAGATCGCAAAGTTTGAGGTGGAACGCACGAGAACTTTTACCTGAAGATACAACCAATAGACACCAGCTGGGGGGGGTTAAAAGAATGAGCGATATCGATCAGGTTTTGGGCAAGCTAATCGGAAGCGGCGCCGCCGGCGGCTTTGCCGGAGGCTTGGCGGGCGGTCTGGCCAGCAACCTCATAACGACCAAGTCCGGTCGCAAAATGGGAAAAAAAGCCCTTAAGATGGGCGGGATCGCCGCGGTGGGGGCATTGGCCTATGCCGCCTACCAGCGTTACACCAGCAGCAGCACGATGCCGACCGCCGAAACGGTTAAAGGTCCGTCCAGCGACCTGGCACCACCGCCGGAGGGATCGGCTTTTCTTCCCGCCCGCAACGATAGCGCCGGTATGGAACAGTTGGGTTTGACCCTCGTACGGGCCATGATTGCCGCCGCGCGATCGGACGGCCGGTTGGATGCCCAGGAGAGTCAGACCATCTTTCAGCGCATCGAAACACTCGGGCTGTCACCGGATGACCAAGCCCTGCTAGTGGCGGAAATGGGGCAGCCGGTTGACGTGGACGCTATCGTCGCCAGTGCAACCAGCCCGGAGATTGCAGCCGAAATCTACGTGGCATCACTTCTGGCGGTCGACGTCGATACCGTGGCCGAAAAATCCTATCTGGCCATGCTGGCGGCACGTCTCAATTTAGCCCCCGAACTGGTTTCCGAACTGCAGCGCCAGGTCATGGCCCAGCAAGAAGCCAGCTAAACGCGGTCGTATGGCGGATCTTGGCGCGATTCCGCTTCCAGCGAGCGCGTTGTCGAATGGTCCAAGGAGGTCGGCTAAATGAAATGGTCGATTAAAATCGGGCGTTATCTGGGTATCGATGTCTATATGCATTTCACGTTTCTGTTGCTTATAAGCTGGGTGGCCTATGCCAACTGGCGACAGGAGCAGAATCTTGCCGCGGCCGCTGCAGGGGTTGCGTTTATTCTGTCCATCTTTCTGTGCGTGGTCCTGCACGAGTTCGGTCACGCCCTGGCCGCCCGGCGTTACCACATCAAGACGCGTGACATTATCTTGCTGCCGATCGGGGGATTGGCACGCCTCGAACGCATCCCGACCCACCCTTTCCAGGAGCTGTGGGTCGCTCTGGCCGGTCCGGCCGTCAATGTCGTCATCGCTGCCGGTCTGTTCATTTGGCTCCAGATTACAGCAACGCTTGAGCCTTTGGAGACCTTGACTTTGACGACGGGCCCCTTTCTGGAACGACTCATGGCTGTCAATCTCTTCCTTGTTATCTTCAATCTTATTCCGGCCTTTCCCATGGACGGTGGACGCGTGCTGCGCGCCCTGCTGGCGACACGAAAGGATTACGGCCGGGCCACGCAGACCGCGGCGGCAATCGGACAGGGAATTGCCGTGATTTTCGGATTCATCGGGCTACTCTATAATCCGTTTCTACTCTTCATCGCCCTGTTTGTATGGATTGGCGCCGCCCAGGAGGCCAGCATGGCCCAGTTGAAATCGGCCATCGGCGGCATCCCGGTCCAGCAGGCCATGATCGATGACTTCAAATCACTTAGTATAAACGACAGTCTCGAGAGGGCCGTCCAGCTGACTTTGTCCGGATCGCAAAAAGACTTCCCAGTGGTTGATGAAGGGCACCTCGTCGGTATTCTCACCCAAACGGATCTGCTTAAAGCCCTGGCGGAAAAAGAAAAACATGCCACGGTCGCCACGGTCATCCAGACCGATTTCACCGAAGTCGATCGCGGCGACATGCTCGAGTCGGCCTTTGCCAAGCTCAGCGACTGCAATTGCCACACCCTGCCGGTCATGCAAGCCGACCGGATTGTTGGCCTGGTGACAATGGATAATTTAGGCGAATATATGCGGATTCAGGCGGCGATGAAAAGCTGAAGCCATAGACCGGCGACCACCACGTTCAACGATCCCCCGCAGCGCAACCCCCCGTGGCGAAAACCGATGGCCAAACGACCGCTTAAACCGGATGACGCCCCCCCACCACGGGAGACGGTCATACCGGACGCAACGAAAGCACCTCACCAATCATTTTCGGCTGTCCATAACATAAATAACGGCAACACATCTTGCAGCTGAACAGAAGGGATAAACACATGGAACGCCATTTGCTGATCGCCTTGGACGATTCACGCCATTCCCGACTTGCGGCCCAGTATGCCGGAGCGTTTTTTGCCTCCGACCAGCAGGTGCGTTTCGACCTGCTCAACATCCAGCCCCCGCTGTCTGATTTCCTGGTTGAAGAGGCCAAACTGAAAGCCTCTGCCCGGAAGAAACTCGACCGCCTCTACAGGGAGAATACCGCCCACGCCCGCAAAATCCTTGCCGACGCGGCCGAGGCCCTGAAACAGGGCGGCATCGCCGAAGAGCGGATTGAGACGCATCCGCTGCCGTATAACCAGGGAAAGGCCAAAGACATTATCGATTTTGCCACGCGAGGCCGCTTCGACGCCATCGTTATTGGCCGACGCGGTATGTCCGGATGGCAAGACATGCTCTTCGGCAGCGTTTCCAATAACATCATCCAGCAATCAACGGTACTGCCGGTCTGGATGGTTGACGGCCAACCGCCATCAGGCAAGATCCTGGTACCGGTGGATGGGTCATCACATTCGCTCCGGGCCGTCGACCACCTGGCTTTCATCCTGGCCGGCCGGCAGGACAACGAGCTGGTCTTTTTCCATGTTCAGCCCAAACTGCGGCAGTTTTGCACGATCGACTTCGACAGCGCCACCGCTGAGCCGTTGGAAGACCTGGTGGCGACCGGCGACCGTCAGTGTATCGACAATTTTTATGGCCAGGCCATCCACAGACTGGCCGAAGCCGGTATCGGGGAGAGCCAGTTCGAAATCAAGACAACTACCGGGCTGAGTGGTGTCGGCAGCCAGATCGTCAAGGAATTGGCGTCCGGCCGCTACCAGACCGTCGTCATGGGACGCAGCGGGGGCAGCCGCAACTATTTCATGGGCAGCGTTGCCCAACACGTTATCGGCAAAGCCACCGATTGTGCCGTCTGGATCGTTTCCTAACGTGACTCCCCCGCCCGGGGTACACGTTGTGTCTCTTGGAGGTGGCCGATTTGGATTGCCGGTATTACTATAAGAACCTATCGAGAAATTTGTGTGTTGTCTCAATCGCATAATAGAATCCTTTAAGCGATCATGTAAGCGATCATGCGCTCGATAGGTTTAACGAAGGGCGAATTGAGATTCGCTGAAGATATAAGGGTCCGGGGACAACTGGTAAACTTGTGTGTAATAGGTATCCGCATTCTGCGACGATTCAGATTGTCTTTCATGTTGCAATAGAAATAATAATGAACCCTTTATTTACTTCAGCGATAATGACGAGGATTTTAGGTCTCAGGAGAGACTGCCCCAAATGTAAGCGCTCGCAGATTGTATCTTCAGAAATGAAACACCAGCCAGTCGTATGCAAATTTTGTGGGGCAGATATGGTGCCTAAAAAGCAATCCGTTTAGTGCAGTGGTTCGAAGGCAAGTTGACGTTCCGGCTTGGTGCGCAACTGGAACGACACCATCACCACAATCCTCTACAAGCTTGCTTGAACCGACAGGATAACAATCAATTAGGAGGTTCGTATGAAAGTAAATTTGAAATGCTTTGCCACCTTGGTTGACGCCGAATCATGCAACTTTGACGATAGCACAGTTTATGAGTTAGAGGATGGACAAACCGTTGAGAATCTCGTCGAAGTCGCTGGAATTGAAAAAGAGAATATCAAAATTGTTTTTGTGAACAGCAAGATCGTGGGTATCGACTCGGTGCTTTCTGATGGCGATAAGATCGCTCTTGCCCCTGCTACCGGTGGCATGTAGCAAACATAAGCGTCTGTAATATTCAGCTGCAAAAGCGCTTACGGGATTGCTTTGGCTTGCTGGGTGCTGCCTTGACAATATGCTTTGCCTCTTGGTTTTCGTGCAGCAGATTTAATTTGCGTTTCCCTTGGCGGTTACGCAATACATACCCCCCCCATGCGCCACCGACGGTGCTCAGCGTCAGCAAACCCAGTGACATATATTGTGTCAAGAGTAGCAGGCCACCTAAGCCGATCGAACCTGCAAGTACCAACCAGATCTTGATGTTTGCCCGGGTCGATGAGCGTCGTATTTCCTGAATCGTTTTGCGTTGCGCCTGTTTAATCAGCTTGGACTTGGTTCGCTCGGCATTTACTCTGATGGTTTCACGCTCTTTAGCATGGTATTCTTTCAGGCGGCTGATTTCATCTTTTCGCTGATACGCTGCGATTGATCCAAACCAGAAGGCGGTTAAAAACCCTGCGATTAACACGGGAATCGCCAGCCGTAGCCAGCCCCAATTTCCCAGATCTGCTGGGGCAGTCAATACCAAGGCAATCGTAATGACTTGTAGAAGCAGGATGCCGGGGATGAATTTCAACATGTGTTTCACCTCGGTTTTTTGAAATGGACTGCTGTCCTTAACGCTGTAATTTACTGGAATAATGGTCAGGACATCATCATTTCCATCAAATCACGCTGAATTGATATACCATGATAACCTCAGGAAAATCGAGGTGCTTAAAATTTGATGATTACATGCCAGAATCCGATGATCACTGAATATGCGGGTAGATTTTGATAATTCCAAACACCCATGAGTCTATTCGTTGTAATTTGGTATTCAGCGTAGGGCTTTATTGCAACCATAGTGTCTCAGTTTTTAATATCTACCTATTTGCCCTCGACGGTTCATAGCGGACATGCATCCGTACTTTGAACGTTATGTCGAATTTCCGCTCCATGTCTTCCTTGCATTCAAATGCTTAACGACATCAATGGTGAAGGGGTGTTGTGGAATTACTTTCACGCCGGTAACAGGTAGGAAAAGCCGCCAATACGGTAAGGTGGATCTTGTGCCCGATAGCGGGTAGACAGATTAGCGTGGCCAAGGGAAATGATGCGTCCTGCCGGCGGCGCGGCCTGTGCTCCGGCACACGGCTGCCGCAACAGGCCTTGGCGGGAAGAGGCCTGCCCGGCGCCAAGTTCCGCACAACCGCGGATCATAGGTAACCTTGATATTCCGCGCACAGCGACGTGCCCCCGTTCAACCACAAGCTGTGGCGCCCCCGAGCGACCGCGAATCGTTCCGGCTTTCAGTCTCAATCAGCCCCACAGCTTGAGGGCCCGCTCTTCCCAGTTGCGCCGCGCCAACTGCTGCATGTCGGCGGTGAGGTCGAATTCGTCCACGATCTCCAGGCCCAGCAGGGTTTCGACCACGTCTTC
>JAAUYG010283534.1_pt1 | contig 34230 bp, 38 predicted proteins | sample 7278091 | NCBI WGS metagenome assembly JAAUYG01 (sample SAMN14350201, study PRJNA611818) | marine sediment metagenome | isolation source: surface marine sediment (0.6m) | place: French Polynesia: Moorea | collected 2018-08 | reverse complement strand
GAGATAGCAGGCTTTCACGGCGGGCGCCATCATCGCAGCGGCTGCCGCGGCTGGCGTCAGACCGCATTTGAAAAAGGCCCGCCGAGAAATCGGTGTGGGCATCGTTGACATACCTCCCTGGCCAAGAATTGATCTGCGCGTCCCTTTCAGGCCTAAAGAACCTTCGGATGCGATTTGGTTACAGGCCGCGAGGCTTTTTTTTCCGGTCGGATATCAGGGGATGGCGCCCGGAGGTCCTGCGCCCGAGACGTCGCCGGGTGGTGGCGCCATCCGACCGATGATGTTGCAAATCAGTCGCCGTCATCCGCCACGGGTTTGGCCGGATTCCCGACCGCGACCGTATCGGCGGGTATGTCGCGGGTGACCACCGCGCCGGCGCCGATGACGCATCGGGCCCCGATAACGACCCCGGGTGAGATAATGGCGCCGCCCCCGATCCAGCAGTCGTCCCCGATGCTGACGGGTTTTGCGAATTCAAGCTCACGCCTGCGTTCGTCAGCGTCCAGCGGATGGGTGGCGGTGTAGATCTGCACACTCGGCCCGAAGAGCACGTTCGAACCGATGCGAATGGGCATGACGTCCAGCAGCACGCAGTTGAAGTTGAAATACACGTTTGCGCCGGCGTAAATATTGTATCCATAATCACAGAAAAATGGCGGTTCGATGATGATGTCCGCCGCAGCATTGGGCAGGAGGGCTGCAACGATCTTTGCGTAGGCCGCGGCCTGGCCGTACTCGGTGACGTTCAGGCGGTGAATCCATGCACGGGCCCGCCGTCGCTCTTCAACCAGAACGGGATCCGAGGCGTCATACAGTTCCCCGGCCAGCATTTTTTCCTTTTCGGTTCGCAATGGTTCAGGCCTTTCCACGTCCGTTGGGTCCTGGTCCGCTCCGGCCACCGGCTTCGATGCGCCTGGCTGAAGCGGCGCCACCGGCGTTTTCATCGGATGCGGCCGAACGCGAACGTCAGCTGCGCGCTTTCGACAGGCCGCACCCGCGGCCCGAAACTCGCAATATTGGCGAGCGTCTCGTTGTGGTGCTGAATGATCTGAGCGGCGGACAGCGCTGCGTTGTCCACCGTCGTGTGCGCGTCGGCCACGAGAACCACGGGATAGCCCAAAGCCAGCGCGCGGCGCGTGGTGGTGTCGACGCAGAACTCCGTATGCATCCCGCAGATGACCAGATCCGTTACGCCGTGCTGGCCGAGAATAGCGCCCAGCGCCGTATGGTTGAATGCATCAGGCGTGGTCTTGCGCAGGCGGATGTCATCCGATCCGACCTCGAGGTCGCGGGCAAGCTGCCACGCATCGGTCTCAAATTGGAGCAAGCCCGCCTCGGATTCGTGCTGGACAAAGATCACCACGGCACCGGCGGCGCGCGCCTTGGCGGTTACCGCGTTGATCCGCACGATGACATCGTCTGATGCAAAGGCGGCCTTCTCGCCACTGCAAAGGCCCTGCTGAATGTCGATAACCACGACCGCCGTTTTCACTGGATGGCGTCTCCTTGGTTGCGGGTGGCTATATAGGGCCCCATGCGGGTCAAATGACGGATCACCGGGTTACCCGGGCGCATTCGAAGGCCCGGGGGCCGTAAGATGCCAGTCGATCATGAGGCGGCTGGCATCGGGACCGCCGTTCCCGAGACGATGATGCCGCCTTCAACCGGAATTTCCACTTTCAGCCGGCTGGGACGCCCCATGGCCTCGCCCTGTCGGATCAGGATGGTGGCGGGCGCCGCGATAAAGCCGGCCTCGCGGAGGTATCCGCCCAGTGCGGCCGCCGACGCCCCGGTGGCGGGATCCTCGACAACGCCGCCCACAGGAAAGGGATTACGGGCGTGGAAGACAGTGTCGCTTTCCCGCCAGACGAGCTGCAGCGTGGTCACGCCATCGCGTGTCATGAGGGCCTTGAGCCGATCGAAATCGTAATCCAGCGCATTGAGTCGCGACAGGTCGGCAACGGCCAGCACCAGGTGCCACGCGCCGGCGTACGCGCGGGCGGGCGGGATCGAAGTGTCCAGTTCCTCGGATTGCCACCCCAAGACGGCCAACGCCTGGCTGACGAGCGCATCCGACGCGGGCGTGAATTTTGGCGCCACCGAGAGCAGCGATGCCTCCCAAAGACCGTCGCATTTCCGGACGGAGACGGGCACCTCGCCCACGGCCGTTGCCAGCCGATAGGTGCCCGGACCCTCGTTTTCACCCAGCACGACGCCGGCGGCAATCGTGGCATGGCCGCAGAAGGAGATCTCCATCTCCGGGCTGAAATAGCGCACCGTGCGGTTCAACCCGCCGGCCGGCGCCACGAAGGCGGTTTCCGAAAAACCCACCTCGGCGGCGATCTGCTGCATGACTTCAGGGGTTGGCAGTTGGTTGCCGATCCAGACCCCGGCCGGGTTGCCGCCATCGGGGCGATCGGTGAAGGCCGCATAACGAAAAAGTGAACGCATTGGTTTTTCCTTGGCAACTTGGATTGAGGTTGGAGGCGATGATTCTCATCGCCGTCTATCGGCATCCGCGGGGTCTGATGACATCCCCGGTCTGCGCCGGTGCGGCGGAGCGACAACGCGGCAACGCCTAAAGGGCCCGCTCCATTTTGAGGTAACCCGGGCAACCGGCAACGGCACCCGCAAGCAGTTTCCGGCCGACAGCTTTAAAACCGAGACGGCGATAGAGTTTGGCGGCTCGCAGATTGTTGTCGGCCACGTCGAGCGAAACCTTGCCGTAGCCCGCGGCCTGCGCTTCCCGGCGTTTCATTTCGATCAGGTCGCTGCCGATGCCGCGGCCGCGCCGGTCGCGGTGTACGCCGAGGTTTGACAGATAGAACTCCCCTTTTTGCGGCCGGGTCATGATGCTGCCGAGGCGGGCCATGCGCTTCAGCACCGGCAGAGCGCCAAATATCCCGTAGAAGCGGAAGATATTCCAGACCGCACCGCACGAGAGCCGGTCGTAGATCCGGCGATCGAAAAAACAGGCCGTTGCCACCACCTGATGTTCCTCCACCGCCACCGTGAGGTGGCGATGTCCGCATAAACCGCCCCCGGCCTCAAATTCGAAGCGGATGTACGCCTGCGCCGCCCGGCCGTCATGGCCATAGGCGTAATCATACATTTCCGGCCCCGCGCTGTACATCATATCCGCGAGTGGTCCTCTGTCGTCGACCCTGGCCGGCCTGATCACCACCGATGCACCCTGCCGTCTTTTGAGAGGTATCTATCCCGCCGCTTTTGATCACCGGCCCGGGGCCGCCCCGGTTTCAGACGCGCCGCCTCTTTTTCCTCACGTAGATGACCTTTTCGACCCTGGCGATCAGTTCCTCGTCCTCGTCCATGATTTCCAGAGAAAACTTGGCGAAGTGTTTGTCCCCGTTTTCGGTCTGGCGCTTTATCGTCTCCAGGTCTTCATCCGCGATTTTGATCACGGACGTCACCTTCTTCTTCGTGGCCTTCACGAAATCGATGGCGGCCGATTGGTCCCAGACCAGGTAGTCTTTGCCCAGCAGCCGCATCAGCAGAAGCATCAAATGCGGGTCGACCATCGAATACAGGCTGCCTCCGAAGTGGGTGCCAACGGCGTTGCGGTTGTACCAGCGCATGGTCATGGAAACCCGGAGTTCCCGCCAATCCTCGCTGACATATTCGACTTTGACCCCTGCCCCGATATAGGGGGGGTATAGGTTAATCAGTCGCTTGAAAGTTTTGGGCGCAACATTCATTCAATTTCCCTTGGGACATGATGTCCGTTCACGCTTAACGGATTCTGGAATTCAAGCCGAAAGTTGGGACACATCATCAGTTGGCAACCGACGGGCACTGCGTCGGGTTGCTTTCTCTGAGCGCATGGATGCTCGCTTCGGTAACTGTGCCGCCCCCGAACTTGACCGCGGGTCCCGCGATCATAACCATCGCCTACGAGCACATCCAGCCGCGCCAGGTGCGAAGCACGGCCGCACCCGTCGGCTGGAGGGGCTTGTTAATGGCCGCGTCGCGCACTGGGGAGTGACCACGACGAATAGACAACGCGGCTGCATTATAGCGCCTCCGGATCAAAACGAGTAGAAGAATCATCAAAGTATGGCGTTGCCAAATAAATATCAGGGCCATTAGCCTTCATGGAATTGTTTGGGGTGACTCCTGGCACCATACTTAATGTTTTCGAAAACCCCACGGACCCATTCGACAGCCCCGATGTTACAGCTTAGAATCGCGAATCGACGAGCACCAAAATCAAGGCGCGTATTATGATTTTTGGAGTTCGAGCCGATACTCAACCACCCGATCCACCGGCTCGAAGCCAAGCTTTTCGTAAAAAGCCTGAGCACCGATGTTACTCAGTTCGGCATCGGTGGCGAGCTCTGAGTATCCATGCGCCTGACACCAGTTTCTTATCATCGCGATGACTTCCGTCCCACGGCCTTTGCCTCTTTCCGTAGCGGTCAGGTACAGCCCCTCAAGATAGGGGACGGGGCTGCTCAAACACCCATCAACGATGTTGCGAAGTGACAGCTCCACCAAACCGATGCGCTCGCGGTCTTCGCGTTCGATGAACCAGCAGTGCCACAGATGGCTGTGATAGATTTGATCCATTTCCTTGGCATTAAACGCCGCGTTCAGCCGAGGGTAAATGTCACTTCTGTATTGGGACCAGAGTGAAAATTCACTCTTCGATATAGGCTTCAGCTTCATGATATCCAACACGGGGCAAAGCAGTTTGTTAACGTGGGCGCGTCCTTTTGTCAGCAAAATGAAAGGCCGCAGCCAAATCCATCTCAGCAGCAAGATAAGCCGATCACAATTTATTGAGTCCTAATTTAAATATCAAGTTTCTCAACGATCGATTATACATAAAGACACTTTTTAGTCGCTTGAAGGTCAGTTCAATCTTTATCTTTCGTGCTCTTTTTCGATATTCGTTTTTCGTGCTTTTTTTGCTGTTGATTGAATGGGCCAAAGCCTCTGCGCTTTTAAAGGCGTAACTATATCCTTCAGCGGAACTGGGACTTATGAAACCGGCAGCTTCGCCAACAAAAAACACTTTTCCAAACTTTTCGACCTTGTAATCGGTTTTTTTCCTTGGTCGGACAATGACCGCCGATTTACGGTTCGTTTCCTTGTAGTCTTCACCCAGCACCTTTTTTAGATACTGCTCATATTTTTCCTTGGCCCCTTTACCCTTGAGCGCAATACCGATGATGCTGGTTTTGTTTTTAGGAATCGTCCATCCATAAAAATCGGTTAAGGTGCCGTCAAAATAGACTTCGTAACATGGAGGGATCTGGCAGTTGGTAATCTGTGACTGTACGGAAATGTATTTGGTCATATTCTTGTAGTCGTTGAAGGTTTTTCTTCGAACTCTGGATTGGGCCCCATCGGCACCAACCAAAATATCGGCATATACTTTTTCAACGTGACCATTTTTACGTATTTTAACGGCAATGCAATCGTTTTCGAATTCATGATTCAGGTATATCGTGTCTCTAAATACGGCGACATTGTCACCAACCAGACCCAAGAGCCAATTATCGAATTTTTTCCGGTGGATATTTATGTAAAACCGTTGATATCGCTGCTTAGTTTTTGTTTCCAGATCGAATGCTTCAACGTAAAACATTTGCGGATCGACCAAAATGTCTTTGGGAAGACTTAGCCCAAATTTGCCAAGCATTCTTTGTGCATCAGGCGCAATTAATCCGCCACAAAGTTTCTCACCATTTTCTGCTCCGGTTTTTTCTAAAATCAGTATCCTTTTTTCGCGCCCAATTAATCGCGCCAAGGTCGCGCCTGCGGGGCCACCACCAACAATTACAATGTCGTACAATGAACACGTCCTTCTATCTGCCGACTGGCCGATGTGGAAATTGTTTTTACGTCCCCCAAAGCGATGTGGAAGCGTTTGCCGGTGTTAAGACCGAGTCGGCTTTTCATTGGATGTGGTTCCGGCTTTAACAACGGCTTATTTGCCTTTGTCAATTTGATGATGTGTTCATCATATTCGACCAGGTGGCTTTCTATCCGAGCGACTCCTCCTGACAGTTCTTTGTGCGCAACAATCATCTGCCGCGATTTAACAAAAACGCTTCCAATAGAAATGCTGACTTCAACGGCTCGCTTTGGATTTGGGACGCTGGCAATCATTATGGCGACATGCGCTCAACAGCGTCCGCTGCAGCGACCTGCTATCTGTTGCTTTGAGTATCGAGGGCTTTATCCCTGGCGGTCACAAATGCCTCTACCGCTCTGTCAATGTCACTTTTTGTCGTCGCCCATGAACAGACGCTGATACGAATTGCGGCCATGTCGTTCCAAGTTGCGCCTCCTACCCAGCACTCGCCAGAGCCTTGGATGTTTTTCATGGTCTGATTCGTCACTTCATCGGAATGGCATTTGACCAGCACCTGGTTGAAGACGACCTCGTTTAATAGCGCGAATCCTTCGGTTTTAAGTTTCTCTGAAATTCGCAGCGCACCTTGATGCAGGCCGTAAACCAGCTCATCAATTCCTTCACGCCCCAAATATTTCATCGCGGCCCATAGCTCGACACTTCGTGCTCGCCGCGACATTTCAGGGGTGTAGAACATTCCGTCTCTGTTCTCGCTACGGACGATGTAAGAACCTGAAGCATGCAAAGCATGCGTCAGGGCTTCCTTGTCATCGCAAAGCACAATGCCATTGTCATATGGCGTGTTCAGGGTTTTGTGGCCATCTAACGAAAATGAATTCGCCCTTTCCATGCCTCTGGTCAAATGCTTCAGTTTCTCTGAGGCACCTGCCCAAAGTCCAAATGCACCATCGATGTGAACCCAGGCGTTGGCATTTCTGGCCTTGGTGCCGATCCTTTCAAAATCGTCAAATGCCCCCGAACTGACGTTCCCGGCTTGAAGCACCACGATTGTGCTTTGGTCGAGCTCAGGAAGCTTGGCGGGTATTATTCTACCCTGATCATCTGTATCTATCCATTCGATATTTTCTATTCCAAACCCGAGTAATGCAATCGCCTTTACCACCGTGCCATGGGCTTGCCTTCCAGTCACAATTCTAACCTTTGGTGCACCGTAGAATCCCTGCCGATTGATATCCCAGCCTAGATTCTGAAAAATTCGATACCGCCCGGCGGCAATCCCGCAAAATATCGCTAAAGAAGAACCGCTCACAAAACCGGCCACAACTTTATCCGGCAGGCCATACAGCTCCCTTAGCCAGGATTCACAAACTTCTTCAAGCTTCGAGGCGAGCGGAGAGATGACATACAGGGCTGAATTCTGGTCCCATGCATCGGCAAGCCAGCGTGCGGCTAATGAAACAGGGATCACGCCGCCATTGACAAAGCCAAAGTACCTTCCACCGATCTGGGAAACAGTGGCGTCAGCGCCAAAACGATTCAATAGCGCGAGTATTTCTTTTGGATTTCCAACCGAGTCAGGTAACGGTTCCTCAAATCGCCTTAGACCCTCTATTGCTTCGGCCCCTGGAAAAACATTTCGATCCAAAGCATTATCCAGATAATCATAAGCATATTCTTTTGCTTGCTCGAGAAGGTCTTTGTCCCTCATTTCGAGGAACATTTTATTCCTTAAATATTCCGTCATAGAAACCTTTCATTTCAGAAATGACTTTGGTGAAGACACATAATGCCTGGAATCGCCTGCCAGCCGCACAGCCGCCGACGACCCATTGTCCTTTACGGTATACCCCGCAATTGGCTCCGGTCATGCGCCTCCGCCTGTTCGGCTGACACCCGTTGGGCTTTGGGCCGAATCGTTTCTCTTGAGCGCATAAATGTGGGTCTTAACAACAGTTCCGTCCCCGAGTTCAGCCGAAGTAACGACGCGCTCATAGCCATCGCCCTCGAACGCATCCAGCCGGGCCCAATGTGCACACAGCTCATCTGAACTAAAAATGAACCCATGAACTTCGCCACCCTGCGGATCTAAAACAATGCCGGGGTAACCGATCGTAGCACCCCAGCCTTCCTGGCGCAGTCTGCCTTTAACGGTGGCGGGCTCCCATTTTCCAGGCATATCGGCAAGCACATGCGCGTTAGGCCGACCGGGCGCGAGTGTTCCGTAAACAAATAGTCGGTAGGTCATGGATCTCTCAAAGTCATCGAACCAGCTGAGAGGCGGAATACGCCTCCGTTTTTTCCCGTCGATGTTCAAGCCCAAGGGTTAGCAGGATGCGTCGGTTTTGGTCATACGATGGCTTGCGCTTCATCGGGCAGGCTCGACATTTTCCTGAAATCCACCGCGAACAGCCCCGCTCTACCCGATCACATCATCAACCTGCATCATGACCCTGCCCGCGGAAACCATCATTACGTGCAACTGCACCGCTCCAACTTCATCATCGGAAATCCCTTTTTCCCTGGCCCCGCCAAGAAGGTGTTCCACTCAGGGATAGCAGCCCAAAGCCATGGCCGCAGCCACCTTGATCATATGTGACGTTTTTTCACCAAGAATCCCTTCGGCTTCGACGGCGTTGTGGAAATCGGCAAATAGCTTTCGTTGATTTGCGGATAACATGGTTTTCTCCTTCCTGGAAATGACTGGTAGGCGTTTTTTTGTGTTATGACAGCTATCGATAAAAGTTGAACCGCGGCCAACAGCTTCCAGGAATCAAAATGGCATGCAAATCAACTAGAACGTATCTCAAAAATAATCTAACGGCCCCTGGCGGCGTTGCGAGCCGACTCAAAATGCTCACATACGAAGTGTATGCTCCGCTTTCTCGCCGGCTCACGCCTTGCCAGGAACCCTAATCTTAATTTTGAGATACGTTCTAAGATCTCACCTCAATTCAAGGCGTCCCGTGTTGACCGTCGCCCCCTGCTGTTTGTTCGCTGGCATTCGTACGAATCACCAAACATCTACAAATCATATTGTGTAGCCCCTGCTTTCGCTTGGTCCAACCGACCATCATTCGTCCAATCCCGAAAGGCGCTACGGCGATAAATCCCATCAGAAAGCCAGCGACGGCATGAGTAAAAGAAAGTCGGTTTCCATTTATATCACAGGCGCGCATTCCCAGGGATTGTTTTCCGAAAGATCCCTGCTTGCGTGAGCTTTCCAGAAAGCCGTAATGGAGGCACCAGATTAACGTCATCTGAAGGCCGTCAATGACGAAAAAAGATGCCGACTTAGGATCTCCCATAAAAACCCAACGAAATAAGGAGCAAGGAATCCAGAGAATGAGGGTACCGAAAACCACAGCCGCAAACCGCAGTCAAAAACCAGCGTAATTATATTGTGCGGTCATAATTTCTGGGTCCAGCCCAATGTGAAGATAACCGGCGCCAATCGCGTCTTCGGTTTTTTTAAATCCAGGCCGAAATAATTTTGGCAGAAAAAGAAGCGAATTAACAATTAAATATAGCGATATAATTATTACCAAGAATGCGGATTGGGAGTCGATACCTATTTTCCTGAAGGGTATAACGGTGATGCTCATGAGCAACATATACAAGTTGGCCACAATAAATGATTGGTTATAAAACAGCAAAGCAAAAAGAATCGCTGTGACCGCCAATATGACCTGGCAATAATGCTGCATGGATTTCTTATTCACCAACGTATTAAAGGGGTTATCCGGGTTCTTTCAGTCACTGCCCTTGTTCTCAAAGTGGACGAAATCGATTAAAAATACGGCGCCCAAAAAAACAGCCTTTAATTCGGCCCTCCATTCGGCTGGAAACATGACGCCGAAATTATCTGCGTCCGTGAAGCTTTCTTTCAAAAGGCCGCTCCATTTCTTTGTTATCTTCCCGTGTTCGACCCCGTCACTTTTGATATGGAATGTCCACGGTCGCAATAAAGGACCGAATAGCTGGAAAACTTCGTGACCTGATCTGTCGTAAACGGAATAGATGCGTCGTAATACTGAAAATCTTCTCTCGACCGCACCCAGAGGTTGACCCCCCGAACCAAAAATTTCCGCTCGATGAAAGTAAAATCGAAAAGGCCGTACAACACTCAAGACCATCTGTCCGCTATTTGTTGAGACCGTGATGGTGAACGGGCGCAAGGCTTTCATAAACCAACGAACGAGGGTATTTCCACCCTCCTCGTCAGCCCGGTACAAACTGCGACCAGACGCGTCAAAAATTGTATATCGGTTCCTGGTTTCGAAACCGGTAAGTATCTCGCCCATTTCCTTACGCTGGCTCACAACCAGGCCGCTGATCGATGACAATTCATCCATAGTAGTTAACTCACGTCATATTCGTTTTTGATAACGTTACGGATAGGTGGCAGGCGAAAGCGCCCAGCGGATCGGAAGTCCATCTGCGCCTGCCGGCTCGACAATTCACGCTTTTGTTCCGACGGCCTTGAAAAACGTATAACCAAAAACACCATCGGCCGCAGTCGTTCGTTACAAGGCATGAACGCCTTGTTGAAAAAGATGCCCATCGATAATTTGAGCCTTCAAGGCAGCGCCGCGAATGCCTTCGATCATTACCGTAAAGGTGTTTTTATGAAGCCTTCAACGCGGTCGGGCTTGCTGGTATCAACATAAACCATCCTTGGAGAAACATGAAGTGTCAGCATGTAAAAGCGCGACCAGAGTATTGGCTTGATCCTGTAAACGTCTATTCTCTCCTGATTCATACGCATGGACGTATTTCACGTTAATTGACCTCGACTTTCATTTCATCGAACGCCCGGCTTCTGAGGCAAGGGAGCCGCTTTCGCACTGAAAGCCGATGCTATACCGGCGACTGCTTAAGCTGGCTGGCCAGTAATATGCTGTGGGCATCGCAATCTTCATCCTGCCGAGTGATTTTTATATTTCCAAATCCTGCTGAATACAGAATTTGGCGATATTCTTCGGGATCCAAACTGGCGTGATAAACGCGATCGCCCTCCACGGTTCCAAGAACTTCACCGGCTTCATGTCCGATCGTCAGCAATAGTGCACCACCTTGATAAAGGTGCTCACAAAATAGCCGCAAAGTGGAGCGTTGCTCGTCGGGATCCAGGTGGAAAAAGCTATCCCAGCCCACAATGCCATGAAATTTCATCTTGAGCGCCAATTCGCGCATATCCATTTTAATCCAATCGGTGTCCGGGAACCGTGAACGCGCAATTTCCAGCATTGCAGGCGATCCATCAACTCCGGTTACAAAAAACCCACACGCGACCAGATAAGCGGCAATCGGATCACCTGTACCGCATCCAACGTCAAGGATTGAAGACTTGGCAGGGATAGCGGAAATGAACCGATCCAGCCAGGATTTCTCCGAGAATACACGGGGTCTGTGCAGACCCCATGCCTCTGCATGCTTGTCATATATCGCCAAGGTCCGGCCATGAATTTCGCGAAAATTAGTCACGGTCTGTTACGCTTCGTACATCTATAACGTGGAGTTCTCCGGTGCGGTAAAGCAACGTCAGGAGAAGCACGGGGTTAGCCTTTGCGATATTGGTTCCCGAATTCACTTGACACGCGGAATGACTTTGACCGCGAGCATGACTTCACCGTAACCATAACACTCAATACCAGCATCCGGGCATCTCACGTATCGCATGAAGTGGAAAGCATTAGGCTCCAGGCCTTCACTGAGGCGCTCGTTAATAAGTGCCACTGGAATTGGAAGCTGCGAAATCAAATAAACGCACATTCTTTTGGGGCAGAGCTTGGTAATGAAATTGCCATCCACATCTAGCGTAAATGTTTGCCCCACTGTATGTCCGGAATTGCAGTGCTTGGCATGCACAACTTCGGCTAAAATGGAATATTTTGAAGCGACTTGAGACAATCGTTGAACCTGTCTGACGCGATGACCGCCCTCATGAAACCTTTCGATCTCCGATTCCGTGTAGCCCACTCTTCGACCGTATTTTTTAATGATATCATCAGACATTTAACGTCCCCTTATAGAAAACCAAGCTAACGTCCGTTATCCGCCGCGCCGTTCTGAGGCCTCGTTTGCATACCGGTGTCAGCGAGCGCCGTCGCCACGCTACGGTTCCATCTATCGCGTTCAATTCCGTAGAAAACTGCACCCTCGGGCCGCTGGACCAAGCCATCCAGCCGAGACATCCCCAGACGCTCGGCCACAGCGATGGATCGTTCATTCGGTACGTCCATAGCGGCCTCGATACGAGCGAAGTTTAGTTCACCGAATGCATAGTCACACACTTGCTTCGCAGCCTCTGTAGCGAGGCCTCGCCCCCAATACTCTGGGAGGAGCCCGTAAAGCAGCTGGAGTCGTGGCGGATCGAAGAAGTCCCGGAAACCGACAAAGCCAATGACGTCGGTCGTACCTATGAGTCGTATCGTAAACAAACCTGCGCCAGAGCTAGCGAAGCGCTCATCGCTGGATACGATCTCATTTTGCACCCATTCAAGAGATACCACGGCGTCGTCGAGTAGATACCGCCTCACCGCCGGATCTCGGAATACCGCCAGAAGCAATTCAGCATCCCTTTCACTCACGGGGCGTATCATCATCCTTTCAGAGCGAATTATCATGAGCCTGTCCGACGGCGCCATTAACTCTGGGCTTCAGCGGCGCGCATCTTTTGGCGCGCCCGTCTGCAAGCGTCTTGTTAGACCTTTCTACCCTTTGGCATCCGACAAAATCTTGTATAGCTTACCCCCTACGTTTGGATTCAGTCGTTCGAGTGCCAATCCCTAATGTGGATGGCGTGGTTCTTCAAATATGCACCAGGTTCGTAGAACTTGTCATAAAAATCCAAATCCAGGTGATGCGCCTGCAGATACATGATGAGAAACATGGAGGGCACCGTACCTGGGAACTTGCCAAAGGCATCGAATACATATTGGGCTTGGAGCGCAATACATTCCCGAAACCGTTCGTCATGGACCTGGGCGGCAGAACGAACTTTGGGACTGTCTTTCCAGGGTCCGGGAGTCTCGGGATGGAAGGGCCCACCGGTTCCAAACTTTCGCTCGCAGAGGGCATCCACGGCCGCACGCATATCTTGGTGATGGGGCGGGCAAAAGCCCTCCATCACGCCCTCTAAACCAGTGGGATTCGGGTAAGGCCAATTATCATCGCTGTCATATCGGAACCCCAAACCTGGCACCTCGTGATCGCCGCTAGCACCAAGCATTGCAAAGGGATCGACCCCGTTGAACATCCAACCCCCAAGCCCCATTGCCTGGAGCATCAACACACCAGCATAGCAACTTGATCCGAGCTCTACAGTCAGCTCCGAGAGCGACCATTGCTCCACAAAGGTGATCGGCCAGACATTTTCTACATCGACAATGTCTCCAAACTGCTCAATACCCGGAATGGCGCATTTGTTTATGTCGTCGTAAAGTATCAAACCATTCTGAAGCATATAAAAAATATTGAGCAAGACGTGCTGTGAAAGATCGCCAACAGGGATCACAACCAGCGTAGACGGCTTGTTGAACACCCAGGTGTTATGTGCCTCGGTGTATGGCACATCAGAAGGTAGTTTCAGGCGCCCATCCTGGATTTTCCGTACCCGCTTTTGGACATTGTCAACAAATGCTTCCAGATTCAATGAGCCGTCATCTGCCCGGTCATCGAAAGCCGGAGCATCGCGCATATCTATCACGTACACACCTTCGTCATCCGTAAAGAAGGTCTGGCTAGTGTGGAAACCAGCTGCAGAAGGAAATACCCGTCCGCCAGCAGATCCGGCATAATTGGAAAGGTGTGGAGCATAACGGGCTGCACGGTATATTAAATTATGCCAGGATGTGTTGCCACCGCAGACCGACACAACCAGCATTTTCTCAAGTTCAGTTAATGGTAATGGCTTTTGATTCGACTTATATGCGAAAACTCCATCCGGAATTTCCGCACCTCTAAAAAATCGCCGAGACCTACGTCCCAATAGAGCTTCTATTAGTGGAAAGGAAAGCATGTTCTGAAAACCTTGGGGAAATGTCATATTTTTCATTCGCCACTCCTTTCACTGCATTATGATTTTATGGTCTAACTAGATCAGGTGTCTATATTTTTGTTAAATGCGTCAAATCATGACGCTTAGCCATCCATGGATCGCACATTATATCGAGAACATGACCTTGCAAATTAATATGTTTGTTTTTGATTGGCTGGCCAGGCGTCGCGAAATGATACTTAGTCCGCGATAGCAGAAATCATGTCATCCAGAAACCCTATAGCGCATTTACGGGTTGGTCCGCTGGTGCGATGCTGCGGGGCGTGCCGGCTGGGGAGGATCGAGGCCCTCTGCAATTCGAAAAGCCTCATTTTTACGGCAAATTGTTATCAGGACCGCTTTGCAATTCCGAGGACTTGCAGGCATTGAAGGGCTGGCGCAGGCGTTGCCCGGTTGCGGCGCAAAGCGGCAATGAGGGCGAACGCCGCCAGGGATCGTAAGATGCTTTTGCTATTGGGGTGATCGGTAGAGCCGGAGGCTGTTGGTAACCACCGAAATGCTGCTGAAGGCCATGGCCAGGGCGGCCAGGATGGGGTGGAGCTGGCGCAGCATCATGGGCAGGCCCTCGAAGGGATAGAGCACGCCGGCGGCCACCGGGATGAGAATCACATTGTAGCCAAAGGCCCAAAACAGGTTCTGACGGATGGTCCGCAGGGTGGCGCGGCTCAAGCCGATGGCCCGTACGATGCCGCCAAGACTACCGCTGGAAAGAATGACATCGGCCGTTTCGATGGCCACGTCGGTGCCGGTCCCGATGGCCAGTCCCACGTCGGCCTGGGCCAGGGCCGGGGCGTCGTTGATGCCGTCGCCCACCATGCCGACCTTGCGATTTTCGTCCTGCAGGTGTTTGACCCGCGATGACTTTTCGTCGGGGCGCACCTCGGCCTCAATCGCATCGATTCCCAGGTAGGTCGCCATCGCCCTTGCGGCTGCGTGGTTGTCACCGGTGAGCATAACGACGTCGAGGCCCAATTTTTTCAGATCCCCGATCGCTTCGGCCGAATCCGGTTTGAGAATGTCGGACAGGGCCACCAATCCACAGATCGTCTCTTCCCGCGCAACCACCAGTACGGTCTTGCCTTCGGCCTGCAGAACTTTAACGATCTCCTCGGCCCCATTCATGCGATAGGCCTGTTCTTCGAACCACCGGGGCTTGCCGATCATGACGTGCCGGCCATCGATCGCGGCCCTTACCCCGGCGCCGCCGGTGGCCTGGAAATCGCTGAGCGGCCACAGTTCGAGACCTTCGGCTTCAGCCTGAGCCACGATCGCCCGTCCCAGGGGATGCTCGGAACCCTTTTCGACGGAAGCGGCCAGTCGCAGCAGTGCCTGCCGGTCACCGTCGAATGCTTCCAGGGCAATGGCATCGGTCACCCGGGGCTTGCCTTCGGTAATGGTACCGGTCTTGTCGAGCACGACGGTATCGAGGTGCGTGGTCTGCTCGAGCGCCGTGCTGTTTTTGAATAGAATGCCCCTCTCGGCAGCCTTCCCGGTGCCGGCCATAATGGCCGTCGGCGTGGCAAGCCCCAGCGCGCAGGGGCAGGCGATCACCAGCACGGCCACCAGCCGGATCATGGCCGGGGCGATTTCGCCGCTCAGCGCCCACCAGATGCCGAAAGTGACCAGGGCCACGGCGATGATGGCCGGCACGAAAACGGCAGCCACGCGGTCGGCGACCGCCTGGATGGGGGCCTTGCTGCCCTGGGCCTCCTGGACGAGACGCACGATCTGGGCCAGGGCGGTGTCCCGCCCGACCCGGGTGGCCCGAAAGCGGATCAGGCCCTGACCGTTGATCGTGCCGGCCGCCACCGGGTCTTCGGGTTGTTTGTCCACCGGGATGGACTCCCCTGAAAGCATGGATTCGTCCACGGCGCTCTGCCCCTCGAGAACGATGCCGTCCACGGGAATGCGCTCGCCCGGACGCACCAGCAGAATGTCGCCCACGACGATCTGTGTTACGGCCACGTCATGTTCTTCGCCGTTGACGATGCGGGTCGCGATCTTGGGTCGCAGGCCGATCAGTTTGCGAATGGCACCGCCGGTCTTCCCTTTGGTGCGCGCTTCGAGCATCTTGCCCAGCTTGATCAGAGTGATGATGACCGCCGAGGTCTCGAAATAGACATGATCGCCGGCCGCCGGCCAGAACAAAACGACCAGCGAATAAAAATAAGCCACGGATGAGCCCATGGACACGAGGACGTCCATGTTGGCCGTACGGTTTTTCAGGCTGCGCCAAGCCCCGGTATAGTAGTCCCAGCCCGTATAGAACTGCACCGGCGTAGCCAACAGGGCAAAGAGCCCGTTGACCCAAGGGGCATGACTCCAGGCCCCTGTCAGGGCAAAATCGCGCGCCATGCTTAGGATGAAAAGCGGCAGGGCAAATACCAGGCCCACCACAAATTTGCGCGTCAGGTCGCGGATCTCGGCCCGGCGGGCCTGGGCTTCGGCATCGTCTTCCAGGGCGCTCTCGTCCGGCGCGATGGCGCCGAATCCGGCGTTTTCAATGGCCGCAACGATATCTCCGACGTCCGTGTCCGAGGGGAGGTAGTCGACGGCCGCCGTTTCGGCGGCAAAATTGACGGACGCCCGGGCCACTCCTGGCGTGCGCCTGGCGAGCGTGCGCTCGATGTTCATGGCGCAGTTGGTGCAGGTCATCCCGGTAAGGGTCAATTCCACCCGGGCGGTGGGGACCTTGAAGCCGGCCTTTTCCACGCCGGCCACCAGGTCCGCGACCTGAATGCGGGTAGCGTCGTAGGCCACTTCGGCCCGTTCGGCCGCGAAATTGACGCTGGCATCTTCCACGCCGGGCAGCTTGCGCATGCTGCGCTCGATGTTCATGGCGCAGTTGGCGCAGGTCATCCCGCTGACCGGCAGGGTGATCGTGCGTGTCGCCACGGTCAGTCGGCCGGGTAGTTGATTTCCCGCAGTCTGGCGCGGATGGCATCCTCGGATGCGGGCGCGCCCCAGTCGACCACGACGGTTTTGTTTTCGGGGCTGCCCTGCACCGACTGGACGCCGGGCATCTCGGAAAGCTCGTCCTTGATGGCCTTCACGCAGTGGCCGCAGGAGATTTGGGGTACATTAAATGTCTGTTGGGCCATGACATGTCTCCTGACGTGAATGGTGTGAAATCGATTCGATCCATCAGCAGAAAGCCCGGGAGGTCCCGGGCTTTCCAACCGCCGACTTTTTAAGTTTATTCGAAACAGGCTTGGGACCGCCGCACGCCGGAAAGGGCGGTTTCCTAGTAGCAGTAAATGTGCTCCTCCATGCTGGTGGAGCCGTAGTCGCAATGCCGGACCGCATCCGTAACCCGCTCCATTTCGTCCCGCAGACAGCTGGCTTCAAACGCGCTGACATTCTTCATGGGCAACCTCCTGAGTATGGACTCAACTGCGCCAAACTTGCCCATCATTGACAGTAATTCGTGCGGTTCGAATGTCAACGCGGCCGCCCCTGCGTGCGGCGCGGGAAACGGCATTGAGCGTCAGGAGGCTTCTCCGCCCGGGCCGGGAAATTCTCCGGTCCGGCCGTAGGTCTCGATGTCCGCCGCCGAGAGCAGTTCGGCCAAGCGCCGGCCGTTGCGGCTTCGGGCCTTGTAGAATGTGATGCAGTCCCGTACGATGCGGACAACCCCGTCTTCGTCGTGGATGCCGGGCAGTTCAGTGGCCAGGCGGGGATGCCGGCCGAGTTTGCCCCCCAATTGGACCCGGTAGCCGGTTTGGCCCGCCACTAGGGTCTCTGTCGGGCAGGCGGCCACGCATTTGCCGCAGGCGATGCAGTGTGCGCCGTCAATCACCGGCACCGCGTCCCCCAGTTCGACGGCCGCTTCCGGACAAGCCTCCACGCAGGCCTCGCACTGGGTGCATGCGTTGTCCGTTGTGGCCGGACGGCAAGCCCCGATGATGCCGATATCCTTGATCTGCGGCTGGGAACAGGCATTGGGGCAATCCGCCACGGTCACCCGCAGCTCGTGGTGAAAACGCAGTTTGCCGGAAACGGTCTGTTTGAGAAAGCCCAGAAGATCGGCCTCCTCCAGCAGGGCCTGGATCCGCGGCACGATGCTTTCGGAAGGCGCGGCGCGATTGGGGCAACCGTTGGGCCCGAAGCAGCTGTCGAGTTGGAAGCCGCGTATTTCGGCCTCCATGTTGTTCAGGTAGCGGCGCTGGGTGGCCTTGACCTCAGCCAGGGTCACCACGGGCTTACCTTCGGCGGCGGCCTCCTTCTCCACCCGTACCCGCACCCGCTTGCGCACGAAAAACGGCACCTTCCTGACGGCTTTTTCAGCCTCGGGCGTCCATTGCATCTTCCGGCCCTCCATTGCTTTTCAAGTTTCAATGCTAAACACGAATGACTTTAACCGAAAGAGCCGGGCATTGAATTGACCTATCTCAATAAAGACGTTGAGGTTTGGTGGCGGCGAATTAACCCTTTGTCCGGCGTCGAGCATTGGCGATGCGGCCGGACAAAGCCCGCGCGCGCTGCTCATATAAACCGGACAATGAAGCGAGCGTCATGCTGTCAGGCAAGGCGCCCAAAGAAGCGAGACGCGCAGCAATCGTCAGATTGTGAGCACGCGAGCGAATTGGAGAACGCGGCATGGCGGCATAAGGCGACGCTTCATCCCCCGGTTTGGCGACGCGCAGGGGTGAGCGGGGCGTGGGCGCCTTCTTTTTGGTTCGTTTGCTTACGCGTGTAAGAAAATAAACCAATGAACAGACAAAACGGGGGATAGCGCGAAAGAAATCCAAAATACCTGACCAGCGATTCAGGGACTACAGCAACTTGGTGGCCGACACCACCATCCCATCCTCATCGGCATACAGATATTCACCTGGCCGGAAGGTCACCCCAGCAAAGGTCACAGGCAGATCCTCCTGCCCCGCGCCCCGCTTCCCGCTCTTGAGCGGGTGGGTATTCAACGCCCGGATGCCGATAGGCAGGGCGGCAATGGCGGCCGCATCGCGGATACAGCCGTTGACCACAATGCCCTGCCAACCGTTCTGCACGGCCAGCCCGGCAAGCATGTCCCCCACCAGGGCGCACTCGAGCGAGCCACCCCCATCGATCACGAGGACAGCGTCCGTGACGGTTTTTTCAATCTGGCGCCGCACGAGGACATTGTCCTTGAAAACCTGGACGGTGTGGATCCGGCCGCCGAACGACCGGCGCCCCCCATAAATCCTGAACTCGGGTCTGGCGATCTGGAGTTTATCGGCATGGGCATCGCAGAGATCCGCGGTGGCTATTGGACGGGGTGTGGGGGATTCGGTCATGGGAAGGATTCTCCTGTTTCGGAATTAGCGTCGACTTTGGGCGGGCGGCAGGTTCCCCCGCAGGGCATCGCCCACCGCCGCCTCGGAAAGATCGCCGTCAAAATAGAATTCGAAGCACTCACGATCCCTGGACAGGGTGTCGCGGACATCCTCGGGCAAGCGCTGGTCCAGGGCCCGCAACAACCATATCGCATGGCCGCGATGCAAAGCGTCGGGTGATTTGAGAAAAGGGACGGCAAACGGGGCCGCATCCATCACTTTTTCCGGGCGGGCGTGGGCCAGACGTCCCAGGCCCCATAAAACGCCGCGCTGTAAAACGGGGTGCTCCAGATAGTTGCAGTCCGGTCGGATGTAGGAGACCAGGATACAAGCGAACTCCCGGGCCAGGCCGGCGTGCCGGGCCGTGATTTCTCCCATGGCCTCGGGGGCGCCCCAGCCAATGCCGCCGGATTCATCGTTGAGCGTCCACATGAGGCGTCGCATGACCACCCGCGCGGATTCCATCTCGTTTTCGGCCAGCCGGCTCACCACCACCCCCATGCCGCTGACGGCCCGCCAGCGCAGGCGACTGTCGCCGCTGCAAAAAAAGGAGATCAGCGGATTGACCGCCCGTCGGGCCGGAAAGCCCTCCAAGGCAGCCATGGCGGCCGAAAAATCGCCGCCTTGGAGAATCTCCTTGATATGCCGTTTGATGGCACGGTGGGTTAGGTCGACAGTAGGCATATTCTATTCACGATATCTCGAGGTGGCCCTCACCTGTTGTTGAAAAAATCACGATCGACTTCCGTACCCGCTGAAATCCGCAGCATGTTGGTTTTCCGTTCCCTTTCCCCTGCGCCGATCATCGGCGCGGCGGACGGAAAAAGCGCGCGGACGGTCCAAGCGACAGCGTGTATCCACGCGCGCCGTCTGTAGCAACCGCTCATTGCACCAAGCGTCATGGTGTCAGGCAAGGCTTCCCGTGAGCGAGGCGCACAGCAATCAACCGGTTGTGAGCACCCGAGCGAACGGGATAACGCCGCATGACGATATGAAGCGCGGCTTCAAGCAGTGGATGGGCGGCGCGCAGGGTTAAGCGGGGCACGGGCCCCTTCTTTTGGTTACTTCTCTTGACGGTCCCGTAAAAAGTCCGATATCGGCGTTACGCTTCTTCCCTCGTCATTGCGGCGTACCGCAAGTACGCCTCATTCCTCGGGATTCGCAAGCCTTGATCTCGAACTTTTTCCGAAACCGTCTGAAATATGACTTTTGCGAGTTCATCTTTTCTTGTACGTATAAGAAAAGTGACAGGAAGGGCGTAATACCTGTCCTGAATATTTCAGAAGGTAATGATCTCGTAACCCTTTTCACGAAAAGCCGCCATGCCCGGATGACCATTCATGTCATCCAGAAGCGCCAGGTTGTTGCTTTCGGCAACCGGCCGCGCCGCAAGTTTCTGCGCGCAGGCCTTGCAAACCCCTTCCACGAGGTTAAGGGCGCAGGCTTTCTGCCAGAGCCCGTTCAGCCAGTCGTCGGGCTGAGCCAGTTGTTCGACCAGTCGGGTCGACTCTCCTTCCATGACAATCCGGACTTCAACTCCCCTGGCGTGCATGTCCAGGGCGTTCAAAAGCACGTGGACAAAACACGTGGGCGATCCGTTGAATACAAACATGGCCACCTTGGACAAACTCAATCTCCTCGTTGCCGGACGGTCCGAATCAAATCTCTTCCCAGTGAATACAATCCTGGGGACAGTGTTTGATCATATCGTCCACGTCGTCTTGGGGATAGCATTCCATCTCGGCGACTTCGATGAAACCGGAATCGTTCAAACGGAAGAGCTCCGGGTACATCTCGTAGCAGCCGCCGCAGAGGGTGCAGTCATTCATGTCGATTACGGGCACTTTCATGGTGCCGTCTCCGATCGGCCGGCACAGCGTGCTTCGGCCCGCGAAAAGTTCAGGCGTTCATGGCCCCGGCGACCTGGCGGCCGAAGGCCTCGCAGGCCGCAAGGCCTTCGGCGTCCGGTACATACTGAATCCGCAAGCCCGGTTCGACCACGTCGAATTTCATACCCTTGAGCTCTTCGGTGATATGCCGTACCGCCTCCCCGCTCCAGCCGTAGGAGCCGAAGGCCGCGCCGATCCGATTCTTGGGTTTGAGCCCTTTCATGTAGGTCAGAAAGTCGCTCACGGTGGGAAACACCTGATTGTTGAGCGTGGGCGAGCCGATAATCAGGGCGCGGGCGTCGAGCACTTCGGTCATGATATCACTGCGGTCGGAACGCCGCAGGTCCATGGGTACGGCGTATACGCCGGACTCGGCCAAACCGGCCACGATCGACTCGGCCATCTGCTGAGTGCTGTGCCACATGGTGTCGTATATGACGAGGGCCTTGTTCTCCGTGGCCTGTTCGGACCAGCGCAGGTAGGCCCCGATGATCTTGTCCGTGTCCCGGCGCCAGATAACACCGTGATCCGGGCAGATCATGTTGAATTCCAGCCCCAGACCGGTAACTTTCTTGAGAAGCTTGAGGGTCTTGGCCGAGTACAGCAGGAGGATGTTGGCATAGTATTTCTTGGCATGCGGCATGATCCGCTCGCCGATCTCGTCGTCGAATTTTTCCGGGCCGGCGTAATGCTGGCCGAAGGCATCGCTGGAAAAAAGGATCCTGTCCTCCTTCAGATAGGTAAACATGCTGTCCGGCCAATGCAGCATGCGCGTCTCCAGAAAAGTGAGCGTGCGTTGTCCGAGGTTCAACTCTTCCCCGTCATCCACCGCATGGTAATTCCAGTTGGGGAAAAAATGCTGTTTGAGGTTTTTGGCGCCCATCTTGGAGCAGTACAGGGGCTTGTCCTCACCGATCCGATGCATCAGGCGAGGCAGGCTGCCGGAATGATCCATTTCGGTGTGATTGCTGACCACCAGATCGATTTTCTGGGGATCGACGATCTGGGCGATGTTGTCCAGCATCTGATCGGCGAATTCTTTTTTGACCGTATCGATCAGGGCAATTTTCTCGTCAATGATCAAAAAGGCGTTGTAGGTGGTTCCCTGGTGAGTGCTGTACCCGTGAAAATCCCTGATGTTCCAGTCTTTAACCCCCACATCGTAGATTCCATCTGCAATTTCGATTGGCCGCATAGGTTCCCTCAAACGGTTTGATGTTAGCGATACGGTGTGCACGGGCCGGACGCCACAATCGGCTTTGGACTTCGTGCTCGGGATTCGGAGAATAAGACGCCCTGGCCAAAAATCAATGCCCTTGAGCGGCCATCACGGGGCCGGTCAAGGGCATTGGCAATCGGCTGTTCGCCGCAGGGGCGGAGTAGCCTACTCTTCCTTTTCGAAATCGTCCTTCCCGGCGCCGCAAATGGGGCAGACCCAGTCTTCGGGCACGTCTGCCCAGGCCGTTCCTGGATTCACGCCATTGTCCGGGTCTCCTTCGGCCGGGTCATACACATAGCCGCAGATCGTGCATACATACTTGTCCATTCCAGATCTCCTCCTTTTCAGTGGTGAATAAAATGTTGGCGCCCTTCCCGGGCGGTTGCCCGCAGATCAGGGGCGCCGAATGCCGTATTTGGTTCAGACCTGTGTCAGCAGGTTCTTAACCTTCTCCGCGACGGCCGCAGCCAACTCCTGTGCCCCGGCCGGGTCATCCACGGGTACGGACGGAAGGTCCCAGACCAGCCAACTGCCGGTCGGCAGCTTCGGGAGGTCAAGCCCCGCTTCAAGCGCGATGCCCACCTCGGGCCGGAAACCCTCGATGCGCTCGGCCAGGGCCCCGGGTTTTTCGTAAGCGATGTCCCAGCCCATCTCGCCCAGCGCCCCTATCGCCGCGGGGTGAAGTTCCGCCGCCGGAGCCACGCCCCCGGAGGCCGCCGCCAACCGATCACCGCCCAGGGCTCGGACCAGGGCCGCCGCCATGGGGCCGCGGCCAGCGTCGTGCCGTCCCGCAAACAAGACCCGTTGGCGGTCCGCGAGCGGTGTCATCAACTCGGCCACCGCCCGCTCGACATCGGCCACGGCGTCCGGGTGACGGGCCATGTCCTTGGGCCCTTCAATGTTCCGGTAGGTCAGGTGGCCGGCATAATCGGCATCGAGAGCGTCGGCGAAGTAGTCCATCGTGAGATGGATGGCATCGAAAAGGTTCTTGCCCCGGGTGGCCGCCATGGACAGCAGAAAAACCTTTTTGGTCCGGTGCCGCGGGTCGCGCAGCCGCAGGCGGTATTTGCGCGCCCAGAAAAGCTGGCAGCGATCGATCAACGCCTTGAGCTGAGCCGTCATATTGTAAAAGAAGACCGGAGTGGCCGCCACGATCACATCCGCCCGTCGCAGCAGCGGATAGATCTCGTGCAGAACGTCGTCTTCGATCGGACAGGTTCCCCGCGTTTCGCAGACTGTATATTCCTTGCAGGGAACGATGTCGCGCCGATCCACGTCAACAAACGCCGTCTCCGCGCCGTGTGCGCCGGCGGCATCGAGAAAGGTGTCCAGGAGAAAACGGCTGTTGCCCTTGCGCCGCGGACTGCCCTGAAGGCCGACAACCAGCATAATGGCTCCTCGCCCGCCGGGCCGCCCGGGCGGGCGGCCCGCTGGCCTTTATTTTTTGATGTGACAGGATTTACAGGTGGTCGGCCCGGTTTTCTGACCTTCTTTCTTCAACTTCTTGTGACACTTGGTGCAGTGCTTGTTCATGATCTGCTTTTTCTTCAAATCACCACTGGCCTTAAGCTTTTCAATCGCTCCGGCTTCCTGGGGAAAGAGCTCATGGCAGACCGCACAATCCGGCAACACTTCCTGGTGAAGCCGGTGCGGAAACGGCACGGGACCGCTTTTACCCCCGAAGAGCTCAATCTGTTCAGCCCCCTTGTCCGCGGTCTGGATGGTGTAGGCATAGGCGGCACCGGTCGAGATGATCAGCAGCACCAGGACGAGAATTCGAAATCCCTTCATCAGGACGCACTCCTTGCGTGTCGATCTAAAGCCCCGGGGCTAGTAGGCGCCTTCCTCGTGGGCCAGGTCAGCCGCCGTGACCTTGCTGCCGAATAGCTTAAAGGCCCAGATCTGGTAGATCAGCACAATCGGCACGAAGACGATGACCACCACCAGCATGATCTTGAGCGTCAGCGGGCTGGAACTGGCGTTGCGTGCCGTCAGGCTGAATGCCGGGTCCAGACTGGACGGAAAAAGGCTCGGGAACAGGCCGATCACACCGTAGAAGGTGCAGCTCACGATGGCCAGGGCCGAGGCCGCCCAGGCTTTGATCCAGGCCTGACGCGCCATGAACAGCCGTGCCGCCAGCAGGCCGGCCACCGCAAGGCCGATCACCAGGAACAGGGCCGGATAGCTGAGGTAGTTGGCGTAGAGATCGGTGGCATACCAGCTGGCCGCCAGAAAGACGACCGCCACGGCCACCAGCACCGGCCAGGCCTTCTGTGCCACCGCGGCGGCGCGCTGCTGCACCGTGCCGGTGGTCTTGATGGTCAGCCAGAGGGCGCCGTGCTGCAGAAAAAGCATGACGAACAATACACCGCCCAGAAGGCCGTAAGGATTGAGCAGGGTCAGCAGGTTGCCGTGATAGATGCCGTCGGCGTCAAAGGGAATCCCCTTGAAGATGTTGGCGAAGGCCACGCCGAAGAGAAGTGCCGGTGCGAAGCTGCCGATAAAGATGCAGATCTCCCAGATGCGCCTCCAGCGCGGATCATCCTGCTGGGAACGGAACTCGATGGCCACCCCGCGCAGGATCAGCGTGAACAGCACCAGCATCAGCGCCGAGTAAAGGGTCGAGAACATGACGGCGTAGACAACTGGAAAAGCCGCGAAGGTCACGCCACCGGCGGTGATCAGCCAGACCTGGTTGCCGTGCCAGAGCGGCCCCAGCGAAGCGATCATGGTCCGCTTCTCCTCATCGGTTTTGCCGATGAAGGGCAGCAGCGTGCCGATCCCGAAATCGAATCCGCTGGTCATGAAGAAAATCGCCCACAGAAGGCCCCACAGAAAAAACCAAATTGCCTGTAAATCCATTAAATCCCCCTCTTACCCCATCAGGGTTCACCCGGCCGGGTGAGCTCTGACGGGGCGAAGCTGTTTTGATGCCGCGCGCCGGGTCAGGCGCCTTCCAACTGCGGCCCCTGTTTGGCATGTTTGATGATCAGATAATACCCGACGATCCCCAGCAGGCTGTAAATCAGAATAAATCCGACCAGTGTGGTGGCCACCTGCAGGACTGACACGGCCGAGGCCGCATCGGCGGTGCGCAGCATGCCCCACACGATCCAGGGCTGGCGTCCGAGCTCGGTCACCACCCAGCCCAGTTGGATGGCGATATAGGGCAGCGGGATGGAGAACACCAGGATCTTCAGCAGTAGCGGGCTTTCCATCAGTTTTTTACGCCGGAAGAAAGCCCAGATGCTGACCAGGATAAAAAAGGTGCCCAGCCCCACCATGCCCCGGAAGGCCAGGAAGGTCAGCAGGACCGGCGGGCGTTCGTCACGTGGGAAGTCGTTGAGGCCTTTGATCTCGGCATTGAAGTCGCCGTGGCCCAGAAAACTGAGCGCACCGGGAATGGGCAGCAGTTCGATGGCATTGCGGCCGTTTTCCTCATCCGGCAGCGCCAGGAGATAAATCGGTGCCTGGCGCGTGGTCTCCCAGATCGACTCCATGGCCGCCAGCTTGACGGGCTGCTTTTCGGTGACGTCCTTGGCGTGCAGATCGCCTTGGATGGCCACCACCAGCGAACCCACCAGTCCGCAGACCAGGCCGATCTGGAAGGAGCGCGTGAAGAAGTCCACGCTCTGCCTGCGCAGCAGATGATAGGCGCTGATGCCCATGATCAGGAAGCCAACCAGCACGAAAGCGCTGCTCAAGACGTGGAAAATCTGCAGGACCGCGAACTTTTGAGTGATCACCGCGAAAAAATCGGTCAGTTCCGCACGTCCCCCGCGGATGGTGTAGCCCACCGGATTTTGCATCCAGGAGTTGGCAATCAGGATCCAGACCGCCGAAAAGTTGGCCCCGATGGCCACCAGCCAGGCCACAGCGGCGTGCGCCTTGGCGGAAAGCTTCTTCCAGCCGAAGTGCCACACGCCGATGAAGGTGGACTCCAGAAAAAAGGCGGCCGTGGCCTCGATGGCCAGAATCGTCCCGAAAATATCGCCCATGTATTTGGAATAGCCGGACCAGTTGGTGCCGAACTGGAATTCAAGGGTAATACCGGTGACCACCCCCACCGCGAAATTGATGAGGAAGATCTTCCCCCAGAACTTGGTCATTTTAAGGTAGGTTTCATCGCCGGTGCGCACATAGCGGGTTTCCATGTACGCCACCACCCAACTCAGACCGAGGGTCAGGGGAACGAAAAGAAAATGAAAGGCCGAAGTAGCATAAAACTGCAAACGCGAGAGGGTGACAACATCCATATACGCCTCCAACAGCATGGGCCGGCAGTTCACCTGCCGGAACGGTCCGTAACGACGGACTTCCGTTAGGTTCGTTAATAAAATGACCCGTCATCCTCAAGCGGCAACGGGCCGTGGATCGATCAGCGCGGGGACATGCTCCTGGCCTCGCCCGTAAGCTGACATTGGCTGAAATCGATCGGCTTGTCGCAACCCTTGCAGTTGCGGGGCTTGTCGAATTCATCCGAAAATATTTCGACCTCTTCGCCGCACTCGGGGCACTTGCAGGTGAACGATTTCAGGTTGCGAAAATCTTCAAATCCCGGACAGTGTTGCGGTGTCGACATAATATCCTCCGTCGGCTGAAAGGTGGGTGCCGTTCGCAGACGCGCGGCACCTCGCGCGTTATTCAGTTCAGGCGGGCCGCAATCTCACGACCGTAGTCCTGGGCCATCTGCAAGCCGCCGCCCAGCTCGCTCGATTTGAGCAAAAGCGGCCCGCTGACCATGTCCATCCCAAAAATATTTTTCATGGTCGCGAACACACGCTCCTGGGCTTCGGTGCTCCACCCATGAGCGCCGAACGCTCCGCCGATTTTCGCCGCCAATGGCGCCTTTTCGGCCAGAAAGAGAAAGGTCTTCATCCCTTGAAGCATGTCCCCGTGATAGGTCGGCGAGCCGAACACATAGGCGTCGTAGCCCTCAAGATCCGCTTCGGACTTGATTTCGTTCACATGCTTCTCGACGGCCTCGTGACCCGCAAAACGGATACCCTCGCCGATCAGGCCCGCGATCCGGGCAGTCTCTTCCGTGCGCGTGGCGTAGACAATGAGCGTTCGAGCCATGGTGGTCTTCTCCTCTAGCGAATACGCTGATCGATGCTTTCGTCTTTACAATCCGGCGTATAGCAGGTCACGTTGAGAAACTCGCACTTTTCCCCACACGAAGGGCAGGGTTCGGGGGGGGCTTCCTGTTTGACGGTATAACCGCATTTGGCGCATTTCCAAGTGTTCATGGCTCACCTCATTCAACCGAAACCGGTAAAACGGGCACCGGCCAAAGCACCGCTTGGCCAAGGGCCGACACCCGACGATGTCATCCGGCCCGGTGTCTTAGGCTTTCCACAACCCATGCAGGTTGCAATATTCGCGTGCCGAAACCTGGCTCGCGTCGATAGGGAAGGTGGCTTCGGGCGTCTCGCCGGGATTCAGAAACTGGCGATAGACCTTGCCGTCCGCAATCAGTTCGACGAATTCGATAAAATGCTTCTCTTCCATGGGATGAGCGACGTCGCCGACCTTGACCGTGTAGCCCCCGGCCACTTTTTCGATGACCGGCACATGTTTTTCCTTGGCCGCGTCCACCGTGTTCTCGGCGAGCAGCTTCATGGGCTGCCCGCAGCAGACCAGCTCGCCGGCGCCGCCGTGAAGGGTCTCGACGATGTTGCCGCACAGATCGCATTTGTAAACTTCTAGTCTTTCCGCCATGGTGATCTCCTTGAAATTTTGGTTGCGGGCGGATTCGGACCCTGCAGCCGACACCCCCGCCCGTGGTGATGGTGACCGAGGGGCTTACCAGTTCTCGCCGAGCAGTTCGAAATAAGCCTGGGGATGGGCGCAGGCCGGGCACATCCCGGGCGCTTCCAGAGCCTCGGCGACATAGCCGCAATTCAGGCAGCGCCATTTGGCGATATTTTCGCGCTTGAAGACCCGGTCGGCCTTGATGTTGCCGGCCAGCTCGACATAGCGTTTTTCATGCTGCTCTTCGGCATTGGCAATGGCTTCCATCACCATGGCCGCAACCTCGAATCCTTCATCCCGGGCCACCCGGGCAAACCCCGGATACATCTCGGTGTACTCGTAGCGCTCGCCGGCGGCGGCGTCCATCAGGTTGTCGTAGGTCTCCCCGACCACGCCGGCCGGAAACGCGGCGGTCACCTGGACGTCGCCGCCCTCGAGCAGCTTGAACAGGCGGCTGGCATGCGCCTTTTCCTGTACAGCGGTCTCGTCGAAAATCTGAGCGATCTGGACAAAGCCGTCCTTCTTGGCCTTCTTGCTGTAGAAAGTGTAGCGGTTGCGTGCCTGGGATTCGCCGGCAAAGGCGGTAAGAATGTTTTTCTCGGTTTGGGATCCTTTCAAACTCACCAGTTTCTTCTCCTCGTATTTGTTGTTAAGTCAAGGTGATCTATGGCCGCATTTGTTGCTGGCCGCTGGTTTTTTTGTGCCACCAGCCTTTTTCCTGGTGGCGGCGTTTTTCTTCTTCGGCGATCTTTTGGATCTTGTAGGCCGAATCCCGGATAATACCGTAGAGCACGCCGCACCCCACGTCTTCACGGTCGGCATCACCCTGGTCAGCCAGCGCGATCATTTCCTCGACCAAGATCAGGGTTTTTCGAAGATTTTGATTGCAGGGTCTCAAAATCGGGGCGGCTCCACTTGGCGGTGGCATTCGATGCCGGTCGAGGGCATCGAGGCCACGGTTTCTCTCTCGGGTATATCAAATTGCGTGCCATCGATTGCCTGCCCCCAAAAGAGCGTCTAATCTATTAAAATCGCTATGTTTTGGTCCATTCGTGCGTCAAGGGCGCATCACACCGCACCCTTCACCACGGTGTTCATGATACACTCCGCGCAATGGTCGCATGCGTGCAGGGCGGCCAAAAAGCGCGGATGGGCCTGAATTGCGGGGGACGGCCGGCTGTATCATACGACCCCCTTTAGATTGATACAACTCTGTATCATGAAACAAGAAACGATACAGCGCGTTGTCGCGCGCTTTCATATGCTTATGTCAAACGGGAAACGTGACTATGGATTCGGGAGACTCGAAGATACCTTCAGACTGGTTGTCCTTAACAGAAATCCGGGGATGAATTCAAGCGGTATGTCGACCGGTCAGGACGGTATCCCGAGCGACGGTTTACCGCGCGGGGCAATTATGCCGGGGAGGGGCGGGTCCGTTTCAAGTGGGCTGTCGACGAGGGCGGCACCCCCTCATCGCGAGGGGATCATCCGCGCCGGTCAGGCCTCGACGCGCCGGCCGCGGGCCGATAGGACCACTTCCTCCAGGGGGATGGCCACGGCGGCCTTCTCCATGGCTTTCTGAACGATCGTCAGCAGCCCGGCGCAACAGGGCACTTCCATGCGCACGGCCGTCACGGTCTGGATGTCGGCCTGGGCGAAGATCTGGGTAAAGCGCTCGATATACTCCTTGACCTCGTCGAACTTGGGGCATCCAATCAGCACCACCCGCCCTTCGAGGAAGTCGCGGTGCAGCGTCGGAAAAGCCACCGCCCCGCAGTCGGCCAGCACCAGGAGGTGGGCCTGCTTCAAAAAAGGCGCGTGGGGCGGAACCAGCCGAATTTTGATGGGCCAGTGGGTCAGGGCCGAGTCGCCCGCGGGGCCCTCGTCCCCGGCGACTGGCGGGGACGACTCACCGGCCTTGCGCGGGGCAAACATTTTCAGGCCGGCGGAGGGGCAGCCGCCTGTGGGAAAAGGCGTCGCCGGCTTGTCATCCGCCGCCGCAAGGTGCTCCAAGTGCTGTTCCACCGCCGCCTCGTCGAATGCCTCCGCTTCGCGCTCGACGATCTCGAGCGCCCCCGTGGGACACTCGCCGATGCAGGCCCCCAATCCGTCGCAGAGATTGTCGGAAATGACCTTGGCCTTTCCATTGACGACGGCCAGGGCGCCTTCAGCGCATCCGGTCACGCACTGACCGCAGCCGTCACAGAGGTCTTCGTCAATTTCGATGATCTTGCGTACGATTTTCATGGTTGCTTTCCTTATAAATTGCCGCCACGCCCGTCTTGTGCGGGGACCGGCGGTCCAGATGAAAATAGGCCCGCAGCTTACGGCGGGAATTACAGCCGTTGCGCCTGTCGGCGGCAGGCGGCCGTCCGACACGCCTCCGCCGCCTGAGCGACGTTATTCGGGCTCAGGTCCCCATCGCGCTTCCGCTCTTCGAGCCGGGCCAGCAGCAGGGCGTCGTGAAGGATGCGCGCCTCGAGGTCGTCGCTGTGGCCGATCTCGTGGCGAAGGGCGATCAGTGCGCAGACCTGATCGGCCAGCTCCGGGCGGGCCTTGACCTGTTCGAGAATGCTACGGGCCACTGCAGGTTGGCCATCCACCGGCGACGATTGCTTGTCCACGTCCAGCAGGTAGGCGGCGGTCAACACGACGGCCAGGACGGCCTTCTCCTCGCGGGCAATCTGTTCGGCATAGCGCGCCACCCGTGAAGCGTGTCCAATACTTTTAAAGTCCCGCCCGAAATGCCGCTTGACCGCGATGGCTACCTTGTCCTTAAGCAGGTTTTCCTGCTGGGCGGCCACTTCGGGGGGCAGGTCGCCGATACACTGTTCGGCGTAGGGACAATAAGCCGCGCAACCGAAATCCATCTTGGGGTTGGCGAACCGGTGCCCGCAGTGCCCGCAGCGCCGGGCCGTGTCGTCCTTGAAGAATTCGACCGTGCGGCCGCAGCCGGGGCAATCGACCTCGTAGATATCACCGGGCTTCCAGAACTGCATGTCCTGACCGGGGCATTTCATGGCCAACCTCCTGTCCGCATGCACCCCGCACGCGCGGTGCACGCGTTCGCCGACTTATGATTCGCGGCCGGCCGCCCGGAGCGCCCACCAGAGGTGACGCTGTCCGGACGGGGCGGCTACAACTTAGGCCAGAATGGCCTGAAGGTCTTCATCCGGGGTCCCGATGGGCATGATGTTGAAATTCTCCACCAGCACATTGAGAACGTTGGGCGTGATGAAGGCCGGCAGGCTCGGTCCCAGGCGAATGTCCTTGATGCCCAGGTGCAGCAGGGAGAGCAGAATGACGCAGGCTTTCTGCTCGTACCAGGAGAGCACCATGGACAGCGGCAGATCGTTGACCTCGCACTCGAACGCACCGGCCAGGGCCACGGCGATCTGAACGGCCGAGTAGGCGTCGTTGCACTGGCCGATGTCGAGCAGACGCGGGATGCCGCCGATATCGCCCAGCTCCTTGTCGAAGAATCGGAACTTGCCGCAGGCCAGGGTCAGGACCACACAGTCGGACGGAATCTTCTCCACCAGTTCGGTATAGTAGTTGCGTCCGCTCTTGGCGCCGTCACAGCCGCCCACCAGGAAGAAATGCCGAATGGCCTTGCTCTTCACGGCCTCGATGACCTGGCCGGCGACCCCCATCACGGCATTGCGCCCGAAGCCGGTCATGACTTCCTTGCCATTGCTGTCGGCGGTAAAGCCCGGCATGGCCAGAGCCTTGTCGATCACCGGGGCGAAATCCGGGCCGGGGACGTGCTGCACGCCCGGCCAGCCCACCAGGCCGGTCGTGAAGATGTTGTCCTGGTAAGCGTCCGTGGGTTTCTGAATGCAATTGGTGGTCATCAGGATGGCGCCCGGGAAAGCGGCGAACTCCTTGGCCTGGTTCTGCCAGGCGGTGCCGTAGTGGCCATAGAAATGGCTGTATTTCTTGAGTTCCGGATAGCCGTGGCAGGGCAGCATTTCGCCATGGGTGTAGACGTTGATCCCCTTGCCTTCGGTCTGCTTGAGGATTTCCTCCAGATCTTTGAGGTCGTGGCCCGACACCAGAATGGCCTTGCCCTGCTTGACACCCAGGGGCACCTTGGTGGGCACCGGGTGGCCGTAGGTGCCGGTGTTGCCGGCATCCAGCAGTTCCATGGCCCGCAGGTTGACCTCACCGCACTTCAGGGCCAGGCCGACGTATTCGTTCACACCGTTGGCCGGATTCAGGATGGCCGCCAGGGCTTCATGGATGAAGGCGTAAATCGTATCGTCCTCCTGGCCCAGGATCGCGGCGTGGTCGGCGTAAGCGGCCAGCCCCTTGATACCGTAGGTCAGGAGTTCCTGCAGTGAAAGAATGTCCGGATTGACGTTGGGATCGGATCCGATGCCCACACCCTCGCCCTGGGCGACCTGTTCCTCCCGGGTGGCGGCCGGCTTGAACGTCACGGCCGGATGGCTGGTATCGGCCTGCGCCTTGGCCAGCAGCTCGTCGCGGTAGGCCGCAGCCTGCTGGATCATGGGAACGAAACGGTCCGGATCGAAATCGACATTGGTCAGGGTCGAAAAAATCGCCTTGCAGGTGAAACGGTCGATCGCGGCATTCTTGATGCCGGCCTGGCGTGCGGCCACCGCCGCCACCGATAGGCCTTTGAGGGTATACATCAGAAGATCCTGAAGCGCAGCCGTATCCGGTGTTTTGCCGCAAACGCCGATTTTGGTGCAACCTTCGCCTTTGGCCGTCTGTTCACACTGATAACAAAACATTGGAATCCTCCTTATGGATGGGGTTCGTTTCGTCTGGTTTCCGTTGAATCCACCGCCTTTTTATTTGACCCGAACGAAGGCTGCATTGATTTAGGTCAACTTAAGCATTTTTTTTCGGGGCACCATGAAAATAAAAATCCAATTCCCGGGCGGTTTCGTAAAATGATTCGGGATACGGCTGGTCGGGACCGAGGTGTGAGGCGTACTTGGCGCAGGCCGCCAAGACGAGGGCTGGTGCGTGACGCAACTAACGGACGTTGTTCGGCATCTCCTAAAAAAACCCCCTCCCGTCATTCGGGAAGGGGGCTTTCAGGCGATGTGGGGCCAAGCCCTGATGTTGGGCGCGTTATTCTTTTTCGCCGAAGATCTGGACCGGTCGTGTGGTATCGCCGGTGGCGGCGGGGAAGTCCTCGGCCACGTAGGCTTTCTGACCGGTTTCGATCAGGTGGTTGGCCTCTTCCATGTAGTTGGCAAACCGCAGCTTGCACTCGTAGAAGCCGTGCCACCAGGCGTAGTCCGGGGCCATCATCATGGCCCCCATGCGGGCCCGGCGGCCTTCGTGATGCCAGAGCTCGTAGTACTCGACCTCGAGGCGCTCGTCGAAAAATTTGGTCTTGTCCAGCAACCCTTTTTCGTACAGCTCGTCGAGTTTGGCCTTGGCGGGCTTGAAGTAGATCTCGTTGTACTCCTCCACGGCCTTGTCGAAGCCATCGTAGAAGTCGTCGATCCAGGCATTGCTATGGCAGGCGCTGCAGATGTTTTTCATCTTCTGACGCTCGTCCTGCCAGTTGGTCCCGGACGGGAAGGGTTTGAAGTCCTGGGGGCGCACAGTGAGCGGGGCCTGGGTTTCCCAGGAGAGCCGCTGGGTCACGTCGTGGCTCGTAGGCTCCTTGCCGGATCCGGACATATGGCATCCCGCACAGGTGGGCGCACGGTAGTCCACGCCCGGCGTCCAGGTGCCGCCGGCGGCGTCGAAGTTATACTCATCCTTGTAGGCGTGGTAGATCGTGCCGTGCTTGGACTCCTCGTAGATCTCGATCTGGGGATGGTCCGGGCCCAGGTGGCACTGGTCGCAGGCCTCGGGCATGCGGGCTTCGGCCACGGAAAAGCGGTGGCGTGTGTGGCAGGAGGTGCAGGAGCCCTTGCTGCCGTCCAGATTGAGCCGACCCACCCCGGCGTTGGGCCAGGTGGCCGGATCGATCTTGCCGTTCTCGTCGATCTTGATCACCGTGCCGTGGCAATTGAAACAGCCGGTCTTGCGCTCGTTGTCCGAGTTCATGCCCTTGTTGAGCCAGGGATCAATCTTCCACATGATCTCGATGGTATTGGCATGCTTGGACTTACTGTACTGGGTGGCCTCGTCCGGATGGCAGCGGGAGCAGTCCTTGGGGG